>Ga0247840_10000006_pt1 | contig 393186 bp, 332 predicted proteins | sample LaCruzMarch2015__FD_192404 | JGI IMG/M metagenome (GOLD analysis project Ga0247840, IMG submission 192404) | Freshwater microbial communities from meromictic Lake La Cruz, Castile-La Mancha, Spain - LaCruzMarch2015_17m | ecosystem: Environmental > Aquatic > Freshwater > Lake | place: Spain... | reverse complement strand
GTATATTGTTGTGCCTGCTTCTATTGTTAATGTGGCACCTGATTGTACTCTTACTTTATCTTTTAACAGATATGTTTTGCTTGCCGTTAATGTTACATCTGTTGTAATATCGCCAGTTATAACTTCCTGTGCGAATGAAATGCTGCCTGTAACAAGTATGGTTAATAGTATAAAGAATGTTTTCTTCATTATTTACTCCTTTTAAGTTTATGAATTATGTTTCTAATGTATGTGACTAAAGTTTATATGAAAGTTCAAAAGAAATTATTCTTCCGGTTTTTTCAATTTCAACTTGTTTATCACCAATTGGCGACTGTTGAATTAATGTTCTTTCCTGATTCAGTAAATCTTTGACATTCATTTTAATTGATAATTTATCGTATAAGGTTTTTGAAATTGAAAAATCTATCAAATCAACCGGTTTTTCAAGAATGTTGCCCAAATCAGCTGAACCTACTTTCTCAATTCTTTCCCCAACTTTATTGTAGATAAGCGAAGCATTTAATCCGAAATCAAAATTATCGTAATACAATCCAAGATTAAAAATGTAGGGCGCTTGACCTTGCAATGCTCTTTCGCTTTCTTGAAAACCTGTTCCTTCTATTTCAACTTTTGAACGAATTAAAGTAACATTTCCAACAAAAGATAAATCGTTTGTAAACGCTGATATGAAACCGAGTGATTTTCTTAATTCTAATTCGACTCCATAATTATTTGCAACTTTTGCATTTTCAAAAGATCTAATCGGTTCATTAGCAGAGGCTTGCAGAACTTCTTCAATCGGGTCTTTAAAATGTTTATAAAAGAAACTTAGAGCGATTAATTCTCCCGCAGTCGGATACATTTCAAAGCGCAAATCATAATTATTAATTAAAACTCTTTTTAAGTTTGGATTACCCTGCACAAGTTCATTTTCAATAAAGTTAAAATATGAGAACGGGGCAAGCTCTCTGAATTCCGGTCTTGCTAAAGTTTTAGTATATGCTGCCCGTATATTTATTAAATCGTTAAGTATGTATGTTAAATTGATACTTGGAAGAATGTCTTTATAAGTTTCATCCACTTCAATACTGTCGCCAAGTAAATCAATAGAAGTTAACTTCTGATTTGAATTCTCGAATCGAGCGCCTGCAACTATTTTGATATTATTCAAAACTGTTGCGTCAAACATTGCATAACCAGCATTTATTTTTTGGTTGGCAGTATAGCTATCGGAAGGTTTTGTGATTTCGATTACCTGAATAAATGTGCTTGTAATATTTTGCTCGTCAAATATTTCTTCTACTGATCTTTGCAGTACGCTATCTTCGTAAAGAAAATCACCGCGTGCAGCGTTTTTAAATCCAAAAGATCTTGCCGTAAAATCTCTATCTTTTTGATTATACAGATAACCGATTTTTATTTTTGGTAAAACCGGATTTTCAAAAAGTTGAAAATTAAGATCAGCATTTCCGCCATAGTTGTGGTCGTCCAGATTCCCATAATATCTCGTATCTAACGATTGATCAAGCTGAAATCTTAGAGGCTCTTGAGGATCTTCAATGCTGCGAGCATAAATATATCTTCTTGTATCAGGTTCATTTCTTTTGGATTGAGCATAATTAAAATTCCAGTCAACAGTTAATCCGCTGAATACAGTTGCCAATTGATGCTGACCGATAAGTTGATTTGATAGTAAAGTTCTGGAAACATAGTTTAACGAAGTTATTTCACGATATTGATCGGAATATCTATAATCACCTGAATAATAAGTAGTAATGTCATCAGCATTTTGATTATAAACATTTTTAAAACTTACTTTATTTGTTCTATCAAATTTATAACTCAAGTTTAACAAGCCGCCCCATGCAACAGTATTATTGTAACTAAAACCGGTATAGTTATATCTTGCACCCGAGAAGTCATAAAAACTTTTTTCTAACTCTTTAGTAACATTTATGTTTGAATAAGTTAAAGAACCTAAATAACCAAATACATTGTCGCCAATATCAATTTTATCGCCAAGATTTAACTTAATTGAGCCGTTTATTGGCGCAATTTTAGAACTTGTACTCCAGTTGTTTTTAAAGGTTTTTGTAATTGCAGTTAAAGCCGAATCAGAGTAAGTACCTTTTCCAACTTTCTCTGAGTTAATAGATTCCGGCATATCCCGCGTACCATCATCAAAACCGAGGAAGTCAGTTTTACCGCCTCCGTAAGTTGCAAAATCTTTTCCGGTTGTTCTGGAATTGAATCCGCCGGATAGCGATAAATCAAAAATAAATTTGGAAGGAAACTCAACTGTGTTTATTTGAACAAGCCCTCCGGAAAAATCGGCTGGCTTATCAGGTGTAAAAGTTTTTGCAGTTATTACATTTTCAATAAGATTAGCGGGAAAAATATCATACGAAAAACTTTTCTTTTCTGGATCTGTACTGGGCAAACTTGAACCGTTAAGCAAAGTATTATTGTATCTATCACCAACACCGCGCACGTAAGCATATTTTCCTTCCGAAATTGTTACGCCTGTCATTCGCTTCAAAATATCTGTACCATCCGAACTGTTATTTTTCTTTATCAATTCAGCGCTAAAACCATCAACTATATTTGCTGAATTTTTTTGAATCTTTAAAACATTAGCCTCGGTATTTTTTAAAGCTTCGGCTGTTACAACAACTTCCTCAAGCTCTGCTGAGGCAGGCTCAAGCCTTACATCAATTTTATTAACCTGACCGCTAACTACTTTTACTTTTTCAATTGTAATAGATTGATAGGATATATAAGAGATTTTAAGTGTGTATTCGCCTTCGGCAACTTTTTTAATTATAAAATTTCCGTCAATATCTGTTGCAGCGCCAAGCGATGTTCCATCAACTAATATATTTGCCCCAATAAGTTCTTCATTATTTGTTTTGTCCGTTATCTTTCCTGAAATGCTTCCGGTTTGCTGGGCATTAAGCGATGCCGGAATTGCAAGTAAAAATAAAAATATGTATTTAATAACATGTATTTTAATTTTAAACATCAGGATTGATTTTTTGTTTTTTAACACTTTCTCTCCTCTTGGATAATTTGATTTCTTCGACGCCGGAAAACTAAAGTTCCAATGTTAAGAGAATGTTAAGGATGTGTTAACTGTGTGTTAAGATTTTTGGGAAGTTGATTACAGCACTGGAAAATTATATAGAAAATTAAGTAACTATATATTGCTAAACCGAAGATTAATAATGTTAATAGCTTATCGAAAATATTAAAACAAGCCAGATGACAAAGCGATAAAAAATCATTAAGTTGCCCAACAAAAAACAAAACATAGAAAACCGCTATGAAACCAAAATATTTTTTCATTCTTCTGTTTTCATTCTACATTCTAAATTCTACATTATCCATTACAAGTGCCACCGTTAGGTTCGTGAGTAAGACTGGCAGCAATACAGCGCCATACATAAACTGGCAGAGTGCCTCCAACAGCATACAACAATGTATAAATGTTTGCAGCAACGGAGATACAATATATGTAGCCAACGGAGTGTATAAAGAAAACCTTGTGCTAAATACAGAGATAAGTTTAATAGGCAGCAGTATGGATAGCACTGTTATAGATGGAACGGGATTAGCTGATTTTACTGTTTTATATTATGCAAGCGGTAGTATTGAAAATTTTAATATTTACGGAAGGGGAGAAGATATACTTACAAGTCGTGTAATTTATTCATATGCTTTAACAAACGAAATAGAGATAAAATACTGCCGAATTAGTAATGCTGGAGCCGGAATTGGTATGCCGGGGGGTGATTTAACTGCAAAAAACTTATTTATAAAATATGTTGCAAATGGAATAAATTTATTTGGGGAGAAAGAAAATAATATTTCAAATTGTGTAATTGAAGTAGCTATGAACAATTCAAAAGGAATCTCTGCTGGCTTTGCCCCAGGTGTTACTAACTATATAAATAATAACATAATATTATTTACTGGTGAAGATAATTCGGAAGCTGGTATTTCTGTTGATAAACCAAGAAAAATATCAATGCAAAATAATTTAATAGCAGGATTTTATGAAAACATTAACATACAAATTCGTATTGATAGCGCAATAATACAAAACAATATCCTGCTTAATAGTAATTCAGACTATTCAATTTGGTCAATGAATGATGATCCAATAATCGAAGGAAATATTATTAAGGATAATGATAAGGGAATATATGGCTGGCAAGTAAAATCAAATTATAATTTATTTTGGCATAATAATTTAGACTATAATAATTCAAATTACGGCGATAGCGATATGGTAGCTGATCCGATGTTTGTAAAAGACACATCAGCAAATTCGGAGTTGGATTTTGATTATCATTTGCAGAAATACTCACCTGCAATTGATAGAGGCAACCCTGATACAAAGGATGTTGACGGCAGCAGGAGCGATATGGGAATGTTTGGCGGTCCGTTGGGAGAAATTTATACATATCAGGATTTAGCGCCCAAACCACCATCCAACATTACGGCAGTATATGAAAACAAGGCGGTAGTTCTAAAATGGAATAAAAACACTGAAACGGATTTATCACATTACCGAATTTACCGAGATACAGTAACTAATTTTATATATGATATATCAAAGAAGATTGGCGAAACAACTGAAAACAGTTATCAGGATCAACTTCCGGCAACAAACAGAGGAGTTAACTATTATTACAAAGTAACAGCTTATGATAAAGAGATGCATCAATCTGCGGCAGGAGAAGAGATAAAGATAATAGTAACGGGACTTGGTGAAATACCGCCCAAAGTGGCAGAAGATTACAAGCTGATGAACAATTATCCAAATCCATTTAATCCGAGTACAAAAATACCATACAGATTAAAAGAAGGCGGCTATGTAAAAATGATGGTTTACAACATACTTGGTGAGAAGGTAAAAGTATTAGTAAACGGATATCAGTCAAAGGGCTATTACGAGATAGACTTTAATCCAACAGAGGTTGAAAGAAAGCAGGCGGAGGAAGGATTTCCGGGAATGGAGACCTGGCAGCATAGCAATTATGTAAGTGGTATATATTTGTTAAGAATCGAGGTAATAGGCGATGGAAATATTCCTGTTTACAGCGAAACAAAAAAAATGTTGATGATCAAATGATGGAATCATTTGATCAGAAATCCCGATCTATCGGGGTTGATGCCTGCAATATGGAATCATTTGATCAGAAATCCCGATCTATCGGGGTTGATGCCAGCAATATAGAATCATTTGATCAGAAATCCCGATCTAATCAGGGTTGATGCCAACAATATGGAATCATTTGATCGGAAATCCCGATCTCATCGGGAATGCTTAATAAAATAATTTTCACTTAAAAAAAACATTCGATGTATTGTTTTTACATTTACATCGAAGGTTGGATTTTTTAAAACGGCAGCGAGTTGTGTTTAACGGGTTCATCAACTCTTAAAATTTCTGTAACAATATAATTACTGTTGCCTCGCCAGGGAATTGCATTGAGATATTCTACATAGCGTAGCTCAACTTCTTTGCCGTTATATCTTTCAAGCTTTTGTGCTAATGAGTCATCGGCAATACTGAATTCAAATTCGTTGCTTTGTAAAGCGTTTGGAGTTGGCGTTTTAAATCCTTCCTGTATTACTTTGCCTTCCCAGGTTTTAAAGATGTAGCCTTTTTTAACTACAAAATTTAAGCTGCCCGCTTTAACGCCTTCACCAAATACAAAATAATATCGCCACCAGATAACAATTGCAAGAATAACAATTAAAACAGGTACACCGATCTTTAAGAATTTCTTTAATTTTTCTTTCAACTTACTCTCCTAAAATTTTGTTTTTTTGATTTTATATGTAAAGATAAAAAAACATTTTATCATTAATTTAGAATGATTTTAAGAGAAGGAATTAAAATTGAAATTCTAATCATATAAAGGTATTTTAACGCCTCAATTATGAAAACGCAATCAACACAAACGCCTTTAATGGCGCAATTTTACAAAGTAAAGCTTGCTCATCCCGATACAATTTTGTTGTTCAGGGTAGGCGATTTTTTTGAAACTTTTGAAGATGACGCAAAAACCGCTTCTAAAGTTCTTGGAATTACTTTAACCAAGCGTTCAAACGGTGCAGCAGAAGATACGCCGCTTGCCGGTTTTCCGCATCACGCGATTGATACTTATTTACCCAAACTCGTCCGCGCTGGTTACCGCGTTGCAATTTGCGAGCAGATGGAAAATCCTAAATTTGCAAAGGGAATTGTTAAACGCGAAGTTGTTGAAGTTATAACGCCGGGCGTAACTCTTTCTGATAAATTACTCGATCATAAAAAAAATAATTACCTGCTTGCAGTTGTAATTGTTGATCAGATTTGCGGGCTTGCTTTCTGCGATATTTCAACTGCGGAGTTTTATGCTTTTGAAGTTCCGTTATCCAATCTCGGCGAACATATAGAATCAATAAATCCCGCCGAACTGCTGATAGCAAAACGTGATAAAGAATTTTTATCAAAACTTGCGGGAAGAATAAATTCCGGTTTAACAATTACCAAATTAGACGATTGGATTTTTAATTATGATTTTGCAAATGAACTTCTGCTTAATCACTTTAAAACAGTTACTTTAAAAGGATATGGAATTGAAAATCTTTCTGCAGGAAAAATAGCCGCCGGCGCAGTTCTTAATTATCTTAACGAAACTCAAAAAGTAAATCTCTCTCATCTTAACAGGATTTCTCTTTATAATCCATCCGATTATATGATACTCGATCATTCGACGAAAAGAAATCTTGAAATAACTTTTTCTATGCAGGATGGCAGTCGTGAAGGTTCGCTGATCTCTATTCTTGATAAAACTCAAACAGCAATGGGGGGCAGGCTTTTAAAGAAGTGGATTTCGGCTCCGCTGCGCGATCTTGATCCTATAAAGAAACGCCACGATAGCGTTGAAGAATTACTAAAGAATAAAAAATTAAGAAAAGACTTAAATGAAAACCTGAAGGAAATCGGCGATCTTGAAAGATTGATTTCGCGGATATGTACAGGCAAAGCAACACCTCGCGAGGTTGTTGCAATCAAAACATCTTTGAATAAAATACCTTCAATAAAAAGCTTTCTTGAAAATCTAAATGTTGCAACAATAAAAAATATTTCCGTACAGCTTAATCCTTTAGAAAATATTTGCTCAGTAATACAAACGGCAATAATTGATTCGCCGCCCGCAATGAGCAATGAAGGCGGAATCATTAGAAACGGATTTAGCGCAGAACTTGATGAACTTCGGGATATTTCGCTGCACGGCAAAGAATGGATAATAAATCTTCAGCAGCAGGAAAGGGAACGGACTTCAATACCATCGCTTAAAGTAAGTTTTAATAATGTTTTTGGTTACTACATTGATATAAGCAACACACACAAAAACAAAGTGCCGGATAATTACATCCGCAAACAAACACTTGCCAACAGCGAGCGTTACATTACGCCAGAGTTAAAAGAATATGAAGACAAAATTCTTAACGCTCAGGAAAAAATAAACGAACTTGAATATCAATTGTTTAATGAGATAAGGGCGCTGGCAGCAAATGAAACTGAAGCAATTCAAAAAAATGCGGCGCTTATTGCAATGCTTGATTGCCTGATAAGTTTTGCCGAATGTGCTGAAGAATATAATTATGTTAAGCCCGTTGTAAATGTATCGAATCAATTAAAAATTATTCAAGGAAGACATCCTGTTGTTGAAAGAATACTTGAACCGGGAAATAAATTTACGCCGAATGATTGTCTGCTCGAAAATGAAACGAGCCAGATAATTTTATTAACGGGTCCAAATATGGCTGGTAAATCTGTTTATTTGCGGCAGGTTGGTTTGATAGTTTTGCTTGCGCAAATAGGTTCGTTTGTTCCTGCTAAAGAAGCGCACATCGGAATTGTTGATAGAATTTTTACACGCGTTGGCGCAAGTGATAACATAACTGCGGGCGAAAGTACATTCCTTGTTGAAATGCAGGAAGCTGCAAATATTTTAAACAATGCCACATCCAAAAGTTTAATTTTGTTGGATGAAATTGGAAGAGGCACAAGCACTTTTGATGGAATATCAATTGCGTGGGCAATAACGGAATATCTGCATGAAAATCCTGAAATTTCTGCAAAGACACTTTTTGCAACACACTATCACGAATTGAATGAAATGGCTGAACTTTTTCCTAAAATAAAAAACTATAAAGTGGAAGTTCGAGAGTATGATGATAAAGTTGTATTCCTTCATAAAGTAAATCCGGGCAGAGCTGATCACAGTTACGGAATACAGGTTGCTCAAATGGCGGGGCTGCCGTTGTTTGTTACAAATCGTGCAAAAGAAGTTTTAGATAATCTTGAAAGCAAAGAACTAACACCTTATGAAATTAAAAAAGAGCGCTTGAAAAAATTAAAATCGGAAAATGATAATCAGATAAGTTTGTTTGAGTACAAAGATGATGAATTAAGAACTGCAATAAATAAAATGGAATTGGATAATATTACTCCGCTTGAAGCGCTGAATAAATTAACCGAATTAAAAAGAAAGATGAATAAAAATGATTAAAATTTTTTTATTGATTGCATTGTTAACAGTAATTCAAATTGCGTGCAGCAATCCTGAAAAAATTATTAAGCTTGATGAGTTGTATTTAAGCCAGTTACAGCAGGAGCGCGAAAACAAAGATTGGGAAATGCAGTATGATAATTACTCGCCGTTTGTTGTTGATACAAATGCAGCATTTGCTCCGTTAAAATATTATGAGCCGACCGATGAGTTTATTTTCAAGTCTAAACTTTACAGAAATGAAAAACGCGACACAATAAAAATACTTGGAACACGCGGCGAAGAGCGCAAAGCTGTTATTGAAGGACACGTTTTGTTGAATTATAAAGGCAAAGATCATAAGCTGAACATCTACAATAGCTACAGTCCAAAAGGTCAGACTTATTACAGCATCTGGTTTACAGATCAAACAACAGGAAAAGAAACTTATCCGGTTGGGCGTTATCTTGATTTCAAATTAAATCAGGATGTTGAATTTGTTTACGAGATAGATTTTAACAGGGCTTACAATCCTTATTGTGCATACAGCGCCAAATTTACATGCCCGATCCCAACTAAAGAGGATTATATAGATTTTTCGATTGAAGCGGGCGAAAAGAATTTTCATTCAGAATTAAACACGGAGACAAAGTGATAGTTGTATTAGAAAGAAATATTACAGAACAGCAATTAGAAAATGTTATTAAACATTTAGAAGATTATGGCTTTGCAGTCCATAAATCTGCCGGCGAAGAGAAGATGATTCTCGGCGCAATTGGTGTTAAACCAAATTTTGATACGCGCCAGATAAAAATATTAGACGGCGTTGAAGAAGTTTACAGAATAACTGATCCGTTTAAGATGGCAAGCCGTAGTTTTAAACATGATAATACAGTAATAAAAATTAATGATATTCAGATCGGTGCAAATGAAGTAATTGTTATGGCTGGTCCCTGTTCGGTTGAAAGTGAAGAACAGATTTTTACTATTGCCGAAATTGTAAAAAATGCGGGAGCAAAAATACTGCGCGGCGGCGCTTTTAAACCGAGAAGTTCGCCTTATTCTTTTCAAGGACTTGGCGAAGCCGGTTTAAAGCTTATGCGAAATGCTGCCGATCAGTTCGGTTTGCTTGTTATAACTGAGGTGTTGGAAAATTCCAAAATAGATATGATTGAAAAATACACGGATATATTTCAAATAGGCGCAAGAAATATGCAGAACTATGCATTGTTAAAAGATCTTGGCAGTGTAAAGAAACCTGTAATGTTAAAAAGAGGATTATCGGCAACTGTGGAAGACTGGTTAATGTCCGCCGAATATATTTTATCTAACGGCAACCCGAATGTAATTCTTTGTGAGCGCGGTATTAGAACGTTTGAAACCTATACGCGAAACACATTTGATATATCGGCAATACCTGTTGTTCAAAAGTTAAGTCATCTTCCGGTTTGTGCAGATCCTTCGCATGCAACAGGATTAAGAGATAAAGTAATTCCAATGGCAAGAGCAGCGGTTGCTGCCGGCGCAGACAGTTTGATGGTGGAAGTTCATAACGATCCTGAAAAAGCTTTGTCGGATGGACCTCAGGCATTGCTTCCCGAGCAGTTTAAGGAAATGATGGCTCAGGTAAAGCTAATTGCAGGTGTTATCGGAAGAACTGTTTAACTCAAACTTTATTGATCATTTTAATCAGGAATTATTTTTTGTTAGCCTTTGCTAAAAATATTTTATTCTTCGGTGCTGCTTTCTTTTTGATTGCCTCTTCGTTTTTATTTTCTCAGGAAGATACGTTTAGAAAATCAAGTAAAACATATTATCCCGATGGTTCATTAAAAACAGAAGGCGAATATCTGCACGAACTTTTAGACGGCAGATATAAAGAATATTATCAGAGTGGAAAAATCTGGAAGGATTGGAATTTTGTAAACGGAAAGGAACAAGGTATTTCAACATGGTACTTTGAAGACGGAAAAATAAGCATCGAATGGAACTACGATTACGGACTTAAACAGGGAGTTTCAAAATGGTATTATGAATCCGGTGAACTTTGGGCTGAGCAATTATATGCCGACGGTTTGCTTCAAGGCACATCGCGTACTTATTACAAAACCGGCGAGCTGCAAGGCGAGTGGAATTATATTGATGGTAAACTTCAAGGCGTATCTAAAACTTTTTACACCAATGGAAATGTTGAAGTAGAAAGAAAATTTGTTGATGGAAAACAGCATGGCACTTCGCGCGTTTACCACGAAGATAAATCTTTAGCGCTTGAAGCTTTTTTTATTGATGATAAACTGCAGGGCGAAGTTTTAATCTACGATAAAATGAAAAACATTCGTGTTAGAGATACTTATCTTAATAATGAACTCATCAATCGCGTTAAGTTTGATTATAATGGTAAAGTGGAATCGAAAGAGCAATTAGTTAAAAATTTTTATGATTCCGGCAGATTATTTGAAGAGGTTTATACAATTGATGGATTAAAAGACGGACAGATGAAATCTTTTTACGAAAGCGGCTTTTTAAAAGATGAAAGAAATTACAAAAAAGATATAGCGGTCGGCAGAGGATTTGAATATTATGAAAACGGTGTTCTAAAAGTTTCATCGGATTTTATTGATGGAATAAAACGCGGCAATGAAAAAACATATTATGAAAACGGCGTATTGCAAGCTGAAACTATTTATGAAGATAATCTAAAAAACGGAATTTGTTTAACTTATCATCCTAATGGAAATCTTGAGAGCATTGGTAATTATTATCTAAACAGATTGGAAGGGAATTATAAAACATATTTCGATAACGGCTTGCTGAAATCGGAGGAAACAATTCTTGACGGTCAAAAAAGCGGCAAGCGAACGACATATTATCGCAATGGAGCAATAGAAAAAATAGAATATTTTGTTAGCGGTAATCTTGATGGAATAATAAAATCTTATTACGATGACGGCTCTATGATGAAAGAAGAATACTGGGAAAAGGGAAGAATAAAGAAAAGTAAATTATTTGGTAAGAATGGAGATGTAATTTCAACCTTTGGTTTTAATTAGATATGCAGCTTGATAAGTATTTTAGAAAACAAACCCGATTCACAAAAACAGAATCGGGTTTGCAACTTTAAGATTAAAATCCCAATCTTTCCATATCAGCTACCAATTCTTTAACTGCTTTTGCGGAGTTATCAAGTAAAGTTTTTTCTTCATCATTTAATTCAAACTCAATTATTTTTTCCACGCCCTTTTCTCCAAGCACAGCAGGAACACCAACATAATAACCGTCAATACCAAACTCGCCTTTTAATAAAGCACAAACCGGCAATACTCTTTTTTCATCATAAATTATAGCCTCTGCCATTGCAATAGCCGAAGATGCAGGAGAATAAAATGCAGAACCTGTCTTTAATAATTTTACTACTTCGCCGCCTGCTTGCTTAGTTCTTTCAACCATAGCTTTCATAACTTCGGCAGCTTTTGCTTTATCATTATATTTTCTTTCGAGCAATTCCATAACCGGAATTCCGTTTACATTTGCATAACGAACAATAGGAACCATAGTATCGCCATGACCGCCAAGTACCATAGCATTTACATCTTTAACAGAAACACCGAGTTCCCACGCAATAAAAGTTGAGAAGCGTGATGAATCAAGAACGCCGGCTTGCCCCATAACACGGTTTTCGGGAAAGCCTGTAATTTTTTTGAATAGAGTAACCATTGCATCTAAAGGATTTGAAATAATGATCACAATAGAATTTGGTGCATACTGCTTAACATTTTCTGCTACAGTTTGCATAATCTTTGCATTAGTTACAAGTAAATCATCACGGCTCATTCCGGGTTTACGCGGTAAGCCTGCAGTGATAATAACTAAATCCGAGCCTTCGATATCTTTATAATCATTTGTGCCTGTTACTGATGAATCAAATCCATCAACACGTGAAGCTTCAACGATATCAAGGGTTTTGCCCTGCGGAAGATCCGGAACAATATCAAATAATACAACATCGCCCAATTGTCTAAGAGCGATAAGCTGAGCGAGAACACCACCTATTTGTCCGCCGCCTATTAAGGAAATTTTTTTGCGTGCCATTTGGAACTCCATAAAAAATGAATAAAATCTTTAGTAGAAAAATAGATAAGAGAAAAAGTAGATGCAATCAGCAAAGATGAGATTGATTGTTAAAGGCTTAGTTTTAAAATGGTTTCTGTTCCTTCGGGCGTTTGATTGTAGCTTAATCCATCCATATAAATTTTCATAAGGTACAAACCTCGTCCCGAATCTTTTAACAAATTTTCTGGATGAGTAGGGTCTGGAACTGCTGCCGGATTAAATCCTTTGCCTTCATCTTTAATAATAATTGTAAGTGTTGATCTATCAGCATAAACAGAAATTTTAACTGATTTTTGTAAATCACTTTTATTGCCATGTATTATTGCGTTGGTTGTAGCTTCGGTAACTGCTAATAACAATCCGCTTGTTTTTTCTTGATCTAATTTTAACTGGCTGCAAAAATTGTTTACAAAATCTTCAACTTCGCGAAGGTTAGCGTGGTTGCTTTTGATTTCTAAGAAATATTTTGGCTGATTCAATTTTATTCTTTATTTCTGTTTGTGCGTTGTCAATATATCTTTTTCGATTAAAAATTCCAATTTATTTGAGCAATCAAACTAGCCTGTTCTTTATCAGTAGAATTTGTATTTGATATGAACTCATAGTAACCTTTCAAAACAATATTAAGTCTTTTCCAGCCGATTAGATCAATCATTGCAAGCGGTCCAATACTTAAATATTCGGTGTCTAAAATACGATCCTGCTTTTGATAGCCGTAAGTATTCAGTATGAACAAACGCAATCCAACTGAAAAAATAGACCTATCGAGAGTTAAAATAAATCTTGGTTCAAAATATAATTCTTCCAGAAAGCGTGTCGGCTTTGCAGTAAAACTATCCCATCTAAAATCTCCAATTTCGGAAAGCTTTAAATAACCATAAGCAAACAAAGCGGTTTTTTTTGTAAGATTGATTGTTGTTGAATCAATTGCCGTAAACTGTCTGAAAGAATAGCTTTGATAATTTGTTGAAACTTCTTCAAAATCATAAACGGTGTAATTAGCCGATACTTCAAAACTGTTGAATGATTGTATAAACGAGCCGTAATAATCGCCTCCGGTTCGCAATCGTATTACTCTGTTCTGGTTATTATTTGAGCTGCGGCTTGCAAACAAATACACTGTGTGTCCGTAAGTTCCTTCGGCATTTATAAATCCTGTAAAATAAGAACTGAGTTTTTTATTATATCTCAGACGTATTATTGAAAGCAGTTCATCGCGGTCATCATCATTTAGCAAACTTTGTGTATCATAAATAAGTTTACTTTGATATAAACTGAAAGTAAGCATATCACTTTTAGAAAATTTTAAATTGCCTGATAAAGATAATGTAGTACGATTTGAGTAATTATCTTTTTGTGCTTCTCGCTCTGATAGCAGTTCAAAATTAGTTTGGCTTAATCCATCATATTTTTTTACCAAATGTTTTTCATCTCTTTCATAATAATTCAAGCGCAATGCAGCGTCAAATTCTTTAGATGAATATCTTGTAACCGCATCAAATTCTAACTTCAGTTCATCAATTCTTGTGTCGTATAAAGAGCCTGATTGAGAATACTCTGGTTTATAGCGAATATCTCGATCAATTTTGCGCCAATTTATTCCACCAGAAAGATCAAGTGTAAACACTTCTAAAAATCCATTATACGAAAGGCGGTCAAAAATTTGATAAGCCGTTTCGGTTCTGCCCTGAATATTATTGACAACATTATATTGCTGAGATGTAATTGAGTCGGCATCAAAATAAAAATCCTTGCGAGTTTGAGAAAAGTATGTGTTAATATTGTTTACAAAGTTCCTATCAAAATAATTTGCAACTGATAATCCGTAATATCTTATCAAGTTTCTTCTCGGCAAAATATCTTCATTCCTGAATCTTAATTCAGAATTTATATTTATATCATTTAAATCAAACTCATCAAGCAGACCTTCAATTCCGTATAACATTCCGTTATCAGTGATACCGATCTGCCGGTTGCTCGAATATCCGGCAAACGGAGAAATTTTTAATTCGTTTATCGGTTTTACAATAGAAAAAAAACTCGCATAATTAACAGATGATTCATTTATCCCGAGTGAGCGGTTGTCAGATAAGATCGAACTATTTGCTGCAAGTCCGAATTGATTTTCTTTATTAATATTATAACTAAAGTTTAAATCAAGATGCTGTTCATCTCTCGTATTTTTAATTGTGTTGCGTATAAATGTTGATGAGTAGTTTTCATTTAGTTTAATCGTTATGTTGTCAAAATTCTTAAAGAAAATAATTTTTGAGTTCAGATAAAAAGTGTTTAATTGTTTTTCAAATCTTGTGTTAAAGTAATTTACTCTTAACATTCTGCCCAAATATTCAAGACTATCAACGCGAGTCTGGGATTTTAAGTTTATACTTGAAAACATAAAAAGCATTACGGCGTAAAGGCAGCACTTAAAACAGCGGCATAATAATTTGATTACTTTTACTTTCAAAAATATCTCATTTACTTTTGTGCAGATTTTAATGACAATTATAATGTTTCGATAAATAATAAACTATTATCTTTTACAAAGTAAAACAGATAAATATTTTAAATTTAATTGGTTGAAGATTATTTTGTTAAACATGCCGCATTTTATATCCGGCAGTTGATAACTTAACCAAACAAGTATTAACTTTGGAAAAACAATTATTATATGGAAATTTTTGATTTAGCAATTGCATACGACTGGGAATTTGATGTTGAATTTGTTACGGCAATAGAACAGTTGCTTCAGCAAAACGGCTTATCAACGTATATCATAACGTATAAAAATATAAATGAAGTAACCGAAAAAGTTAAAAACCGGCAGCTTAATTTTATTTGTTATCTTGATAGGGCTTCGGATGTTGATGACAATTTTTTAGAACTTGCCCGAATTTTAACCAAACGTAAAACACGGATATTTAATCCCTATAAAAAAATTGAACATGCAATTGATAAAGCAACAATGCATCTTGAGTTTATTACTGCCGGATTACACGTTCCGTACTCAATTATTATTCCGCCTCACAGCCAGATAAAAAAAATATTTATTTCTTTAGATGAACTTGCTATACTGGGCAGACCGTTCATAATTAAACCCTGTAATACAACGGGCGGCGGAATTGGAGTTGTTAAAGGTGCAGAAACATTAAAAGAGGTTTTATCCGCACGCTTAAAACACAGCGATGATAAATACCTAATACAAGAAAAAATTATTCCAACAATACTTGGCGGCAGGCGAGCATGGTTCCGGTGTTATTGGGCTTTTAATAAACCCATCTGTTCATGGTGGAATGATGAAACACATCTTTATAATGTTTTGCTTCGCGAAGAAATTGAAAAGTACGGATTAAAAAAACTTTTTCAGTTAACAAGATTGATTCACAAAATAGCTCAGCTTGATTTCTTTTCCACGGAAATTGCTTTAACAGTTAAAAATAAGTTTGTGGTTATTGATTATGTAAATGATCAGTGTGATATGAGATTTCAATCCTTACATACCGATGGCGTTCCTGACAAAATTGTAACGGATATAATCACAAATCTAAAAGTTGTTACCACTAAAGAAAAAAAACTATGGTAATCAGCAAAAAAAAAATGATTTCTTATTTAACAATCTTTTTAATAATAGCTGCGCTGTCTTTCTATTATTTTTTAATTAATATTTACGGAAGCGAGATTAAAAAGTATCCGCTTTATCTTTATGCTATCGAATCATCTTTGATTACAATTGAAGTAGTACCAATAAATGCGTTGGGAACAAGAGCATTATTTAGAAGTTCATCTGCAAGTTTTGATATTATTGAAGGTGCAGATTTGATTGAGATTGTTAAAAAAGATAATTCTAAAGGTATGATTACTATTCGTTCAAAAGGTAAGATTGGAGTTGTTGGAATAAAAATTAAATCAGTTCACTCGCTTCTGCCTGAATATGTTGAAGTGAATATACTTCCGCTATCAGCTTAGCAAAGTAAACAACAATTAAGATTTATTTCTATTTTAGTAACAGGTTTTTTCCAAAAGAGGAATTATGAAAAAGTTTTATTTTATACTTTTGTTCACATTATTAAACATCCAGTTTTTGCTTTCACAGGGTATTGCAGGTACGTTTGCAAAATATGAATACAGACGCCTTATTGATATGCCTACTGCTGGCGTATTGGAAAGAGGAATGGTCGGGCTTTCAGCTGAATTACTTCCTTTTGGTACTGTTATCGCTAAAATTGAAGCCGGCGTTTTTGATGGATTGAATATCGGACTTTCTTACGGTGGTTCAAACATTATCGGAGCTGGTAATATAGATTGGTATCCATTCCCGCCCGGCGTAAATCTTCGTTACCGTTTGATGATTGAAGATGTATTAATTCCTGCTGTTACTATTGGTTTTGATACACAGGGCAAAGGTGAATATTTTAAAGATGAAAAAAGATTCTCAGTTAAAGCGCCCGGATTGTTTGCTGCAACAAGCAAGAATTTTAGTATGCTTGGCTATTTAAGTTTACATGCCTTACTTAACTATACTGTTCTTGAAGATGAAGATGGCGATAATTTTGTAAACCTAATGGTTGGCGCTGAAAAAACCATCGGCGAAAATGTTTCGTTTATTATTGAGTACAATTTTGCGTTTAACGATAATAACACTTATGATTTTGGAAATGGTAAAGGTTATCTAAATCTTGGTGTACGATGGTCTTTTTATAACGGCGCAACAATTGGCTTTGATTTACGTGATCTATTAAAAAATAAACAAACAAATCCAACAGCCGCAGATAGGGCTTTGTATTTTGAGTTTATTCAAAAAATTTAAGATTTACTAAAACTCATTATTTCTATATATCATACATAAATTAAACTATGAACCGGAAAAAATTTATAACATCACTCTCCATAACTTCTGCCGGCGCTGCGTTTTTGAACCCGCAAACTTTTTCAAAATCATTTTTAAAAGATGAACCGCCAATCATCAAGCCACCTCGATTAAAAAACGGCGATAAGTTAGCAATTATTGCACCTGGAAGTTATATCTCGGAAGAAGAGTTACAGGATTCAATAAAAAATCTTTCTGGTCTTGGTTTTGAAACTACCTATTCAAAAAAAGTACTTTTACAAAATGGTTATTTTGCCGGCACAGATAAAGAACGTGCAGATGATTTGATGGAGAAATTTTCCGATAAAACTGTAAAAGGAATTGTTTGTGCTCGCGGCGGTTACGGCTGCTCGCGTATTCTGCCTTTGTTGGATTATGATGTGATTAGAGCTAATCCAAAAGTTTTGATTGGTTACAGTGATGTTACTGCGCTGCTTTACGGCTTTTATCAAAAAGCCGGATTGGTTGCTTTCCACGGTCCTGTCGGAACTTCAACTTTTAATGATTATTCTGTTGGAAACTTCAAAAAAGTTTTGATGAACCCTGAAAGTATTTCATACTTCCTGAATTCAAATTCCGGCGATGATGCAAATATTTACGGCGTTACAACAATCGCAAGAGGAAAAGCTAAAGGGAGACTTATAGGCGGAAACCTTGCAATTATGGTTTCTCTAATCGGAACTGAGTATGATGTTGATTATACAGACAAGATAATTTTTATTGAAGAAATTGGCGAAGAGCCTTATCGCATAGATAGAATGTTAACCCAGTTGATGCAGGCTGGCAGGTTTGATAATGCTGCAGGAATTATGATGGGAATTTTTAGCAAGTGCGAAGTAAAAGAAAAAGATCCTTCATTCAAAAAAACTTTTACTTTAATGGAAGTATTGCAAGATAGATTGTCAAATCTAAAAATACCTGTTGTTTATGGAATGTCTTTTGGACATGTTAAAGATAAATTCACAATTCCTTTCGGCGCTTTAGCCGAACTTGATGCAGGAAAACAAACTTTTACTTTGTTGGAAAAATCGGTTGTATAAGCTAAATAATTGTACGCTGATCTTTATGATAAATTAAGATCATAACTGATCAAGCAATCTTATTTGTTACAAAACATTAGTGAATAATTTATAAAAGGATATTAATGAAAAAATTAAAGATATTATTTGTTGTTCTAATTGTTTCGCAATTTACTGGCTGCATTGTTATTAACACCGCATCTTACGAAGTTACTGTAAATAAAGATGGAACAGGAACTGCACGTATAACTCTGGAAGATCTGAAATCAAATGCCGAGAATGATTCAGTTTTTAGTGAAGATTTAAAGATCATCCTTGATAGCGAATATCAATCTCAGACAATTGTTTCCGAAATGGATCAACGGGGCATGAATCTTACAAGCAAAAACTTTGTGGTTGAAGAAAACAAATTAAATGCAATTATCAGTTTTGAATTTAACAATGTAAACTCAGTTGAAGGAATTATGTTTGAAGACCCTTATTACTATTTAACGATTCCATCCTCGGATAGTATTATTTCAACGAACGGACAAATTACAAAGACATCTGAATATCAGAGAATAATGTGGGATAAATCCATAAATACATTAAAATTCAAAATGTTCAGTGATGATACGGACAAGGAAGGACTGAAGCCGCTTGCACCGCATTATTTGAAAGCCAAATAATGTTTGTTGAAGTTGTTTTTCCTTTACCATTCAGGAAGGCATTTACTTATTCTGTTCCGATAGATTTACAGCAATTTGTTAAAGTTGGCGTGCGTGCAGTTGCACCATTTGGCAAGCGTACTTTAAGTGGATTTATAATCAACATAACTGAGAAAGTAACTTTAGCAAAAGAAGAAATCAAAGAGATAAAAGATGTACTTGATGACAAACCGCTTTTTACAAATCAAACATTAAAATTTTACGAATGGCTTGCCGACTATTATTTATGTTCACTCGGCGAAGCATTAAAGCTGCTCGTTCCACAAGGGACTGATATTGAATCAAAAAGAAAAATTGCTGTTGATAGAGATTTTGTAAATCAACTTTTACAAAAAGAAAAGAAAAAAGATTCCATAAAATTTAAAATTCTTACAGAGCTTTCTAAAAAAGATGAGCTGAGTTTTACTTCACTTCAAAAATCAATTAAGAAAAAAAATATTTATTCGCAGATTAGAGCGCTCCAAATACTCGGCGCATTAACAATTGTTGATGAAGTTGAGCGAGCAAAGGTAAAACCCAAAACGGTTAAGTTTGTTCGCCTTGCAAAAGAGATTGCTGAGATTTATGCCGACTTCCCTGACCTTGATCGCAAATCGCCAAAACAGGTTAAAATACTTTTGCAGCTTATACAGGCTAAAGGTTGCGCGCTTCCAGTTGCTGAATTACTGCACAAAACCGAAGCCTCCAAATCATCATTGGATGGACTTGAACAAAAAGGATTTGTTAAAATTTTTGAAAAAGAAATTGATAGAAAATTTGTTGAAGGTTATACGGAAGATCATCAAAAATTTGAATTGAATAAAGAACAAAATGAAATTGTAAAGGAAGTTACCGATTTAATTTCCGATCCGAAGTTTAAAACATATCTTTTACACGGCGTAACCGGCAGCGGCAAAACTCAGGTTTACATCGAACTTGCCAAACTTACACTTACAAAAAATAAAACTGTACTTATTCTTGTACCGGAGATTTCTCTAACACCTCAAATAACTTCCAGATTTTTTAACAATTTTGGCGGAACTGTAACCGTCATTCACAGCAGAATGTCTATCGGCGAACGATTTGATTCGTGGCGGCGTGTTTTATGCGGAAAATCAAAAATTGTAATCGGCGCTCGTTCAGCATTGTTTGCGCCTTTAGATAACATTGGATTAATTGTAGTTGATGAGGAGCATGACAGCAGCTACAAGCAGTACGATCAGGTTCCGAAATATAATGCTCGTGATTCGGCAATAGTATTGGCAAGTATTTTCAAATGTCCGGTTGTGCTTGGCTCTGCAACTCCTTCTGTGGAAAGTATGTACAATGCTCAAACAGGAAAATACAAATTGCTAAATCTTACAAAGAGAATTGACGATGCCAGACTGCCAAAAATTACTTTTGTAAATATTGCACATGAAAAAAATAAAAGTAAATCGGAAACAGTTTTTTCAAAATTACTTTTAGATAAAATTGAAGACAGATTAAAGAAAAAAGAAGGCGTTATACTGCTTCAAAACAGACGGGGTTTTTCAACTCAAATATTTTGCAACGATTGCGGCGAAGTTGAAATGTGCGACAACTGCTCGGTGCCGATGGTTTTTCATATCAATCAAAATAAAATTCAATGTCATTATTGCGGCGAAGTTAAACCTGTTCCGGGCGCATGCACAAATTGCGGCTCAATCAATATAAAATATTTTGGAACCGGCACAGAGCGCGTGGAAGATGAATTGCAATATTATTTTCCCAATGCTGTAATAAGCCGGATTGATTCAGACTCAATTACAAAAAAATCTTATTTAAGTAATTTGCTTTTAAGTTTTAGTAAAGGTGAGATTGATATTCTTGTTGGAACGCAGATGGTTTCTAAAGGATTGGATTTTGCACATGTTACTTTGGTTGGAGTTATTTCCGCCGAAACGACTTTGTGGCTGCCGGATTTTCGAGCAGACGAAAGAACATTTCAGTTGCTAACACAAGTATCGGGCAGAGCAGGGCGCAGCAAAGTTGAAGGCGAAGTTGTTATTCAAACGTACAACGAAAAACATTTTGTGTTAAGAAAAGTTTTGGAAAATGATTATTACGGGTTCTATCAAAAAGAATTGGAAGATAGAAATAAAATGGGCTATCCGCCTTTTACAAGACTTGCATTAATTGAAACAAAAGATTCATCGATGGAAAAAGCTAAAGGCGCGGCGTATGATTTTTATAAAGAGCTTATCAAGTATAAAAACTATTTAAATATTTCAGATCCAACAATGGCTTTGATATTTAAACTTGTTGGTAATTATCGGTATCACATTTTAGTAAAGAGTAAAAAGGAAAATGATGCGGGCGGCGCAATTTTGCGTAAAGCAATTTTAGATTCGTTTGTTGAGTTTAATAAAAAATCCCGTTTCCGGGATATAAAATTATTTTTTGATATTGATCCGCAAAGTGTAACATAGTGAACAGTTTTTCAACTGCTCACTACATTAAATAATCAAAAAATCAACCGCCTGTAAAGCCGCGTAAAAATGGAAATGCTTGTCCAAGTAAAAAGAAAATTAATCCTCCGATAATCCAGGTTGCAAAAACTAAGATTATATATTTTATAGTATCATTTGATTTGAACATTTTAGCCAGCGCAATTCCAAGAACAGTATATGCCCAAATACTTATCGGATCAAATTTAGCAAGAATGAAACCTGTAATAGTAGTGCGATCAGTACCCATAAAAGCAGCAACGCTTGTATCCTGCACAATTTTTCCCATCATAAAAGTTAAGAATCCCGTTAAGATAAATTGCAATGCGGAAATATACATTGGCAATGAACTTGCAACTAAAGCGGTTTGATAATTTCCATCACCTTTTAATATGAACTTAACAAGAGCGAAATAAACGCCGACAATGATTAAGAAAAATATCGAACCGAAAATAAGAGTTGTAACAATGTTTATTACCCAGCCGATAGGACCGCGCATAAATTCCATTTGACTATTTATTCTTTCTATCGAAGCATCAAGTTGATCGGCTGGTATCGTTCCTTTTTGAACCATATCTTCAATCATTTTAATTTGCTTTTGTTTTGATTCGTAATAAACTTCTTCATTTAACATCGAAACACTGCGTATTAAACCGGCTAATGCAAACACAATTAATAATGGTATCAGCCAGTCTTTTGTTCTCGGCGGAAATAATGCCGTTATCGAAAACATTTTTCCCGGCTCAGTAAACACTCCAATCATTTTATCGGAATGATTAAGTTCTTCAACAGGATTTTCCTGCGGTTCAGTTTGAATTGTTTCTTCAGTTTCCATTCTATCTCCTGAAAATTATTAGATTTGATTCGGTGAAAAACTATCAATTGTTAGTTTAAAAGACAATAGGAGAATCAAAAATATAACTTTGATGACAATAGAATTTTTAAGTTTCAAGAAAAAATATTTCCTCAACGCTTTTCTTAAATACTTTTGCAATCTTTAAAGCAAGCGGTAAACTCGGGTCATATTTTTCTCTTTCGATTGCATTTATTGTTTGCCGCGAAACTTCAACAAGTTTTGCCAGATCATCCTGCGATAATCTTTGTTCAGCGCGTAATATGTGTAATATATTTTTCATTGATACTTCACTTTTACAATTTGTAAAGCTATCAAATATGATATAATTAGAATTATTGATGAAATAAAAATAATTGAGATCAGCAAGTCAGGAGCAAAATTCAACAGCAAAAATATAAATATAAAGAAAAATACTAATGTTGTTGTAAAGGCAATATTCAAAGCCTCTAAGTGAATTCTCAGTTTTAATTCATCTCCGCGAAGTATTTGAAAATGATAACCAATTGTACAATAAACCAATCCAATAGTTGCTATCAACGTTGGAATAAGAAATAGTAATCTTAATAAAGATGCCTCAAGTTTTAACACAGCGCTTATTTCCAAATTTGACAAAATTAATACGGGCAAAATCAACATAAACACAGAGAAAATTAAAACATGAGTTTTGTATGGAAATGAGAAATATTTAATAGCGGTTTTCATTGTAAATTCCTTTTTTTTGTTCACTAGAAAAATATAGTAATCTTTACAAAATGTCAAGTATGCTTTACATAATAAATTTTAACTAATATCATCTCTTTTGCAATAGGATTACTAAATTGCATAAAAAAATTTTTGAGTTATTTATTAACGGATAAATTATGAAACCTAAAACAATAATCGAACCATTCAAAATAAAATCAGTTGAACCAATTAGATTTACAACCCGAGAAGAAAGAGAAGAGCTGCTTAAGGAATCAGGTTACAATCCTTTTCTTCTTCATGCGGATGATGTTTTAATAGACCTGCTTACAGACAGCGGAACTTCAGCAATGAGCGCAAAACAATGGGCTGGCATTATGGAAGGCGATGAATCTTACGCCGGCTCAAAAAGTTTTTACAGGTTTGAAAGCGTTATAAAAAATTTAACAGGAATGAATTTTATCATTCCAACTCATCAGGGAAGAGCAGCAGAAAAAATATTGTTTTCAATTGTTGGCGGCAAGGGCAAGTATTTTCCTAATAACACACACTTTGATACAACCCGCGCTAATGTGGAATTTTCCGGCGCAGTAGCTGTTGATCTACTAAATGAAATCGGCAAGCATCCCGAACAGCGCGCAGATTTTAAAGGAAATATGGATGTTCAAAAGCTTGAAGACTTTGTAAAAGAAAAAGGAGTTGATAACATTCCGCTTTGTATGATAACTGTTACAAACAATTCCGGCGGCGGTCAGCCGGTTTCTATGCAAAACATAAAAGATGTAAAAGCTGTTTGTAAGAAATATAATATTCCATTGTTTTTAGATGCTTGCAGATTTGCAGAGAACGCTTACTTTATAAAACTTCGCGAAAAAGGATATGAGAATAAAACTCCTTTAGAAATTGCGCAGGAAATGTTTTCCTATGCTGATGGTGTAACAATGAGTGCAAAGAAAGATGCTCTCGTAAATATCGGTGGATTTCTCGCAATGAATGATGAACAACTTGCAATGAAGTGCCGTAATCTTTTAATAGTTACTGAAGGATTTCCAACTTACGGCGGACTTGCGGGACGCGACCTCGAAGCTGTTGCGCAGGGTTTGCTTGAAATTGTTGATGAGCATTATTTGCAGTATAGAATTCGCAGTGTTGAATATCTTGGCGAAAAACTTGTTGCCGCAGGCGTTCCGATTATCGAACCGCCAGGCGGACACGCAATATATCTTGATGCAAAAAGATTTTTACCTAAACTTTCTGCGGAACAATATCCCGGGCAATCAATTGTTTGCGAGCTTTATCTTGAAGGCGGCGTTCGCGCCGTAGAGATTGGGAGCGTAATGTTTGGTAAATACGATGAAAATGGTAAACTGATTCCTTCAATGATGGAACTTGTACGAATGGCTATTCCGCGCAGAGTTTATACGCAAAGCCACATTGATTATTTACTCGAAGTAGTAATTGAGGTTTACAAAAATCGCAACAAGCTAAAAGGATACAGGTTTACTTATGAGGCGCCGATGCTTCGCCATTTTACAGCAAGGTTTGAACCGATTGGAAAATGAAACTTAAAAAACTCTACAAACACGATAACAAAAAACAGATTTGGAGGATAATTCCTTCTTCAAATAAAAAACTTATTGTTGAAGAAAGAGATATTCAAACCAAAGAGGTTTATTTCAATTGTTTAGATATTAATTCGGGCAAAAAATATTTCGTCAATTTGCAGCTTGATGAAAAAAACTGGATTGGAATAGAATCAATTCATAACGATATGATTTTCTTTCATACTTACGGAAAACCTGATATGCCTGCTCATAAAAGTATTATAGCGTTTGATATTTTAACACAATCGGTTATCTGGCAAAATAACAATTATGTATTTTCATTTATTTATGATAATAAAGTTTACTGTTATCAGCAGAGATTTGAAGGACGCCAATTTTATGCTTTAGATTACATAACTGGCGAGGTTGTTCAAGAATTTGGCGATGATTTCATTTCAATAAACAGTTTAAGGGATAAATCGCAAGAAGAGTTTAATAATCAAAATTATTTTTTCCCCGAACACTTTCAAAGAAGTAATCCGGAAGAAAATGTCTTAAATAATTTTCTAAAAAAGTTTTTAGAGGAAAATATTATTAAAGGCGAATTTAATTATTTGCTGGCTGGCGATTTACTTTTTTATAATTACCACACGGTTAATAAGGTTAACATGTTGGATAATATTTTTACTGCCGTTGATTTGAAAAAGAATAAAATTATATTGAAAGAAACTCTCGATAAGAATTTGATTAATCTGATGCCCGAATCCTTTTTTGTAAAAGATAATCTTCTTTTTCTAATCATAGATAAAACTAAATTGATTGTTTATCAAATTAAAGAGTAACCAAATGAATATCTCTCAAGAAGAAAAAAGTATCCTTCTAAAAGCAGCGCGTCAATCAATCGTCTCATTGTTTGATGGTAATAAGCCTGAACAACCTGATTATAGTAAACATAAATTTCTAAAAGAAAAACTTGGCGCATTTGTTACATTAACAATCAACAGTGAGTTACGCGGCTGCATCGGTTATTTGGTTGGGCGTGAACCGCTTTTTGATACAATCTGTTCGGCGGCTATTCATGCCGCTGTAAATGATCCGCGTTTTCCCGCATTAAGAAAAATTGAACTTGATAAAATCAAAATTGATATTTCTATTCTTTCTATTTTTACGACGATAAAAAGTTACGATGAAATTATTATTGGTAAACACGGATTATATTTAGATGAAGGCAGCGGCGGCTTACTGCTTCCGCAAGTTGCAACAGAACACAAAATGAACCGTGAACAATTTTTAAGCGCTGTTTGCAATAAAACCGGTTTTCATTCAAACTATTGGAATGAGAAAACGTTGAAACTAAAAATCTTTACTGCCGAAATATTTTCCGAAAAAGAATTGGAGAATTTTGATGAAAATTCGTTATCAGGAAGTTGACGGATATTTTTATCCCGCCGATAAAGATAAACTAAAAAACCAAATTAATTCGCTTCTCTTATCGGCAAAGCCGGAAAAGTTCTTTAATAAAATATTTGGAATTGTTTCTCCTCATGCTGGATATATCTATTCTGGCAAAACTGCTGCTTATGCCTATAATCTTTTGAAAGACAAAAATTACAAAACAGTAATTGTTATTTCACCAAGTCATTTTGAGTATTTTCGCGGTATATCAATTTATGATGGAGATGCTTATCAAACTCCGCTTGGATTAGTTGAGATTGACCATGCAATGGCAGACAAAATTATTGAAGGAAGTAAAACAATTTTTCGTGGTGCAGAAGGTCATCGTAAAGAACATGCACTTGAAGTTCAAATCCCTTTTTTACAAACAGTTTTAAAAGATTTTAAGATTATTCCAGTTGTTATGGGAGATCAGAGTAAAAATTATGTTGATGATCTTGCCGTACAAATTTCTAAAGTGACGGATGATTCAACTCTTGTTATAGCAAGTTCGGATATGTCTCATTTCTATTCAGCCGATGAAGCCGATTTACTTGATTCAGTTGTGGAAAAAAGTATTAACGAATTTGATTTTGAAAAATTGCTTGATGATCTTGAAAGCCAGAAATGTTTTGCTTGTGGCGGCGGACCGATTGCCGCACTAATGAAAGCGGCTGCGCTAAAAAATATTAATAATTCGTTTGTGCTAAACCGCAGCAATTCCGGCGATGTTACTGGAGATAAATCTGAAGTAGTTGGTTATCTATCTGCTGTTATTTATTGAAATGATGAAATTGAATATAATTGTTCCATATCTGTATTCTTTATAAACACATAAATGATAATACAATTAAGAGATAAAATTGATTGATAATCTACTTTTTGCAGGCGGAGTTGTTGGCATTTTATTAACTGTTTTTCTATTTAATAAGAAAGAAAATCAGTCGGCTAATTTACTTTTATCATTAGCGTTTGGCGCCTATTCAATTGATATTTTATACGCATTTTTAATTATCAATAAATTCTATCTGCAATATCCTGCTCTAATTGGCTGGAATGGTGTTTTGCCTTTTATTTACAGTCCTGCAATTTATTTATATACAAGAGTTGTTAGTTCAAACAAAAAAAACTTAGAGTTTAATTATTTGCTGCATTTTATTCCTGCTATGGTGATATTAATTGCGAGTATTATAGGTTATTTTACTATTACAACTGAATACAAATTAGACTTGCTAAATCCGGATATTCATAAAAGTATTTTCATCGTAATTATGAGATCAATCATTCCTTGCTATGGAATCAGCTACATTATCTTTAGTCTGCTTGATGTAAAAAAATATCATCAAAGGTTGAAAGAAAATTTTTCAAATATAGAAGTTTTAAAACTAAACTGGCTGATCTATTTAATTTTTGCTATGGCTTTAGTGTGGGCGCTGGAATTTGTACAAATATTATTGATTGATGTAGCCGGTAAACCTGATAACATTTTTTACAAATACATTTATCTGCTGATTTCTTTGATTATGTTTTTGATTGTTTATAAAAGTCTAAAACAACCGCAGATTTTCTCAGAAGTAAATTTTAATGAGTCTGAAAAGAATGAAATATCTTTAGTGGATAGCAATGGTTCTTATATTAAATCGGGTTTAACCGATGATAGAATGGATGCAATAGCCGCAAAGTTGATTTCATTAATTGAAAATGAAAAACCTTATTTTAAAAGCAATCTTTCATTGCCGGACCTCGCCGAATTACTTGGAGTTTCATCACATAATCTTTCTGAAGTTATTAATACAAAACTTAATAAATCCTTTTACGATTTTGTAAATTACTATCGTGTTGAAGAAGTAAAAAAAATGTTAAACGATATCCGATTTGAAAATTATTCTCTCCTTGGCATCGGATTTGAAGCTGGTTTCAATTCCAAGACATCGTTTAACACTATATTCAAAAAATATACGGGCATCACTCCTTCTGAATTCCGAAAGAACAGCAAAGATTAGAATTCATATTCAATTCCAAATACAGGTATTGTATTCCATCCAACTTCTTTTGCAAGTTTATTATTTACTTCATTCCACGAATAACCGGAAACATTTTCATGGTTATAAACATTCCAGATACTTAAAAAAACAACAAGGTTTGTTTTCTCAAAATAAAATCTTTTATCTGCTCTTATGTTTAGCGAATGATAAGAAGGTAAACGGACTGCATTTGCTTTGCTCATATCTATAATACCTTTGTTGTATTGTTCGGATAATGCAATATCAAACGGTGTGTAAGGTGCGCCGCCTGCATAAATAAACCTTGTACTAAATTCCCATTCGCTGTTTAGCTTGTATCCGCCTTCAATATTAAAGTTAAATCTGTTATCGTAAATTCTATTTTTCCAGTTACCTGTAATATCTTTATACTTTGCCACAGAATACGAAGCACTGATCATTCCATAAAAATCTTTAGCCAGCTTTTTCTGGATTATCGCTTCAATTCCGCGCGAGTATGCTTTCCCTGAACTTTGCAATTGGGAATGAGCTGTAAATATGCCGCTTGTTACAACTTCATCAAATAAAAAATTGTTTGGCTGCTGTGGATCAACAGGTAAATATGAATAGTCTTTCTGATATAGTTCAATTGTTAATCGAGTTTCCTCATTTAGTAAATGGCTGAATGATAAAACATAATGTATTGCTTTGGGTGTACTGATTTCTTTGAAATTATCAGATTGAGCTAATATCAAACCCGGCAGGTTTTGAAAATAAATTCCAGTTGAAGCGCTAATCGAAGTGAGAGAAGATAATCTATATATTAAAGTAGCTCTTGGTGAGAACAGCAATTCTTTAGTATAATCAAAATAATCCACTCTGCCTCCAAAGCTTAAAGTAAAATCTGTAAATAAGGTTAGATTGTATATAAAATACCCGCCAAAATTGAGAGTATTTAGTTTTTTATCTGTTATTGTTGTTGGCTGGATATTACCATATTCATCAAGATATTCAAAAAAAGTATAATCAAAATCATTCAAAGTGTATTTTGACTCGATTCCAAATTCTATTTTATTTGTTTCATCAAGTTTAACAAAGTTCAGATTACGAAAACTAAATTTATTTTCCGTTGTTTTGTTAGATAAGAATTTATCATTTGATTTGGTTTCATTAAGATTTGCATCTCTATAATTTATTGTGTGTGAAAATGAAGTGTTTGAATATCCAAACTTACCCCAAATAAATTGCCAGTTAAATCCGGCAGTATTTGTGATATACTTTGTTTTTCCGTATTTGTTTAATTCCGTTTTAATAGCCTTATCGTAATTAATATCGTAATTGTCATTGGCAAAAACATCCATAAATGAAATTTTGTGTTTATCGTTTAGATCATAAACGACTTTTGTTTGCAAATCATAATATTCAGGAGCAGGATAATCATTAGCAAAAGTCTTCATAACTAAATCCAGATAACTTTTATTAAGCGAAATGAAAAAAGAACCTTTTTTGTTATCAAATGGACCTTCGTATTGAGCGCCAATTCCGCCGAAGTTTAGATTTAACTGCCCCTCAAATTCACTCCGGTTTCCTTCTCTTAAATTTATTTCCATTATAGAAGAAAGTTTATCGCCGTATGCAGGTGAAAAACCTCCCGCGCTAAAAGTTATATTTTTTATGAAATCAACATTAAGAATTCCGAAAAATCCATCTGATGAACCCTGAGTTGCAAAGTGATTTATGTTGCTTATTTCTATGTTATCAACATAAAAAGCATTTTCAATCGGGCTGCCGCCTCTTACCATAAAACTGCTTTTACCATCGTTTATTTTAGCAACTGAAGGTAATCCAAATAATATTCTACTTACGTCACCTGCGCTTCCCGGCGCTCTTCTTATTTCTTCCGATGAGAATTCAATTGTGCCTATAGGTTTTACATCAATCTCAGAATAATATCCTCCGGTTACAACAATTGAGTCCATATCAAGCAAAGTTGATGATAAATCCGCGTCTTGGAAGGTTATTCTGTTTGATTTTACAATTACATCTGTTAAAGTGATTGGAGTATAACCTATATAACTAAAAACAATAACATAACTTCCAACATCTAAATTTTCTATTTTAAAATTTCCGTCTATATCTGTTGAAGCCCCAATACTCTTATCTTTTATATACACATTAACGCCGGGCAAAGGTAATTTATTCTCGGCATCATACACCTTGCCCATAATTGTGCCGGTTAATGGTTTTTGCTGAGAAAATACTACAGAACAAAGAAATACCACTATAAATAAAAATTTGTAACGCATCTTTTCTCCATTTTTTAAAATTCTTTCTGCAAAAATATTTCTTATTGTAAGTTCAGTCGTTCAATCCAATGGGAAAGTGCATAGACTTGTAAATAAATATGTTTTAAAAAGAATATTTGAGGATTGTTTTGATATTTTAAGCCGGTTTTTATGCCATTTAAAGTGATTAATTACAATAGCAGGGAATAGGTAGAATTGACTACAATGATGTAAAACGTGATAAATATGAATGATTTGATATCTCTCCGCTTTATTTATTGAAATAGAATTTCTTAATACTGTTAGAAATTTGTTGCTATATAATAAATAATAACTGCAAGCGCTGCTGTAACCGGAATAGTTAAAACCCAAGCCCAAACCAAATTAACTGTTACTTTCCATTTTACTGCGGATAATCTTTTTGTTATGCCAGATCCAATAATACATCCAGTAATTGTATGAGTTGTGCTAACCGGAATGCCTGCTAATGCAGTTCCGAATAATGTTATTGCTCCAGCTGTTTCTGCTGCAAATCCTTCAAAAGGGCGAAGTTTGGTTATTTTTTGCCCCATTGTTTTTACAATTCTCCATCCGCCGGATAGAGTGCCTAAAGCAATTGCAGCGTGGCACGAAAGAACTACCCATAATGGAATTTCATCGTTTGAAGTTAAATGACCGGTAGAAATTAGAGCAACAAAAATAATCCCCATCATCTTTTGTGCATCATTAGAGCCATGCCCTAAACTATATGCGGCAGACGATACAAGCTGAAGTTTCCTGAAGTATTTATCTACTTTAAATGGACTCATATCTTTTACAGCATGTAAAACAATAATTGAAAAGATTACAGAAATAATAATTCCTATTAAAGGAGCAAGGAAAATGAAAGCAGTTATTTTTAAAACTTCGGGAATAAATATTGCACCCAAACCAGCCTTTGCAGTTGCTGCGCCTACAAAGCCGCCAACCATTGTGTGCGACGAACTTGATGGAATGCCGCGCCACCAGGTAAATAAATTCCAAATTATTGCAGCAACTAATCCGCTGCCTATTACTGTAAGATCAACAACATCAGTTTTAACTATACCTTTGCCAACGGTATTTGCAACATGCAAGCCAAGAATTAAAAATGCAACAAAGTTAAAAAATGCCGCCCACACTACTGCTGCACGCGGTGTAAGTACGCGTGTAGAAACAATTGTTGCAATAGAATTAGCTGCATCGTGAAAACCATTTATATAATCAAAAGCTAATGCTAAAAAGATTATGAATATAAGTTCTGTCATTTAATATTTATAAATATTTGATTTAGTATGTTTACGCTAATAATACTTATGAGTTCTTTATAAAGATTGATAGAATAACATTTGCAGTTGATTGGCATTTATCGCTTGTTCTTTCGAGCAGATCTAAAATTTCTTTTTTCTTAATAAGTTCAATTGCATCTTTTTCTTTTTCAAACAATTCTTTTATTGCCTGTTGATAAACTTTATCGGCTTCGCTTTCTAAACTTTTTACAGCTTTCATTTCATTAACGCGCTTTACTTTTAAGTCCTGAATTGCAATCCCAAGTTCACTAACTTGCTCGTGGATAATAGCGGCTAACTTATCTGCGTGGTCAATCTTTTTAGTTATTTTAAAAGTATCAACACGGATTGTTGAACCAAGAAGCATATCACTTATATCATCTAATCTTTTTATTAACGCAAAAATATCTTCACGGTCGAAAGGCGTTATAAATGTTTTGTTCAATCTTTTTGTGATCTTATAAGCAATCTCATCACATCGAACTTCGAGCGGTTTCATTTTAAGGATATGACTTTGCTCATCTTCAAACTGAAAAATCTTTTCTGTGTGACCAGCCATTTCCTCAATGTGCAGGATCATTTCCTTAAAATCTTCAAAGTACTTTTCTTCTTTTGGTAATAAACTTTTAAACATAATACACCATAAATATTGGAATGATTCTTGTAAAAAATATGTGCCTTCGACACTTCAAAACTAATTAAACTGTAAATACTTCACCAACTCTATTTTAAAAATTATTCATTTGCTTTTGCTATATTCGCACCTCAAATTGAATATAATCTATAAGGTGAATTGTGAGCGATAAAAAAAATAAACCAACCGATGTTGTTGCAAATATTGTTTCTTTAGCTAAAAGAAGAGGTTTCGTTTTTCAATCAAGTGAAATTTACGGCGGCTTAAATGGCTGCTGGGATTATGGTCCGCTTGGTGTTGAACTGCTAAAAAATATTAAAGAAGAATGGTGGAAGTTTATGACCTACCGCGATAATGTTGAAGGTCTTGATGCCTCGATTCTTATGCACCCAAAAGTTTGGGAAGCTTCCGGACACGTAGAAAACTTTACCGACCCGATGATTGATTGCAAGCAATGCAAAGCTCGTTTCCGTTTAGATGTGCTTGGCGATTCAATCAACGAAAAGAAAAAAGAAAAAGCTCTTGCGGAATTAAAAAATGATTTTAAAGATGATGCTTCCATTCTCAATAAGATTGAAGACAAAATAAAAAATCCCGGCGATGAAGATGCATTCAATCTTTTGCTTGAAGATGAGCAAGTTGGTAAAACACTTTTATCAAAATTAAATTGCCCTCAATGTGGAAATGCAAATACGTTTACCGATGCTCGTAAGTTTAATTTAATGTTCAAAACATTTGTTGGTCCCGTTGAAGAAAGCGGAAGTGTTGTTTATCTGCGACCCGAAACCGCGCAGGGAATTTTTGTGAACTTCTTAAATGTGCAAAGTTCGGCACGTCAAAAACTTCCTTTTGGTATTGCACAGATTGGCAAAGCATTCCGTAATGAAATAAATACTAAAAATTTTCTTTTCCGTACTCGCGAGTTTGAACAAATGGAAATGCAATTTTTTGTAAATCCAAAAGAAGATACGCAGTGGTATGAATACTGGAAGGCTGCAAGATTGGAATGGTTCAAATCGCTTGGAATGACGCCGACCAAATTGCGTTACCACGATCATATTAAACTTGCACATTACGCTTCTGCTGCCACCGATATTGAATATGAATTTCCTTTCGGCTGGGGCGAAATTGAAGGAATACACAACCGCACTAATTTTGATTTAAGCAGACACGAAGAATTTTCAGGTAAATCATTAAAGTATTTTGATGATGAAGCGAAAGAAAAATTTGTTCCGTTTATTATTGAAACATCAGCAGGCGCAAGCCGCAGTTTTATGGCATTTTTAATTGATGCTTATTATGAAGAGGAAGTAAACGGCGAAGTGAGATCGGTTTTAAGATTTCATCCGAAACTTGCTCCTGTAAAGGCGGCAATTTTTCCATTAGTTAATAAAGATGGTATGCCTGAAATATCCCGCGAAATAGAAAAAGATTTACGTCGCAATTTTAAAGTGTTTTATGATGATAAAGGCGCCGTTGGAAGAAGATACCGCAGACAGGATGAAGCTGGAACGCCTTACTGCATTACTGTTGATACACAAACGCTTGAAGATAAAACAGTAACGGTCCGGGATAGAGATACAATGTTGCAGGAAAGAATTGCAATAGATAATCTATCAAGATATTTGAGCGATAAATTGCTTCAATAATATTTTGATTTTTATGAATTTAAGATGGGGCGGTTCATTTGGATCGCCTTTTTTATTTTTGGCTTGTTTATCTTTTCATTCATTATAAAATTAAATTGTAAGATTTAGAAGATCATGAAAAAAATATACTTGCTGATAATTCTGTTTTGTAGCACAAGTTTTCCACAAAACTCTGATTTTGATTTGCGTGTAAATACGGGAATTAAAGAGATTTATAACATAAAGTTTACAGAAGCTGAAAAAACATTTCGCAGTTTGATTGCGGATTATCCTCAAAATCCTGCAGGTAGATTTTTTCTTGCAATGATTGATTGGTGGAAGATTACTCTTGATTTTGAAAATGAATCCAACGATGATAAGTTTTTTCTTAAACTTGAAGATGTAATCTATCAATGTGATCAGTTGCTTGATAAAAATCCCGATGATGTTAATGCGTTATTCTTTAAAGGCGGAGCAATTGGCTATCGCGGCAGATTGCGTGCAATGCGCGAAAGCTGGCTTAAAGCCGCAGACGACGGGCGCGAAGCGCTGCCGATTGTTGAACACGCCGCTTCACTTGACCCAAATAATCTGGATGTTCAATTAGGCTTTGGGATTTATAATTATTATGCTGCTGTAATTCCGCAAGAAAATCCATTTATAAAACCTTTGATGATATTTTTTCCAGAAGGGAATAAAGAAGCAGGAATAGCTCAATTAAAAAGCACAGCTTTTAATGGGAAGTTCGCAAAATACGAAGCCCGTTATTTTTTAATGACTTTGTATTTCCGTTACGAGCATGATTATAAATCCGCTAATGAATATGCCGAAATGTTATGTAAAGATTTTCCTGATAATCCGGTTTTTCAAAAGTGGCTTGGAAGAATTGCAATGAGAAATGTGGATTACTTTCTTGCTGATTCTGTTTTTAATGATGTTCTTAAAAAAGCTGATAAAAAATATTTCGGTTATTCAGAACCTGTTACATTAAGGGAAGCTTCATATTATGTTGGATATATTTTGAAGTTTAAAGGAGAGCTTGATTCTTCAATAGCATATTTTGAAAATTGCATTTCGGAATCAAAAAAAATTGAAGAAGAAGATGAGGAATCGGGCTTTCAGGTAAATTCGGTTCTCTATCTTGCGCAAATTGCAGAAATGCAAAACAGAAAAACAGATGCGATAAAATATTATGAAACTTTGTTAGAGATGAGAGACTACGGCAGTTCACATTCCACATCAAAAAATAGGTTGAATAGCTTGAAAGGGAAGTGAAAAATATTTTTATGAAAACTTAAAGCAATTAGGAGTTAAAAATAATCTGACTCCTAATTGCTATTAAAAAATCATAACGAAGTTGAAATACCAATTCTATGTAATCCACCAACCAAACCAAGAGAAGAATAAGCATAATCAAAATTATAATCCGAAATCTTAACACCTAAACCGGCATTAAATCCTGCAATACCTGCTGTTGTTCCAATTTTAAAATCTGATCTGCGTTCGTTATCATAGCCAAGTCTTAACTTTAACACTTTACTTAGTGTAAATTCAGCACCAATTGTAAAGGCTTTAAATCTATCAAAAAAGTCATCACGATCTTGATTTAGTCTGTGAAAATCTACCGATAAACGCAAAGGAAGATTTTCTAATCTTTTAGAAACACCGATAGCAACATCAACAGGTAAATCTTCTTTAGTATTATAATAACTTGATAATTGCCCGCCAAGATTTAAAGCCGCAAAACCAAAACTCCAGTTTTGATTTGGAAGATTATAATGCAAACCAATGTCAGCAGCTAATGCAGTAGATGAGCGATCTGCGATGCCCGAGTAAATAAACTTAACATTTGCACCATAAAAGAAATTATCATCAAGCTGGTTTGCATAACCAACAATCATAGCTACTTCACCCGCGCCAAATTCGCCAGTCCGGTTTCCAAATTCATCGGATTCATCAAAGTTGCCGTAGTTAATGTATTTTAATGCGGCGCCAAATCTTCCAATATTTTCAAACTCTGTTGAATAAGAAAGGCTTGCAAGATTTATATCCATTAAATGTTTAACGAAAGAAAAGGAAACAGGATTTGCTTGCAGCATTTTTATTCCAGCAGGGTTATAGAAAATAACATCTGCATCATCATTATTGGCAACGTAACTGCCGCCAAGTGCGCCTGCCCGCGCGCTGCCGTCAACAAATAAAAAATCATAAGTGCTCTGGCTAAACGATGAGCCTGCCAATAAAATAAATGCAATTGATAAAAAGCTGAACTTGTTCATTAATTCTCCAAAATTTCGATACCTATTTAAGAATATCATAAAATAAAGACAAGGGGAAATTATTTTCTTATAAAAATAAATTTAATTGCTGCCAAATCTAAGAAGCAGTTCCGCTTTGCGAATGTGGCTGAACGAGTGTGTTTTACATAACTTGCTTCATCATCAAATACAAATTATCTTTGAAATAAAAAAAATGGAGAACTGAAAAATATGAATAGTATAAAAACCGTGTTTCTTATGTCTGCAATGATGGCACTGTTTCTTTTAGTTGGATATGCAATCGGCGGTAAATCCGGAATGACAATTGCATTTATTTTTTCTTTGATTATGAATTTTGGCTCTTATTGGTTTTCGGATAAAATAGTTTTAGCAATGTACAGAGCTAAGCCAATTGCTCGGGAACAATCGCCTAAATTTTATGATATGGTTGAGCAGCTTGCGCAAAATGCAAATCTTCCGATGCCAAAAGTGTATATAATCAATGATCCAACACCTAATGCGTTTGCTACCGGAAGAAATCCGCAAAATGCCGCTGTTGCCGCAACAACAGGAATATTGCAGGGACTTAACAATGACGAGCTTGCCGGTGTAATGGCTCACGAACTTGCGCATGTTAAAAATCGTGATATTTTAATCAGTACTATTGCAGCAACATTAGTTGGCACAATTTCTTACATTGCTCAAATGGCGGGATGGGCTGCAATGTTTGGAAGAAGCAATGATGATGAAGGTAATGGATTGGGTGGATTATTTTTAATTATTCTTTCGCCGATTATTGCAATGCTTTTGCAAATGGCAATTTCGCGTTCGCGTGAGTTTGCTGCGGATGCAGGCGGAGCTGAAATTAGCGGCAACCCGATGGCGCTGGCTTCTGCTCTACAAAAAATATCAAGAGGAAATCAAGCAAGTCATTTAAGAAATGTGAATCCTGCAAGTGCTCACATGTTTATTATAAGTCCATTGTTTGGTGGGATGTCAAAATTATTTTCAACACATCCGCCAGTTGAAAAAAGAATTGCCAAATTGCAAGAAATTGCTAAATGCAGAATTTAATTAAGTTTAGTTTTTATGATCATCAGAGGGGAAACTGCTTTCTCCTTTGATGATTAAAATTTGTGATACCTTATTTTTCTTAAAATATCTATTTGTTTTTTCCCATCTTAACGATGATATCAAACTCTTCTTTAGCAACTGGCATAACTGATAAACGGTTTCCGCGTGCTATCAACTTCATATTATTCAATTTTGGATGAGATTTAATTTTTTCAATAGTAACTGCGCTATCAAAAATATCAACGAGTTTTAGATCAACCATAAACCATGTTGGGTTATCTGGATCAGCTTTGGGATCGTAATGGATATTTTCCGGATCAAATTGTGTGTGATCGGGATATCCATCTGCTACAACTTCACAATAACCAACCACGGCAAGCGGATCTGTGTTACTGTGATAAAACAAAACAGCATCGGATTTTTTCATCTGATCTCTCAAATAATTACGTGCTTGATAATTGCGAACGCCGTCCCAAAAAGTTGTTTGATTCTTGCATTTCTTAAAATCATTAATTGAAAAAACATTTGGTTCTGATTTTACTAGCCAGTACTGTTTAGGCATTTATTTACCTCCATTTATAATTTCACTGAATGAAAAAATATGACTGTTAAATGATTTAAGTTCAACAAATAGTCCTTTCTCATTAATTTCATTTACATATCGTTTGTAGGCTGCACCATTAAGTAAATCGGTTAACAGAACTTCTGCGGAAGTACTTTCTACACTAAATTTTAATCTGCATCTTGAAGTAAAATTATTATAATTCACAACTACAATTCGTAACTCATTTTTGTAACGCCATTCCCAGGCAAGTAGATTTTCAAATCCAAAATCATTATCGCCAGCAGGTAAAGTCTCCAATAATTTCCAGTCGCCGTTTTTAAATATTTCTTCTTTGGTGATGATAAATAATTTTTTATAAAAATCTTTAATCTTTTCGTCGGGTTTTTCAAATGGCTCTCTTCCTAATTGAACAGGCAGTTTTATTTTTTTGCCTTCAAATTGACCATCATAATAAAAATCAATACCGGGTATTGTACTAATTATAACGGCAGCAGCCATTGATCTTTCTCTACCTAACTTTACAATAGCTCTTTCTTCATCATGATTTTCCAAAAATCTAACTGATTTTTCCTGATAAGATTTTGCGGCTTGTAAATGTCCTTTAATGCCCTGAATATTTCCGGCTACAAGTTTATCGGTAAGTTTTTTGTCGTAAGTATAATCAAAGCCAAGTTTCTGCAACTGGTATTCGAGGTCCCAGTAAGTTTCAGCGATGAAGATAAAATCATCGCGTTTATTTTTAACCTTAGCAATTGCTTCTTCCCAAAATTCTTTTTCCGGTCTTTCAAATCCATATTTCCTCAATACGCCAATCCATGTATTAAAGAAAACATTGTTTAACGGAAGCATTGCCATATCGCATCTCACGCCATCGCAAATACCTGCAAGGTTAATTAATACTGATATAAGATATTCTCGGGCATAGTTACTGTAAAAATTTATTTGTGAAGTATCTTTCCAGGGTGGAAAAAGAGGATCACGCCCGTGCGCAAGATATTCATTACTGTTTACAGGCGATTTATAAAAAGTAAACGGATCATTCTTAAAAATGTATTCATCTGCAAAAAGAAAAATCTCTTTGTGTGTTCTTATTAAAGATGATCTGGCGCTGAAATGATTGCATATAAAATCTAAAATTAATTTTATACCAACTTCATTCAATCGTCTTTTAAGATTAAGCAAATCATCAAGAGTGCCAAGTAAGGGATTTATTTCATACCTATCAATTGCATAAGGCGAGCCGATAACATCTTCACTTTGCCAATCATTAAGAGCGCTATTATAGGAAGCGATTTGAGCCGGTTCAAAACAATACTCATTAACTGCATCCTGATTTGGTAACCAGACGCCCATAAACCAGATTAAATCAAAGCCATCTTCTTTCCATTTACTAATTTGCTCATCCGTAATTGAGGATAATATTGCATCTTTACCAAAACGTTTAATCCAAACGCGTGTATTGATCTCGAGAATTTTTGGGTTTTTAAATAAATTATTTTTCATAGTAATAATTAAATTAAACATTATAAGGATAAATCAATACACACTCAGACAATAGAATCTTAAAGAAAAAAGCAATCAAATCAAATATTTTAAAAAGAAAAATAAAAAATGTGTTCATTAAGATTTGGAAATTTAAATTTCAGATAAAAAAATATTTGGTTTATTATTTCATTATTTTTAGATAAATCTTATTTATTCAAATTATTTAATTACAATGAAGCACAAACCTTTTATTTTATGGATTACTTCACTATTTCTTACGTTCATCGTGTTGTACTATTCTAATCTTAACAGTGATTACTATCCGGTAACCAGCACAATAAATATAGATGGCAAAAAAGTTACATACAGATTTGAAAAAGTTCATTACGGAAATGATGATGTTAAGATAATTATTAGAACCGATTTAGAAGAATTATCCGGTAAACTATTCTGGAAGAATGATCAGGATAAAAATTGGAGTTATGCTGCAATGAAAAAATCCGGATTATTTTTAGCAGCAGAAATTCCAGCACTTAAACCGCTTAAATCATCATTATATTTTGTAAAACTAAATTATAAGGATTTCTCTTATAATATTCCGGACAATCAAAATGTTAAATTAGATTTTTACGGTAAAATACCGATAGCTTTGAATATACTTGAAATGGTTCTGTTATACACAGGATTGTTTTTATCTATCCGGGCTGGATTAGAATATTTTAACAACAATACAAAAACAAAAAAGTTAGCTGTTATGATTGTTATCATCTTCATAACATTAACATTACTTATAAATCCGCTTTACCAAACATATAAACTTGGCTTTATGAACACTACAGTTCCGGCATTAAATGAAATATTTCCAGTATTTTATTGGTTTATAACTTTAATGTGGATTGTAACCAGCATTTCAATATTCAGGTTTCCGAAAATAAAATTGATTGCAGCAGCTTCATCCATAATTACAGCATTATATTATATGGTTGAGAGGGTTTAGTTATATTTTGGGAAAACTTTATAATTTTAATTTCAGATAAACGTAACTTTTAATTTTCCAAATCTTCAATATTCAAATTCAAAAAGCATAATTACATATTGATGGAGCAACTAAAAACTTCTTTTGTTGTTTTGAAGTATTTCAATTTCTGACGAATAGGCTTATTATTTAGCACCTCCCAACACTTGCCAACCGGCAAGCATAAATATTTTCAAAAAGTATTGACTTTGTGAAAATGAAAATATACGTTCGCATTAGCAGAACAGAAATAATTTTACCGAGAGGAGAATAAGTATGATGAACCAGTACAAAGTTCGTGATAATTGTCTTGACAGACCGCCGGAAACAATTAAATTGTTTTACCGAACACCGAACACCGAACACCGAACACCGCGGAACAAACACATATAACAGCACAACAACAATTTATAGAAAGGGGGAATTGAAATGACTACGAAATCAAACTTCATTCACCTTGCGCTAAGCCCTCTCCGCTCTGCAACGAATGACCACCGCCTGACAACGAATGACAAAGCCTTCTTCCGCTCTACGCCAAGCTCTTTGCGCCTTGCGACGAATGACAACCGAATGACCACGAATGACAATTTCTTTCACGCTGCGCTAAGCCCTATGCGCTCTGCAACGAATGACAAACATAATCACAAATTAAATTCCATATTCTATCAAACATCAACCATTATACATTTTGCCTTGCTCTTTGCGATACTGCTATTCAGCACTTCATTTTCTCAAACGATAATAAAAGAGAAAGTTGAGGTGAAGCCAGGTCAAATAAATTTATTGCAGCCGACTTCAGCTGTATCAAGTATAATACCTGGCGGAGTAGTAATACCGTACAACGCAAAACTAAGCGTATGGTATTCGTCTTCGGAAGCAATTGATTATCCTGTTTCAACTGCAACAGAGCTGCGAATGTATTTTACAACCGGAGATTCATTAGATAGTGATGCAACACTTACAAGGTTTGCAGATTATTACGAATATCCTGATAACATATTAAATATATGCACATACGATTTTGAAAATCATTTTCATTACTATTACTTAAACTCACCTCAGCCATATCAGGGTGGAAGAATTGCGCAAGGCGATACTATATTATTTGCTTGGTATGCAGATTCGCCTTGGGGCTATTATGAATATCCAATAAACACAATTACAGAAATAATAGTTAACGGTAAACTTGTTGGTTGGGATATAAGTTTTGGCAGTTACGATTATTGTTTGCAGGGCTGGGAAACGAAGTTAGATATATCGGTAGGATTAGAAGAGGCAATAGAATTGGATGTGCAAATAAATCCGGCAACAGTAGCATTGAGCGATACTGCTGTAATAACAATAAGAAAGAAAAACACCGATGGAACGATTGTTGATTTTCCAGCAAGCCAAACATTTGAAATAGGGATGCTGGAAGGTTGTGCGGCAGGTAAACTGCACAAAGCTGAGGTTGATTCAAATTATTTTTACAATATTACTCAGCCAATAAATTTTATAGCAGCCGATACTCTTGAAGGGGAAGATAATGATACTGTAAAAGTAAGAGTAGGTTTAATAGAAATAGGAAGCAGCGCCAATTCAATTGGTTTAAGAAAAAAATTACTTGAGAAGATTAAAGTCGCAGAAAACAAGATACCGGAAAAAATAAAAAGTAAAAAAAAGGAGACAAGAGAAGTTAAAACACAAAATAATACGGCAATAAATAAGAAAGCATTAACACCATTTAATACAGAAAATTATTTTTGTTTTTATCCAGGCGTTTTTGTAACGCAGGATGTAATTGCAGAAAAATCATTTGAAACAGGCTGTGATTATGAAAGTTGCGGCGGCAGCTATGATACATTGAATATAAAAATAGAATTACTTACTCAACCAAATAATTTTAGAGCAGCCAAATATATATTCACAAATAAAGATAGTACGGGCAAATATAAAAGTTGTGTAATAGATGAAGATACAACAACAGTTTGTAAAGTTGATTCTGCTAATATTGCAAATGGAGTAGTTGCTCAATCAACACCTGTGCGCTATTTATCACGTCTAAGATTTAACAGTTTATCAAATAAATGGGAAAAATCATGGATACTAAAAACCTGCGAAAATGATAGTGGTAAAATAGAATACAGAACAATTACAACGGATTCTGTACTAACGCCGATATATTTAGATTTTGTTGCTGATGTATGTTATGATTTGATTTCACAAAATACTTTAAATCAAACATTGGTCAGCGACACAGCCGCACTAAGAGATACGAGTATTGTTAGCAATGCAAATATCGCTTTTACGGATCTTTGCGGCCACAAATGCTATCCACAGATTATCTCGCAGAATGGTTATATTTTTGAGGAGGTAATATATCTGCACGAATTACAGCACCGTAATCATTACAAAAGAATATTAGACAGCTTAAAACAAGAATATTTAATTAATAAAATAAAAAAAGACTTTACTTATGATTGTGAGATATTTCAGAAGTTTATAAAAAATGCAGAAAGTGATTCTTCAAGTTTTGAAAGTAAAATAATACAATTTGTACGAGAAGCTACAATAACATATTGTTTTGAGTCTGGTATTGAATATCGAGAAGATAATCGTGTAATTGTAAAGGCCAATAAGGTTCGAGAATTAGCAAACGAGAAAAAAAGACATTATGTAAAACCTATTGAAAAATTAATTGATTATTATCATAAAGCTTTAGCAAATGCTCGGAGTACGCCCTATCCAGTAACAACTTGTATGATTTGTCCACCATAAATCAAAGGATAATAAAATGAAAACAAAAATAATCTTAATGGCTGTGTTAATAAGTGGATTTATACAAATAAACTTTGCTCAAGAAATATCAGAAGAGTATAAACAAGATATTATAGCTTTGCTTGATAGCGCTGATTACGATAAAAGATTAATCGCAGTTATGTATATACTTGACTTTGGTATTACAAGAGAAGCATTTCCTAAGCTTGAATCAAATATATTTAAGCAAGAGCAGGATTTAGCTTTATGGTTTTTGCGAATAATAATTGGCGTTAAACCGGAGGAAACAATCAATTGGACTAATAAATTCATAGATTCAGTTGAGTACTTACAAAGAGAAAATGATGCCAAAACTATAAATGAATTAAAAACCGAAGCTGTTGCTTATCAATTTTCCGAAGGATATTACTACAATGCTGGGACAGTGATAGCAACAGTAAATGAGCAAAAACCAAATGTATCTTCAACAGCCTTTGTGCTTTTATCTGACATATTAGAATACGTACCAGAATACGAACTACAGGCAAAAGAAGAGCTTAGAAGGGTAATGCTAAATTTTAACGACGATTATTATGCTCCAACGGCAGCAATAAGTTTAATAGATAAATATGGCGATGAATTAATTCCTGATTTATTGCATATTATTTACAACAGCACATCTGGTCAGATGAAATTTATAGCTTATGATGCATTAAAAGCTAGAAACTATCCAGATATGGAAAATATTACAAAATATCTTTTCCTTAATGAAAGAGATTTTACACATAATTGGTTAAATGAAATACTAATTCTTCATAATACTCCCTCAAACTATAAGTTCATATTAGATAACTATCAAAATATCTTAGAATCAGGAGAATCCACATTTTACACTAATTTATTTCATTCAAATAAATTGAATTTTCCTCTTTTCCCTCCTAATTTTACTTTACTAACAGAACAGATAGAATATATAAAAGGGCTATGCGATACTTTGCCACAATACTCTTGGCTTGCCGATAACACATTTGCTAACGAGTTAAAAGCTAAACTAACCACCGCCAAAGCAAACATACAGGCAGGAGATTCACTTGCGTGCCGTGTGCAGGTAAAAGCATTTCAGGATTTAGTGGATAATGTTTACAAAGATTCACTAAATACAGATGCACGTTTTGTTACAATAGAAGGCTGGAAATTCCTGTACTGGAATGCACAATACATTTTAGACAGACTGCCCGAACCGCCTGCAAATCCGGATTTACTCGTTTCCCTAAAAACCAGCACAGGCGCATTATTAACAGGCGGCAGTTTGCAATACTATGATACACAGTGGAAACCCGCAACAAGCAACGGAGACGGCACGTTTACTGTAACAACAACACAACCAACAGTAAACCTAAAACTAACTTACGATGATATGACAGCAGAGGCAAACAACGTAAGTATGCAGCTTGGCAATTATGAGTTTAAGACAGTAAATGTAACAGCACAGCTAAAGAACAGCGCCGGAGCATCGTTTCCATTCCCTGCAGGTAAAATAGCATACATAGGTTACTTTACTGGTACAGTGCAAAAATCACTTGGCAATTTAACAAGCACAGTACAAAGTGTAAGTAAAGAATTGCTGCCCGGCAGCTATCAGATAAGAGTGATGTATGAATATCTTCACAATGATAAGACAGTAGAAGTAACAGGCACAAATGTAAATGTGGAATTCCAGACAATATCAGCCACAATGATAGTAAAGGACAAACAGGGTAAACTGTTAAATGGAGTAAATGGTCTTTATAACTCCACATTTGTACAGCGTGTAGGACCACAGTTATTTGGCAAAACAGATAGCAAAGGAGAAGTAAAGAAAGAAATATTAGCTGTAAAGACAAAAGTATCTGTAAGTATAAACAACCGTGTAACAAGTATGGATCACGATTTTAGAATAAATCCAATAGCAGTATTGATAACGATTTAAAGAAAAAAACAATGGTACGCAGATTGATTAAGATCATAAATGATCATAAAAATCAGCGTACCATAAAAACGGAGGATTGAAATGAAAAGAATAATATTATTTGCAGCATTGATATTAACAACAATAACAACTGCACAGACAAGTTACGAAGTAAAACCGGGCAGTAAGGGAAATCAGATAGTAATACAACTTGTAAACATATCTGAAACCGAAAACCTGAACCTGATAAAACCGGTTCTGTTAAACGAAATAAACAATTTAGAATTTGAAGAGCAGAGTGAAGATACAATAGCATTAAATCCGAAAGAAGAGAAGGAAGCAGTTTACAACTTTGATGTAAAGTTTAATGCAGATATAAGCAAAGTAGATACATTGGAATTTCTAATCAGCGATGGCAGAACAATAAACCAGATAAAGAAATTTGTGCTAACCTACACAGCGCCCACGGAATACAATTTAGCACAGAATTATCCGAATCCGTTTAATCCTGTAACAAAGATAAGATATTCAATTCCGACCTCACCTCAGTCCTCTCCTTCGCAAGGAGAGGAAGTAGGAGTTGTAACTTTAAAGGTTTATGACATACTTGGCAGCGAAGTAGCAATACTTGTAAACGAGCAAAAACCTGCGGGCAATTACGAAGTTGACTTTAATGCAAATCAATTTTCAAGCGGCGTATACATATACAGAATAAAAGCAGGCGATTATGTGAACTCAAAGAAGATGATACTGCTGAAATAGCGACAAGTTTTCAAGAGCATTTTAGCTTTACAAAATCCCCGTTCTACAATTTAACGGGGATTTTTATTTCCACACTGCCAAACTATTTAACATCAATTCTAAAACATATATTTGTGTAGCAGAAAATAGTAATTTGGAACGCAGTAATTCTAAATTAACCTGTTTTGTTCTTGTATTAAATATTTGCTTGATTCTTTTAGTTATTCACATTTGTCCTATTTCTCTTTAAGGAAAAAAATGAAAAATTTATTTATACTGCTTCTTGTCCTTCAATGTTCATTTAGTTTTTCGCAAGATATCAAAATAAAAAGTTTAAAAGTATTTGCTAATAAAGATGCAAACTCAATTCCTGTTTTAAATGGCAATGGCGATTTGCTTGTAATTGATTTTGATTTACAGGCTGATTCACCCCCAAATCTTAACATTATCTTTAAGTTTTGCGATAGAAACTGGAATGTATCGGATAATATATTTTTGCAGAATCAGGGCAAAAATTCTGCTTACCTGTTAGATTATAATTATTTACCAACTACTGTTAAAGATGCTGATTATCATTACTTAAATAAATTTCCGGATAAAGACGGCTACGTTGATTTCCCTTTTTCGGGCAAGTGGAAATTTTATGTTGTTGATTCGCAAAATCCCTCTGTAGTTTATGCCGAAGGAAAATTCTTTGTTGTTATTGCCGACGGCAGTCTTAAAGTTACTGTTAAGAAAGAAACACTTGATGATAAACTTTATTCGCCTCCGCAATTAGCCTATTCAAACTGGATTATTGTTGAACCTGAATTAGTACAGGATTTTTTTCCACACTTTATTGATCAGGTTGAAATTATAAAAAACCATTTGATATATAATCCGATAAATATTTTAAGAACATCCACAGATCAAAACAGAAATTTTGAATGGGACGGCGCATCTAAACTAAAATTTACAGCTAAAGATGTAAGACCCGGCAATGAATACAGACAGGTAAATATGATGAATATAAATGTTTATAATTCCGCAAATGTAAAGGCTCAGTTTGATGGAATGGAATACACACGATTTTATAAACAGGGCGCTAAAGATTTGAATGGCGGTTTTAATTTAATGCAGCCAAAAGATATTAATTCAAACTATATGAATGTAAACTTTCAGATAAAACCACCTGATGAAGTTTACGGTGATGTTTATCTTGCAGGCGCTTTTAACGATTGGCAGCTATCCGAAAAAAATAAAATGAATTTTAACGGCGACTATTTTGAATTACCTGTTGAACTTAAACGAGGTGTTTATGATTATCAGTACGTTGTTGTAAACGGAGATTATAATCTTGAAACCAATCAAGATTGGTATGTGCTTGAAGGAAATGATTGGCAAACTTCAAATGAGTATAATATTTTTCTCTGGTATCGCGATACTGAGTTTGGTGGTTACGATAGAATAATTGGCTATTCAAAAATTAAAGCGAAATAAATTATGGAAAAACTTTTAGTTGGTGTTATCGGAGTTGGGCATCTCGGTAAATTTCATGCAAAGATGTTTAAACAGATTGAAAATTGTGAGCTTATCGGTGTATTCGATTCAAATTATGAGCAGGCTAAATTGGTTGCAGATGAATTTGGAACTACTGCATTTTTAAATATTGATGAATTACTTTCTAAAGTAAAAGCTGTTTCGATTGCGGCTACAACAAGCGCGCACTATGAAGTTGCAAAGAAGTGCTTTGAAAATAATATTCATGTATTTGTAGAAAAACCGATAACGGTAACTATTGAAGAAGCTGAAGAGCTGGTTAAGATTGCAAGCGACAGAAAATTAAAATTTCAGGTTGGGCATATTGAGAGATTTAATCCGGGTTTGATTTCTCTTGAATCGTATATCTCCGAGCCGAAGTTTATACAAACGGATCGTCTATCGCAGTTCAATCCGCGCGGCACCGATGTTGCGGTTGTATTAGATTTAATGATTCACGATATAGATATAATTTTGAGTTTAATTAAGAGTGAAGTAAAAAATATTGAAGCAAGCGGTGTTGCCGTTGTTTCAGATCATATAGATATTGCAAATGCCAGAATACAGTTTGAAAATGGAGCAGTTGCAAATGTAACAGCCAGCCGGATATCACAAAAGAAAATGCGCAAGATGAGAATTTTCCAGAAAGACAATTACATATCATTGGATTTTGTTACTGGCGTTTCGGAGGTTTATCGCCTTCAGCCCGTTGAGCAGGAAGCATTACCAAATGCAATTTCATTCGAAGAAATAGGAATTGGCGAAAAGAAAAAAAGATTGATTTATGAACAACCTGAATCAAAGGAAATAAATGCACTCAATTACGAACTGCAACTATTTGTTGATGCAGTTTTATACGATAAAATAATTGTTGTTACAGGCGAAGATGGTTTGCGTGCACTTAAAGTTGCTGAGATAATTATCCAAAAAATTAAAGAATCAAGGATTTCATAAACTATAGTTTTAATTATGCCAAAGACTTTGAAATATGCTATCGGCGTTGACCTTGGCGGTACTAATATTAAAATCGGTATCGTATCCGAAAAAGGGAAGATAGTTTCAAAAACATCAATTAAAACAGACGCTGAATGTGGACCTGCAAAAGTTATATCCAATATCATCAATGGCATTAAAGAAATATTAGAAAAGAACAAGTTTAAAATTCAGGGTATTGGAATTGGCTGCCCTGGTGTTGTATCAACCAAAAAAGGAATAGTGGAAAACGCACCAAATCTGCCGGGCTGGAAGAATATTAAACTTGGTTCCATCATAAAAAAAGAATTTGATATTGATGTTCATGTTGAAAACGATGCAAACGCTGCCGCAATAGGCGAATTGATATTTGGTTCAGGTAAAAAATTAAACTCTTTTGTTATGATCACGCTTGGTACAGGCGTTGGAGGCGGAATTGTTTTTAATAAAAAAATATTTCGAGGTGAGTTTGGAGCAGCAGGAGAAATTGGTCATATTACAATTGATATGAACGGCAGAAAATGCAACTGCGGTTCTTCAGGCTGTATTGAAGCATATATCGGAAACCATTACTTAAAAGAGCAAATCCTGACTGAAATAAATAATTATCCCGATTCAAAATTGTGGAAAATAGTTGATGGAGATTTATCATTAATATCTCCGCGCATTATCCAACTTGCTTCCGAAAGAAATGATGAATATTCGAAATTTATTATAACAAGAATGGGCAGCCAGCTTGGCGTTGCACTTGCATCGTTGAGTAATTTATTGGACATAAACACTTTTGTTATTGGCGGTGGTGTTGCGGGCTTTGGTGATTTGCTTTTTGATTCTATTCGTAAAAGTATTGTGCAAAGAGTTTTGCAGCCTTTACGCTCTCGTGTGCTTGTAATTCCGGCAAAATTAAAAAACGAAGCTGGAATTAAAGGTGCTTCATCATTGGTGTTTTATAATATTTAATTAGATGAGATATTTTTCTTTAAATGAAAATCAGTTTTAAAATACTCTTTATATCAATCTTAACATTTTTTGCTGCGCCTGCAATATCTTTTGCTCAGCAAACAGATTCACTTTTTATTTTACCTGATTCAACATTAATTGAAAATGATTCTTTAAGTATTGAAGCTGCAAAGCCAAAGACTTATGATGTTGACACAACTGTTTTTGCATCGTCAAAAGATTCTTTGATTTATTTAATCAAAGATAGAAAGATGAAAATTTATGGCGAAGGAAGCATCAGTTATAAAACAACCGAAATAAAAAGCGAAAACATCATAATTGACTTTGATAAAAATGAAATTGATGCAAGCGGTGTGCCATCGGATTCAATCCCCGGTACGTTTGAAGGAACGCCTGTACTTAAGGAAGGTGCCGAAGTTTACGACGGGCAAAGTATGAAGTATAATTTCAAAACAAGTCAGGGATTAATTTCAGTTGCAAAAACAGAAACAGAAGGCTCATTTTATACAGGCACAAAAATCAAAAAAGTAGATAAAGAAACTTACTTTATTGAAGACGGAATGTTTACAACCTGTGATGATAAAGATTGTCCGCATTATCACTTTACTGCCAGCAAGATGAAAGTAATACACAAAGAACAACTTGTTGCAGAATGGATATATCTAAACTTTGGCGGTGTGCCGTTTCCTATTCCGATACCATTTGGCGTTTTTCCAATACAAGCAGGAAGACGATCCGGTATTATAACGCCTGCTTTTGGAAGTGATGGTGAACTCGGAACTTATTTTTCCCATTTTGGATATTTTTGGGCAATTAGTGATTATCTCGATTTAAATCTTACCGCCGATTATTATACACGCGGCAGTTACAAGTTTGATAGCAGGTTCAGGTATTCAAAACGTTATCAATATGCTGGTAATTTTAGCGGAAGTTACGGTAAGTTTTATTACGGGCAGGAAACTGATGTTGATTATTCTGAGACTGAAGATTGGCGCTTATTGTGGAATCATAATCAAAGCATTACTCCAACTTCAAGAATTGATGCAAAGCTGGAATTTATTTCCGGTACTAATATTACAAGAACAATTAGTGATATTAATGAGGCTTTAAGAAATGATGTTGTTTCAAACGCAACATATTTCAAACAGTGGGAAGAATCGGGTAATAGTTTATCGCTTAGTTATTCAAGAAATCAAAACCTCGAAAAAAATATAATTGATGAAGTTTTACCCAATCTTACTTTTTCTTTATCTCAAAGTTATCCTTTCAAAGATAATGTTGGTAAACAGGATTGGTACGAAAGTTTTGGTTATAACTATTCGGGTCAGTTCCAAAATAAAAGAAATAAATCAGACGGAAACTTGACAACCCGAGGAGGCATTCAGCATAATGTTTCAGCTTCAATTTCACCTAAAATAGGTTACATAAGTATATCACCCAATTTCCATTACAGCGAAAGCTGGTATAACAAGCGTGTTACAAAAAGTACTGCGATAGATGATTCCGGTGATTATTATGTTAAGACAGATGATGTTAAAGAAATTAATTTTGTTAGAACTTTCGGAATGGGAATTGCGGCTTCTACAAAATTTTTCGGAATGTTTAATATTAATTCTCTGGGCATAAACGCCGTAAGGCACACTGTTACTCCGTCCATCAGCTACAATTATTCTCCGGATTTTTCAACTGCTTACTGGGGATATTATGATTCGTATATTGATTCCGCAGGTAAAACTGTTGAATACGATAAGTTTGAAAAAGAAATATTTACACATCCTTCAAATCAGGAACAACAAAGTATAAATTTTTCTCTTGGAAACGTTTTTGAAATGAAAACATTAGCCGATCCTTCAGATACAACTTCAAAAGAAGATAAGATTCAATTGTTAAATCTTAGCGCTTCAATGGGTTATAATTTTGCTGCTGAGACTTTTAAGTTTTCTGATTTGAATTTGAGTTACAGAACTCAAGTAGGCAGCTTATTAAGTTTTTCGGGCAGTTCAACTTTATCACCTTATGATTATGACGAAAAAAATGATAGAATTGACAGGTACTTAATCAGCAACGGCGGTGGATTATTTAGATTAACAAATACAAATTTTTCTATTTCATTATCGCTTGCAGGTGATAAAATTACTTCGACCGATAATAAGGGAAGCGGGCAATCATCAATTCAGCAGGATGAATATTCACAGCAATCCGAACGCAGTGTTTACTCGGGTTTATACACCGAAAAGGAAGCCGACTTCTCAATTCCGTGGGATATTTCTCTTAATTATTATTATAGCTTATCGCGCCCAACACCGTTAAAGGAAACTGTCAGATCAAGCATTAGCGGCAGTTTAAATTTTAATCTTACACCCAAATGGAAATTTTCTGTTACAGGAAGTTACGATTTGCAAGCAAAAGAATTTGCAGCGCCACAAATTAGAATTTCGCGCGATTTGCATTGCTGGACAATGAATTTTACTTGGAATCCGATTGGAACTTACCGCGGCTACACTTTTGAAATAAGAGTTAAAGCGCCTCAGTTACAGGACTTGAAGATAACTAAACGCGATCAGTTTTATGAAGGAAAATAAACTTTGCTAAATTACATCATTGATGGAAATAACCTTATTGGTAAAATTCCTGTTCTGATGAACCTTCAAAAAAAAGATAAGCAGCAAAGCAGAGCAAAGTTGGCTTTTCTATTGGATCGTTTTTTTTATGATAAAAAAGCTAATGTAACACTTCATCTTGATGGTTTTGCCGGAGATAAAATAAATTCTGCACGTATTAAAATTATTTACTCGGATAATATTTCGGCAGATGAAAAGATTAAAAAGCAAATAGAAAAATCTACATCGCCAAAGAATTTTATTGTTATTACATCGGATTCCAATCTTGCCCAGTTTGCAAAAGTATGTTCGTGTAAAGTTTTAAGCTGCGAAGATTTTGCAAAGCAAATAAATGAAGCTTCATCTGGAAAGGAAGAAGAAAAAATCATTAAGTCAATGATGGAAAATTCCTCGGAGTTTAGAAAACTTTTTGATGTTTGATGACTTTATTTTAATTATTGAATATGATTAATAATTTGTTTCAATCATCTTGATTTAATTTTCAGTTCGCTTGATAATCCCATCTTTTATCTCAAAAATTACATCAGCTAATTTCATCAGTTCTGGATTGTGTGTAACAATAACAAAAGTTTTGTTCAGATTATTGCGCAGTTCAAACAACAAATTATGTATTGCCTCGCTGTTTGCAGAATCAAGATTGCCTGTTGGCTCGTCTGCAAAAATAATTTTAGGATTATTGGCGAGCGCCCGTGCAACTGCAATACGCTGCTGCTCGCCGCCCGAAAGTTCGGCAGGTTTATGTTCTGTTCTTTCTGATAATCCGATAATTTTAAGAAGTTCTTCCGAACGTTTATGAGCTTCCTTCAAACCAATACCTTTTATCATTTGCGGAATAGAAATGTTTTCCAAAGCCGTAAACTCCGGCAGTAAATGGTGAAATTGAAAAACAAAACCAATGTTCTCATTTCTAAATTTTGAAAGTTTATCATTGCCGTACTCGAAAATATTTTTCTGTTCAAAAAATACTTTACCGTTATCCGGTCTATCCAATCCGCCAAGTAAATGCAGCAAAGTAGATTTTCCGGCACCCGAAGCGCCAACAATAACAGAAATTTTATTCGATTCAATTTCCATTGTAATTGATTTCAGAACATCAACAGTATTCTTTTTGTTTGATTTATAAGATTTAGAAATATTTTCTGCCGAAAGAATTATACTCATAAAATTATTCCCACTTAATAGCTTGAAGCGCATCAACCTTTACAGCCTTTTTTGCAGGAAAGATTGATGCGAGAAATGTTAATAATAAAGAAACACCAGCCACCATAAAAAAGTCCATCGTTCTTAACTTCAACGGTAAAGAGTCAACTTTATATTGCGTCGGATCAAGCGGATAAATGTTATATTCTAATTGTAAAAAACAAACGAAGTAACCAAGCAAAACTCCAAGTGTTGTGCCGATAAGCCCGATCATAATACCTTCGTACATAAAAATTTTCAAGATAGAATTTTCTTTTGCGCCCATCGAACGCAGAATACCAATATCTCTTTTCTTTTCAATAACCGACATCGAAAGTGAACCAAGTATATTAAACGATGCAACAACTATTATTAATGTTAAAAGTATGTATGCAACCCAGCGTTCAATCTGCATAACAGAATAAAGTTCCTTATGAAAATCATACCAAGTGTTCACTTCAAAAATATTGCTATCAAGTTTAGATAAAAGAAATTCCTTCACTTCAAATGATTTGTTGGAATCCATGAGTTTAATTTCAAAGCCCTGTATGTCGTCATCAAATCCTAATAAATATTGTGCTGCACTCAAAGTTGTAAAAACTAAACTGCCATCATAATCATTATTCTGCGAGCTAAATATTCCACGCACAATAAATTTTTGAGATCGGGGCATTGCAAATTGTGTTATGTATTGTTCTATTCCCGAAGGCGAAACTATTGTAATGGTATCATCAACAAGTACGCGTAGTTGATCTGCCAATCTTAATCCGATTAAAATCTGCGGAATCTCACTTTCCTCACTCAAATCATTTGTACCAAATAAAATATTTTGTTTGATGCCGTAAATTGATTCAGCTTTCTCGGCTTCAATTCCTTTAAGATCTATTACTTGAGTTTGAGCACGATTTACTGCAAGTGCTTTGCCGCTAACAAAAGGAGCAGATGATTGAACATCGGGAACTTGTTGAATTATTTTATTTATGTAATTATAATCTGATTGTTCAGTATCAATTTTGTATTCTATACGAAGATGAGGATCAAAATTCATAAGAAAAGATGTAACGAGACTTCCGAATCCATTGAAAACAGAAAGCACAACAATTAAAGCAGCCACTCCAAGCGTAATACCTGTAATAGATATAAACGAAATGATCGTGATAAAATTTATTTTGTGTTTGGAAAGTAAATATCGCTTTGCAACAAATTTTTCAAAACTCATCAGTCAAACCTCAATGCTGATACCGGATTGGTTCTGGATGCGAAATAGCTTGGAATTATCGAAACTAAAAGTGCTAGCAAAAAAGCTATAACGGAAACAAACAAAAATATTTCAAACGATAATTCTATAGGAACTCTTGTAACAAAGTAAACACTCGATGGAACTTTGATGATATCAAATTGTAATTGAATTGACATTAGTAATAAAGCTAAAATGTTTCCTGTGAGTATTCCGAGTGATGAAAGATAAATTCCCTGAAATAAAAATATTTTTATAACCTGACTTCCTTTCGCGCCTAAAGATTTTAGTACACCAATTTCATTGGTTTTTTCGAGAACAAGTATTAATAAAGCTCCTATTATATTAATTACTGCCACCAATATTATTAATCCCAAAATTATAGGTATAGGTTTTTTTTGAAGTTCAATCCAAGTGAATATATTTTTATGTATTTCAAAGATTGAATTAACATGATATGGATAACGTGCGAATGATTTTATGATATTTTTAATACTATCGGCTTTCTCAATATTTTTTAATTTAATATCAATACCGTTAATTGCATTGGGCATACCAAAAAGATTTTGAGCGGATATTAAATTTGTAAAACCAAACATATTGTCATATTCAGCCATTCCGCTTTCAAAAATACCTGATATAGTAAATCTTTTAATATTCGGTAAATCATTTTCAGAAGGTATTTTATCACCTTGAAGGGCAAACAGAGTAACTTTATCTCCGACTTTTAAATAGAGTTTTGTGGCTAATGTTTTACCAATCAGCAATTCATCATTTCCGAATGAGAAGTTTCCATCAACAATATTACTTCTTAACCTATTTGCAAACTTTCCTTTGGAAATCCCTTTTACGGTAATGCCTTCTGTCCTTTTTTTTGAACTTATAATTGCAAGTTTTGAAAAATAAGCTGAACTAAAATCTATTTGCTCTCCAATTTCTGTTGTATAGTTAGAAATAAAAATATCAGGATTGGGTAATATTTCTACGTAAGAGGAAACAGTAATATGAGAGTCAAAATCAGTTATCTTTTCAGTTAAAGTTTTTTCAAACCCGCTTAAAACACTTAATGCAATTACAAGCGTGGTTACTCCAAGTGCAATACCGGCAACAGTAATTACGGATATAAGATTAAGCAGTCTTGAATCCTTATTGGAAAGAATATAACGTATTGATATAAAAAGTGAAAAATTCATTAAAAAGTAATTATTATTTGCGCTTGCAATCTAAATATTATTAACAAGAAATAAATTCATAAAATAATCGAATAACAAATAATTCGGAGACCGATGGTAAAAACAATCTAACAAATAATTGGTTTTTTGAGGAGATTGGTATATCTTTTCACCTCAAATTTTTGCAATTATTAAAAGTTAGTTGTAATTCTTTTTTTGTGTTTCGTTTTGCAAAAAAGAATGTAAGCACCTTAATTAAGTATTGATTTGGATTAAATTTAACGGGGCGTAGTTCCGATTAGTAAATCGGAATAAACTCCATCCAGTTATCGTGTCCTGATAAATCAGGAAGTTTAGAGTTTTGGTATATAATATTCGGGGCGTAGCGTAGTCCGGTTATCGCGCCTGCTTTGGGAGCAGGAGGTCGCAGGTTCGAATCCTGCCGCCCCGACAGAGTTTTTTACAAAATGAGTAAATAAGAGATTTTTTGAAATGGTCGCAGGTTCTCCCGATAAATCGGGATGCCGCACCAACAGAGTTTTTTACAAAATGGGTAAATAAGAGATTTTTTGAAAGGTCGCAGGTTCTCCCGATAAATCGGGATGCCGCACAAAGTTAATTTGAAATTTTGATAAATGAGCGCCCGTAGCTCAATCGGATAGAGCATCAGCCTTCTAAGCTGAGGGTTAGTGGTTCGAGTCCACTCGGGCGTACAAGTGGTTCTCATCAAATCGCTAATTTTATTTATGATACAATTGCTTCTATTAAGCATTAAAATAGTTTAGTTTGTTTTTAGTTCTGATTTTTATGGTGAGCGTAGCTCAGTTGGTTAGAGCACCAGGTTGTGGCCCTGGGGGTCGTGGGTTCAATTCCCATCGCTCACCCAAAAACCTTAAAAGTTTAGTTCTTTATTTTTTTTTCTCTGGCCCCATCGTCTAACGGTTAGGACCTCGCCCTTTCACGGCGGTAATAGGGGTTCGAATCCCCTTGGGGTCACAAAAGCCTTTAAGAAGTTTATTTCTTAGAGGCTTTTTTATTAAGCATTAGTATTGTAATTTTTTCATAAAGAAAAATATTTAAATACAATTTTCCACAATATGGGAGATAATAAGTTTTGAAAAAAATATTGTTCATAATCTGTGTAATCTTTCTAAATCTTGTTCTATCAAGCACTGCTGTTGCACAAAACTATCTTGGATATAATGATCGGTATGCGGAAATACTTTCCGAACGTGGATTAAGCTATGATGCCTGGTCTATGAGCATGGGTAATGCGTATTCAACTCTTGGAAATAGTTATACAGCTACTCTTTTTAATCCGGCAACATTAGCTTTAGCTGATAAAGTTACTTTTACCACTTCTGTTGGATTAAATTTATATCGTAACACTACAAATTATCTTTCAAACGAAACTAACTCTGATAAAACCCAGACTAATCTTAATCAGTTTGGATTAGTTTATCCAATAAAAATGGATAGCGCCGGACGTACTTTTGCTTTTTCATTTGGATATAATCATTCTAAAGACTTTAATAAGATCATAAAGTTTGAGGCATTTAATCCAGACAATTCCTTCATTAAAGAAATATCTTCAACAAAAAGCGCTGTATCTCGTCAGCTTTTATTAAGCTATCCTTATTACGATCCTAATACTGGTGAGTTTTTTGAAGAAAGAACAATACTTGATAATAATCTTAAACAAAGTGGATCTCTAATAAATGAAGGCGGAATTAATAACTGGTCTGCCGGGGCTTCTTTTGAATTTGCGGCTAATGTTTTTTTTGGGGCAAGTATTAATTATGCTGTTGGTACAATTATCAGCAACAGAGAATTTTCTGAAACAGATGTAAATGATGTTTATTCAACTAACATTGTTACCTTCCCAGATTCTTCATTAACAGCAGGATTTGAATCTTTCTATCTAAATGATGTTGTTGAGTGGTCTTATAATGGCTGGGATGCAAGGTTTGGTCTTCTGTATAAATTTTTTAATTTTATTTCGTTAGGCGGCTCAGTCAAACTACCAACAACGTATGTAATTCAAGAAGATCACTACTTTAACGGCAACAGCAGTTTTTCTACCGGATTAAAACGTGAACTTGATATTCCTGTTATAAGCTCTAAATATAATATCACTTCTCCATTTGAATTTACAGCCGCCGCCGCTGTAAATCTTTTCTTTGTTACTGCTGCAGCAGAAGTATCTTACATTGATTACACGCAAATGAGATTTTCTGGTGATATTGATGTGCCCACAACTGCTGCCTTAAATAAAAATATTTTAGAAAAATACAGGCAGGTTATAAGTCTTCGTTCTGGTGCTGAATTCAGACTGCCATTTACGGGTTTAAGCGCTCGAGCCGGATTTATGTATAATCCATCCCCTTTAGCCGATGCTGCAAAGGAAGATGCAAAAAAAATTCTTAATGCTGGGCTTGGTATCAGTTCAGGTGAAGGCGATCTGGAATTTAATATTACATATTCCAGATGCTGGTGGACGCAATCAGGTGAAGAATTTGGAACCAACGCACCAACTATTGATCAATCTATAAAAGTTGATAATATTATGGCTTCGTTTACAGTTAGATTTAATTAGAAATTTTGATTTTATATATATGATCAGCTATATTTTAGTTTCTATGGGCGCTGCAATTGGCGGTGCACTTCGTTTTGGAATATCTGGCTACATTCAAAGAAATAGTGCTGTTATTTTTCCTTATGGTACATTGTTTGTAAACGTTGCAGGTACTTTTATACTTGGTTTAATAATGTTTTATCTAAATGAAAAAGAACTGATTGGAAATGAGATGAGATTGTTTCTAACAGTTGGATTTTGTGGTGGTTTTACTACTTTTTCAACTTTCTCCTATGAAACTTTAATGCTTTTCAGGGATTCCGAGTTTGGGCTTGCCGTATTTAATGTTTTTCTTAACGTGGCTTTATGTCTTTTTGGAATTTACATGGCATATATAATTTCAAAACTTATAGGTTGATTTATGCAAACCAACTGCGAAGCAAAGCTACTAAGAATATTTATTGGTGAAAGTGATAAATATGATGGGCAGCCTCTTTATGAATTACTTACACTAAAAGCACGTGCGGCAGGACTTGCCGGCGCAACTGTAATAAAAGGTATAATGGGTTTTGGTGCAAATAGTAAAATTCATACCTCAAAACTTTTAACACTATCCGAAGATCTTCCTCTAATTATTGAAATTGTTGATGAACTGAAAAAGATTGAGATGTTTTTACCAGTTATTGATGAATTATTTGAAAAAGCTAAAATTGGGGGACTGGTTACAATTGAAAAAGCCGAAGTTATAAAGTATATCGGGATAAAGAAGTAGCTCACAATTTCAATGTTCAATAACAAAACTACTTTTTATTAGTCGGATTTATTACCATCAATCCAGCAAAGCGGATGACTGCAATCAAAAGTAGTGCAAAGAAACATAGTTTAAATGCTAAATCATTATCTGTTGTTTTTCTGTGATTATGGCATTCTCTTCGTGCAATAAAGCAAATACAAAATTATTTAGTCCTTGTTATTCACTTTCTATTTTGATTAATAAAATGCAAAACAATGATTTAGTATTTTAGGATTAAAAGTAAAGAGAAAAGAATCTTGTGTATAGCCCCAAGTTTATTTCTTGGAAATTTGAATTTGAATCGCCCGGTTTTAAGTTGTATCTGTAACGAGTGTATAAAGTGTAGGTATCAAATATTGTAAACCATCCAACTGAAAACTCCGGTGAAAAACCATTTTGACCTGCAAAGTTTGTATATGCCGTTATTCCCAACGCAACATATTCAATCAAATCTGTTTGAAATATCTTTTTATAACCAAACCTAACAAAATTTCTATCCTCTGCATTAAAAATATAAGTGTATTCAAAAGAGAAATAAGCCGCAGGGTAATTGCCTTTTTTTGCACGGAATGAAATTAATGGAATATCCTTTGTTAAACTGAAATATTCATTACCATCTGAAATTACATAACCCGGAGCGGGTAATAAAAAAACAGAAGCAGCAAAAAGTCCAAGCGTCCATAATGAAGAGCCTTCTTTTATTACCGGTTCAAAAGGCAAATCAAACTCAAACTGTTCGGTTGTAAATTTATCTCCAAACGAGTCGGTAGTTACAATTACAAAATCCACATTTTTATCAAGGAATTTAAGATCGGAAATATCAATCTTTGCGGAATGTGATTCAGAAATGCTATCGCTTACAACATAATTATATTTGTTATCAATAATAACGCTGCTTTTACAAGCGCTGCTGGTGGAAAAAGATAGAATAAAAATATACGGCGGTTCCTGTTTAACATAAGCGTCAATCAAAAAAACTTCTACGGAATCTACTTCAGTTTGTGCGATAACAAATGAATTAAAAGAAATAATAGCGTATAAAACTAAAAATGATATTTTCATAAATCCTTGTTCTGTGTTTTTGAATTGACAATTCAAAGTTAGTAAAAGGAAAGGATTTTCATAAACCAATTATTAAGCGATATACCAAAAAACCGAACGTTTGTTCTAAAGTATAAAATTATCTTCTTAAAAATTAAAAAAGTGTTTGAGAATGATAAACTTTAATGCTTAAATTTAACCCACATTTTTATAGAAGATGTTATAACCTCAAAATTAATTGCTTATTAACTGGAGAAAAAAAATGGCAGATAAAAAACCTTTTGTTCCTTTCGTTTCAGCAGAAACAAATATGGCTGAATTTACTATAAAGGCTCTTATTATTGGACTTATACTTGCAGTTGTCTTAGGTGCCGCAAATGCTTACCTTGGTTTAAAAGCAGGAATGACTATCGCAGCAACTTATCCTGCAGCCGTTATTGGTATGGCTTTAATCAAACTAATGAAAGGCACTATCTTAGAAGAAAATTTTACCAGAACTGTTGGTTCAATTGGTGAGTCAATAGCTGCTGGCGCAATATTTACTCTGCCTGCTTTTTTTATTGCGGGTATATGGGTTCCGTTTTATACCGTAGAAAATTATCTAATATCTGCCGCAATTATGATAGCAGGCGGTATTCTCGGAATTATGTTTGTTGCACTTTTAAGAAGAGTAATGGTTGAAGATGTTGAACTTCCATTTCCAGAATCAGTTGCCGCTGCTGAAATTCATAAAGCAGGCCAACATGGTGGAAGCGGTTCTAAATATTTATTCTCTGCAATGGGCATAGGTGCTGCAATTCAATCATTAGGTCAATTCAAATTATTTGCAACTTCTTGGGATAAACTAATTCCTCTTGGCAAAGGTAATTTGCTTTTTAAATCTCCAGATGTTAGTCCCGCTTATATGGGTGTTGGATATATAATTGGTCCACGTTTAGCAGCGCTTAACTTTTCTGGTGGCGTTTTAGCTTGGGGTTTATTAACCCCAATGATCGCATATTTCAAGTATTATAATCAGGAATTACCTGTGGATTTTGACTGGGCTGCAACAATGGTTTCGGTTTGGAAGACTTATGTGCGTCCAATTGCAATCGGTGGAATGTTGGTTGGAGCAGGATTTACATTATTTAAAATGAGAAAAAGTCTTGCAACAGGTATTGCGCGCTCTATTGGCGATGTTAAAAAAGCTGCAACTGGTGATCATATTCAAATAAGAACCGAAAAAGATATTAACTTTAAATGGATTATGATTGGAATTTTAGGAACCGCAGTTGCTACATTTTTTATTTACAATTATTTTGCACAAAATATAATAGCTGCGTTAGTTGCAACTATTGTTATGATTGTTGCCGGATTTTTCTTTGCAGCTGTTTCCGGTTATCTGGTTGGAATTATCGGCTCATCAAATAATCCTATAAGCGGATTAACATTATCTACACTTGTTGTTGCGGCAATTCTTATGGTTGCACTTGGTATGAAAGGAACACAGGGTGTTGCGGCAGTTCTTGGTGTTGCTGCTGTTGTTTGCGTTGCTGCTGCCGTTGCTGGCGAAATGTTGCAGGATCTGAAAGCCGGACATATACTTGGTGGAACACCTTGGAAAATGCAAATTGGCGATATTATTGGAATATTGGTTTCTGCTGCTATTATGTTTATTCCGCTTTTAATTTTGCACGAAGGCGATATTAAAATGGGCGGTACAGGATTTGGTGGCGATAAATTACCGGCTCCGCAGGCAAGTTTAATGGCTATTCTTTCTAAAGGAATTGTTGCCGGACAGATGGAATGGATTTTAATTTTTGTTGGTATGCTTATGGGCGTTGCATTTATAATGATGAATGTTAAAAGCCCGATGCTTGTTAGCGTTGGAATGTATCTTCCTTTAGGAACCACATTTGCAATTTTTGTCGGCGGTATGGTAAAAGGAATTGTTGAAAAAATAAATGCAAAGAAAGGGTTTAACGATGGACAGAAATCTAGAGTTGAAAATAATGGTGTGCTTATTGCTGCCGGATTGATTGCAGGTGAGGCGCTAATTGGACTTCTGTTTGCGGGGCTTGCCTTTGGCGAAGTTAAATTATTTGAATTTTTTGCTGAGCCGTCATTTATAATTAGCTTGGTTGTATTTACATTTATAGGATGGTTGTTAGTTGCGATTCCTATAAAAAATGCTGGCAAACCGGATGATCCGGCTCCACCGCAAGTTTCTATGTAAAATTTATTGCAGAAATTATTAAGATTTAATTAAAAAATATTATTTAATAAAGAAAGTCATCTTGAGCGAAGTCGAAATATGACTGCTGCAAATTTAATTATATTAAGTGTCACACTTCGACTTCGCTCAGTGTGGCATTGATTTTTTTGAGGTAAGTTCTATATTTTTATGGCATTATCATTTAACGAACGAAAAAAAATATTAAAGAGCGCAAACACGCTTGAACTTACACCTGTAAGGCTTTATGCTGAGCAAAAAGATAAAGAAGACATGGTTACTGTTCTTATACCGAAATTTAAAAATAAATTTGCCGCTCAATTCATATCGCCAAGATTAAAAAGTGATCACTTTAAAGTTAATCTTGATAAATTTGGCTCGGCTGCCTGGCTGCAAATAAACGGCAAAGTAAAGGTTGAACAAATTATTGCTGAGCTTAAAAATAAATTTGGAAATGAATTTCAACAGGCAGAAGAACGAACTATTAAATTTATTTTTCAGTTATACGAACAGGGATTTATTTCATTTAAAGAATTAAAATAAAAAGGAGTACTTATGGGCAATGTATTAGGTCATCTAAAACCGGAATTAGTCTGGAATTATTTTGAGGAGATTTGTAATTATCCTCGTCCATCAAAAAAAGAAGAGAAGATAGCAGAATATATCTTTTCAGTTGGTAAAAGATTAGGTCTTAAAACTGAAAAAGATAAATTCGGAAATATCCTCATTCACAAACCTGCTACTAAAGGTAAGGAAAATCTTAAAGTAGTTGTGCTGCAAGGGCATATCGATATGGTTTGTGAAAAGAATAGAGATGTTGAGCACGATTTTGATAAAGACCCCATTTATCCATACATAGATGGTGATTGGGTAAAAGCAAAAGGCACTACGCTTGGAGCTGATAATGGAATTGGTGTTGCTTGTGCGCTTGCTGTGCTTGAAGATAAATCAATTGAACACGGACCACTCGAATGTCTATTTACTCTTGATGAAGAAACGGGTTTAACTGGCGCATCGAGTTTAAAGAAAGGCTGGCTAAAAGCAGATATATTAATCAATATGGATTCAGAAGAACTTGGTACAATATTTATCGGCTGCTCCGGTGGAAAAAATACTGCTGCTACTTTCAAAGCTAAATTGGAAAAAACGCCAAAAAATTATACTGCTTTTGAATTAAAAGTTGCAGGATTAAAAGGCGGGCACTCCGGTTTGGAAATTCATGTTGGAAGAGGAAATGCAGTAAAAATATTAAACAGGTTAATCTGGGAATATTCTAAGGATAAGGAAATTCTTCTTTCGGAAATAAACGGCGGCAACAAACATAATGCAATTCCGCGCGAAGCATTTGCAGTTGTTCTTGTTCCAAAGAACGATGATAAATCGTTAAAGAAATTTGTTGCAAAGTATAACGATACTGTAAAATCAGAATATTTAAGAGTAGAACCCGATTTAGTTGTATCAACCGAAAAACATTCTTCGCCGGAAAAAGTTATTGATAGCAAAACACAAAAGCGATTAATAAATGCTTTGTATGCTATTCCACACGGCGTAATCAAAATGTCAAATGATATTCCGGGTCTCGTTGAAACTTCGACAAATCTAGCAGTTGTTGAAACTTCCGGAAAAAATATTAACATTGTAACGAGCCAGAGAAGCCCTGTTGCATCGCAGAATAAAGATATTACAAATATGGTTTCATGCGTTCTTCATCTTGCCGGTGCAGAAGTTTCTTACGGTGATGGTTATCCAGGCTGGGCGCCGGATATTGATTCGGATATTCTAAAAGTATTCAAATCTACATTTACAAGAATGTACGGCAAGGAACCACTTGTAACAGCAATTCATGCCGGACTTGAGTGCGGAATCATAAAAGAAAAATATCCTGATATGGATATGATTTCATTTGGTCCAACAATGTGTGATGTTCATTCACCGGGAGAAAAATTACAGATTTCCACTGTGCCGGAATTTTACAATCAACTTGTAAATGTATTAAAGAATATTCCTGCAAAATAAATTTGCGGCTTTGTTTATAAAGCAGATACTTCCAACAGTATCTGCTTTTTTATTATTAACAAACTAAAGAAAATTAAAATGACAGAAACAACTTTTAAACCCGAACCCCCTGCAATAATCAGGTGGATGGCATTACTGCTTATAAGCCTTGCAATGATGGGCAACTATTATATTTATGATAGCATTAGTCCGCTTGCTGATTTGCTTAAAACGCAGCTTGGTTTTTCCGATTCCAATATCGGGTTGTTAAATGCTATTTACAGTTTCCCAAACATCATAATGGTTCTTATTGGCGGATTGATAATTGACCGAATCGGAACGAGAACATCAGTTTTAATATTTACCGCTTTAATTATGATCGGTTCAATTGTTACTGCAGTTACTGGCAATATTTTTATTATGTCTGCGGGCAGATTAATATTCGGATTGGGTGCTGAATCAATGATTGTGGCGATAACAACAATTATTGCTCGCTGGTTTAAAGGTAAACAATTATCATTTGCTTTCGGATTAAATTTAACTGTTGCACGTTTAGGATCATTTCTTGCATTCAACTCGCCAAGTTTGGCTAAAGGATTATACGAATACTGGCAATCGCCCTTATGGGTAGCAGTTGCGGGCGGAGTTTTTGCTTTTGTGTGTATGATAATTTACTTTTTCCTTGATGTTTATTCATCAAAAAATTACGAACTTGCAAAAGAAGGCGAACAGGATTCAATTTTATTATCTGATATTTTAAGAATAAAAGAAAAATTAAGATGGTATGTTTTTGCGGTTGTAACAGTAGTTGCTGTTACTTTAATAATTATTAACAATGATAACTGGACAATCTATTTAATTACTTTAATTGTTTTTATGCTTGTTCTTTTTCTCAAACCAAAATCATTTTCGCCATCATTCTGGTATATAACTGCTCTTTGCGTTACATTTTATTCCGCAATGTTTCCGTTTCAAACATTTGCAATTAAATTCTTTCAGGAAGCACACGGAACAAGCAGGGAAGTGGGCGGTAACTTATCAAGCATTTTAACACTTGCTGCTATGGTTTTTACTCCACTGTTTGGTTTACTTGCAGACAAAATCGGAAAGCGCTCTTTGTTAATGATGTTTGGTTCGCTGCTTATAATCCCTGTTTACTTGATGATGGCTTATAAGTTTGGAAGACCGGATGTTATGAACGAAACAGATTTTATTCATCTTAATTTTAGTTTGATGGACATAAATGCGGCAATTCCAATTTATTTAATTTTACCAATGGCAATGATGGGAATTGCTTTTTCGCTTGTGCCTGCCGTAATGTGGCCCTCAGTTGCATTGATTGTTGATTCAAATAAACTTGGCACTGCTTATGGTTTGATGACTATGATTCAAAATATCGGACTTTTCGGTTTTAATTTGATGATTGGATACGCCAATGATTTTTCCGGCGCAAGCGCTTCAAATCCTGGCGGATATACTCTTGGAATGTGGATATTTTCAATACTCGGATTTTTAGGATTACTTTTTGCTTTTCTACTAAGAAAATCTGAACTAGGAAAAGGCGGGTATAGTTTAGAAAGCGGAATGAAAAAATCTTAAAAAATATTCTGTAGCAATAATGAAAAAAATAGCACTTATCTTGATGTTTTTAGTTAACTCCTTATTCGGACAAATAGGAACGCTTACCGGTATTACGATTGACGCCGATACAAAAGAGCCTTTACCTGGCGTAAATTTAATAGTAAATGAAATTGATAACCTGGGCGTTGCAAGCGATTTAAATGGAAAATTCAGCCTTAAAATTACTGTTGGAAGCTACTCAATAAAATGCAGTTTGATTGGTTATATGCCTGTTGTTAAAACGGACATAATCATTAAAACAAATGGGGAATTTTACATTGAAATACAAATGGCGCCTACTACTTTAGAAATTGGGGAGGTTATTGTAAAAGCGGATTATTTTGATAAAGCTATTATTGAAAATAACATAAGTGCAGTTGCTTTATCTTCAGAAGAAGTTAAGCGTTCACCGGGTTCGATGCAGGATTTTCAAAGAATATTACAGGCAATGGCTGGCGTTTCATATTCAAACGATCAAACTAATGAATTACTTGTAAGAGGTGGATCGCCAAATGAGAACTTAACCGTATTTGATGGTATGGAACTGCATTCGACTAATCACTATCCTAATGATTATAATTCAGGCGGTCCAATTAATATGATCAACACCGAGCTCATTAAAGAAGTTCAGTTTTCAACCGGAGGATTTATCTCCAAGTATGGCGATAAACTTTCATCAATAATGATTGTTGATACAAGAGAAGGTTCACGCAATTCTGCTTTTACAGGCGAGGCAAATCTTTCGATGGCTGGCGCAGGAGCAATTCTGGAAGGCGGGATAGATAATGGAACTGGTTCTTGGGTAATCGCTGCAAGAAAAAGTTATCTTGAATTAATTGTCGGAAGTATTGGTCTAACTTCAGTTCCAAAATATTATGACGTTCAATCTAACGTTGCGTACAATCTTTCATCCAAACACAAAATTTCATTTTCGGGAATTTATGGAAATGATAAAATAGATATTGAAGGTGAAAGCGATGTTAATTTTCCTGAGAAAGCTGATATTACCGATACTATTGACGTTGAACGGATAAACGTTGCTCAAAACCAATGGGCTACAGGGTTGAATCTAATATCAACATGGTCTAATAAATTGTATTCTAGATTTACTCTTTACGCAAACAATTATCATAATGAAGTTGTTCTGTATAACCAGTGGACGGAAAGGAATTTTAACTCAAGCGGCGATTTAATTTCTTCAAATGTTTTATCTGAGAGAAAGTCATATCAGGATCTATCGGATAATACGGAAGCGGCTATTAAGTCGGAGTTTATATGGAATATTTCTAACCTGAATAAACTTGAGTTTGGCGGACAATTGAAATACGGGGCTTTTAATCAGACATCTTTTATTGAAGGTGATACCGTTAGATATGATACAGATGATGATGGCAATTTTGATTTTACAGCGGTAAGACCTCCAGCAAATATATCTTCTGATCTGAAACTTTTTGATAATAATAAAACTTATGCTTTCGTTAATGATAACTTAAAACTTTTTGATGAAAGATTGATCATTAATCTTGGGCTGCGCTATGATTATTTTACATATCCCCAAAAAGGATATTTGAGCCCGCGATTTTCTTTTTCATATTATTTAATACCGGCAACTACAAGTTTTAACTTTGCTTATGGTAAGTTCTATCAAACTCATGCTTATCCATTTTATGGAGACAGATATCAAACTGAAGTAAATCGTTATCTGGAAAATTCCGAAGCCGTACATTATGTAGCTGGTTTAGAGCATATTGCATCTGCTGGTCTTAAAATAACGCTTGAAGGTTACTATAAAGATTATTCCAAAATTCCAGAATCTGAGGAATTCATTCACTTTGACGACAGAACATTCCGATCAGAAAAGTACTTGAACACAGGATCACAACAAATCTACGGGATTGATTTTCTTATGCAGCAAAAACTTACTGAAGATATTTACGGAACCCTTGCGTTTTCCAGAATGTGGTCGGAAGTTGATGATACGCGAATTGGATATGAAGGTAAAACTTATGTTTCCGATTATGATTTTCCGTATGTTGTTACATTTATTTTTGGCAAAAGATTTAGTGGATTGCGAACCGATTTAGATAATTCATCTCCTTTTATAAAATATCCAAGTTATATTCTTCCAATATCGGATGATATGGAAATAAGCGTAAGATGGCGTTACGCCAGCGGTACACCATATACCGAAAAAAGCTATTCTGAATCGGAGCAGCGAAGAGTTGGTGAAAATTCTTGGACTGGTGGAAGCTGGATCAATTCATCCGACATAAACGGCAGCAGATATCCGGATTATCATCGTCTTGATCTGGCAATGAGCAGCCGATATAATTTTGACTCATGGAATCTGGTTATCTTCCTTTCCATCCAGAATATATACAATAGAGATAATATCGCAGCCTATCAGTATAATTCGGACGGAACTAAAGAAAATATATATCAGTTTTCAACATTACCTGTATTGGGGTTAGAATTTGAATTTTAAGGAACAATATTTTAGAAAGTAAATTTTAGATAAGGTAAAATGAAAATGAAAAAAATATCCAAACTCGATTCAGCATCAGCAATTGCAATACGTGATTGTATGGGAACTAAAAAGAATGAAAAAATTCTTGTAATAACCGATGAACTTAAAAGAGAAATCGGCTTATCATTGCATCATAACGCATTGCGTTTAGGATACGAATCTTTGCTTGTTGAAATGAAATCTGGAAAAATTAATGGTGAAGAGCCTTTGCCTGTTATTGCGGAGCTAATGCAAAAATTTGATGTTGTATTTTGTCCAACAGCTAAATCTCTAACTCACACCGATGCGCGCCGTAATGCTTCTGCCAAGGGTGTACGCATTGCTACATTTCCCGGAATAACAAAAGAAGTTATGATTAGAGGAATGAATGCAGACTACAAATCAATCTCAAAACGCTCAATAAAACTTAAAAATATTTTGGAGCAAGGAAGTGATATTAGAGTAACTGCACCTGCCGGAACTGATATTTCATTCAGCATAAAAGGAAGAACATCTTTTGCCAGCAAAGGGTTGTTTCATGCAAAAGGCGAAAGCGGAAACCTGCCAACAGGTGAAACATTTTTAGCGCCGGTTGAAGGCACAGCAAATGGTGTGTTTGTTGTGGATGGTTCGATGGCTGGTTTAGGTTTGATAAAAAAAACAAACATCAAAATTGAAGTTGAAAACGGTTATGCAACAAAAATTACAGGCGGAGCGATTGCTAAAAAATTAAAAGCAATGCTTGATGAAGCCGGAAAAGATGCTTTTAATATTGCCGAGTTTGGAATTGGTACAAACGATTCGGCAAAACTTAGCGGCGTTCTATTAGAAGATGAAAAAGTTATGGGAACAATTCATATTGCGCTCGGCAATAACAAATCAATGGGTGGCAGTGTAAACGTTCCAATCCATCTTGATGGCGTGGTTAAAAAGCCAACTGTATGGATGGATGGAAAACTTTTAATGAAGGATGGAAATCTTATTGTTTAATTTTTTTTGCGATGAATATTTGATAATTCATTAGAGAAAATAAATAGCTATTAATAAAGATTTACATACGATAGTTTTCAATTAAACAGTAAATATTTATTTTTACATCAACAAACTAAAACAAAAAATTATGTCAATACTTCCAATCACCATGTACGGTGATAAAATATTAAGAAAAAAAGTTGCAAAGGTTGCAGAAGTTGATAACAAAATTGTCAAATTAGTTTCCGATATGTTTGAAACAATGCACAATGCTCACGGCGTTGGATTAGCGGCTAATCAGGTTGGGCTTAATAAGCAAATATTTGTTGTAGATATTTCCGTTGTTGATGATTACGAAAACTTTAAACCATTGGTAATGATAAACCCGAAAATTATTTCAAAGTCGGAGGAAACAATAAGTATTGAAGAAGGCTGTTTAAGTATTCCTGATTTGCGCGGCGCAGTTGTTCGTCCGGAAAGTATTATAATCGAGTTCGATGACATAAATATGAAACGCAATGCTATTGAATCGGATGATTTATTAGCTCGAGTTATCCAGCACGAGTATGATCATTTGCAGGGAATATTGTTTACTGATCTTGTAGATGAGGAAACAAAAAAAAGATTAAAGAAGCCGCTTAATAAAATTAAAAACAGAAAAATAGATGTAGATTATCCAATCAGCGAATCCGTTGATTACCAGATTTTATAATTAGGTGTGAAGATGCGCATTGTGTTTATGGGAACTCCTGATTTTTCGATTCCTGCACTAAAAGTGTTGATTGATAGCAAGCATGAAGTTATTGCTGTTGTTACTACTTCCGATAAAGAGCGTGGAAGAGGACAAAAAGTTACATTTACTGCGGTTAAGGAATTTGCGCTTCAAAATAATTTGCCAGTTTATCAACCCGAAAAACTAAAAAACAATACTAAACTTGTTGAGCAACTAAAAAAACTAAATCCCGATTTATTTATTGTTGTTGCATTCAGAATTTTGCCAAAAGAGATATTTGATATTCCAACTTTTGGTTCATTCAATCTGCATGGCTCATTTCTACCTAAATATCGCGGCGCTGCGCCTATTCAATGGGCATTAATTAACGGCGATACAGAAACAGGTTTAACAACATTCAAACTTGCTGAAAAAGTTGATACAGGAAAAATCTATTTGCAAAAGAAAGTTGCAATTTCTTTCAATGATAATTTTGAAACTCTGCACGATAAAATGAGTTTGCTCGGAGCGGAATTAGTTTTGCAAACAGTCCAATTGATAGAAAGGGGAGATTACGAATTACAGCAGCAGGATGATTCATTCGCTTCACCAGCGCCAAAAATTACTAAAGAAATTTGTTTGATTGATTTTCAAAAAACTGCAACTGAAATTCATAATCTTGTAAGAGGACTTTCACCGTTTCCAGCAGCATATTTTTCTTTAAAGGATAAAGTAATAAAGGTATATAAAACTGAAATAGTAACAGGATATAGTTTAACTCCATTTGAATTTCATCAAACAAAAACAGAATTGATAATTGGCTGCGGAAAAGATGCTTTGAAAATTCTCGAAATCCAGCAAGAGGGAAAGAAGCGAATGAAGATTGATGAATTTTTAAGAGGGTTTAGAATATAAACTACAATTACAAATGGTTCACTTCTTCTAAAATATTGAAAAAACATTATACTTAGATAAAAATAAAACTCAAAGAGTTCCACAGACCCTATTGTTGTTCTCTCTTCCTAATCAAACTAAGCGAAAACCATCCAATGATTAAGATCATAAAGACCATAATTAGCCATAACCAGAGTTTATTCTCAAAAAAGGGTTTGATGATTTCTTTTTGATCTTGTGAAATTAATTTCTCATCTCCGATTGATAGATAAGAAACATCGTTAGGAATTTTATCCCTAAAAGCCTCAATATCATATTTAGGAAAAACTGCATTTGGATTTCCGTAAACTAGATAATACTCAGCTTCTTTGTCAAATCTTGCTGTCAGCTCAAAAGCATTTCCATTTACTTCCACTTTTCCAATTTGTAAAGGTTCACTATCGTTGTTAGTAATTTCAATCTTTACTCTTTTTGATAGAATAGTATTAAATGCAAACTGCTGAGGTTCAAATGAACTTAGAATTCCCGAATAAACTTCATTATAAATATAATTCCAACCTTTTCCAGTATTAAAACTATCAGAAACAAAATGGATAGTTACAGGACGATAAAAATCAAAAGTGTCTTTAACAATCAATTGAATTGTAGAGATAGGGAGTATCGAATGTAAATCAACTTCAACAATTGATTTATTTATTTTCTCATCTGTAAACGATTTGATTTTAGCAGGCTGGTACTCTTTTGAATTTACTGAAACTTTATGAAGTTCAGTAAAAGTTGCATTTAGAAGTTGCGGTTTATAATTACTGCTAAAGTGAATTCTATAATATTTGAATTTAGAATCCGGTAAAGTAATTGTAGTATAACTATAATATTCTTTTGGATTTTTGAAAGAGATAATTCTACAGTCTTCTTTAATTGTAAACCAATTAACCAAATCTTGACTTCCTTCAATAGTAACAATCCAATTAAAATTATCTTGATGAAAATTAAGTTTGATTTGATTTACAATATCATTAACTGCGGTTTGGAATGTAAAATAGTATTCGTCATTTCGGTTAGATGTAGAAATAAGTTTAAATGCTAAATCTTTTTCGTACAAACTGTCTTTTATTTCAGTCAATAAATACGGAGCCTCAATTGTGTCGGAATTGTTAACAATTCCCAAAATTCTAATATCACTTAATGATGAATTGACTTTACTAAAAATCGAGTCAGGTAAAGTTATTTTGTGCCAGCCGCTTTTAGACTTAATAAATCTCTTAAAACCATAATCACTCATTTGTCCATAAATAAAAAGGCTGGTTAACAGAATAATAATAATTGTTCTACTGATTATTTGAGTTATCATTTTCATTAAAAATTACGTTTTTAAACCTGTTATAAAGAAATGAGATTATTAATAATAAAATTCCAAGAGAAATAAATAAAATAGTTTTAGGAATAGTCTCGAGGTTGGAAACATCAAAGAAAAATAATTTAAGTAATGTTATACTAAATAAAACAATTGCTGAAATTCTAAGATGCTTTTCTTTTTTCCAGATTCCTAAAACAATTAAGAATAATGAATAAATACCCCAAATAATGCTCAAGCTTAACCTGTAAGATTCTGTAGAACTACTTATATCCATCCAATGAATCCATTCACTGCTTAAAATCCAGATTACCGAAGAATGTAAAACTATATCATAAGAATATATTAGTTTTTTACTAACAAAATCCTGTTTGATAAGATAGTAACTTGAGGTTAGAAGGAATGTTACAAAACCTAAAGAGATGTATCGAATAGCAATATTAATAAAACCATTTTGATAGTATATATTTAATTGTAATAAATAATTATCTCTCAATTGACTTAATTCAAGTAATCCGGATGTTAGAAAAAGCAGAATTGCAATAAAATTAATAACCAGAATTATGTTCGCAAATAAACTACTCTTGAATTTTCCAATGTTAAAAATTGAACAAATAGATAAAAACAGCATTGTATAATTTATCAAACAAACATGCATTAAACTTTTATATTCATAGTTATAAATATTATTGTAAGCATTTAATCCGTTTTTAACTTTTATTTGCAATCTTGATTCATAAAAAAGTTGATTCCAATAAGTTTGAATTTCTACATAAAATGAAAAATAAACTGAAATAAATAAAATAGCAGCCATCAAAAAAGAAAATAATTTAATAAAATCCTTATCTACATTTTCCGGCGCTGAATAATTATTAGATATATTTAAAATATTAATAAATGAAAATGCACTTACAAATATTATTGATGTTAAAAATATTGTGTTGAATATTGGCGTTATTATGATATTGGCTAATTCAGGGTTGAAGATGTTGCTTGCATTACTCCAATCTTGTATAATACTTCCAAATGCAAGAAGCATTATAGTATAAGAAATATACTCATAAACCGGAACTCTTTTTGTTCTGCCAATCCAGAATAGTAACGCAGATTGAAGTGACCAGAGCATAGTTACCCAATTTCCGTCTAGCTGGACAGGGAATGCAATTGTTATAAAGACAAGAACTAATCCTGAAATAAAATAAAAAATATTTCGATCAGCGAGTTTCTTCTTATAAACTACTGAACTTACAACAAGATGAATGAAAGCATTTGCAATAGTAAATAATCCAAGAAGTTCTTTGCCAACAATATGATTATCAAGAATTTTATAGCCAACACTATAGAATAAAAATGAATTAATCAGCATCAACAGAATATCATCAAAAACAAATTTCTCAGATTTAATAATTTTATATGATAGAAAACTCAAATAAAAAGTAATGAAGAAAATTGAAATGAAAATTAAAGCTAAACTAAAGTGTTTTTCTTGCTGATATGAAAAAGCATACCAGCCAAAATAAATTATCCAAGTTACAATGAAAGAAGAATAGTTTAGTGATTTCCAATAGCGTAAAAATCCTAATGTGAGAATCCCAATATTTATTATTGACATATAGCTAAATAGAATTACAATTCTTCCCGAGCCATCACTTAATAAAATAGGAACAAAATATGCTCCAACTAACCCGATATGAGCAATTATTTGTTTGTTGTATTTAACTGAAGCTAAAACCGTAAAAGCAGTGAACAAAACCATCAGCAAAAAAGTTAGAAGTTCCGGAATCAAACTATAAAAGCTATAAGCAAAATAAGTAATAAAATACATAATAGACATTGAGCCGCTTAAAAGCACAGAACTAAAATTTGAATACTGCTTTTTTAATTTAATTGATATGCCAAGTAGAGTTATACCTATAAGATAACCTAAAATAATTCTTGTTAACGGGCTTATAAGTTTGTTATCAATTGCATATTTAGCGCCAATACCAACTCCAATAATTAAAACGATAATACCAATTTTGTTTATGAGGTTTTCACCGATGAACTTTTCAAGATTAGATTTAACAGTTTGCGGATATTTGATGTTTATTTGACTATTGTTAATAATTTCTGTTTTTTCATTGTTGATTGCTTTAGGAATATTTTGAAGAGAAACTTGTATAATATTTTCTTTGGAAATATTTTCTGTTTTTATTGTTTTGTTTGGATCCTCAATAGAAGCAGTTTCCTTAGACAATTCAATAAGTTTAACTCTTAATTCGGATATTTCTTTTTGGAAAAGTTCTTGTTTGCGAGATAACTCAACTAATTGATTTTGAAGCAGAATTATCATTTCGTGTTTATCAACCATCAAATTACCACACTTTAGATTTTTCGTATTGTTAAAAACTAAATCCTGCTTGAGTTAAATCATAAGCAAGTATTATCATTTCAGTATTGGTAAAATTAAATAAAACCTTACTTTGTTTCAATTATTAAACCTCTGAAAAATCCAGTTTTAAAAACAAGAGAAACAATTTATTACGCTAATAATTCTTTTTTGTGAAACATTTCTCTTTGCTTACTTTCCGTATAATCAGCAAATTCATTTATTGGAACTTTAAAAGTGCTGTTAATAACAAAATGAATATATTTTTAGAATTAGTGTGAAAAAGAATTTATTTTGAAAATCGAACAATCCTTGATTTACGACTGATTAAATATTATTTTTGAGCGCAAAAAAAATGGGCTCATAGCTCAGTTGGTTAGAGCATCTGACTCATAATCAGAGGGTCGGTGGTTCAAGTCCATCTGGGCCCACTTTATAGCCTCAAAACAGTTTGTTTTGAGGCTATTTTATTTTTACAAGTTTTTATTTAGCATCACTGTAAAGTAAGACTAAATTTGTTGCTTAGTGAGTTTAATTGTTTTCATTATTGTATTTTCAAATACTAACTCAAATATCAAACATTCATTTAGTTCATAAAGACCTTTATTTTTTTTATTTTCACACACACATAAACAAGAATATTTTATGACGGTTAAAATTAACGAAATCATTATTGGTGATAACAAACCATTTGTCCTAATCGCTGGTCCGTGTGTTGTAGAAAATGAAAAAATGATTATGGAAACAGCCTCCGCAATTTATCAAATTACATCTGAAATTGGTGTTCCTTTCATATTCAAATCAAGTTTTAAAAAAGCTAACCGTACAAACTTAAAATCGTTTACAGGTGTTGGTGATGAAGAAGCTTTATCAATTCTTAAAAATGTTAAAGATAAATTAAATATTCCGGTACTTACAGATGTTCATACTGAATACGATATTGAGAAGGCAGCCGAAATAGTTGATATTTTACAAATTCCTGCTTTTTTGTGCAGGCAAACAGATCTTTTAATTGCAGCAGGAAAATCAGGTAAAGTTGTTAATGTTAAAAAAGGACAATTCCTGGCACCTGAAGATATGAAGCATGCAATTGAGAAAATTCAATCAACAGGTAATAATAATATTATGCTAACGGAACGCGGTACAACTTTTGGATATCATAATCTGGTTGTAGATATGCGTTCACTTTTAATAATGCGCGAGTTTGGTTATCCTGTAGTTATGGATGCAACTCATGCAGTTCAGTTACCAAGCAAAGATTTAATTAGTGGCGGGCAGCCCAAATTTATTAAACCACTTGCACGTGCTGCAGCAGCTGTTGGAATTGACGCATTGTTTCTTGAAGTACATCCTGATCCAAAAAATGCTTTGAGCGACGCGGCAAGTCAATTACCTTTATCAGAATTGAAAGAACTTCTAATTGAAATAAAGGAAATTGATACTTTAATCAAAAACAAAAATAGATTTTGAGAGGTAAAGTTTGAATTCAGAAGAAATAATAAATAACGGAAAAGAAGTAATAAGAATTGAAGCATCTGCAGTTTCAGATCTTCAAAATAGTATTAATGAAGATTTTGTATCTGCTATTGATACCATATATTCTTCAAGTGGAAGGGTTGTTTTAACAGGAATGGGCAAGTCCGGTTTGATTGCACGCAAAATAGTTGCAACATTAAACTCAACAGGAACGGCTGCAATTTATCTACATCCAACAGATGCACTGCATGGTGATCTTGGAATGGTGCGAAGCGAAGATGTTGTAATTCTAATATCTAAAAGCGGCGAAACTGAAGAAGTATCAAACCTTCTTCCAATGTTAAAAAGAATGAATGTAAAATTGATAGCAATGTGCGGAAACCGCGAATCAAAACTCGCTAAAGAAAGCAATATATTTTTAAACATTTCTGTTAAAGAAGAAGCTTGTCCTTATGATCTTGCTCCAACCGCATCAACAACAGCTACGCTCGCACTCGGAGATGCTTTATCAGTTGCACTTTTAAAGAAAAGAAATTTTACAGAAAAAGATTTTGCTTTCCTTCATCCTGGCGGAAGTTTGGGGAAACGACTATCATTAAAGATTAAAGAAGTAATGATAACAGGAGAAAGAATTCCAAAAGTAAATGAAGATACGCCTATAAAAGATGTGATATTTGAAATTACAAGTAAACGGTTAGGTACAACCTGCGTATTAAATTATGAGGGAAAACTCTCCGGTATAATTACAGACGGAGATTTACGACGTTTATTAGAAAAAACTCTTGATATTAAAAACTTAATTGCAAAAGATATTATGTCTGTTAAACCTAAAACTTTAAAAGAAGATTATCTTGCCTCATTTGCATTACAGTTGATGGAAAATTATAAAATTACAAGTCTGGTAATTATTGATGATTATAACAATCCTGCTGGTATTATACATTTACACGATTTAATAAATCTTGGCTTGCAAAGCAGATGAAATATGTTTTAATAATTATTTCATTTTTAATTCTATTTCAATTTTGTACTTCAAACAAAGTTAAACCGGTTGTAGATTCTAAGTTAAATAATGAAGCAATTGCAACTCAGGAAAGCTGGAACTCTACTATTACTTTTTCCGATTCGGGAAATATTAAAGCTATTTTATGGTCAGGTCATTTAAGAAAATATGATGATAAAAAAGAAACTTTAATTGATGAAAATTTAAAAGTGGATTTCTATAATCCACAGCAAATTAAAACCACAACATTAACATCTAAACGGGGCAGAGTTGATGAAACTACTAACAATCTTTTTGCGATAGACAGCGTGATAGTTTTTAGCGATAGTGTTACAATCAGAACAGAAGAAATGATGTGGCGTAATAAGGATAGAAAAATTATTTCTGATAAATATGTAAAAGTAATTTCACCTCTTGAAACAATTGAAGGATATGGTTTTGAATCAGATCAGAGTTTGAAGAATTATGTTATTTATAATATTACTTATATCTCAAGAACGGATTCTGCAAGATGATTTTTAGAAAATTCGTTTTTCTGTTATCCTTTTTATTTATTCTTGCTTCTCAAAGTTTTACTCAGCAAAACGAACCGATTTATGTAATCGGAGATTCGCTTGTTGGTAAATCAATTAATGGCGAATCAATTAGAGAAGTTTATGGTAATGTTTATTTAACGCAGGGCAGAGTTGTAATTACTTGTGATAAAGCAATTCAATTTATATCCCGAAACCAGGCAGAGTTAATAGGAAATGTAATTGCAACTAAAGATACGCTTACTATCAGAACTCCGCGTGGTTTTTATTTTGGCAATATCAAAAAAACAAAAAGCACAAGCGGTGTAACGCTTGATGATCAAAAAGTTGTTCTTACTGCCGATAGCGGTGAATATTATTTTAACGAAGACCGCGCATTTTTTGAAACTAATGTAAAGTTGCGCGATAAATCTTCAACTTTAACATCAAATAAACTTACATATTACCAGCAGCAAAATAGAGCTTTAGCAACCGGAAGTGTTAAAATTGTTGATGCAGAAAATATTATAACTTCCGATACATTAGAGCATTTCCGTGCAACAGAAATTACATTTGCTTTTTCAAATGTGCATATACGAAATAAAAAGAATAATACTGAGATTTTTGGCGAGCATCTTGAAGATTATCGTCAAACAGGTTATACTGTAATTGATGTTAATCCTTTGCTACTGCAAGTTGATACAACTTATACTTTGAATGACGATAAGACAAAAAGTGCTGTTCTCGACACTCTGTTTATTTCTTCACGTGTAATGGAAGCGTATAGAGATTCTTCTCAAAGATTCTTTGCGATTGATTCGGTTAAAATTCTAAAAAAAGATTTTTCTTCAAAGAATGATTACACCGTTTATTTCAGAAATGACGACATCATCATAACAAAAAAAGTAAATGAAACAGCTGCACAGCCTGTAATCTGGAATGAAGGTGCGCAGCTTACTGGCGACTCAATCACAATTTATCTTGATGAGAATAACATCAAACAGCTTGATGTTGATTCAAAATCATTTATGATTTCTGGGAAGGAAGATTTTATTGAGCGATTCGATCAAACATCCTGCGAAAACATAAAGATTTATTTTAACGATAGTAAGATTTCCAGAGCAGAGTTTTACGGAAACGTTTATTCAATCTATTATACTTTTGACGGAGATGAAGCGAACGGCTTAACAAAATCCAATGCCGAGCGGATGATAGTATTATTTGAAGATAATAAAGTTGTTGAAGTAAAACTTTATAAAAATCCTGTTAGCGAATATTATCCTGAACCACAGGTAAAGGGTAATGAGCGGACGTATCTCCTGCCGAAGTTTATTTTGATTGAAGATAAGCCGTTAAAAGAAAAAATGTATAATCTATTAAACGAACTGCGGTAATAATTATGAGCACAACTTTAAGAAGTGAAAATCTTGTTAAAATTTATAAGAAAAGAACAGTTGTAAATAAAGCATCAGTGCAAGTTTCAAAAGGCGAAATTGTCGGACTGCTCGGACCAAACGGAGCGGGTAAAACAACCACTTTTTATATGATAACGGGAATGATAAAACCAGAATCGGGAAAAGTTTTTTTGGATGAATTAGACATAACAAAAACGCCTATGTACAAACGTGCAAGAATGGGGATAGGTTATCTTCCGCAGGAAGCCTCAATCTTTAGAACAATGTCTGTCGAAAAAAATCTTTTAGCTGTTTTAGAAATGACAAAATTGAATGCAAAACAGCGCAACGAAAAATGTGAACAATTACTTGAGGAACTTTCAATAACAAACATCAGGAAAAGTTTAGGATTTCAATTAAGCGGCGGCGAAAGACGGCGAACCGAAATAGCCCGTGCGCTTGCAACAGATCCGAGTTTTATTTTATTAGATGAGCCTTTTGCAGGAGTTGATCCGATTGCTGTAGAAGATATTATGGTGATTGTTGCAAATCTTAAAAATCGCGGAATAGGCGTTTTGATAACTGATCACAATGTTCACGAAACATTAAGTATTGTTGATAAAGGCTATATACTTATCAATGGGCTAATATTTAAGCAAGGCAATGCTGATGAACTTGCAAATGATGAAGAAGTAAGAAAACTATATTTGGGTGAAAAGTTTAAGTTGGATAGATACTCGTAGAACTTCTGTTTGTGTTTTATCAAAAAAACATAAGCATCTCTGCTAACACTAACTTTAATTTTAGTAATATTTATAAAAGAATATTTTATATTCCATCTCAAAAATATTAAAGTTATGAGGTAATATGAATTTAGATGTTCTTGTTTTTGCATCACATCCGGATGATGCAGAATTAGCGATGGGCGGTACCATTGCAAAACTTGCAAAGAGTGGTTTTAAAATTGGTATAATTGATATTACTAAAGGCGAACTTGGTACAAGAGGAACTGCCGAAACCAGACAGCGCGAAGCTTTTAATGCAGCAATTATTCTTAAAGTTGCACTTCGCGAAAACCTTGAAGTTGCAGACGGCGATATCAGGAATACAAAAGAAAACCTGATAAAAATTATTTTGGAAATAAGAAAGTATAAACCAAAAATAATTTTTGCTCCACATTTTAACGATAGACACCCGGACCATATTGATGCAAACAATTTGATTAAGAGAGCAATGTTCTCTTCGGGTCTTTCCAAAATATTAACCTTCGATAAAGAAGTTCCACAGCAGCATCACCGCCCGGCAAAACTATTTTACTATATGATGACCTACACTTTTGAGCCATCTTTTATTGTTGATATATCCGATAGCTTTGAAGAAAAAATGAAAGCTGTGCAATGTTATACAACACAGTTTCACAATCCCAAAAGTAAAGAGCCTGAAACTTTTATAAGTAAACCGGAATTTATTAATTACATTAAATCCCGTGCAGAGTTTTATGGTTTTTCTATCGGTAAAACTTTTGGCGAGCCTTTTTACTGCGAAGAAAAAATCGAATTAGATATATCATCACTAATAAAATAAATAAATATTTAACTCATTATGTTTTGCTAATATTATCCATTTATTAAAATAAAGGAATATGGAATGAAACAACTCTTCGCTAAAAAACCATTGGAACTTCTACTCGAAGAAATGAAAGGAGAAAACAGGTTACGCAGAATACTTGGTCCTGTTGCACTAACCAGTTTAGGTGTTGGAGCAATTATTGGTACAGGAATATTTGTTCTTACAGGTATTGCCGCCCACGATAAAGCCGGACCCGCAATAATACTTTCATTTGTTGTTGCCGGTTTAGCATGCATTTTTGCTGCTCTTTGTTATGCAGAGTTTGCCTCAATGGTACCGGTTGCTGGCTCAGCATATACTTATGCTTATGCAACACTTGGAGAATTATTTGCTTGGATAATCGGTTGGGATTTAATACTTGAATACGCTGTTGCCTCTGCCACAGTTGCCCATGGATGGTCTCATTATTTTCAGGATTTTATAGGAATATTTGGTCTTTCAATTCCGCCCAACATGCAAAGATCGCCGTTTGATTTTAATCCCGATACTGGTTTGTTAGCTTCAACAGGATCAGTAATAGATTTACCGGCAATTGTAATTGCAGCAATCGTTACTATAATTTTAGTAAAAGGAATAAAAGAAAGCGCGGGATTTAATTCTACAATGGTAATTATAAAATTAGCTGTAGTATTTTTTGTAATTATAGTTGGTGCGTTTTATGTTGTTCCGGCAAACTGGCAGCCGTTTGCTCCGTTTGGATATACTGGAATTAGTTTTTTTGGTAAAACTTTATTTGGACAAGTTGGATTAGGCGGTGCGCCGGTTGGAATGTTAGCCGCATCTGCTACAATATTTTTTGCTTATATAGGTTTTGATTCAATCTCTACACACGCCGAAGAAGCAAAGAATCCGCAAAAAGATGTACCTATTGCAATTATAACTTCTTTAGTATTGTGTACGGTACTTTACATTGCAGTTGCCGCTGTACTAACCGGAATGGTTCCTTATGATAAAATTAATATTGATGCGCCCGTTTCAAATGCGTTTGCGCAAGTAGGGTTACCATGGGCTCAGTTTCTTATTTCGTTTGGTGCAATAGCTGGTATTACTTCTGTTTTACTTGTAATGATGTTAAGCCAGCCAAGAATATTTTTAGCAATGGCTCGTGATGGTCTGTTACCAAAAAGTGTTTTCGGATCAATACACGATAAATTTAGAACACCCTGGAAATCTACAATACTTACCGGTGTTTTTGTTGCTGTACTTGGCGGATTTTTACCACTAAGAATATTAGCTGAACTTGTTAACATCGGAACGTTGTTTGCCTTTGTAATTGTTTGCGCCGCAGTTTTGATAATGAGGAAAACACATCCAGATGCAGAAAGACCTTTTCGTGCGCCGTTCGTTCCGTTAATTCCTATACTTGGTATTTTAACCTGTCTTTTGTTGATGTTCTCTTTGCCGGAAGAAAATTGGTTAAGATTATTTATTTGGTTAGCGATAGGTGCTGCTATTTATGTTTTTTATGGTAGAAAGCACAGCGTAATGCGTAAAATATTAAGTGAAAAAGGCAATAAATAACTATGCATTTGAAAATTGAACGCTTTATTATTCATTGTGACGGACGCAAGTTTTAATCTTGCAGTAGATAGAATTAATGTTGCAGTAGCAAGATTTGAACTTGCAGTAACGAAAAATAACGTTGCAGTAACAAGATATGAACTTGCAGTAGCAAAATGTAAGATTGCAGTAACGAGAATTAATGTCGCAGTAGCAAGATGTAAGATTGCAGTAACAAGTTTTATAGTTGCAGTACGTAATTATGACAATGCGGTTTGTAATTATGACAAAGCAGGTTGAAGATGTAAGGTTGCTATGTGTTATTAAAGAATTATAGTAAAGAGTTCGTTAGACTGATTCACCAAAAAAACATAGATATGCACGACCTATTTTTGAATATTATGTTTAATGAAGAAAAACACAACAATTGGAACGTAGATATTTATCCGTCTTTTGACGGATGCAGCTGCAAGTTTATCCCGATTCGATCGGGGCATATCTATGTTCTTTAATTAACAATTCTGCGCGGCTTATATATAAGTTATACTTCTCAATAATTACTAGGTGAATTTTATGTCAAGTTGGTTACTAGAAAATAAGTCTGATAGGAAATACAAAACAATTCTTCCCAATACTCCTATTATTCGAGTTCTAAATGAATATCAGAAAATTAGTTGTCCAAATTGTTCTGAGTTTATTTTTAATAGACTAACTCATATTTGGGTTCTATATAAAAATGAACAGGAAAATAAGTTTTTTTATCATACCAATCATAAGAAAACTTTAGAAGAATTAGAGAATTTACAAGTACAATATTTTAATAGTGAACCACTATATGAATTTAAAATTGGTGATGTATGGAAAATAAAACTTGGTGAAGTAATAATTGGTGAAGAAATAGCATTATAATTTAGATTAGAAAATGAGTTATCCAGATAACGTTAGAATGATAAAAACAAATACTGGTGAAGTATTTTTTTTGGTAGAACCAAGCTATTTTACAGATATGCCTCGTCATTGGTCTCTATATTTAAATGAACGACCAGAACTAGAACCATTCATGGAAAATACTAAAATTGATGGCTTAGCTTATCGCAATAAATACATAACTTACAAAATAGGTTTTGGTTTAGAAAAGGCATACTATTTTAGTCGAGATAACCATTATGATCATTTTGAAGAATTCAACTTATACCATCCATATAATGCTGGAAAACATTTAAATGTGTTTAAAACTTTCAATGGCGATTACTATATAGCAGATGAGTATTTTGAAGAGTATAATAATAAAAAAGAATTTGAATTTATTAATAGAGTTTGGGTAATGCACGATATGCTCTATTTCTTGAAAATCTATGAAGGTGTCTATCGAGAACTAAAAAAAGAATACTTTGTTTTCGCAGATAATGAGAATGTGTACTTAGTTAATTGTGATTATCTTTCATCTTGGGAAAAAGTTAAAAATAAATTACATCCTAATAGTCAATTTCATTTTTTAGACATAGCCAGAACAAAAGCCAAAGACTCATTATCCCCTTATTACTCTGAAAATGAAATAATCAGAATCAATTACGGTATTTATAAAACAAGAAATATAGTACCGGCAAAAGAATTCAAAAAATATATTCATAGACCACCAATTCACACTCAACCAGAAATAATTACCAATAAAGAACAATACTATTTTGATAATCCAGAATTCTGGTGTTTTCAAAATATAGATGGAGAACAATTTATAATAAATAAATATTTTTTAGTAGAATTACTTAATGATAACGAGATAAGATTTCAATCTTTAACATTTTTATATAAAAAATATTTTTATGCAGTTCAGCCATTAGAATATACTTTCTACAAAAAAGGAATATTTATCAAAAACAAACCAATATATGTTAACCCTTAACTAGTAGGAAGAAGTATAACCGCTTAAAAAAGGAATTAGTCAATAGCACACAGTGATATAACGAAAAAATATTTTCCATAAAAAGTGTTCTTTACGCTGGTTTAGCGAATAATGATTTTTGTTACTGGATTTTTGTTTTAAGTGTTCTCCGTCAGCTGACGGACTAATTAATTAACTTACAAACTGCACTTGCTGATGCAAGTTAAGTGCAGTTTGTTAATATTTATCAGTTGTGTGTAGCTTGGTTTCCTTATCCGTTAGCTAACGGATGGGCGGTCCCAATAAATCGGGATAAACTAATTAAGAGAAAGCTGTTATAAACCTTAAATTTGATTTGGCAAAATATTATTCTAAATTGCCATTAATAAATAAAGGAGAAGAACTATGGTAACAACATTAGATAAATTCGGTCGAGTAATAATACCTAAAAGGATACGTGAACGTCTTGGAATAAATTTTAAGTCGTCTTTGAACATTGCAGAAGATGGTGAACGAATTGTTATAGAATTGGCTCGAGAAAAAGAACCTGTTGTGGATCGAAATGGAATTCTTGTTTTTACCGGAAATTTAGAGTTATCCAAAAGTGATTTGATAAAGTCTGATAGAAATAAACGAATGCACAAATTATTAACGAATGAGGGCTAATTTTGAAAATTCTATTTGATAGTTCCGTGTTAATCGCCGCTTTTGTTGAATCTCATCCGAAACATAAATCTGCTTTGTCATTCTTAATGAAAGCAAAGAACAAAGAATTTGAATTATTTGTTTCATCGCATACAATATTAGAGGTATACAGCGTATTAACAAGCGCTCCATTCAAACCCAAAATTACTCCAATAATTGTAAAACAGTTAATTGAAAACAACATTAAGAAAATTGCAAAAACTATTTATCTAACTGATGAAGACTATTTTAAAATTGTTGAGAATATGAGTAATTCAAATTTTTCCGGAGGAATTGTTTACGATGCAATAATTGTTGAATGTGCATTGAAGGGAAAAGTTGATGAGATTTTGACACTAAATTCCAAAGACTTTTTACGTTTAACTAACGAAATATCAATTAAAGTACGCACTTTGTAGAACAGTCGGTTTATAACCGTTTAAAAGGAAAGAGTCAATGGAGCAAAAAATATAACGAAAAAATATTTCCCATAAAAAGTTCTTTACTCTATAAGTTCTTTCTATGAAATATAGAGGAATGTATCGAGCATTCACATAAACCCCAAAATGACCGCACCAAAGTTTTTTGAAAAGTTAGCGAAGAGAAATTTTGCCATCCGAGATATTTACAAAATTCTTATTGATTCTGACATAAACTACTTTTAATTTCATATCGAACTTTTAATTCAATAGTATCAATTCAGGAGAACAATTATGTCAGATAAAAAACTTAGCGGAGATGTATATTATCCAACAAAAGAAATAATGGATTATGCAAATGCTAAATGCACAAGTTTATATGATACCGCTGAAAAAGATCCGGTTGGATTTTGGGAAGCGGAAGCAAATAATCTTTACTGGCATAAAAAGTGGGATAAAGTTTTGGATGATACCAACAAACCTTTTTATAAATGGTTTACAGGCGCCAAAACAAACATCTCTTACAACTGTCTTGATGTTCACACAAAAACTGCACGGCGAAATAAACTTGCACTAATCTGGGAAGGCGAGAATGGCGACTTTAAGGCTTATTCATATTTTGCGCTGCATCGCGATACTTGCAAGTTTGCAAACGTGCTTAAAAGCCTTGGTGTTAAAAAAGGTGATCGGGTTACGCTTTACATGGGCAGAATTCCGGAATTGATGATTGGAATGTTAGCATGTGCAAGAATCGGGGCAATTCATTCGGTTGTTTATGGCGGATTTTCCGTTGAAGCATTGCACGAAAGATTGGAAGACAGTCATTCAAAAGTATTAATAGTTTCTGATGGCGCATATCAACGCGGCAAAATTATTGAATTAAAAAATATTGCAGATGAAGCTCTTCAGCGTGCGGCAACGGTTGAAAGCGTGCTTGTTGTAAAACGCACCGGTCATCAAATAAATATGGAAGCCGGACGCGATATGTGGTATCACGAATTGATGAATCTACCGATTGCAAATAATTCTGAATCGCTTGAAATTGTTGATGCTGAAGATCCGCTATTTTTGCTATACACTTCAGGTACAACAGGAAAACCAAAAGCTATTCTGCATACACATGGCGGATACATGGTTGGAACTTACGCAACTTTAAAATATGTTTTTGATATTCATGAAGAAGACCGCTATTGGTGCGCTGCCGATCCCGGATGGATTACGGGGCATAGTTATATTGTTTATGGTCCTTTATTAAACGGCGCTACATCGTTTATGTACGAAGGCGCACCAACATATCCATATCCACATCGTTGGTGGCAGATGATTGAGAAGTACGGTATAAATATTTTATATACAGCGCCGACTGCAATTCGCGGACTTATGCGATTTGGTGATAATTGGTCCAACCGATATAATCTCTCATCACTAAGATTACTTGGCAGTGTTGGCGAGCCTATAAATCCCGAAGCGTGGAAGTGGTATCACAAAGTTATCGGAAAAGAAAGATGCCCGATAATGGATACCTGGTGGCAAACTGAAACCGGCGCTTTTATGATAACACCGATGCCCTGCACACCTTTAAAACCAGGCAGCGGAACAAAAGCATTTCCCGGAATTGTTGCAGATGTTGTTGATGAAGAAGGAAATTCCGTTAAGCCAAATGAAGAAGGTTTTTTAGTGATCAAAACGCCGTGGCCCTCAATGTTGCGAAATATTTGGAATGATCCCGATAGATATGTAAGTCAATATTGGAGCAAATATCCCGGAATGTATATGACGGGTGATTCTGCTCGTAAAGATGAAGATGGTTATTTCTGGATAATCGGAAGAGTTGACGACGTTATAAAAGTTTCCGGTTATAGATTGGGAACTGCTGAAATAGAAAGCGCACTTGTTAGCCATCGCGCAGTTGCTGAAGCGGCTGCTATCGGGTTGCCTCACGAGATAAAAGGAAATGCAATCCATTGCTTCGTTATTTTAAGAACTGGTTATGAAAAATCCGATAAGCTGATTGAAGAATTACGACAGCATGTTGGACACGAAGTTGGTCCAATTGCTAAACCGGAGCAAATCGAAATAGTTGATTCGTTGCCAAAGACACGAAGCGGAAAAATAATGCGGCGTGTGTTAAAGGCAAAAGCTTTGGGATTAGACCCAGGAAATTTGAGTACGCTGGAAGAATAGATTTTTTTTTGATAGCGATAGCATAATTGAAAATCATCACAACAAAAAAAAGTTGTTGCGATGAAATAAAATATTTACTTAATCTATAAATGATATTTCAGCCAAACATCTAACAGATTATTAAAGTGTTTTTAAGTTGCTATCTCTTGATTATCTTTTGACAAATAATAAATAAAATATCGCAAATAATATTAATATATAATTACTCCATCTATTGAAGCTGCTGATCATAATACTTTTTACTGCCGCATCATTTTCTTTTTCGCAGGAAACCGGAAGAATAAGAGGATTCGTAACAGATTCCACAAACGGGGAATCTTTACCTTTTTGCAATGTTGTAATTGATGAACTCAAAACCGGCGCTTCAACCAATGACAGAGGAATATTCTATCTAAATTCAGTTCCAGTCGGAAAAAAATATAATCTTACAATTTCATATATAGGTTATAAAACTAAATCAGTTGAAGTTGAAGTGATTAAAAATCAGTTAACCGATATATCAATTCAACTTTTTCCGCTCAGTATCGAACTTCAAACAGTTGAAAAAATAGGGGAGAAGATTGTACAAAAAAACAAAACTGATATTGGAGTTGAGCAAATTTCAATAAAGCAATTAGAATATCTACCTAAAGGAATTGAAACAGATGTTATGCGAAGTTTACAAAACATTGCCGGCGTTAGATCAACGGGTGATGTTTCCGCAAGATATTATGTTCGTGGCGGCACAAGCGATCAAAATCTTGTTTTACTAAACGGAGTAACAATTTATAATCCTTTTCATTCGCTTGGGCTATTTAGTGTAATTGATCCTGATATGATTAACAGCATGGAATTTTATAAAGGCGGTTATTCATCGGAATTTGGCGGAAGGTTATCCTCTGTTCTAAATGTTGTTTCAAAAGATGGAAATAAAAAACGATACAGCGCATTGGCAGCAGTAAGTCTGTTAACGGCAAAAGGTTTGGTTGAAGGACCAATACCAAACGGTTCATTTATTTTTACGGGCAGAAAAAGTTATTCCACAGATGTGCTTAAAAAATTTTTGAATGACGAAACAGTACCAATTGATTTTTATGATGCATCTTTCAAACTGAATTATTCAAGTTCCGATATTTTTAATAATGCAAAGTTTGTTGTTTTCGGTTTTCTTAGCAGTGATAAAATTAAATATGATGATCCGCTTAGAGAAGAATATTCGTGGAAAAATAACTTATTCGGTTTTGAATGGCTTCAGGTTTATGATGTACCGATATTTTCGCGGTTAGGAATTTCACTGAGTAACTTTGAAGGTGTGATCATACCAAATGCCAGCGCTCTAAAAAGCCGTAACAATCAGTTAAAAGATTTCTCAATTAATTATGATCTGAATATTATTACAGCATCAAAAGATGAAATGGCGTTCGGTCTCAATATCAAATTATTAGATTCAAAATTATTTTTAGAAAATAAATACGGCGTCGAATCTGATCTAAATAAATTTGCCGGCAATTTTAGTTTTTACGGCAAGTATAAATTTTTACGTTTTGAAGATTTTGGCGCCGATATTGGTTCGAGGTTTATAATTACAGGTCTAAATTCCGAAACATCTTCCGTACCGGAGCCGAGAGTTAGTTTTACTTACAGGCTGCTGCCTGTGTTAGCATTAAAAGGCGCGTGGGGAATTTATTATCAGGAATTAACTGCAATAACGGATGAAAGTGAAGTAATATCTTTGTTTGAACCATGGATAATAATTCCCGATAATATGCAATCGGCAAGTTCAATTAATTATTCCGGTGGAATTGAATATAATCTTTCGCCGGAATTTACTTTTACAACTGAAGCTTACTACAGGATTATTCATAATCTGCCAATAATAAATGATAAAAAATATAAAACTACAGATCCTGATTTGGTTTCAGGAAAAGGCGAATCTTACGGCTTTGAGTTCACTTCAAAATATTCTGATCGTGCTTTGAATGTTACAGCTTCTTATACTTTAAGCTGGGCTTACAAAGAAGTTAACAACTATCTTTATTATCCAAAGTACGACACTCGTAACGCAGTAAACTTTTCAATGGATTATAACTTTGGCGGCGGTTGGATTGCAAGCTCAACATGGACTTACTACTCGGGTTTACCTTTTACACAGATAACAGGTATTTATGATAAATTTTATTTTAATAATCTTTTAGATCCTTATGGACAAAACGGTCAATTTCAACCTTATCAAATTCTGGGCGATAAAAATATTGAGAGACTGCCGCAGTATCACAGGCTCGATCTCGGTATCACCAAACGAACTGAGTTTAATTTTATGAATATTGAATTGGGCTTAAACATCATTAATGTTTATAACCGCGAAAATATTTTTTATTATCAAAGAGATTCGGGTAAAAGAGTTAATATGCTTCCGTTTCTTATTTCAGGAACTGTGAAAATAGAAATATGAAAAAACTATTTTTATTGATTAGCTGTTTAATGTTCGCAATTTCTTGCGAAAACAATTTCGATCCCTACGGTGATTATCAGGACAAGTATTCACTAACATGCATACTTAGCGGCAATACAAATTTCCAAACGGCTGTGATCTTAAATAGTTATCCGCCCGAAAATGAAAACGGAAATATTAGCGAGCGATTTATAACTAATGCAGATGTGCGGCTGTGGCAGGGTGATTCAGTTTATATTATGAAAGATTCAATTATCTATTCCGAAACTTATCCGGATGGCTACAAATTTTATTTTGTTGAAAATCTTCAGGTTCAATTCAATAAAGCAATTCAAATTGAAGCTTTGTTGGAAAATGGAAAAAGATTAAAATCAGAATCTAAAACGACAACAGATTTTAAATTTGAAGATAACAGCGCTGTACTTATTCCGCCTGTCAGTAGTGATGTTGTTACTTTTTATTGGAAAGGCGTAGAAAACGGAAATTATTTTCAGCCAAGATTGCGCGTTAAGTATTCCCAGATTGTTAACGGGATTAATAAAATTTCTTACGCTGAATTACCTGTGAGATATCAAACATCAAATGGTGTGGAAAGACCGGTTTTTCCATCAGCAACAAACCAGCAAAGTATAGCTTATCAGTTAAGTGCGATAACAAAATTTTTGAATGAACTTTCGGGTTCAACAAATAAATCGCTTATAGCTATATATCAAAAACTTGATTTCGATGTTGCTGCTTGTGATCAAAGTTTGTCAACATATCTTTCATCAACAAACAGCTCGCTTGATAATTTATCCGTTAGCCTTGATGAAAATGATTATACAAATATTACCGGAGGATTTGGAATCTTTGGTTCTTTTGTTTCTAAAGATTATACAAAAATTAGATTTTTGGAAAGCTATATTCGTGAGATTGGTTATGATTTTATTAATGAAAACTAATTCTATGATTAAGAATATCATCAAGTTAGCAATTTCTTTGTGCTCAATTTATTTTCTGATTGGATGCGATAAAGAAGTGTCAAGATCGCCATTGGAACCGGAGCCAAACAAAAGTACAATATCCATTTTATCATATCCATCAAATCTTGAAATCTATCTAAACGAGAGAAATACAGGCAGCAAAACTCCTGATAGTCTTATCTTTCTTGATCCCGGTAATTATAAAATCACATTAAAGAAAGAGTATTACAAGGATAGCACATTTGTTGTTTCGCTTGATGTTGATGAGAAGGTAAACCTGTTTGTTGATTATAAACAAAATGCATCTATGTACGGAAATCTGTTTCTAAATTCTGTTCCTGCGGGTGCAAATATTTTTCTTAACGATTCAGCATTAAATAAAAAAACTCCGATAACATTAACATCGTTAGTCCCCGGAGTGTATAATGTTAAATTAATACTTCCGGAATACAGGGATGCACAAATAAATGCTATCGTTCAAAGCAGCCAGTTAAAATCATATTCCGCTAATTTAAGAGACACTTCTGTCTGGATTGATTATCAAATAGGCAACTCAACAATTCAATCAAATAATTTAAGTTATGTTGAGATTGACGATAATGGAATTTTGTGGATTGGCTCTCTAAATGCAGGCTTGATAAGGTTTGATGGAAAGTATTTTACAAACTTTAATATTGGTAACAGCGGAATGCCAAGTAACTATATTAACTGTATAACTGCAAAAAACCCGAATGAAATATGGATTGGAACTGACAAAGGATTAGCAATCTATGCAAACGGTTTGTGGGAAGTTTATAATAGAAATAACTCAGCATTAAAATCAGATTTAATTTATGATATTGAATTTGATAATGCCGGAACTGCATGGATTGGTGTTTCAACAGGTTTGTATAAGTTTGATAGAAACAGCTGGTATAAGTACAGCGCTACCGATACATTGTGGATAAATGACCTGAAAATATCAGGCAACAAAGTATGACTTGGAACATCTGAAGATGGAGTCGCATATCTTGAAACTGACAAAGTAGTTTTTTTAACGATTGAAGATTATTCCTATCCAACTAAAAGAATTACAAGTGTTGATATTGATTTACCGGGTAATATTTGGTTCAGTCATTTGTTTGTAGTTCCGTCGGGCGGTGGAAATATACCGGGCGGCGTTTCTTTTTACAATGGCTCATCTTTTTCAAATGTTACTGTAGGAAGTAATACTAATATTATAAATCATTTACAGATTGATGATTTTAATTCTAAATGGATTTCAAGCAACGAAGGACTTTTTGTTATAAGTGCAAACAACCCGATGACTATTTACAATACTACTAATTCATTAATCTCTTCAAACAACATTACTTGCACCAAAAGGGATTTAAAAGGTAATCTGTGGATAACAACATCGGGCGGCGGGTTAAATCAATTTAAAGTTAAGTAAAATTCGTTAATTACTTTTCGCCGTTTAGAGTTATAAGAATACTTCTTGCGCCGCCGTAATTCCTGTATTCGCAAAGATAAATACCCTGCCAAATTCCAAGATTCAATTTTCCGTTAGTAATTGGAATAGTAATTGAATTGCCAAGCAGCGAAGTTTTAATATGTGCTGGCATATCATCAGCGCCTTCGGATGTGTGTTCAAAATACTTTTTATTTTCAGGAACAATATCTTCAAAATATTTTTTCATATCCGAGCGAACATCTGGATCGGCGTTTTCATTTATTGTTAAAGAAGCAGAAGTGTGTTTTAATAAAAGATTGAGCAGCCCGATTCTAACTTCTCTAATTTCGGGAATGAAAGAAAGGATTTCATCTGTAACTAAATGAAATCCTTTTTCTCTTTTTCGTAACGTTATTTCTTTTTGAATCCACATAAAAATTAGGCAGAGCAGTTAAAAAGACTGCTGCCCGGTTTATTTTATCTTGAACCCAATTCGATTTCAACTGTTAATTCTTCAGTTCCGCGTTTTACTAAAACATTAACTTTATTACCCGGAACGTAATTACCGAGCGCATATGTAAAATCATAAATGTTAGAAATTTTCTTATCGCCAAACTTTATAATAATATCGCCAGCTTTTAATCCTGCTTTTGCTGCAGGGCTTCCATCTGTAACGCCGCCAAGTTTATAGCCGTCAACATCTCCAGCAAAATCAGGCACAGTTCCCACATAAACTTTTGTCCCGGTCATTTTACCAGTGTCTTTTCTTGCAACCGAAATGTAATCCGGTTTTTCATCAGCATTAACAATCGTTAAAGCAACATCGTAAACATACTTCAATAATTTTTCTTCACCTGCAGAATTTATTTTATCGGCATCATCGGATGGTTTGTGATAATCGCCATGTGTTCCTGTAAAGAAAAAAAGAACGGGAATTTTCATGCCGTAAAAAGACGAGTGATCGCTTGGACCAAATCCTTCATCATTAAAAGTTAGATTGAAATCATAATCATTTTTATCATCAAGAATATTTTTCCATTTTGATGAAGTGCCAGTTCCGTAAATAATCAAATCATTTTTATCATTCAATCTTCCAATCATATCCATATTAATCATAGTAATAACATTTTCAATTGGAATAGGGAAGTGGTTTACCACGTAGCTTGAGCCAAGCAAACCAAGTTCTTCACCGGAGAATGCAATAAAAATAATTTTCCTATTCAACTTGTCTTTTATAGATGATAATTTTTCCGCAAGTTCCAGCAAACCTGTTGTGCCCGAAGCATTATCATCTGCGCCGTTGTGGATCATCGGTTCTTTGCCCATATATAAAGAGTTTTGCTCACCCCAGCCAAGATGATCAAAGTGCGCCCCGATTACTAAATATTCATTTGGAAATTTATCATTCTTAGGTTCGATGTATGCCCCAACATTTATACTTTTGCCTTCAACTTCTTTTACTTCAGTTGAAATTATTAATGTATAATTTTTTGTTGGATCTTCGTAAGATTTTGGCGTAAGTGTTGAGTCAATCTCACTTTGCAGTTCATCTAAAGGAATAAAATTTAATGCTTTTCTTTTAAGACTAATTGCGGCTATGCCCGAAATCTTTGCCGCATTATCATATTTGAAACTGACAAGTGGATCATCGGCTTTATCCATTGTATTAATAAAGATAATTCCTTTAGCGCCTTTATCGCGTGCGTTTGTAGTTTTATAGCGCAGACTTGCATACTGTTCAAATTTTGAATGAGGACTTTTTGTATCTGGATGATTTCTGAACACGATAACTATTTTATCCTTTACATCAATATTAGCATAGTCATCGTAATTCAATTCCTTTGCTGATATTCCATAACCGGCAAAAGCAAAATTGCCAACAACATTTTGATTGTCTGTAAAAGATAATGGAATAAAATCTTTCTCTACTTCATAACTAAATGATTCAGATTTTTCAGCGCCGATTTCGTATGAAAAATCGTTAACGCCTAATTCCAATTTTTCCATGAACGGAAATTCTTGAAAATAATCCGAGCCGAAAAATGGCTTTAATCCGTAATTGTCAAATTCATCTGAAAGAAATTCAGCAGCTTTATATAGTGCGTCAGTTCCTGTCATTCTGCCCTCAAGCTCATCTGAAGATAAATATTTAATATGATCTAAAATCTCTTCAGAAGTTATTTCAGAATTATTTTGATTTTGTGCCGATAAAAAACCGGCGCTTATTATTATAAGAAAAAATAGTTTCTTCATTTGTAATCCTGCTAAATTATTTTGATATCTTTTAAGAAAATTACTCAACCCACTCTGCAATAAAAATATTTGTATCGGTTTCTTTTTTATTAAAACGGTTGGAGCCAAATACAAAGTACTTTCCGTCAGGTGAAAACATAGGAAAGCCGTCAAAAGATGGATTGAATGTTATTTGTTCCAATCCGGTTCCATCAATGTTAATCATAAACAAATTAAAATCACGCGGCGTATTACCATTATAATTAGTGGAAAAAATTATTTTCTTTCCAGTGGTATGAAAAAAAGGAGCAAAACTTGCTTTGCCGAGATTCGTAATCTGCTTAATGTTTTTTCCATCAGAATCCATAACAAATATTTCAAGCGCACTTGGGCGAACATAGCCGTTTTCCACGAGATCATTGTAATCAACTTGCTGTTCCTCGGTAACAGGTCTGCTGGCACGAAAAACAATTTGTTTTCCATCGGGCGAAAAAAATGCGCCGCCATCGTAGCCTTTTTCAAATGTCAATCTCGTCTGGTTACTTCCGTCAAGATTCATAGTATAAATTTCCGGATCATCATCGCGAAGTGAAGTAAAAACAATTTTATCACCTTTGGGTGAAACAGTTGCTTCGGCATCGTAGCCGGGTGTTGATGTAAGTTGTTTCAGTGAATCACCATTATTCAAAAAAATATCAAACGTTTCGTAAAGTTTCCAGACGTATCCTTTTGAACGATCCGGCGGAGGCGGGCATTTCAAATCGTTTTGATGTGTTGAAGCGTAAATTATTTTTGATTCATCAGGATAAAAATACGCGCAGGTTGTTCTTCCTCTGCCTGTAGAAATTAATTTGCGGTTCGAACCATCAGTATTCATTGAAAATATCTGATCACATTCCATTGAATCAAATGTTGCTTGATATACCAATTTATTTCCATCAAAAGAAAAATATGCTTCGGCATTTTCTCCGCCGTCAGTAAGCATTTTAATATTCTTAAAATGTTTTTCACCATCAAATGAATATCCGCTGCTTTGCGGCAATATAAAATTGGATGTAATAATTGTTGTTAGAAAAATGAACAAGAAAAATATCTTCATGAATTTAACTTTCAATTTATATTGGAATTGATTAACTATTCGGGTACATGAACAAGAAAAAATTCTTTTGCAGAGTATCCGATTGATTTTGCTTCACTCATTGTCATGTGCATATCGGCGGTAGTATCATCATCGTGTCCGGCTTCAATAATTGCAAGATCAGCATTTTTAGCATGTTTAACTAAAGAGTTACAAAACGCAGTATCGCCGCCGTAGCAAATCGTTTTATCTTCAAATGAAAAATTAAAACCAAGTGCCGGAACCTGTATTGTATAGTTTTTATTTGATTGATATTCTTTATGAATAACATTAAAAGGTTTTATCGAAACATTATTTGATCTAAAAACTTTACTGCTAATAATTTGTTTTAAGTTTATTTTGTAAGGAAGCGTTTTACCATAAACTTTATTGAACGCATTATGAATGTGTACAATTTCAATACAGCCTTTTGGAAAATAAATTGTAAGCGGTGTTTTTTTATTCATCACACGCAAGTATGTAAGTAAAGACCAAACGCCGCCTATATGATCGTGATGACCATGTGTAACAAAAACATCGGATATACTTAATATTTCAGGAATACTAATTTCTTTATTCAGGTCTCGTAAGATTCCATCACCAGGGTCAATAATGAAATATGTTTTATCTGCTTTTAAGATAATTCCTGTTGCAATATTCGGAATCGAACAGAATATCTTTATCGAAAAATTATCTTTTGCCCAGCTTAACGGATATTTATTTTTTTTCATTTGATAATATTAAAGTACTTGATAAAAAATCATTTGCCGCTTTTACATGCTTTTTTATTTTTACATCGAGCAAAAATATTAAACGAATAACTGCTGAAATCAAAACCGAACTTTTCAGAAATTTCTTGCGGAATTTTACTAATTCGTTCATCAGAAAATTCTATAATCTTTCCACATTCAATACAGATAAGATGGTCGTGAGTCTTTCGCTTGAAATTACTTTCGTATCTGTTCAGGTTATCGCCAAAATTTCTTTTGCTAAGCAAATCGCATTGAGCAAGAAGTTCTAAAGTATTATAAACAGTTGCACGCGAAACTTTTGATTTAGAGTTTTTTAGAATAATATATAAACCATCTGCTCCAAAATGACCATCATATTCAATTGCACAATCAAGCACTTCGAATCTTTCTGGTGTAATTCTAAATTTACCACTCTTTAGATATTTTCTAAATATTTCTGCAGCTTTTTCGTTTTTCACTTTAGTACCTTCTAATTACAAATAGAAATGATCTCATCGGATTTAAATAACAATATTGGATCGTTTTTAATCATTAACTAAATCCTGCAAATCGTATAAGGTTTACAGTTAAAAAAGTAAAAATATAAGCTATTGAAGTAAATATAATTAGCTGTAATAAGGGTATGCGCCAACTGCCTGTTTCTTTTTTTGAAACCGCAATTGTTGATAAGCACTGCATTGCAAAAATAAAAAAAACGATAAGCCCAATAATTGTTGACGGCGTGAATAATGGCTTACCTGTTTCTTCGTTTTTTGCTGAGCGCATTGCGGTAAGAATTGAAGATTGAATGTTTTCTTCATCTGTAACTTTAAATATCAGTGCTAAAGAACTAACAAAAACTTCTCTTGCCGTAAATGCTGCTAATAAAGAAACCCCGATTCTCCAATCCATTCCAAGCGGCTTCATTACAGGTTGAATAAATTTTCCTAAATCGGCAGCATAGGATGAAGATAATCTTTCGGCAGCTATCATATTTACAATTTCATCATCAGAAAGGCCTTCGGTATTTATTTGCGGCGAGTGGTTTGGAAAATATGTTAGAAACCAAATCGCAATTGAAAGAACAAGTATTATTGGACCGGCACGAAAAATATATTGTTTTGCATTCTCAAAAGTATTTCTAAAAACATTTTTCAATCGAGGCATCCTGTAAGTTGGCAATTCCAAAATAAAGGAAGAGTTGTCTTCAGTTTGAATAATGCCTTTGCGAAACTTGTTTATTATAGCAGCAATAATCATTGATGAAACAATACTACCTAAATAAATAATTGCAAGTATAATTCCCGCAAGCCATAGTTTATCTTGCGGGGTGAGAAATGCGATCAACAAAGCATAAACAGGCAGCCGGGCGCTGCAACTCATTAAAGGAATTATGAAAATTGTTAAAAAGCGCTCGCGTCGGTTTGATATTGTTCTTGCGGATAAAATAGCCGGAATTGCGCATGCGAATCCCGATAACAATGGAACAAATGATTTTCCGTTCAAACCAATTTTTGAAAGCGGTCTGTCAATCAACATTGCTCCGCGCGCTAAATAGCCGGTGTCTTCAAGCAAACCAAGGATTAAAAAAAGTATTAAAATTTGCGGAAGAAAAACAAGCACAGAACCTGTTCCGCTAATTATTCCATCTGCAATTAAATCGCTGTACCAGTTTGCTCCGAGTATATTTGCTGCGGATGAGGAAAGGTAACTGAAAAGATTATCAACATAACCCATAAATGGTTCAGCAATCCAAAAGATTGATGAAAATGTTATTGCCATTATCAAAAAGAAAAATAACAATCCCCATTTTTTGCTTAATAATATCCTATCAATTTTCAAAGTTAATTCGTCAGGTCTGTTGTTACCGTATTTAGCTGAAGGGTTAAGTATTTTAATATTTTTATTAACATTATCTAACTGCGCTTTACTTATTGAGCTAACAGGAATGATAATTCTTTTTTCAATAGATGCAATTTCTCTGTATTCACTTAATAGCTCTTCTTTGCTTATTCGCTCAACATTTTGCTTCAAACATATTGAATTTGAGTTTAGTAAATGATTTAATTTTGCTTTAATGATTTTTATCAAATCACTCAAACCTTCTCCTGTTCTTCCATTAATTACAACTACATCACATCCGATTAATTGAGTTAGGAGATGCTCATCAATTTTGAAACCTTTTCTTTCAAGAATATCATTCATTGTTAAAACAACAATTACTTTAAAACCTGATTTAATTAATTGCCGCGATAAAAGTAGATGTCTTGAAATCTGGCTTGCATCAACAGTTGTAATAACAAGATTTGGCGAGCCGAATTCAGGATGATTATATAATGAATTTACAGCCACTTCCTCATCCGGCGAATTTGGACAAAGGCTAATTATTCCGGGTGAGTCTAATATATTAGATTCTATTCCGAATTTTGATAGGATTTTGCAAGTTGAATATTCTACTGTTGAACCGGGATAGTTAACAGTCTTAAAGTTCTTTCCGCTCAACAGGTTAAATAATGTTGTTTTACCTGAATTAGGCGGACCAACTAAAGTTATTAGGTTAGTCTTTTCTGATGTGGGAATTGTCATAATAATATTATGCAGCGCGCTTCGTGTTTTCTTATTGCAATCAATGTACCTCTTAATGAAAATGCAAGCGGATCATTAAATATGGAAGCGCTAATTAGCTCAATTTCCTGTCCAGGTGTAAAGCCAATTTCAAGTAATCTTCTAAAAGAAGGGTGTGAATTATCAACATCGCCGATTACGGCTCTTTCACCAATATTTAATTCCGAAGCAGTTCTCATTTTGTTTGCATATTATTTAGATTTAATCTACATAAAGTTACACTTAACAAATGAAACTGGCAATAATATTTGGCGAGCAAATATTTAGCAATAATTCTACCCGAATTAGATTGAATTTGAAAGTAGGAGATTAAATGCTGAAATATTCAATAAGTTTTTATGCCAAGGAAGTGAATCAAAACAAATCCGGTTTATAATAATCTACTCAAATATTAAAAACCGGATAAAAAAGATTTTAGATATAATCCAATTTTATTTTAATCCAAATTTAAATCCAGCTCCAAAGCTATAAACTCCGCTTGTATTAATATAAGATAAGTCTAAATGAAAAGAATTGGAAATTGGAATTAAAACGCCGAGACCTCCTGAGTTACGAAAAGAAAATCCATTGGAATTATTTTCAATCAAACCTTTATAAGTACTGCTTTGTTTGGAAATAACTTCTCCTGATTGCTCATATTTAGTTTCTAAAGTATATTCGAAATAGTTATTGTCAATATTATAATCCCACCCTAAACCTATTTGTAAATATGGCTGAACGCCCAGAAAATTAAATCTATATTGGAGAGTAAGATCAAATGGAATAATTTTATTTTCAAATTTCTCATGATTCGTTTTTTGAATTAAATAGTCTTGTTTTTCTGAATCCCATTTGCGTGATGATAAACTTGAGTATGCATCAACATGGCTCGTCATATAACCTGAAGAAAGTATCAACGAAAAATTATTATTAATATCGTAGCCTACTGAAAATAAAGCACCAAACCCCAATTTATCTGAACTAGTTAAATTAGCTCTAATACTTGAGTTTAAAAATAATTTGCTTGCACCGCTAAAATTATCAGCAGTTTCTTGAGAAAAAGTTATCTCCATTGATAAAAATATAATTACTAAACAAATGTTGTATTTCATAATCTTACCTTTTATTAAAATTCATTTATAAATAAAATCAGTTAAATAATTAAATGATTTTTGTTGGCTAAAAACCAAAATCAATTCCAATTCCGAAACTGTGTATCAGTGGAGCAACACCTGCTTCTGTGCAAATGTAGGATATGTCTAAATTTATTTGCTTATCAATAGGTATTAATACGCCAAGTCCGAACCCGTAAACAAACGCATTATTAGAAGCCGATGGATTCCAAGATGTATTTGATGATAAGTCTTCTTTTCCAATAGATTCTCCAGTTTTTTCAACTGTATATTGTTCGTAAAACTCGAAATCGCTTTCCTTAACTAACAACTCATAACCAGCTTTAAATAGTGCATAAGGTTTAAAACCAGTCAACGGAATTGTGTACCTCAATGATAAGTCAATGGGAATAGTTTGAATTGTTCTAGCGCCTATATAGGTAGTAGTTTTAACATAGCTTTCATAGTTAAAATCATAATTAAAATTATAGTAATCTGTTTCTTTAACATGCGATGTTAAATATCCCGTAGTTAACCGAATGGAAAAATTCTCTGAAAATAAATATCCACCAGATACTAAAGTACCAAATCCAACATCGCTGGATTCAGTTAAATTAGTTCTCATATTAAAACTTAGATAAAAGGGCTTATAGGGACTATCACCAGGAGGATTATCTTGCGAATAAGTAATATTTACAGATGCCAAGCAAATTGCAAAGAAAATTAGTGCTTTCATACTGAACTCCTCGTTGTAATTAAATAAATGAACTGTTGGTTAGTTTTCTCTCATATTCAATATTTAATAAACTAATAGTAAAGTTTATTTATAATGTCTTTAGACCAAGTATAGCAGAAAAAGTTTCGTTTTATTTTCCGGTATTATATATCTACAATTTTAAGCCTGTACTTTAATCAGAAAAAGGCAATACCAATAAATCATAAATCAATTTATTTCATTCACATTTAAATGGAAGCGATTATAGAATATTTGTATTTCAAATTTTTATCTTAAACAACATTTACTATTTTTACGCCAGATGAATTTATTGCCAATAAACAGTTATTATAAAAAGATATTAAAAGTTGCACTTCCTGCAATTGCAGGTCTATCAACTCAAATGGTTGTTTCACTTGTTGATGCTGCCATAATTGGTAGGTTAGAGGAAGCCACTTATGCGCTTGCCGCAATGGGGATTGGCGTACTTGCAACCTGGGCTTTAGTAAGTTTTTTTTCCAGTTTGGCAACCGGAACTCATGTTATTGTTGCAAGAAGATTTGGACAGGGCAATTTTATTGAATGCGGCAATACATTAAACAACTCTTTAATTTTATCGTTGTTGATTGGAAGTGTTGTAACAATAATCGGAGTTTCACTTTCAGGACCAATAGCTCATTTTTTTGCATCCGATGAAACTGTTGGCAACTACGCACAGCAATATTTGTTTTATAGATTTCTTGGTATTCCATTTTTTTTAATCTCAGTTTCCTATAGAGGATTTTTCTTCGGGATAAGTCAAACTAAAATCTTCATGGTTGCGGGTATTTTAACCAATCTGTTTAATATAATTTTCAACTACATTTTAGTTTACGGCTTATTTGGATTTCCGCGAATGGGCATTGCTGGCTCCGGACTTGGCTCAACTCTCGCAACTTTCAGTGATGTTGTTTTCTATTTAGTAATTATTCTACTTCCTTCATACAGAAACAAATTTCAAAATTTTAAGCATTTTAAGTTTGATAAAGAAATCATACGCGGTATCATCAAAATATCTATGCCCGTTTCTTTTCAAAATGTATTTGTTCTTATTGGATTTTTAAGTTTTGTTGCAATTACCGGAATAATCGGTATTAAAGAACAAGCGGCTACACAGGCAATAATTTCTACATTATTCATTTCGTTTCTTCCCTTGTTTGGATTTGGTATCGCTGTACAAACTTTAGTAGGTAACAATCTTGGCGCGGGTAAATATCATCTTGCAAAATTATATGGATTTAAAACTGTAAAAGTTGCAACCATCTACACAATAATATTGGGATTAATTTTTGTTTCAGTTCCGCAATTTGTGTTGATAATTATTACTAATGATTGGAGTATAATTGAGCTTGCCAAACCTTCACTGCGAATTGCCGGAGTTGCACAAATATTTTATGCAACCGGTGTTGTACTTGCAAATGGTTTACAAGCTGCAGGCAGAACTGTTTTTGTTATGAAGGCTGAGATGATAACTAATTTATTAATCTTTGTTCCGCTTGCATATATTTTAGGAATAGTTTTTGATTTTGGATTAACCGGAGCATGGTTGGCTTTGCCCGGTTATATAATAATTTATTCAACAGCAATATTTTTAAAGTTTAGATCGAAAAACTGGCATAAAGAAATTCCTATTGAACTTAATTAATCTTTAAGCAGAAAATATCCCGCAAAAGCTATAAAAAGAAATATTATACTTGTAATAATAAACGATACTGAAAATCCGATTGTTGCACCTGCATATCCGCCTAAAAGCGGACCAATTAAATTTCCCATTACCTGAAAACTTGAACCGATGCCCATAACGCCGCCGCGTCTTTCCTTTGCAACATTTTTACTGATGTCCGTAAATAGTAACGGCATCAAAGCTCCATAACCAAATCCAAGTAAAGTTCTAACTGGGATTAGAAAATACGGATTTACAATTACATAGTGCATTAAATACATTAAGCCTGTTATAATAGAAGCATATATAATACACTTTTGAAGCCCGATTTCTTCAACTTTTTTGCCCCACCAATACGCGGAAAAAATTGAAAAAATACCAACAATACTGTACAATGCGCCTGTTATAGTTGGAAGAAAATTTTTGTTGATATCAAGAGTTTCAACATAAAGAACAAAAATCGGACGAACGAAAGAAATTCCGAGCGAAGTTAGCATAATTAATGCCGATAGAATTAGAAGTTTTTTATTTTGTAAAACATATTTCCAGTTATCAATAAAGCTAATTTTTTGATTTGTTGCTTCTCGTTTATCCTCCTTTACAAATAATATTATTGCAAATCCTACAAGAAATAACAAACCCGCAACTACAAAAAACACGGCACGGAACGAAAGAAAATCAGAAATGATTCCTCCAAAAAGCGGACCTAAAACAGTTCCTGCTGCAGTGGAAGATTGAAGCATGCCGAGTGCATATCCGGTTTTTTCTTCCGGTGTGTTTGATGCAATTAGCGCCATTGCCGCCGGCAGGAATCCGCTTAAAGCGCCTTGCAAAAGCCTTCCTATAAATAGATGATTTATATCTCCGGAAAGCCCGATAATAATTTGTGCAACGGCTAATCCGAATGTTGCTCTAATCGTCATTAATTTTCTGCCGTATTTATCACCAAGATTTCCCCAAACAGAAGAGAGAAATAAAGAAACAAAGAAGGGACCAGCAAAAACTAATCCGCTCCATTTAGATGTTTCTTCAATTGAAGTAACACCAAGTTCTCTTACAAAAAGAGGTAGAAACGGTACTATTGAACTCATGCCAACCATTGCAAGAAATTGGCAAATCCACATTATATAAAGGTTTTTTTTCCAGCTAATCATTTAGTATTAAATAGTTTTTACAAAGTTACTGATAATAAAAATTTTATGATTGTGCATTTTTACTAAGTTCGCATTAATTGTATTGTGTAATAAGAGGAATGAATCATAATTGAATTGTTTCTGTGTGAAAATAAAAAATCAACAACAGTAATTTAACCACTCAAGAAAACTCTAAGACTTTTTAACTTAAAATCATTTCTATAATAAATAAATTAAATTTCGGTTAGAAGAAAACTTCATTCTGCAATAGTATATTTGTTAAGTATAATATTTTGAGAGAAATCCGAAATAGACAAAAAGAAAGATTTAATCAAATATTGATAAACTGAATAATTATAACGATAATTAAATTGAAGTGTAATAAATTAGTCATATCGTTAAAATAAATTCACTTAAAAGTATATGAAAAATAAATCAAGCTTTGTTATTTTATTCCTACTGTGGCAGATTATTTTACAACCGGCATATTCACAATTAAAAATTGTGAATATTGGCAATCTAAATCTTAATTCGGGCGAGTTGCTTGAAGATTGTTTTATTGGTTATAGAACTTTTGGAAGCATAAATAATGACTCATCAAATATTATTATTTATCCGTCATGGTTTGGCGGTACTTCGGAAGAAATAGGCAGACTTGTTGGTAAATATAATTTTGTAGATACTACAAAATATTTTGTAATTGCAATTGATGCACTATCAAATGGTATCTCAACTTCTCCATCTAATTATAAAAAATCTTTTCCTTTTCTTTCAATAAAAGATATGGTTAAAGCAGAGTATATTTTGTTGACTGAACATTTAAAACTCAAACACGTTTACGCTGCTGTTGGCGGTTCTATGGGCGGTTTTCAGGTTTTACAATTTGCTGTTTCATATCCAAATTATTTTGATAAGTGTATCGCTTATGTTTCTTCTCCAAAATTAACTTCTTATGATTTGTTATGGATAAATACTCAATTGAGTTTAATTGAAACTTATCAAAAGTATGGCGCAGATGAGAAGGAAATTTTGAAGGTGTTGGATTTGCTTACTGCGCTAAATGCCAGAACGCCCGAATACATTGTCAATAAAATTAAACCGGAAGACTTTAATAATTATTTTGCTTCGTTTGATAAAGAACCTTCAAAACATTTTACGCTTCAAAATTATGTTGCACAATTAAAAGCTATTCAGAACTTTGATATCACAAAAGATTTTAATAACTCATTTGAAGAAACTATAAAAGCAATTCATTGTAAAATGTTCTTTATCGTAAATGAAACTGATATGACCGTCAATCCGTCACAATCAAAGTTATTTGCAAAACTTTCAGGCTCGGCAATTTTAGTTTTAAACAATTCCGGTGGTCATCTTGGTATTACGCCAGAAATTGAAAAGTGCAGAAATGCAGTTGCTGATTTCTTAAATGAGTAAGTTTTAATTGATGTTAAATTGTTTCGGATATTTGCCAATTATTTTATTTATCCAGCGATGAAAGCCATGTATAGATTTTACAGGTTCGCTAAACATCAAAATACATTCACCATATATTAAACTGATTCCATTTTCTTCGCAAAACTTTATGGCAATATTTGATTCTGAACCTTGCTGCATCCATATATTATTTACACCAAGTTCTAAAGCCTCTTTTACAACTTTTTCGGTTTCTGCTGGTGGAACTATTGTAATTATTCCATCAATATTTTCGGAAATATCTTTAATTGATGAATACAATTTTATCCCTTTAAAATTGCCGCCGTTTTTGTTAATTGCAAAAACATTTGTACCGCAATCTTTAAGATGATTATATACAACAATTCCCATTCCTTTCCCTTTTGATGAAACCCCAATAACCGCAATTTTTTTACAGTTAAGAAACTCTTTAATTGATTCGCTTTTCATTAAAAACTCCTGAATATTGTTGTTGCAAACATAAAATATTTTCTACAAACTAATCATAAAAATCTTATTTCGTAAAATATTTTCAATTACTTAACTTTGATTAGATATTATTTCAAACTAATTGTATTAAAAAATGACTTACGAAGAAGATAAACCAATTTCTTATTGTGGTATTTATGGAGTTTTTGGATGCGATTCTGCATCAACTTCTACATATTATGGATTGCATGCTTTACAGCATCGCGGACAGGAAGCAAGCGGCATTGTAACACGTTCATTTAACGGCGATAACAAAGCGCATTTTAATATTATTAAAGGTGAAGGATTAGTTTCAGAGGTTTTTGCAAATCCTGATTTGCTTACAAACATACTTACCGGAACTTCTGCAATAGGGCACAACAGGTATTCAACAACAGGTGCTGCAAAATCCAGGAAAAACATTCAGCCATTTATGGTTAATTACAGGATGGGAAATCTTGCAATTGGGCACAATGGAAATCTTACAAACTCAAAAGAACTGCGCGAGGAATTAGTTAATGAAGGCGCAATCTTTCAAACTACAAGTGATACAGAAGTTATTCTTCATCTGATTGCGAGAAGTAAACTTGATAATCAAGTTGATCAAATAATTGAAGCGTTACAAAAAATTCAAGGTGCATATTGCGTAGTAATTTTATTGGATGATAAATTAATTGCTGCCCGCGATCCGCTTGGTTTTAGACCATTGGCTTTGGGCAAATTAGATGAATCATTTTTAATAGCTTCCGAGAGCTGTGCCTTTGATATTCAACAAGCTTCTTTTTTGCGTGAGATTGAACCGGGAGAATTAGTAGTTATTGATAATGAATCAATTAGTACAGGTGAAATAAAATCATTTAGAATTAATGGAAATCCTGAACCAAAAAAACATTGTGTGTTCGAGTATATTTATTTTTCGCGTCCAGATAGTTTTATCTTTGGACATAATGTTGATAAGATGCGACGAAAACTCGGAAAGGTTTTGGCTAAAAAACATCCTGTTACAGATATTGACGGCGAAAGAGTTTATGTAATAAGTGTTCCAGATAGTTCAAATACAACTGCGCTTGGTTATGCGCGGCAGTTAGAAAAGCAGGGAATAGATGCACGATTGGAAATCGGGTTGATACGAAGTCATTATATTGGCAGAACATTTATTCAACCCGGGCAAACAAATCGCGAAAGCAGCGTAAGAATAAAATTTAACATTGTTAAAGGTGTACTCGAAGGAAGAACAATTGTTGTTGTTGATGATTCAATTGTCAGAGGCACTACATCAAAGCAACTTATACATTTATTAAAAGAAGCAAATCCAAAATCAATACATTTAAGAATTTCATCACCACCGATTATGCATCCCTGTTTTTACGGTATGGATTTTCCGAGCTGCGAAGAATTGATTGCATCCAAGTTAGATGGCAATATTGAAGAGATAAAAAATTATCTTGAAGTAGATAGCTTAGAATACCTAACTATTGATGAGATGTTGGAAGCAGTTTCCGAGGTTGGCGAAGATAATTTTTGTTCCGCTTGCTTTTCGGGTAATTATCCAACCGATATAGATAAAAATTTCAATAAGGAAATGTATGAAGTGTAGTTTTGTATTTGTTTTCTGTTCGTTTCTATTATTTCAAATTCCATCCTTTGCACAAACAACCTACTTTATAAAATACAAAAGTAGTGTGTCTGCTGATGTTGTAGAATCAAACATTGCGCAAAAAAAATTAAGCAATTCAATTGGCGATAGAGCATTAACAATGCCACAATTTAAAATGGATTATCTTGCAAAAGGATTGGGCAGGGGAGATGAAGTTCTTGGTAGAATTGTTAAAGTGCAATTTGCTCAAGATATAAGTGAATCAAGTTTAAATTCAATTCTGGCAAATGATCCTAATATTGAATACATTCAAAAATCCAACACGTATAAGTTAGATTTTGTACCAAACGATAGTTTGTTTGGAAGTCAATGGGCTTTGGAAAAAATAAAAGCATTTGATGCCTGGGATATTACAACTGGCGCAGATACTGTTTTAGTTGCAGTAATTGATATGGGAATGGATTATGATCACATCGATCTAATAAATAATTTATACGAAAATAGCGGTGAGATTGGTATTGATGATTTAGGCGCTGATAAGCGATTCAATGGAATAGACGATGATAGTAACGGGTTTGTTGATGATTTTAAAGGTTGGGATTTTACTGATCGGGTTGGGTTTCCTTTTGACTCATCAGGAGGTGATTATCTTGATTGGGATAATGATCCAAGAGATGACTCAGGTTTTTCGCTTGCTTCTGGACATGGTACTCAAGTGGCTGGTGTTATTGCAGCAGAATCTAATAATTTATTTGGAATAGCGGGTGCTGCTCCAAATATATCTATATTAAATTTAAGATCGTTTGATCCTACGGGAAATGGTGAAGAAGACGATGCTGCTGCTGCTATTTTATATGCTGTAAAAATGGGCGCTAAAATTATTAATATGAGCTGGGGTGATTATAAATTTTCTTATATACTAAGGGATGTTATCAAATACGCACATTCTCAGAATTGTGTTTTAATTGCAAGTGCAGGTAATGATAATTTAAGTACGCCTCATTATCCTTCAGGTTATTCAGAAGTAATAAGTGTGAGCGGGTCAAATGAAAATGATTACACTGTTGGTTTCAACTGGGGTTCAACTATAGATTTAATTGCACCCGGGATTTCAATTTTAACAACTGATTTGCTTTCAAAATATACAACAAAAAATGGTACATCTTTTTCAGCTCCGTTTGTATCTGCTGCTGCTGCTTTAATACTATCGTTACAAAATTTTGCAAATGAGGAAATTAAGCAAATACTAAAATCTACTGCAGATGACGTAGGAGAATTTGGTTGGGATGAAAAGTCTGGTGCTGGAAGATTAAATATGGAGCGAGCTTTAAGAGTTTTAGCTCCATCCAATATAAAAATTAATTTTCCATCAATGGATTACGGAACTTTTGCAGATTCATTAACCATAAATGCAAATGTTTTATCGTCATATTTTTTAAGTTATAATCTTGAAATTGGCTCCGGGTATATTCCTGAGGACTGGACTCCTTTAATGGAAAATGGATTGAATCAATTTGCTGATAATAACATATACACTCTTAATCTCTCAAATTATGACGATGGATCATATACATTAAGATTAGTTGTTAATACAAACAATGGGAGACCTACTGAGGAACGAGTTACATTTCATATTATGCGAACTGCTCCTCAAGTATATGAGGTTGGATTGGGAGCAATCTATTATGGTTCTCAATCAACCATAGCAGGTGAATTTGAAACTAATCAACCTTCAATAATGAAATTGTTTTATAGAAAAGTTGGAGAATCAAATTTCAATTTTATCTCTTTAGATGGGTTTGCAACAAATAACCAATTTGTAAAACAATATCATTATGGATTTATCCCTAAAGATTTGATTTCTCCCTCAACAAATTATGAAGTTTATTTTGAAGCAGAAAATTTAGCGGGTTTAAAAACTATTGTAATGGATTCCACTAATGGCATTAATTATTTTAATATTAAAACTGAAGATTTTCCAAACTTGACTTCATATCAAGAAATGCCCTTTGAATTGCCAAATGGTGTATTATATCCTCCACATCCTGTCAGTTTTTTATCAAATAACAGTAACGAAGTATTATTTCAAACATTGTATGAAAGTAAGAATGCCATTTTTAGTAATTATATTCTAGAGAATAATAATTTTGTTCGTAATACAAATGATTCGCTTGTAAATCGTTATCCAAGATTTTACGGAGATTTTAATAATAATGGTTTAAAGGATTTGTTAGTTGCTAATGTATCTGCAATTTCATCTCTTGAACAGATAAACCCAAATTTATTCACTTTCTCAAGAAAAGATTCAACTGATAAACTTGCATTATCGTTATTAGTTGATGAATTGTTAAATGATGGTACAAATTATCTTATATCAGAAAATTTTGATAAATCACCGAGCAGATATATGCTTTGGAAAATAAAGTCGGATTTAACTACTTCAATTGTTGATACTTTTTATATTCCTAAATATGACTCTTTAAGAAAAGAAAATAACAGTACAACAGAAACTATAATTGTGGATGATATTGATTCTGATGGTCTTAAAGAAATTTGGTTTATGGATTCTGATGCTGATTTAAGAAGTTTTATTGTTAATAATGATTTATCATTTACTAAATCAGATAGTTTGTTTGTTTCTGGGCTGTATCCAAGTATTTATAATGATAATCTTAGCATCGGAAATTACGATGGTGTTGGGAATAAAGATATTGCCGTATTAACAATGCGAAACTCAATAGCCCCAACTTATTTTTTAAGAATTTTAACTTTTCAAAATCACCAACCGCAAATAATTTCGGAAAAAGTCTTTTTGGATCTATCGGCTGAGTATAGAGGCGGATTAAGTTCAAATGATTTTTTTGCATCATTAAAGTTTGTTGATGTTGACAATGATGAAGTGGATGAACTCGTGCTAAATATGTTTCCTTATACATATATATTAAAACATTCAAATGGTATTGATAATATTATATTTTATAAAGAAGGTTCAAATACTGAGCACGTTTTTGTTGGAGATCTTAATCAAAATGGTGTTCCGGAAATTGCTCTAAATTTAAATAAACGGTTTAAATTCTTTGAATTTTCAATCTCAAATAGGACATCAATTCCAAGTCTCGTTAAAGGTTTCAGCATTAGCCCATCAACAGTTCAACTAAGCTGGATTTCTAACTCACCAAAGTTTTATATCTACAAAGGAGCAAACAAAAACAATTTGGAATTAGTTGACTCAACTTCAGTCCCAACTTATTATGACACAGATATAATTCTTGATTCAACTTATTACTATGCAATCAGAGCTTTTGATTCATCAAAGCCAGAGCCTTTATCTGGAATGAGTAATAATGTTGAAGTATTTGCTCACACTCCGGCTAAACTTACAAATGCAAAAAGTAATAGCAATAGAAGTGTTATTGTTACTTTCTCAGAAAAGATGAAAAACACAATCGAAAATTTACAGGCTTTTAATGTTGCCGGCGTTGGTTATCCAAATTCTGTAACTGCAAATGATCAGTATTCGTATTTGCTGTCTTTTGATGAAAATCTAATCGCTGGTGAACACAAAATAATTATACAGAGTCTTAAAGATTTTTACAACTCGCCAATTGAAACTGATTCTTTGATTTTTACAGCAACTCCGATTATTGAAGCAGAAACATTTTTTGTTTCAAATTTTGAAATTGTAAATCCTTACAAAATAAAACTTACCTTTAATTATCCCGTTGAAGAAAATTTAGCAAACAATATCGGCAATTATAATTTTGAACCTGATAACAAAGTCTCATCAGTTAATGTTGATCTAAATGATGCAAAAACAATCTACTTAGATTTAACAGGCAATAAACCTGTTGGATCAATAGGGAAGGAGTATGTGCTTAGAATTAGTAATTTAAGCTCAAGTTCAACTACGGGAAGTCTGCCAATCAATACAGGCGCAGGAAGTTATATTGTTCTTTCAACTTATGCTAAAGATTTGTCTGATGTTTATGTTTATCCAAATCCAACAAAAACAGGAATTGATAAAATTACTTTTGCTAATCTTCCTCAAAGAGCCAAAATTACAATCTGGTCTGTGGATGGAAAATTAGTTAATGAAATAGAAGAAACTGATGGAAATGGCGGCGTTGATTTTAATTTATCTGATCAAAACGGAAACAGCATATCAAGCGGAATATATATTTACCGGATTGTCCAACTTGATGATCAGTTAAATGAAGGTGAAGAAAAACTTGGAAAGTTTGCGGTTGTTAGATGAAATTTCGCAGTAAAGAAATATTTACAATTTCAAATGGGATTAGCTTTTTAAGATTTCTACTTGTAATTCCTTTATGGTTTTTGTTAGATAATTATACTGATCCAAATATAAGATACATAACGTTTTCGCTATGCGTTTTTGCTGCTGCAACAGATATGCTGGATGGATATCTAGCTCGAAAGTTAAATCAAGTTACTGAAGTAGGCAAAATTATTGATCCATTAGCAGATAAAGCAGCTATGGCTGTTGTTGTTATAAAGCTATTTTCAATTGGTGAAATTTCTGCTTTCTTTTTCTATACAATCATTTTTCGTGATTTATTAATTTTTATAGGCGGACTATTTGTTTCAAATAAACTTGGTAAAGTACTTCCATCAAATAAGTTAGGGAAGATAACTGTTCTATTTATTGGCACAGTTGTTTTGTTGATTCTTATTGATGTGGATAAGGAATCAGCATATTTTCTGTTTGTTTATTATTCAAGTTTTATTCTTATGATAACATCACTAATTGCATACATTTACAGAGCTTTCGAATTCATTAAAAAGAAGAATAATGGGACTATTTAATAATTTTAACCTTGACAAGTTAAAAGACGGTTTATCCAAAACACGTCAAAAAATATTTAATTCAATCGCTGAAACCATTACAGGTAAAGCAGTTATAGATGATCTTACATTAGATAATATCGAAGAGATACTGCTTAGCGCTGATATAGGTTATGATGCAACCGAAAGAATTATTGATGCAGTGCGAAAAGAGTTAAAATCAGAAAAAGAACGCACTGGTGATAAAATATTTGAAATTGTTCAGAAAGAATTATTAAATATTTTGAGTTTTGATAAAGCTGATTCTCATTTAAAAAATAACAATAATTCACCTTATATTATAATTATTGTTGGTGTAAACGGTGTTGGAAAGACAACTACTATTGGCAAATTAGCGAATAATTATAAAAAAATTGGCAAAAAAGTAATAGTTGGTGCAGCTGATACTTTTCGTGCTGCAGCTAATGAACAATTGGAAATCTGGGCTAAACTCGCCGAAGTTGATATTATTCAAAGCACAAAAGGTTCTGATCCTTCATCAGTTGTTTATGAGACAATTAAACGTGCTATGGGTGAAAAATATGATATTGTTCTCATTGATACTGCTGGAAGATTACACAATAAAGTTAATCTAATGAATGAATTAGATAAAATTTGCAGGGTTATAAATAAGCTAATTCCTGATGCTCCGCATGAAAGCCTGTTAGTTTTAGACGGTAATACAGGACAAAATGCAATTAGCCAAGCAAATGAATTTTCAAGAGTTACTGATCTTACCGGTTTAGTTATTACGAAATTAGACGGAACTGCGAAAGGCGGAGTTGTTGTACAGTTAGTTTCGAAACAAAATATTCCGGTAAAGTATATCGGTATTGGTGAAGGAATAGATGATCTGATGGAATTTGATGCTGATTCCTTTATTAAAGCAATTCTAAGCAGGGAATAATCATTAACTCAAAAACTTGTCTAAATTGATTAGTCGAAATTGTAGAATAACATAGTTTACATAATATACATTATCGGACAACAATGCATTGATTCTTTACCATTCGTTGGTTTTTTCAATCTTTTCATCTGTACCGAATAAAACTAAAATATCATCCTCTTCGATAATATAATCCGGTGAAGGCATTATTAATTCATTTTCTATAATGTCTTCATTAAATAATTCTTTAGACTTTTTTAACATGATTATTTCAAGTCCGAATTTATTACGAATCTTTAAATCAGTTAAACTTCTTCCAATGAAATCCTTTCTAGGCTTTTTCTCTATTATTGAATAACCTTTAGCTATATGCGAAATATTATTTTGCTCTAACGTATTAAGTTCTCGTGTTAAGCCTTCAGAAATATTATGTTTTATACTCTCCTTATTATAAGCAGCAAGTATTGCATTTCTAGAAATAGAGCCGATCAATTTAAAATGATTATTTGAATCAACAATAGGCAATTCTTCAATATCTTCCTTAGTTAATAATTTCAATGCTTGGTCTAAATCATTATTAAGAAATAATTTAGGCAATCTACTGTTAGTTATATCTTGTGCTATAAGAGTTTCTTTCAAAGACTCATATTCCGTAATTAGAGGTCTCAATTCTGTTTGAGTAATTGCTCCAATTATTCTCATTTCATCATCAACAGTATAAACAACATGATAAGGAGAATTTAATAATTTGGAAACCACAGTGTTCAAGGAATCGTTAATTTTTACAGTAATAAAATCTTTTTGATAAACCTCCTCAATTAATATTGACTTCAAAATGTTGGATTCTCGACCATAAGTTAATTTAAAACCTTCTTTTTCGAGAAGTTTTTGATGGTATGAACCTTTGAAAACAATCTGAACAATTGTAGAACTAACAATTACAGACAACATCAATGGAAGAATAATGGAATATTCGCGTGTCATCTCAAAAATCATTAAAATAGCAGTAATTGGTATTGAATTTAATCCGCCCAAAAAAGCACCCATTCCTACTAAAATATAAGTTGTTTTATCAACTTCAAGCCCAGTCATTGCAGAAATCGAAATCGCGAATAGATAGCCTGCACAAGCGCCCATAAATAGTGAGGGAGCAAAAGTTCCACCAAATCCACCACTATTAATAACTAAAGGAACTAATAAAAATTTTAGAATAAACAATGTTGCAACTATTTGCCAAGAAAACTCATTTTTCAAAATATTATTTATAGCTTCATATCCAATACCAAAAATGTCTTTATAAAGATAACCTGCAACTCCAACTAATAATCCAACAGATACCATAGTAATCCATCTTGGAAACTTTCGCAGTTTACTTTTTGTAAATAAATCTCTTGAATAGTCGTTATATTTAAGAAATAAAACTGAAGTTAGCCCTGATAATAAACCCAATAATATAAAAAGATAAAAATATTGATAATTTACAAGTTCAATAATGTCGAAAGAGAAAATAGATTCGTTTCCCAAAATAATTCTGGAAATTGCACTCGCTGTTACTGAGGCTAAAATAAGAGCAGAGAAAGTTGGAGTGTGAAAATCATTTAGCAAAATGATTTCTAACGCAAAAAATACACCGCCAAGAGGCGTGTTGAATATTGCTGATATTGCAGCACCAGCGCCAGCAGCAGTAAATACTCTCCTTCTTTGATCGGAAAAATTTAATATTGTTGAAATTTTACTTGCAACACCTCCGCCTAACTGTGCAGCAGGACCTTCGGGTCCAACTGTACCTCCTGAACCTATGCAAATTACAGGAGCAAAAAAGTGGAATATTGTAGTTCTAAATTTTATAAATCCACCTTTAAGCGCCACTGATTTAATTATTTCAGGTACTCCCCTTTTTTTAGAAATTTCAGGAGCAAAGTAAATCATAAGGCTTTGGATGTACATTCCAAAAGCAGGTAATAAAATAACTGCGGCTGCCCCAAGAAAGTATAAACCCTCCTTAGTTTTCACAAAAAATATTTTATTAAAGAATTCAATGGAAAGATGAAAAAGTACGGCAGCTAATCCGGCAGATGCGCCTATCAAAATGGAATAAAAACTAAAAATTAAATACTCAGGAAATGCAATTTTATTTATATAATTCTTAATTTTTATTAAAAATTGAAATGTATTTAACGGCTTTTTATCCAATTAATTGTCTAATCGTATTTATAAAACCCTTCACCAGTTTTTCTACCTAATTTATTTGCGGCTACCATTTTTTTTAACAAGGGACATGGTTTATATTTTGAATCAGAGAATCCTTCATATAGAACATTCATAATAGCAAGGCAAACATCCAATCCAATAAAATCTGCCAGCGATAAAGGTCCCATAGGATGAGCCATTCCAAGCTTCATAACAGAATCAATTGCTTCCTTAGAAGCAACACCTTCCATTAAAGTGAAAATGGATTCATTAATCATGGGCATCAGTATTCGGTTTGAAATAAAGCCCGGATAATCATAAACCTCAACCGGTACTTTATTTATTCTTTCAGTTAGATTTTTTATTGTATTATAAGTTTCATCAGATGTTGAATATCCTCTTATGATTTCTACCAATTTCATCACAGGAACCGGGTTCATAAAATGCATTCCAATAAACTTATTGGGGCGACAAGCTGAGGCTAACTCTGTAATTGAAATAGCTGATGTATTCGTAGCAAAGATACAATCAGGATTAAGTCTATTATCTAACTTCTTAAAAATTGATATTTTAGCATCTTTATTCTCATAAATTGCTTCTATAATAAGCTGGACATCGTTTTCGATATTCTCAATTCCAACAACTTTTGTGATTCTAGATAAACACAAATCTTTTTCACCAGCTGAAATTATCTGCTTATTAACTTGTCTGTCAAGATTTATAGAAATGGTTGCCATTGCTTTTGCAAGCAAATCTTCACTAGTCTCAACTAAGGAAACATTAAAAGCATTTAAAGCAAATGTATGTGCAATTCCATTGCCCATAGTACCACCACCAATAACAGCAATATTATTAATATCCATAAATCTCCTTAAATGATATTTTTTAGGATTACCGCCGATCCTTCTCCACCACCGATGCAAAGTGCAGCAAGCCCAAAATTATCATTGCGTTTTTTCATCTCGTAAATAAGCGTAACAAGGATTCTTGCGCCACTTGCTCCAATTGGATGGCCTAAAGCTACAGCACCACCATTAACGTTTACATTTGCAGAGTTTAAACCAAGTATCTTATTAACAGCTAAAGATACAACAGCAAATGCCTCATTGATCTCAAATAAATTAATATCATTTAAAGACATTTCAGCTTTTTTTAGAACTTTGCTTATTGCATCAGCGGGAGCTGTTGTAAATTCTATTGGCGCTTTTGCAACAGAACTTTGAGCAATAATTTCGGCTAATGGCTTTAAGCCCAACTCTTTTGCCTTATTTTCGCTCATTATTAAAAGTGCCGCTGCGCCATCATTTAAACTTGACGCATTAGCCGCCGTAACAACTCCATTTTTTTCAAAAACCGGACGAAGCGAACGAATTTTATCAAATTTAACTTTTTCAGGTTCTTCATCTCGATCAACTATTAAATCTCCGGTTTTAGCTGCAATTTTCACATCACAAATTTCATCTTTAAATCTACCAGATTGGATTGAATTTATTGCTTTTTTATATGATTCAACTGCAAAATCATCCAGTTCTTCTCTAGAAAAATCAAAATCTTTTGCACAAGCCTCAGCACAGCTTCCCATGTGGATATTGTTATATGCATCCCACAAACCATCATAAATAATTGAATCTTTAATTTCGCCATTGCCTAAACGATAGCCATTTCGAGCATTTAATAAAAGATATGGTGCATTGCTCATGCTTTCCTGTCCACCGGCAATAATTATATCTGCATCTCCACACGCAATTGCTTGCTGTGCAAGCATCACAGATTTTAATCCGCTTCCGCACATTTTATTAATTGTTAAACATTCTGTTTTATTCGGAAGTCCGGCAAATATTGCAGCTTGCCGCGCAGGTGCCTGGCCCTGCCCCGCCATTAAAACATTACCCATAATAACTTCCTCAATCAAATTTGGATCAATTTGCGAATCATCCAAAATGGCTTTTATAGCAAAACTACCTAATTGTGCTGATGAGAATGAGGCGAGAGAACCATTAAAAGATCCGATTGGTGTTCTTTTGGCAGAAACGATTACAACTTTTTTCATAAAAATACTCCAGATATTTTGTGTTTTATTAAAACAAAAATAATCAAATCATTTTAAATATTCAGGATGTACAAAAATTAACGTGGAGTAGTTAATGAAGCTAATTGAAAAATCATATAGCTAACAGCAAGGTTTATGTTAATATTATTTTTGAAAGATGATGAAATTTTATCAATATTATTTGTAACGTCGCTTAAATAAACAAAAGGAAATTTTGCGTTGAATTTTTCAAATGTTTCGATATGTTTTGAGTAAAATAGTTCACTATAACTGCTGAGACGATACTTTTGGAAATCATTTAACCAAAGTAAAATCATTCTAATAATAAGCTTGATTTTTGTTATATCTGAATCTGAAAGCATTTCTTCAAATTCAATTAAAGCCGATTGATATTTTTTTGCAAAAGAATATCTTAAAATTCTAATTGTTTTTTCTCTAAGTTCCTCAAAATCATTCTCGATCAAAGTAATAGCATTCTGAACAGAACCAAAAGAAAAAGGTACAACCTCCGAAACTATTGATTTATTAAGTCGGAATTTAACAATTAGAATTGAAGTTAACTCATGATTTGTTAATGGTTGAAAATTAATTTTCCAGCATCTTGATCGTATTGTTTCTCTAAGTTTTTCAGGAAATGCTGTGCAAAGAATAAAAATTACTCCCTTTGGCGGCTCTTCAAGATTTTTTAGTAGTGCATTTTGAGATTCTTCATTCATTAAATCTGCTTGCGATATGATAATTACTCTAAAATTTATGTCATCATAATTCATAGAAAGAAATTTATTTATATCTCTTATGCTGCTTATTTTTATTGTATTGGCTCTTGGTATAACAATTTTGTAAAAACTGTTTTCAGATTTTTTTTTTATTTCGGATTTTATGTATTCAAGATCATCTAAATCTAACTTTTCATAAGGAGTATTTTGATCATTCTCGTTTTTACCACGAGGAAGCGGTAAAATATATTTTATATATGGTTCTGAAAGATTCTCTATTTGTGGTTGTATTTTTGCAATATCAGAAATTTGAGGATTTAGCAAATTTATTGCTTTTGTAAAACTTAAAGCGCAACTTTCTTTACCAACACCTTCAGCACCACTAAATAGTAACGCATGCGGAATACTATTATTATTTTCAATCATTCCGGATAAAATCTTTTTGACTTTATCATTGCCAATTATTTCATCTATATAAATATTCATAAAAAAAGGCGCTCAAGGCGCCAAAGACTATTCATCCTCATCGTTATAAAAAAAGTCTTCATCGGTTGGATAATCAGGCCAAATATCTTCTATTGTTTCATAAGGCTCATCAGAGTCTTCAAGTTCTTTTAGATTTTCTATTACTTCGTATGGCGCTCCGATTCGATCAGCATATTCAATCAATTCATCTTTAGTGCAAGGCCATGGAGCATCGTCAAGATATGAAGCAAGTTCAACAGTCCAGATCATTTATTTAAAGTCCTCCAAAAAATTATTTAGCAAGATTCGTTTCAAAATAACTATACTCATCAAAAAAGAAATCGGCAGGATTATAGTTCTGCCCATTATGAATAACTTCATAATGTAAGTGTGGACCGGAAGATAAACCGGAATTTCCAGATTTAGCTATTATATCACCTCGAACAACGGTTTGCCCTTCTCTAACATTAACACTTGAAAGATGTGCGTAAACTGTTTGATAGCCAAAACCGTGATCAATTTCAATAGCCAGACCATAGCCACCTTTACCGCCAACAAAAGTAACTACTCCTTTGCCTGTAGCCTTTACAGGTGTGCCAACATCATTAAGTATGTCAATTCCATTGTGCATTTTATGGATATGAAGTATAGGATGCAATCTCATACCATAACTTTCGGTACTGTATTGACCCGCAGCAGGAACAATAGCTGGTATAGATTCATACAAAGCTTTATTTAATTTTAATTTATTAGATATTTCAGAAAATTGAGATTTCTCAAATTCAAATCTTCTAATAACTTTATCGGCAATCTTCAAAGCATCAGAAACATCAGACCCCAATTCGGCATATAATTCATCTAAAAATTTATTACCGCCAATTCCAAGCTGTTTTTCATCAACACTAACAGGATTTAGATTAACCGCGAGTCTTAAATCATTACTGGTTTTTGAAATAGTACCAAGTTCTTTCTCAAGGGCAGAAAACTGATCGGATAAGACAACTATTTTATTTTTTAATTTTTTGTTTTCTTCTTTGAGTGATGAAATATCCTTATTTGAAACATTAGTAACAAGATATACAACAGTTGAAAATATAGCAGAAAGCGCAATTACAGAAACAGCAAATACCGCAAATGACTTTTCCTTGAAATGCTTAATTTCAAGAAACTTTAGATTCTTTTCTGAGAAGTAGTAAAATTTTTTCATAAATCGTGGTGCAACATAAAGATTTAGGTATGTTTTGTCAACCTTTTTTAGGTGTAAAAATCATTCAAAATCATGTTCAAAATACGCAACTCCCCTATTATCCAGATTCGCCTTATTTTTTAATTTTTCATTGAGTTTTTCCTGAAATATTTTTGCAGCATCCTGCCCGTAATGCCTCAATAAATAATTCAAACTTATAACTTCCGAGATAACCGTAATATTTTTGCCTGGTATTATTGGAAGTTTTATATGAGGTATTTCTACATCCATAATTTTTATGAACTCATTGTCCAGTCCAGTACGGGTATATTCAGCATTGGAGTCCCAATGTTCTAATTCCACAACAATTTCTAATCTTTTCTGATAGCGAATAGCTCTAACTCCGAACATACTTTGGATATCAATAATGCCTAAACCTCTAATTTCCATATATCTCTGAGCTAATTCTGAACTTGAGCCGATTATAATTCCCTCTCCTTTCTTTGTTAAGATAATTACATCATCCGCAACAAGCCTGTGTCCTCTTTCAATTAAATCAAGGGCAACTTCGCTTTTTCCAATGCCGGATTTACCACCAAACAAGATACCTACTCCATAAACGTCAACAAAAGAGCCATGAAGCGTAATTCTCGGTGCAAACTGATCATCCAAAAAATCGCTTAACAGATAAACTAATTTAGTAGTAGAAAAACCAGTTCTAAAAACAGGAACTTGTTTGAGGTTAGCTTTTTCTAATAAAGATTTAAAAGGTTCATTATTATCGGTAAGAACTATACAGGGGATTTCAAATTCAAAAATTCTATCAAGAGATTCATTTTTCTTTTCGTCACTAAGCTGCTCAAGATAGCGCATTTCTGTATTCCCAAAAACCTGAACTCGAGAAAAAGAGAATAGATCTACAAAGCCAGCCAGGGCTAAACCTGGCCGGTGTAAATTCTGATCATAGACTTTTTTTTCGAAGTTGTTATTTTCAGTAAGCAACAAAAGTTTGCAAATATTTTTTGCATTGTTGTAAAGATATCCAACAGTAATACTTTCTTTTCTGCCAATTGTATTTTCGTCAACTCTTATCATTACGAGGCTTTACAGTTTTTTTAGATTTTATTGTTTCTAATTGCCTTCTTAATTTTTCAGTAACCGCAGATATTGAAGTTTTGAATTCTTCAGATTCATCGGTTGCATTTAATTTTTGTCCCGGAATGCTGAGAATAACTTCAGCTTTTTTAATGCTATTTGTGCTGTTTTGATAGCTAAGAATAACAACCGCCCCGATTATATCATCATTAAATTTTTCTAATGATGAAATTTCGTCCTGAATGAATTCCTTCAAAGTTGGATGAGCTTTGAATTTACGAGCTGTTATCTGGATATTCATATAAACCTCCGTTGTTAAGATTTTGGATGTGATTTTTTATAAGTTGATTTAAGTCTTTCTATACTAACGTGAGTATAGATTTGTGTTGTTGATAAATTTGAATGTCCGAGTATCTCCTTTACAGCCCTTAAATCAGCGCCGTTATCCAGCATATGCGTAGCTGCACTATGACGCAAAATATGTGGGCTTTTCTTTTTAACATCTGTTACTTTAGTTAAGTATTTATGAACCAATCTGTGAACAAGTCTTGGATAAATTTTATCATTATTTTTTGTCCTAATTAGATATTCATCTTTTTCATCTGCGGGATTATTCTTCAGATAATTTTCAAGTACAGCTAAAGATTTTTCACCAACCGGAACAATTCTCATTTTACTGCCTTTTCCAAGAATACGAACCTGCGATTTATTGTAACTTAAATCTGATAATTTTAAATCGCATAATTCACTAACACGTAATGCACAGCCGTAAAGCAACTCAAAAATAACTTTTACCAATTCGGGTTTTTCATCATTTTCATCTGCAAGTTTGTAAATACTCAATATGATTTCAGTTGAAACAATTTCCGGAAGTTTTCTGCTGGATTTTGGATTTGAAATAAATGCAAAAGGATTTATCTCAATATAATTCTGTTGAAATGCATATTTGAATGTACTTCTGATTGCAGAAAGTTTACGGGAAATTGATTTCTTTTCTAAATTTCTTTCACTTAATTCAAATAAAAAAGATTTTATAAATTTCTCGGAAATTGCTGTAAGATCATCTTTTTCGTTCTTTTCACAAAACTTTGCAAATTCACCGAGGTCAGTTTTGTAAGATCTTATTGTATTATCTGAATATCTTCGGAGACTTTCAATATCCGATAAATACTTTTCTATCAACTCGCTAATTTTCATTCGGTACATTTTACAAATCTTGAATCAAAAAAGGATTTTTAAGTAATCTCTTTAATTCTGGCTACAATAAAATAAATTTATTGGTAGAAAGCAATTTATTTTCCATACGTTTCATAATTTTTTTATCATCGGCTGTCTTGTCATCAAAGTGCAATAAATGCAATATTCCGTGAATAATCAATCTTACCAGCTCATCTGAAAGCGAAACCTTGAATTTTTCTGCATTTTGTTTGGCGTCATCAACTGAAATGAATATTTCACCATCCAAAAGTTTAACTGTTGTTGAGTAGTTGAATGTAATAATATCTGTTGTATAGTTATGTTCCAAGTAAGATTTATTTATTACTTGTATTTCTTCTCCGCTAATAAAATTTATTTCTAAAGTTTGAATTGAGAAATTTAATTCAACTGATAAATTTTTTACTAACGAATGAACTTCATTTTTTTTTATGTTAAACTTATTTGAATAAACACGAAGATTCTTCACATCAAATCGCTTATTTTAAAATCATCTTTTTTAATGATTCAACTGTCATATCGGTATATTTTTTATAACGATGAGCTGAGTTATCAAGTTCTTCGATTTCTGCATTTGAAAGTTCTCTAACAATTTTTGCAGGAACACCGGCAACGAGTTTTCCTGATGGAACAACAAAATTTGGTCTTACAACTGCGCCAGCCGCAATCATAGAATTTTCTTCTACAATAGCACCATCAAGCACTATGGAGCCGATCCCGATTAAGCAAAGATCGTTTATTGTGCAGCCGTGTAATTTTACAGAATGTCCGATCGTAACTTTGTTTCCAATATTAAGCGGATACTTTCCGTTTGTTACATGAAGCATTGAACAATCCTGTACATTCGTCATCTCACCGATTTTAATGTAATTAACATCGCCGCGTATTACACAATTATACCAAACACTTGAATGTGCGCCAATTTTAACATCACCAATAATTTTAGCTCCCGACGCAACAAAAACGGATTGATGCAATTTCGGAAATAAATCTAAATAAGGAAATAATTTTATTTCGTTATCAGATAAATTTAATCCTGATATTTTGGAGGCATCCATCCTTTTTTCTTCCATTCTTTTAATTCCAGAGTTATACTCCCGATTATAACGGACATTTTTGCTACAATAGGCACAGCATGTTCATCGTTGGAAAACCATCCTTCAAAATAACCTGTTAATCCAAGCACGCCTCTAAATTCAGTTTCACCGTCCAAGCGAACACAAGCAATATCATAATCAACTGCATCAATATCCATGTCCTCAACTTCGCTGTAAAAATTAATATACGTTTTCTCATATTTTTCATTTATAAAAACAGGCGCCTGAACAGTTTTTTGTTTGCCTGTTCTCATACGTGCAAAGTAAAACAAAGATAATCCATCTTGAAAATCGCGATTATAAGCAGTCGTAGAATCTGTCCAGATTTCATTTGTTCTTTCTCTTCCTTTAACAATGTGGATTCTTTTTTTACTCCTATTAAAATCATACTTTGTATAAGTAGTATCATCGGCAAGGATGGTTCCTTTAAAGGAGCGGGCAATTTCTTTTGAATCAAATTTTGTTTCATAAATTTGATGAAGATCAACAAAAGGAATTCCATCATAAGAATCTATATACGCAATAGCGCTGTATATAGTATCATTATCAAGTGCCTGTTGTTTCAAAACTTTTAGTTTAACTTCACCAATTTCAAAGCCAAGATATTTAACAACATAAGTTATCTCTTCACCAACTTCAATTTTTTTTTCTGATGTTTTAAAAGAAGATTGGTTATAGTTTTTGATGATTCCAAAAACTATAATTGAAAACAGAATGAAAAACGCTGCAAAGTATTTTTTCATTTTATATCAGCAATATTTTTTGCTTCATTAAAAAGTGTAAGTGATTTATTTAATTGAGCATCATCAGTCAAAAGAATAGAAAACCATCCTTCATTTTTCCAGAAGTTTCTCGCGATCTGTGCTTTTAATCTTGAAGAAATATAGTTTTTGTCTTTACTAAAATCATCCTGCTTAAAAGCAACATCTTTTGATTTTGCATACTCTGTAAAACGGTTTAAAAAATCTTCGGAAACAATGAAATCTTTTTTGAAATAATTCAGATCATCTTTGTATTTATTTTTAATTGAAGCACCGTTATTATCTAAATATGTTAAAATAAATGTGTAGAAAACATTCTTCCGTAATAAGTTTTGAGTGTATCCAGTCATCAATTCCGATTTAACAATATAATCTGGAGTAATACCGCCGCCGCCGTAAACAATTCTTCCCTTCCCTGTTTTATATTCTGGTCTTACTGAGTCTTTTTCAACTTTATGATTTATGTTTTCACCTTCAACACTATCCTGCTCAACTGCTTCAGAATAATAATCCGCTTTATTTTTTATGTTCTTGTAATCACGCTGTATCAATCTACCTGAAGGAGTAAAGTATTGAGAAACAGTAAGCCTGATAGCTGAATTATCAGAGAGATCAAATTGACGTTGGACAAGTCCTTTGCCAAAAGAAGTTTCGCCGACAATTAAACCTCTATCCCAATCCTGCACGGCGCCTGAAACAATTTCACTTGCGGATGCGCTTCCTTTGTTGATTAGAATTATTAAAGCAATATCTTCGTAGTTGGAAGATTTAGATGCGTAAAAAACTTCATCAAATTCTTCTCTTCTGCCTTTTGTATAGACAATTTTCTTCTTACCACTAATAAAAAGATCGCTTATTTCCACAGCCTGATTAAGGTAGCCGCCTGGATTTCCGCGTAAATCGAGAACAAGTTGTTTCATTCCTTTTTCATATAAATTATCAAGCGCAAGTACAATTTCATCATAAGTGGTTTCTGAAAAACGCGAAAGACTAACATAGCCTGTTTTATCATCTATCATAAAATGAGTATCAACTGAATAAATTGGAATTTTATCACGCTCGATTTTGTACTCGAAAATCCTATTAGCACCATTACGAACTATGGTAACTTTAACTTCTGTTCCTTTTTTGCCGCGTAATTTTTTGAAAACTCCTTCGTTCTTAATACCAATTATTGATTGATCATCAATCTTAATTATTCGATCGCCGGCTTGAATTCCAAGTGCTTCACTCGGTCCGCCGGATATAGCGGAAACAACAGTTAAAGTATCATTTACAATTTGAAATTCGATTCCAATACCTTCAAAATCTCCCTGCATTGTTTCTTCTATGGACGTTAAATCTTTTGGAGGAATGTAAACGGAGTGAGGATCAAGCTGTTCTAAAATACCTGTAATAGCAGATTCAACTAACTTTTGTGTATCAACATCTTCCACATAATATTTTTCTGTAATTGAAAGGACATCATTAAGTTTTCTTATTCCATCGCGAAGGCTGTCGTTAGAAAATATTTTATCTAAAAATACGCCGATAACAATTCCAAAAACAGCAGTAAATAAAAGGTAGGGAAATTTTATATTTCTAAAAGACATTCATACTCCAATTCAATAATTCTTTAATGATACTTACAAAAGTATTTTAAACTTAAAAGATTTTATTTCATTCATTTAACTTTTGATTTCCGGTTTCATTTGCGGAAAGAAAATCACATCTCTAATTGATGGCTGATTTGTTAAAAGCATAACAAGTCTATCAATTCCAACGCCAAGTCCTGCTGTTGGCGGCATTCCAAACTCTAAAGCGCGAATAAAATCTTCATCAACCTGATGCGCTTCATCATCTCCTTCATCTTTCATTTTTACCTGATCTTCAAATCTGTTGCGTTGATCTATCGGATCATTTAATTCCGAAAAAGCATTGCATATCTCTCTTCCATTTACATAGCCTTCAAATCTTTCTACAACACCTTCCTTGGTGCGATGCTTCTTTGCGAGCGGCGAAAGTTCCAACGGATAATCAATTACAAATGTTGGTTGAATTAATTCAGGTTCAATAACAGCGCTGAATATTTCATCAATAAATTTAGCACGCGAGTGTAATTTTGCAATTTCAACTCCTGCATTTTTAGCGACGGATTTTAATTCTTCCATCGAACATGTTAAAACATTCAATCCTGTTTTTTTCTCAATTGCCTCAATCATTGATACTCTTTGCCAGGGTGCTTTGAAGTTGATTTCATTTCCATCAACATTAAAACTAAGAGTATTAAAAACAGATGTACAAATATGTTCAAACATTTTTTCTACATAGTCCATCATCCAATTATAATCTTTATAAGGAACATAAAGTTCCATCATTGTAAATTCAGGATTATGCGATTTATCCATTCCTTCATTTCTAAAATCCTTAGAGATTTCATAAACACCGTTAAAGCCTCCAACAATCAATCTTTTAAGATAAAGTTCATCGGCAATGCGCAAATAAAGTTCAACATCAAGAGCGTTGTGATGTGTTACAAATGGTCTTGCCGCAGCGCCACCGTAAAGTGGTTGAAGTATTGGTGTTTCAACTTCAAGATAACCGCTTGAATCAAGATAATTTCTAATGGCAGAAATTATTTTGCTTCTTTTAACAAAAACTTCTCTTACATCGGGATTAACTATAAGATCTACATAACGTTTTCTATATCTAAGTTCCTTATCTGCAAATTGATCGTAAATTACTTTATTACCTTGCTCATCAATAATTTCTTTGGCAATAGGAATGGGCTGTATGGATTTGCTAAGCAGTTTTAATTCGCGTGTATGCACAGATATTTCTCCGGTTTTAGTTCTGAAAACAAAACCTTCAACACCAATAATATCGCCAATATCCATCAACTTAAAAGCATCATAAGAATCACCGATCTCATCTTTTTTTAGATATATTTGAATTTTTCCATTATGATCCTGCAAATGAGCAAATGATGCTTTCCCCATCCTTCTTATTGCCATAATTCTTCCTGCAATTCTAACATTCAATTCAACACCATCAACAAAGTTATTCTTTATCGTTTCGGAATCGGATGTTACATCAAAAGAATAAGCAAATGTTTCAAATCCTTTTTGTTGTAATTCTTCAAGCTCTTCTAATCTTCTTTTTATTAAATCGTTAACAGACGGTTGAACATTATTTTCCATAATTACTTTCTCCTGAAATTAGTTAAACGTAAACATATAAGATCCTGCAAATTTTCCGCAAGCTTAACTGGAACACTAAAATTATTTGCTATCATCGAAAAGACAATCGGCTCATTATCACCGGTTACTGCATATCCCGATAGACTGCGCACATAACTTATATATCCGGTTTTAGCGCGCACAACTCCTTCTGCAGTTGTATTTTTCATTCGCTTGCCAAGTGTGCCGTCAACTCCGGCAATCGGTAACGAATTATAATAATATGAGTAAACATTTTTATTTGAGTACATAAACTTCAATAGTTCTGCGATTTGCTTTGGTGTAGTCATATTCAAATGTGATAAACCGCTTCCGTCAACCATAACAATGTTATCGGGATTCAATCCAATCTCTACAAATAATTCTTTAATAGCTGCAACGCCGTAATCAACTGTACCATATCCTTTTTTCTCAAGAGCAATTGTTTTTAATAACTGTTCTGCAAAAAAATTCTGGCTTCCCTTATTTATAACTTTTATTATTTCTCCAAGTTCTTCGGAGTACGAACTAAAAAGTAACTTTGAATTTTTATAATCAAGCGGACGATAGTAATCATCAATATCTATAGCATAGCCATTTACTCTTATTCCGCGTTTTTCTAATCTTTCAAACAAAGTTGCCATTGCAAACTGCGTAGGGTTTAATACTGTAGCATAAGTAACAACGCTGTCGGAGTTTTCCTGCATAACTCCTGAAACTGTAATTATATTTGTGCCTCTTTGACGGTAAACGTCAATACGAGTTCTTTCACCTGGCTGCGCATGTCGTACTTCATTTCTAATAATAATATTTTTGAGTTGGGGTTTAGAATCAACAAAGATCGAATCGTTTTCTTTGTTGTAATAAACAGTCAAGTCAACACAATTATCATTAAACGAAATTGCACTTGATTGAGCCGCATACCAGTCTGTTTCATAATCCCATGCCCATCCGTTTCCAAGACCAAGATCATCAAATAAATTGTCATCGCCCACAATATTACCTTTGATTTTATCAATGCCTAATTCAAGCAGCGAATCAATCCAGGAATCAAATACATAATAAATATCATTATTAAAAAACCTTCCCGAAATTGTTGGATCGCCACACCCCTGAATAATAAGATCGCCATTTAGTGTTGAGCTGTTTATTGAGCCGTTTATATAGACATTAGTTTTAAATCTGTAATCGGGTCCTAATAAAAGTAACCCGGAAGCGGTCGTAAATAATTTTAGATTTGAAGCGGGTATAAAAAATTTATCTTCATTTCTCTTGTAAAAATATTCACCGTTTTCAAGAGACTGAATAACAACACCCCAATTGGCATTTCTAAAACTGGGATCATCAAAAATATCATCAAACTGTTCCTGTAATTCGGCAACAGTGCTGTATGAATACAATTGAAGTGAATCTTGAGCTTTCTTAGTTGAATCCTGCGCTGCAAGTTCAGAAGTAATTAAAATAGTTAAAAAGAAAAAACTATTTAATCGGTTTAGATAATTTTTGTATTTCATCTTTAGTTAACTTCCTGTATGAACCAACCGGAATATCCGGTTTAATACCCGCAAAACTGCTGCGGTGTAATTTTTCTACTGTATAATTAAGTGTTGAGAACATTTTTTTTACAAAATGATTTCTGCCTTCTGTGCAATTGACAATAATATTTTTTCTGTCCTTTGCTTTTTTAAAATCTACAGAAATAAACCTGCCACGAGTACCTTCAATAAAAACTCCTTTCACTAAAGTTTTCTCATCATCATAACTAAGTTCTTTATCAAGTTTCACTTCATAAATCCTGATAATGTTATTGCGCGGATGAAGTAATTTTTGAGCAAATTCTCCGTCATTGGTTATAATCAATATTCCTGTAGTGTTATAATCAAGTCTGCCGACTGGAAATAGTTTTTGTTTTGAACTTATCAAGTCCATTACAGTTGTTCTATTTTTTTCATCGTCGGTTGTTGTAACAACCCCTTTGGGTTTATTCATAAGAAAATAAACATGTTCTGATGGTTTTATTTTTTCACCGTCAAAAAAAACCTGATCAACTTCGGGATCAACAATAAAAGAAAGCTCGGTAACAACTTTATTATTAACCATTACTCTTCCCTGTTGAACAAGTTCTTCGGCTTTTCGCCGTGAACAAACGCCGCAATCCGCAATAAATTTATTCAGTCGTGTCATTATTCAATTCGCTGCCTTCCAATTCTTTTTCAATACTTTCTTCAACTAAGTTCATCATTATTTTATTTTTTTGTTCTATGAAATCTTCATCTTTCATAATCTCTTCTATTTCACGCGGCTTAGGTAAATCACTTAAATTATATAAACCGAAATATTTTAGAAACTCATCCGTCGTGGAATACAGCAATGGTCTTCCTATTGTTTCAGCCCTTCCGGAAATTGTAATGAGATTTTTCTCCAGAAGAGTATTCAAAATATAATCCGAATTAACGCCGCGTATCTGCTCAAGTTCCGGCTTCGTGATCGGCTGTTTATAAGCAATAATAGCAAGTGTTTCTAAAGCTGCCTGACTTAATCTTCGTTTAGATTTTTCAGATGATAACATTCCAACATATTTGGCGCTTATTTCAGTAGTAGCAAAAACATAGCCGTGTGATATTCTTTTTATATTAAACGAACTTCCGCTCTCTTCATATTTATTATTTAACTGATTAACAGCCTCGCTTATATCGGAAGTATTTATTTCAATATCTTCTCCGTCAATTCCTTTTATAGCGCGAATAATTTCTAATTCTGTGATCGTTTCATCAGATGAAAATATTAAAGCTTCAATTATTGATGTGTACGTTTTATCCATTTGACAAACCATAAATTACAAAGTCGTTAAAATCCGGCGATGCTTTTATTCCAATCTTTGCCATTTTAGCAAGTTCGAGCAGCGCAACAAATGTTATAACAATGCGAATTTTTTCTTTCATTCCATGTACCAAACTTAAAAAATGTATTTCACCAATTTCTTCAATGCGTGCAAGTATAAACTGTATTTGTTCGTCTATGCTTACATTTATTTTTCTTATTTCATGAACAGGCTGAGGCTTAACTCCCTCAATTGCTCTTTTAAAGGCTTTTGCAAGATCGAAAACTGAAATGTTCTTTAGTAAGATATCAAATTCAGGCGGAGCAATTTTAGCATCGTAAGAAAAATCACCACGATAACTTATCTTTCTCTGGTTAGTTTCAAAAAAAGAAAGATCTTCAGCTACTTCTTTATATTTTTTATATTCTAAAAGCGCTTTAATCAAATCTGCTCGTGGGTCAATTTCCTCGCCGGTTTCATCAACTTCGCGCGGCAATAACATTCTAACCTTTATGTGCATTAAAGTTGATGCCATTAAAATAAAATCGCCGGCAACTTCAAGGTCCATCAGCTTAATCAAATTTACATATTCTAAAAATTCACCTGTAATCTGCGAGATTGGAATATCGTAAATATTCAACTCATCTCTTTTAATAAAAAAAAGAAGCAAGTCAAGTGGTCCCTCAAAATGTTCTAACTTTATTTTATACATTAACCTAATTTCATTTTTTCGTGAACTTCATCCATAGTTTCTTTAGCTACTCTAAGTGCTTTTATCTCTCCGTCGTATAAAATATTTTTCACATCATCAATTCGTGCTTCGTAATATTTTCTTTTTTCGATAATCGGTGCTAAGAAATTTGATATTTTTGAAGCGCAATTCATCTTACAATCAAAGCAACCTAATGCTCCGCTTCTGCATCCGGCATTTATTTCGTCAATCTCATCAGCATTAAATTTTTGATGATAAGAAAACACAAGGCAAATTTCAGGATTTCCAGGATCACCTTTACGTTGTTTGTTAGGATCGGTTACTGCTTTTTTTAATCGGCTTTTTACAGTTTCCGGCTCATCTGATAATAGAATTGTGTTGCCCAGCGACTTACTCATCTTTGCATTTCCATCTAAACCGGACAAGCGTGAAAACTTCGTTAGTAAAGGTTCCGGCTCAGGAAAAACAAAACCATACTGATTGTTAAATCTTCTCGCAATCTCTCTGGATATTTCTACATGAGGCACCTGATCTTCTCCAACCGGAACAGCATTCCCTTTGTACAAAATTATATCGGCGGTTTGCAAAACAGGATATCCAAGATGACCGTAAATAATGTTATCAATATTTAGATCTCTAACTTGATCTTTTAATGTTGGATTGCGTTCAAGTCTGTTTACAGTAATTAACATTCCGAGAATCAAGTTAAGTTCAGCATGCTGCTTAATTTGAGATTGACGGAACATCGGACTTATTTCGGGATTCAAGCCGGAAGCGAGCCAGTCAATTAACATCTCGATGGAATTCTGATATACATCTGAAGTATCAAGACTTGTAGTTAAAACATGATAATCCGCAATAAGATGAAAACTATCAAATTCATTTTGAAGTTTAACCCAATTTTCTAAAGCGCCAACATAATGCCCGATATGCAGTTTACCTGTTGGACGCATTCCGCTAAGAATTCTTTTTTTTGACATAGAGTAATAAGATTTTTTAGTTTACGCTGAAAGATAATAATATTGAGCTAAATATTCAGGAAAGATAGAGATAAGGTTTCCATCTTTCATCAAGCCTACCAACTACATTTTTAATGAACATAATATGACTTGGTTTGAAGGGACGAAAAAGCATTTTCATATTTGCTTCGTCTGGCGTTCTATCGCCTTTGCGATTATTACAAATTGTGCAGGCTGATACAAGATTTTCCCATGTTTCATCTCCGCCGCGCCCTTTTGGAAAAACATGATCAACAGTTAAAGGAATATCCGACCTTCCGCAGTATGCACACTTAAAAGCATCACGCCTTAAAATATTTTTTCTAGTAAGTACAACTTTTTTATACGGAATTTTTACAAACTTACTTATTCTTATAACGCTGGGCCAAGGATAAGAATTTGCAATCGAATGAAGCGATTTTCGATCATCATTCAGTACTGATTCAGCTTTGCCAAGATATAACAAAATGAAGGCTTTTCGTATAGAACATATTGAAAGCGGCTCGTAGCTTTGGTTAAGAACAAGTACTTTTGAATTGAGTTTACCATTTGTAGGAATTGAACGTTCGAAGACATACACCTCTATTTCTGTTCTTTTGAATTCTTGTTAAAACTTGATCTGACAACAAACCTGAGTACAAAAATTATAAATAAGACAATCGAGAGCACTAAATAATAATTCCTTGGAATTATATTTATAAGAACAAGAATAATCGTAATTATTGCAAAAGCAATTGTGCTATAATCTAAGTATTTATATTGTTTATAATTCATTCATAACTTTCAATGGTTCAAAACTACTAATTAGATAATTGTTATTCAATTGAGCCATGCAAGTCCAATAAAATATTTAAGTTAATTCTTGATATTATATACTCAATTATTTACGTTTTTATACAGAGTTTCTTTCAACATCCTTTCGTTTTATAAAATGAATTGTTTATTTTTTAGGTGTCATAAACATCAACTTACTATTCATTAAAAATTCATTATGAATACAATAAAAAAACATCTTCTGGTTATTCCTTCGATTGATATAAAAAGCGGAAAAACAGTTCGTGTTGTTCAAGGAATACCAGAATTGGACTTTAAAGAATATGGCGATGATCCGGTAGAAATGGCAATGATCTGGCGTGCAGAAAATGCTAAAATGATTCACTTGGTTGATTTTGATGCCGCTTGGGATCATTCAAAGATTAATCACGAAATAATAAAGAATATTTGTAGCTCTGTAGTTATACCGATAGAGTTTGCAGGTGGTATCAGTTCGGTTGAAGATGCTGACGCAATTTTTGATCTTGGAGTTTATAGAATTGCAATCAATACAATGGCATTGGAGAACCGCTCCGAGTTCATAAAGCTGTTTGAAAAATACGGACCTTCCAAAGTTGTTTTGGCGCTTGATATTATTGATGGTGAATTAGTAACTCGCGGCAGGAAGAAAAAATCCGGATTGAATTATATTGTATATGCTAAAGAAATGGTTGATATTGGAATAGAAAGAATAGTTGTAACTGATGTAGGAAGGAACGGTTCATTGCTTGGTCCGAATATTCAGCTATCCAAAGAAATTGCAGAACATACACAGATAAAAATCACTCACTCTGGTGGCATACGGAATAAAGATGAACTGATTGATTTACAAAGATTAGTTCCTTTAGGAATTGATTCCGTGATTATAGGAAGAGCATTTTATGAAAATAGATTCCCTTGCCAAAAACTTTGGCGGGTTGCAGAATCTGGATTGTTTAATTAGGAAGATATATGGAAAATGAAAAAAAAGTACGCAGCAGTTTTTGGGCAAATCTATTCAATGCTCCAAATGAAGAAACTGATTTAAAAAAATCTTTAAGCTCAATCCCACTTTTTAAGGATTTAAGAAAACGGGATTTAACACCACTTTTAAAAATCATTCATAACAGAACTTTTGTTGCGGGTGAGATTATTTTTCATCAAGGTGATCCAGGTATTGGACTTTACATAATTAGAGAAGGTGATGTGGAAATTGAAAGGGAAAATGACGATAAAATAAAATTTACATTAGCATCTTTTTCCAATGGAGATTTTTTCGGCGAATTAGCCCTTGTTGATGGCGAAAAAAGATCTGCTTCAGCCATCGCTAGATCAGCTTGTAAGGTTTCTGTTATTTTCAAACCTGATCTTGATGAGTTTATTGAAGAGTATCCATCCAAGGGTATTAAAATTCTGAATGGAATATCAACCATTATTGCTTTAAGATTAAGACAATTAAATGAGGATTATTTTAATATTCAGTGCAATCAAAAAAAATATGAAAGGTAAACAAAATGGAACCATCAATAAAAAAAGTTCTTGTACCAATAGACTTTTCAGACTATTCAAAAAGTGCGCTTAAATATGCCGTTGATTTTGCAAAATCTTTTGGAGCAGAAATTGTTTTGGTTTATGTCGTTGAACCGATTGTGTATCCACCGGATTTTAGTATGGGGCAGATGGCAATACCTGCCATTTCAATTGAGTGGGATAATCGTGCAAAAGAAGAATTAACAAAACTTGCCGAAAGTGAAATGACAAAAGGAATAAAAGTTAAAACTGTATTAAGAACAGGTAAGCCTTTTGTAGAGATTATTGAAACTGCTGTTGAAGAAGATATTGATCTTATCATTATTGCCACACACGGTCATACAGGTGTTGAACATATCCTTTTTGGTAGTACAGCCGAGAAAGTTGTTCGCAAAGCGCCATGCCCAGTTTTAACTTTGCGCGAACCAGTAAAAGGTTTCCATTACAAAGATGAGATAAAAAAATAAGCAGTTAGTTTTTTCTTGCGGTTACAAAACTAACCAATGCTTGCATTGAAGTTTTAATTTCGGAATCCGGAAAAACATTCAAAGAATTAATTGCTTCATCTGAAAACTTTTGGGCAACTTTTAAAGCGTAATCTATGCCGTTGTTGTCTTTAACAAATTGCATAATTTCTTTTACTTTTATTTTGTCATTACCGTTTTTAAGCAGCTTACGAATTTTGTCTGATTCTCTTTTTGTAACGTTATTCAATGAATAGATTAGTGGAAGAGTAATTTTATTTTCTTTTATATCGCCGCCCACAGGTTTACCTATTAAACTTGTAGAACCTTCATAATCAAGTATATCATCACGGATTTGAAATGACATACCAAGTGAATGACCGAATATTTTAATTGCATCAATGTAATTTTGGTTTTCCGTTGAACTCATAGCGCCGATTGCACAACACGTTTCAAGCAGCGAAGCAGTTTTGTCTGATATTACTTTGAAATAAGTTTCTTCATCAATATCAAGTTTGCGTGTTTTTTGAATTTGCAGCAACTCGCCTTCAGACATTCTTTTAACTGCGTTGGTTGTAACACCCAGAAAATCGTAATCCTTTCCATCAACGGAAATCATTAATCCGCGAGATAACAAATAATCGCCCATCAAAACAGCAACTTTGTTTTTAAACAGCGCATTGATTGACCACATTGATCTTCTTTTATCTGCATTATCAACAACATCATCATGTATTAAAGTTGCGGTGTGCAAAAGTTCTACAAGTGTTGCACCTCGATATGTTCTATCATTTATGCCGCCAGAGATTTTTGCAGATAATAAAACAAGAAGAGGACGAATTTTTTTCCCTTTTTGCCTGATAATATATCTTGCAACCAGATCAACCAGCCCAACGTTTGAACGCATTGATTCTTTAAATATCAAATCAAAACTATCAAGTTCGGTTTTTATAGGGCGGCTTATTTCTGAAAGTGAATATTTTATCACGACTTTTTTTGTGAAACTTTTGATATAAAAATACTTATTTCGTATAACAGCGCCAACGGAATTGCAAGAGCAATTTGAGAAACAGGATCTGCGCCCGGACTTAAAAAAGCAGCTGCAATCATTATTATAACTATTGCGTGTCTTCTATATTTACGCATAAACGATGGTTTAAGAATTCCGAGTTTTGAAAGAAAAAAAGAAATCATTGGAAGTTCAAAGATCAAACCTGCGGCAAGCATTATACTTATTACAATTGACATATATTCATCAATTGAAAACTCGTTTTTAATAGCATCGGAACCAAACTGTGCTGCAAATTTTAAAGTTAATGGCAGCATAACAAAATATGCGAAAGCAATGCCTGCTAAAAAACAAATCGAAGAAAAAACAACAATCCAAAAAATGTACTTTCGTTCTTTTTTTTGGAGTGCAGGTGAAATGAATTGCCAAAACTGATAAAAAAGATTTGGGATGCTTAAAATCAATCCAACCATAATTGCAATTTGCATATATAAAAATAACTGGCCGAATGGCTTTAAGTTTTGCAATTGCGCGCCTGCATCTTTTGATGGCTTTAACAAAACATAATCCACAAGGAAATCAATAAATATCCATGCGATTATTGTTCCAATTACCAACCCGATTAAAGAATAAATTATTCTCCATCTAAGTTCTTCAAGATGTTCAAGGAACGTCATTTCCTTTTCGGCTTTTAAAATATCCGTATCAATATTTTTTCCGTTGATGTTTTCCATTATAAAGATTTATTAGTTCAATCCTTTAAACAACGGGAACGGTGCAATAAAATCTTTAACATCTTGTTGAAGTTCATTCAAGATATTATCATCGTTAAAATTTTTAATTGCTTTATCAATTATAAGGGCAATTGTTTCCATATCGTTTTCAACTAAGCCTCGAGTAGTAACAGCAGGTGTTCCGATTCTAATTCCGCTTGTAACAAACGGGCTTCGCTTATCAAAAGGAACCATATTTTTGTTAACTGTAATTCCAGCTTGCTCCAGAGCAATTTCCGCTTGTTTTCCGGAAACATTTTTATTTGATAAGTCAATTAGCATCAAATGATTATCAGTGCCGCCCGAAACAATATTATATCCAAATGCACTTAATTTTTCGGAAAGCATTTTTGCATTTTTAATTACTTGAATTACATAGTCTTTAAAAGAATCGGAAAGAGCTTCGTTAAAAGCAACTGCTTTTGCTGCAATTATATGCATTAACGGACCGCCTTGAATACCAGGCATAACCATACTATCAATTAATTCTGACATCATTTTAACTCTGTCACCTTTAGGTGTCGTTAATCCCCATGGATTTTCTTTATCCTTGCCGATAAGAATAATTCCGCCTCTTGGTCCGCGCAATGTTTTATGAGTTGTGGATGTAACAACATCACAATGTTCGATCGGATTATTTAGCAATCCTTTAGAAATCAATCCTGCAGGATGAGCCATATCGCACATTAAAAAAGCGCCAACCGAATCAGCAATCTCTCTAAATATTTTATAATTCCAATCGCGCGAATATGCACTTGCACCGGTTATGATCATTTTGGGTTTTTCTTTTTTTGCAAGATCGGAAATCCTGTCATAATCGAGTAATCCGGTTTGTTCATTAAGTTCGTATCCAACAGCTTGATATAACTTACCTGAAAAGTTAACTGGCGAGCCATGAGTTAGATGACCGCCATGTGCAAGGCTTAATCCCAAAAACTTATCGCCAGGTTTCATAAAAGTCATAAGCACAGCCATATTAGCCTGCGAACCGCTGTGAGGTTGAACATTAACATATTCAGCGCCGAATAATTTTTTTAATCTTTCACGCGCTAAATCTTCAGCTATATCTACAAACTCGCAGCCGCCGTAATATCTTTTGCCTGGATAGCCTTCGGCATATTTATTTGTTAATACTGACCCTGCAATTTGCAACACTGAAGGGCTGACAAAATTTTCAGAAGCGATTAATTCCAACTTATTAGTTTGTCTGGCTATTTCAGAATTAATTACATTTAATATTTCAGGATCGTTATTAAGATATGATTCCATTTTTTATCGCTTAATTTGATGAATATTTGTATCAAAATTAGAAAAGGTTTCCTGAAATCTCAAGAAACCTTTTTCTTATAGTTTAAAGAAAAATAATAAAGATGCATAGCTCAAATAAAATTATCAACTGCGCTTTTCTTAATATTTTATCGTTCACTTGTTAAAAACCAAAGTTCGCCGAAACTTAAGCCTACATATAATTTTACACCATGCTCTTTAAGCAGACTATAATCATTTGTACCGCGCATCGAGTATTGTATAGCAATATCAATCGAATTATCTATTCCAAGCGGATAAGAAAAGCCGCCAAAAGTTGAAATCTGATCAATGCCTTTTCCATAAAAAGTATATTGCGTTTGCTCGTAACCTAATCCAAAGCGCCAAATAATTTGTTCCCATAAGGAAATACCCGGATATCTTTTTGCTTTATACTCAAATGCCGCGCTAACCTTATTGATGTCTCTCAGGTTATTATCTTCTGTTCCGTTAAATGTGTATGAGCTCATTGGTTGATAAGAATAATCAAAATTAAAATTATATGAATCACCAAAAGCAAAACTTAGTCCACCAGTTATACGAAGTGGAATTTTTGTATAAACCGAACCCACAGATTGAGTATCAACAAGGAAAAGAGATTTGGCGCTATAAACAGTATCTGTGCTTAATTCCGAAATAAAATTTACTGATGCGCCAATTCTTAAATCATTAAACAAATCCAATCGAAAATCTCGAGCAAGGTTTGAAGAAATAATTCCTGCAGTTGATCCAAAACCTGTGGAACGGCGATTATTTTCAAGTGTAGTTGTGATGTTACTTGTATTCTCAAAAGTGATTGAAGATAAATAACTTATATTACCAAAGTAATAATCAAGTGTAACGCCTGCAGAAAAACCCAACGGTAAATTAAACGAAGAGCCAATGAATATTTTAGAAATGCCGCCTGTGCCTTCGTACAAAACATGATATGATGGAATAACTTCGTCCGGCGAATCATAATTAGTTTGAGCTTCATAGCTTACTCTGGAAAAAGGAACCAAACCTGCAACTACTCCAACTCCATATTCGCGGCTTACTGGAAAACCAATTGTAAACCCTTTGAAGTCTGTTTCGCTTGTAAATGCCGTTTTATTTCCATCAGATATTGAAGCACCTCTATAGCCAATACTTAGTTCTACTCTTGTTCTGCTTAAAATAGACCAGCTTGCAGGATTACTAACGAGAAGGTGATCCTGATCTAAATTAGTAACTCCCAGATCACCGATACCAATCATTTTAGGTGAATAACTGTAATCTATATCGCCTATTCCGTAACGAGTGTAAGGCGAACTGCTTTGAGCAAAAGTAATTGAGAAAGACGCAACAAATATTAATATTACAATAACATTTTTCATTTCATTTTACTTCTTTCGGGAATAAACGATTTCTAATTTAGGTCTTTCTGATAGATCCGGAGCATTGCTGCCTCTAAATGCAAATATATCTACACCATATAATTCAGTTGCTGATTTAACTAAGAATCCCTGATTCTCAACATCATTATTCCATGCCCGCACAATATTAGTAATAGAACCGGAAATAGAAGAACCGCTACGAGTTAAAATATAATTATAATCCTTGCTTACTTCGTTTTTTACAGAATCAGTTAATAGTTGAACGTATAATTTATTAACATTTGCATTAGAGCCAATTTTCGTTTTAATTGTATCAACTGTAAAAGTAAGAATAGCTGAATTTATCACTACATTATCAGGAATTTTTGATAGGTCAAATAACAATTTAACTTCAGTAACTAATGAGGATTGTATTACAAGATTTTCCGAACCTACATTTGCTCTTTCACCAAGTACAATGCTTAAGTCCGAAGATATATAACCGATTAATGTATCAATGTACTCGCCGGGCTTTTGAACCACAATTCTAAGTCTGGGATCATTTTCTCCATCTACATTGAATGCTGTAAATCCGAGTACTTTTTGTGTACCGATAGCAGAGCTTAAAAGAACGCCGTTATTACTTGCAATATTTGTATCAGCGTAATTTTGCAGCCATGATGAAACAAGCGTTGTATCGAGTCGGAATGAATAAACTGAATCATTATCAATTTCTCTCTGAAAACTTAAATCAATATTTCCATAATTTAGAGTTGCAAAACTATCTGAAGTAAAAGAAGATGATGACCAGCTTTCTTTGACTTCATAAACTCCGTAGTCAAAGTAAGCAGAAGAATCACCGAAACGATAACTTTTAGTTAGTTCAATGTATGATTCAATTACGGTAAGATTTCTTTTTTCAAGTTCGGATTTAATTGAATCAGGAATTGAGAATACAAATTTCATTAGAATATGTGATGTTATGTTTTCAGCCTTGCCAAGCAGAATATGAGTAGCACCACCTAATACAACGGCATCATTAAAATCGTAAGAATACTGCTGAAGCGAATCAGTATATGAATTTAATTTCAATACTTCAACGCCGTCCTGTTCTAATAGATCAACTCCCAAATCAGTTGGATCATCATTACAGCCAATTATTAGAAATAATGCAACAAAAGGAATTAGATAACGAAATATTTTTTTAATCACTAAAATTTTCTCCGGAAAAATCATTAATTATAAACTTAAAAGCCGCTGTTAAATTATCGGCCACAAAACTTGGAAAAATATTTTCTTTATGCAAGATAGAAATACTTTTTGCACCATTACCCGACATAACTATAATTGATTTAACTCCTGCATTTATTCCTGCTTCTATATCCGATGCCGAATCTCCAATTAAATAAGATTTAGACAAATCAATATCGTGATCTTTAGACGCATCAAAAATCATTTTGGGCGATGGTTTTCTACAAATACTTTTTTCTGCACCGCTAATTTCAGGATGAAACGGACAATAATAAAAGGCATCAATCATTACATTATATTTCAAAAGCCTTTTGTTTATTTCATCATTTACAGATATTACATCTGCTTGCGTTAATAATCCCCTATCAATGCCCGACTGGTTAGAAACAACAATTAATTTGAAATGATAATCATTTTTTAACGAAGCTAAAACATAACCTGCATCCTCAAATAAAACTAAATCTAGCGGATTGCCAAGATATCCGGGGTCTTCATTCAAAGTACCATCCCGATCAAAAAAAACAGCTCTATTTTTCATCAACTAAACTATGCAAGTATAGTTTTATATAAATCAACATAACGTTTTGCGGAAACATCCCAGCTAAAATCGCATTTCATTCCAGAACGCATAATTTTTTGCCAGGTTTTTTTATCTTCAAATAATTTTAAAGCGCGGTTTATTTCTTTAAGCATTTCTTCAGATTCATATTTTTTAAATACAAATCCATTTCCCTCTTCTGTTTTTTCATTGTATTTGATGACAGTATCCGCAAGTCCACCTGTTTCGCGAACAATAGGAACAGTTCCATAAACAAGGCTATACATTTGATTTAAGCCGCAAGGTTCATGTTTAGACGGCATTAGCAGCATATCAGAGCCAGCTTCAATCAAGTGAGCAAGTTCATCGTTAAAGCCAAGATAAGAAGCAAATTTTTTAGAATTTTTTAACGACATTTTCTCAAAGAATGAATGATACTTTGTATCGCCAGTGCCAAGCAAAATTATTTGCAAGTTCATTTTCATTAAATCATTAAAAGCTTTTTGAATCAGGTCAATTCCCTTTGAATCAAATAATCTCGAAATAATTCCTATAATCGGCACATTTTCATCATAAGTTAAACCGAACCTTTCGGCAAGTTCTTTTTTATTATTTAGCTTTTCGTCAAGATTTTTTGAAGAAAATTTATACGGAATTTGCTTGTCTTTTTCAGGATGCCATACATTTTTATCTATTCCATTAACAATACCAAACAAAGAATCTTTTCGTTTGGATAAAACATCTTTTAAGCCTTCGCCAAATTCTTCTTTAGTTCTAATCTCATTAGCATAAGTTTGACTAACAGTATTAATAGTATCGGCAAACATCAAACCGCTTTTCATAAAATTTACTTTGCCATTATGAATTATCCCTTTTGACACTGATTCAAGCTCTTTTGGTAAACCTGTTTTACTAAACGTAGTTAAAGGAAACTCTCCTTGAAATGCTAAATTATGGATTGTGAATAGAGTTTTAAATTTATTAAAACCTTCTTGATCCTTGTAAATTGTTTTTAAGTATGCAGGAATCAATCCGCATTGCCAATCATTAAGATGAATAACATCCGGAACCCAACCAAGCTTAATAATTAATTCCATTACTGCCCTGCTTAGTAAAATGAACCTTTCGTCATTGTCAGGATAATCCTTCCCCGTTTTAGGATCAATGTAAAGGCTGTTACGGCTTCCAAAATATTCATGATTTTCTAAGAAATAAATTTGAACTCTAACACGTGGACCTGGCAAAAAACAAGATTTTAGAGAAAAGACTACGTCTTTATCTCCAATTTTAGTCTGAATATCCTTTAATCTTACAATTTCGTGAATTTTAAATTTACGTTCATCAACCGCTCCGTACTTGGGAACCACTATTCTAACCTCGTGTCCCAATTCTGAAAATGCTTGAGGAAGTGAGGATGAAACATCTGCAAGTCCGCCAGTTTTTACAAAAGGCACAACTTCAGATGAAACAAATAATATTTTTAATTTTTTTGCAGCCATTTTAGTTTTTCTTATAAGTGATGATGCAAAAATACAAAGAAATACGCTCTTTCTCAAAAGTTACATATATTGTGTTAAAGGCTCGCTAATACTTGATAAACAATATCAAAATCTTATTTCAAACCTTTTATAAAAAGTTTATATTTGAAACAGATTTAACAAGAGTGTTTATGAAAAGGTATTCAATATTATTATTTGCAATCATTGTAGTTTCGTTATACTTGTATTCTTGCAGCAGTTCCATCGGCAGCAGGTATTCTTCGGGAAATAAAAAAGTAGAAAAAGATTCGGTTAGATTATCAAATCATGATATTAGTAAAGAGGAGTTTGATATTTCAGCCTACAAAACGAAAATCGAAATTCCTTCAACTGATGCACAATCTGCTGATGATAAAAACGTTGTTTGGCTGCAATATGAAAACACTTCTCACGAAAACAAAGTTAAAACAATTTCAGAAACTAAAGAAGGTTATCGTGTTATTGTTTTAACTACAGATAATCTTGAAGAAGCGAATCAGGTAAAAGCAGATGTTTATTTCGGTCAAAATGGTGATGAGGTTTATATTGATTTTGAACCCCCGTTTTATAAAGTAAAAGTTGGTGATTTTAACGATAAGAATTCTGCAGACGCTTTAAGATTTAAACTTAACCAGCTTGGTTATAAAGAATCCAAAGTTGTTAAAGAAACAATTAACGTTTATAAGTAATGAAAAAACTTTTTTGTAACGCTTCGCAAATTGTAACGTGCAATACAAATGGAGATAATTTCAAACGTGGGAATCAACTTGCTGAGTTGGATGTTAAATATGATCATTCTATTCTGGTTGAAAATGGTTTGATAGTTGATTTCATTCCCAATTCATCAACACACAAATTTTATGATGTTGAAACAATCAATCTTTCCGATAAAATTATTTTACCCGGATTAATTGATTGCCACACTCACACCGCTTTTGCAGGCTCCAGAGCAAATGAATTCAAAGAAAATATTTCAGGTACTCATTATGAAGAAATTGCAAAAAAAGGCGGTGGAATAATTTCAACTGTAAATGCAGTAAGAAATTCCTCAGTAATTGAACTTGTTGAACTGATGAAACCAAGGATCAATGAATTTATTGCGCAGGGTGTAACAACGTTAGAAATAAAAAGCGGCTACGGTCTTGATTTCGAAAACGAGATTAAACTCCTACATTCTATTAAAATTATAAATGAGATATTTCCAATTGAAATTATCTCCACTTTTCTCGGCGCTCATACTTTACCACCTGAATATAAAAACAGCAAAAATAATTATTTAAATCTAATTACCTCCGAAATGATTCCGCATATCACTAAAAATAATCTCGCTGAATTTTGTGATGGATTTTGCGAATCAACTGCATTTTCTGCTGCTGATATTGATTTGTTATTTACTAAAGCGAGTGAAAGCGGTTTGAAGCTTAAACTACATTCCGAACAATTTAATAATATTGGCGGATTACATATTGCATTAAAACATAATGCTGTTAGTGTTGATCATCTCGAAGTTATAAATGAAAATAATTATACCTCTTTTTCACATTCAGACACAGTGGCTGTTTTGTTACCCGGCGTTTCTTTTTTTCTCGATTATCAATTTGCACCAGCAAGAAAGTTAATTGATAGCAATGCAGTTGTTGCACTTGCAACAGATTATAATCCCGGTTCTTCTCATATCTTAAATCTTCATTTAATTATGAGTTTGGCAGCTATAAAAATGAAAATGAAATTTGAAGAGATAATAAATGCAGTTACAATAAATGCAGCTAGAGCCGTTTGCAGTGAAAAATCAACAGGTAGCATTGAAATCGGAAAGCAAGCTGATTTTGCAGTATTTAATGCGCAGAATTATGCAGATATTATTTACAATGTTGGACGAAATTTAATATCACACACAATAAAAAACGGCGAAATAATTTATCAAAAGTGAACAACTATATTTTCTATTTACCTCGATGAAAGTCTCATTTAATATTTATATCAAAATCCGTAACACTCCAGCGCGGGCGTAATTTCAAAGTATCTTTTACAATTCCAAACTCTTCAGCAAACTTAAATGGTTCAGGGTATCCTTTATCAAAAACTTTGTTATTATTGGTATCAACAAAGTACCATAAAGAATATAAGCCTGCATTTATTCGCTCGACAGAATAGGTAGCAGTATTATCCGGTATTGCTGTAAAATATTTTGTTTGATCCGAAACATCCTGAAGCACAACCACTATATTTTCTTTTGATGATTTGACTTTACCAGATACACCGGTAAACTCAACGCCATTAATTGTAGAAAATTTGGTTATTTGAAGCGTATCTTTTTTATTAGAATTCCCTGAAGCATCTGTAAACTTCGATAAATCAATTTTTAGAACGTAATGTTTTTCCGGCTTAAAATCTTTAAGCGGCTTTATTTTAACTGTTGCATCATCCATAAATTTTAAGTTAAATGGAACTTTATTTTTAGATGTGTCCTCAAGTTGAACTGCATTAGTAATTTCTTTATTTGCAATTGCATCATCAAAGTAAACAATCAGTTCAGGATTCTGAAAATCAATTTCATTTTTCGGTCCAAGGTTAGTTCGAACAACTTTTATACTTGAAGTATCCAATTTATCAGTTGTAGTTAAACTGCTGAAATCATTTTCAAAAATATTTCCGGAAACATCAGTTAATATTTTTGCGGAAAGGTAATATATGTTCTCAGTATTTATTGAATCAGTGAATGATAAAACAAACTCTTCCTGTTTGGAATTATTTCTATAAAGATAACCAACAGGCAATATTTTTTGCGATGAAGAATCAACAATAGAGAAGTTGGCGGCATTAAAAGTTGTAGAGTCGCATACTTCACTGAGTGTAACAATTATATGATTTCTATCAGTCATTGCAGCACTAATTAATCGAGGTTTAACTGTATCAATTTTCGTTATTGAAAAATTCAATCCGACATAATTTGAATCATATTCCACTAATGAAACATCGGTATTTGGAATTCCAATCAAATCCTGATCAGCTTGATAAAGCAGGTCTCTAAGTTCATCTTTAACTGCAAACACCCTGTATTTTGATTCCGCTAATCCGCTTAATTTATAATTGCCGTCTTTTCCTGCTTGCGAAATATAGTCGGGTTTTTTGTTAAGATATTTTGAAGTATCAGCATCAAAAAGTTTGTAAGCAAAAAATAAAGTGCCGTCAATATCTTTGCCGTAAACTTTTCCGCTTATTGTTCTTGTATCTATTATTTCACCGGTTGCAAAAGAGAAAGAAAAAGAATTTGCCATTCTGTTTTTGTTATTAACATCAACAACATCTGTGCCTATTGTAACAACATAAGTTTTGTCATCCTGTAAACCTTCGGGAAAAGTAAGTTCAACAGATTGCCCGCTCCAGCTTATTTCCGGCTGCTTATCAATAGATGGAGATATAAAAATCGCATCTCTGAAAGAACGTTTATCAACATATTCTGAAAACTCAAATTCTATAGTGTTCTCATCAAAATTTATAGATCCGTTAGGAGGATAAGTTGAAATAATTTTAGGCGGAATTAAATCAACATCACCACCACCCGGCGGTAGTTGGTTTGCGCATCCAACTAAAAACACGAATACTGAAAGAATAATAGTCTTGTTTGGAATCATTATTTTGTTTTTAACCATGCTCTATATTCTTTTACATTTTTAAGATGATCGGAATAAGTTTTTCCAAATGTATGTCCGCCTTTTCCATTGGCAACAAAATATATATAATCGTTTTCTTCCGGATATAATGCTGCAAGAATTGCATTGCCTCCGGGATTATTTATCGGCGCTGGCGGTAAACCATAATATTTATAAGTATTGTAAGGCGAGTCAATTTTCAAATCTTCATAAGTTAATCTTCTCCAGCCATTTGGAAGAAGATATTGAATTGTCGGATCAGCTTGCAGTTTCATTCCTTTTTTTAATCTGTTATGATATACGCCAGCAATTGCAGGCATTTCTTTAATCATATTAGTTTCACCTTTTACTATTGAAGCAAGAGTTAAAACCTCATGGGTAGTGAATCCAATTTCCTTTGCTCTCTTTTTAAGTGAATCGTTAAAGAATTGATTGAAAGCAGAACAAAATATCTTAATAGTTTCTTCCGGTGATGAGCGCTCATAAAGTTTATAAGTTTTTGAAAACAAATATCCTTCAAGTGATGAAACATTTAGACCAAGCGACTGAATGAATATTTTATCGTTTGCAAGACTAACAAATGCGGCAGAATCAATTTTAAGATCGCGTTTTACTTTTGCACCAAGCCACTTTAAAGTTTGTCCTTCGTTAATTTTTATTGGTTTTAAGTAATCCGCAGGACCATTTATAAATAGATCAAGTAAATCTAAATAGCTTAAATCATTTGGGATATTAAATCTAGCGGCTTTAATTTTCTTCTCAGCTCCATAAAGAAATGCAGCCACACGAAGATTGAATTTACTAGGTATTATTGCTTGATTATGCAGCCTATTTACAACGCTTGCAAAACCTTCACCGTCTCTTATCTCAAATCTAATTGGCGCTTTTTGTTCGTAATGATTTGGAGTAAAAAAAGTTAAATAACCAGATAAAACTATTACTATAAAAACAAAAAAAACAATTATGTATTGATGACCCGTTAAAAGATTTTTGAAAGATATTTTCATAAAATATTTAATTATAATTCTGAATAATAGGAGTTATTATTGATTTATATAATTCTCAAGTCTTCTTCGCCTGTCTTCAGCAATTGCCCTGTTAAATCTTCCTGTATAATAGGCTGGGAAAAAAAGTGGAAAACTCTTACCGCTGCGCAACTCAAGCACTAAATAATAACTTCTCGAACCATCTGTTTTATTTCCTAAAGTACTCAAATGAATACTTTCAATTTCATTAAAAAAGATATTCCGAATATTTTTTCTAAACAGATTATTATTCTCAATTAATATTTTTCGTTCTTTAGGGAATACTGTTATTGTTTCTTTTGAAATGGCTAACAAACCTGGAACACCAATCAATAATAATAAAACACCCAGAAGAAATCCTGCCAGACTATTTGTAAAACCTGAGGCATCATAATTTCGGAAACCATACATTAAAACTATTCCGGCAATAATTATCGCAATTGTCATAATCAATTGTTTTATCGGGCTGCTTTCAATTTTCCAGTTATTCATAATTTTTTCTTTCAAATTAAAATACTTTATAAACGAACAAGAAATACTTCATTATTTACAAATATTGGAATTCTTTTTCTTATTTCTTCAATAAGCAAAGGTTGATACTGTGGTTCAGCATAATAATAACCAGCAAAAACAGTGCATTTTTTCTTTTTTAGCTCATTCAATCTATCTGAAAGATTTAAATCCGAATAAACCAAATACCCACGTCTGTGGCTTAAATAAAAAATTGTCGGATCACTTTGTGAGTGAAGACAAATCATCTCATCTTTTGAAGTTGATGAATTTATAACTTGAGCCAAATTCCAATCATAAGATAGTCTTGGATCTTCAGCACTATAATAATCAATTAAAATTATTGAACTTAAAATAATTGTTCCTACGAGTGCTATCGAGACTAAGATTGTTTTAACCTTTGGAAACAAAGGTATTTGTAAATACCGGGAAAATACTTTACCGATAAAAAAAGCAGCAGGCGGTAACAATGGTAACTGATAATAATCGTGAACAAAATTCCCTTTTGCAACTATTAAGAAATATATAAAGACCGATATAATCCAAAAATCAAACAGTCTTTCGTTACTATTTGCTCTCTTTAAGAATAATCCAATTGTAAAAACGATAAAACCAATATAAGTAAGATGTAAAGTAGCAATCCGATTAAATAATAACTGCTCCCAAAAATTAAATGAAATGAGCATATACCAGTTTCCCCATTTATCCGAACCATACTCCCAGATACCAACAGTTACACCGCCATTAAGATAATTTTGATGAGCGTGATAATACCAAGCAGCAACCGAACCTAATACAAAAACTGCATAAATCAATAGAGAAGGGTTCTTGAATAATTTCCATCTGTAATACTGCCAGCTTAAAAACAATAAAATAAATCCTATGTATAAACTTGTTATTTTAACCAAGCAGGCTAACGCAATAGAAATCGCTGAAAAAATAATATAATGTTTATTTTGATTTTCTAACCAGCAAACAAAATAGTATAATCCTATAACAGTAAACATTAACATTAATGAATCGGGCATAAATGTTCTCGAATAAAAAACACTTGTAGGTAAAAATCCAAGCACTATTGTTGACCACCATGCTGTTGTTTCATCTGTGATTTTCTTGATGAGATAGAAAAAAAATAATAACATAGTTAGCGAGGCTATTATAGAAACTATTCTTCCAAATATATCGTGGATTCCAAAAAGTCTATATAAAATAGAAATAAAATATTGATAAATAGGGAATTCTGATTCAATTATTGCCCCGCCTCCATAATCCACACGTGGCGAACCAAATGAGCCATCAAGTTCAATATAATTTCTTGCCATAGAAGCTGTATCAGCTTGGCGCCAAGAATGTACGCCAATTAATGGAGATACGATATTGGGAAGCCTTACAAGGAGTGCAATTGTTAATAATAAAAATAATTTCGTTTTTGTATCCATATTTTAATCTCACACTAATGTTTATGTACAATTGAGGAATCATTAACTTTAAGTAAGATTAATAATCCTATTAAAAAGAAAAAACCAATCGAAAATATTGCGAGCCGTTGATCTCCTGTTAAGTAACTGACCACACCGAATACCAGCGGACCGACAACTGCAGAACTTTTTCCAAAAAAAGAATAGAATCCAAAGAATTCTGTTTTTCTCTCAGGTGGGGTCAATTTACTCATTAAACTTCTGCTTGTTGACTGACTTGAGCCCATCGCAGCACCTGCAATCAATCCAACTATGTAAAAATTGTTTTTATCCTGAACAAAATAAGCTATTGCAACTGTAATCAGCCACATAAACAAAGTTATGATAATTGTCTTCTTCTGCCCTATTGAGTCCGCTACAATACCAAGTAAAACAGATCCTGCAATTGCCGTAGTTTGAACTGTTAGAAAAAAAACAAGAAGTTCTGTTTCAGAAAATCCAAGTGTTGTGCTGGCGTAATTACCCGAAAAGAAAATTATTGTGTTTACACCTTCGATGTAAAAAAAATACGAGAGAAGAAACCATGCAAGATTTTTATGATATTTCAAATGTGTTATTGTATTCCATACTCTGTTAATTCCAATTGTTATATATGATTTGGGAATAACCTCATTTGTTTTTCTGTTATCTTTTAGAAATAAAAACAGCGGAATTGAAAATATCAGAAAGAATAACGCAGAAAGTGGAAATGTTTCTTTGATTAAATCATTTTGTATCAATGGGAAAACAATTGCTAATGTTGCAAGTGAACCAAGATATCCCATTGCAAAACCATAACCGCTTACCCTTCCATAGTTTTTAGGTTCGGTTATTTCTGGCAAAAAAGAATCGTAAAAAACTAATCCTGCTTCAAACCCAACATTTGCAAGTATAAAAATCAAAATACCGGATAAAACATTTCCTTCACCAACAAAAAATAAAGAAGCCGTTGCAGCAATACATAACAAAGTAAAGAATAGTAAAAATCTTTTTTTGCCTGCGGAGTAATCTGCGATAGCGCCCAGTACCGGAGCAATCAACGCAGTAATTATCATTGCAACGCTTGTTCCAATTGACCAATAGAAATCACCTATAGGCTGACCCTGAGCAACAACTTTTTTAAAGTAAACAGCATAAAGAAAAGTTACTATAACAATGGAATAAGATGTATTGGCGAAATCAAAAAGAGTCCAGATAAATATTTTTTTTTTATTATTCATAAATCCGTATCAGGCTCGTGCTTAGATATTGTTTCATCAATTAAACCACGACCAGTTTTAACAATATTGCCAGTTGCTTTTCCATCAATTAATATTGCATCAAGGATTCCATTGATAAACTTACCGCTTCCGGCAGTACTAAATTCCTTTGAAATTTCTATTGCCTCATTAATAGTAACCTTTGGTGGAATATCTGGAAAGTAAAGAAGCTCACAAATCCCCATCCTCATTAATATTTTATCAATCAAAGCAATACGGTTCATTTCCCAATTGCTTGTTCTTTTTTCAATTATTATATCAATATTTTTTTTATTAATTAGTACACGGTTAACTAAATCTTCACCAAATTTTCTTATCTCTTTATTACCAATTTCTTGAAGCAAACTGTTTACTAAAGCAGAAAGGTTTTCATTATTAATTTCATAAGCATATAAGATCTGCAATACTTTAATTCTAACCAATCTACGTTTTTGAAACTGCGCCATAGCACTCCTGATTAACTAATTATCAAAAAGCGAAAAACCAAAAAACCGTTAAAGCAACTGCCTCGCGTACTTTAAAGTAAAGTGCTTTTTCAAAACTTAAAGCTAAATCCGATTTAGCAACTTGAATATTGAGATTGTGAAATTTACTAATTTCCATAACTCTAATTAAATGATAACTATCCGAAATGACAATTACATTATATCGAATTCCGCTTTTAATTAGATTATTTTCAATATATTGTATTTGTTCGTAAGTGGATGTCGTTTTTTCCTCTGTAAAAATATTGGATGTATTATTTAATTGCGATTTAACATAATTAAACGCAACCACAGATTCTGCAAGCTCGCCAGGTGCATTTCCACCAGTTAAAAATATTTTTGATACTTTACCTTTTTTTATAAGCTCAATTGATTTTTTAACGCGGAATTCTAATGTGGGACTTAATTTGTTCTTTGACCATACAGCAGCACCAAGTACAACGGCGATGTTATTTGGTGAAGAACTGATTTTTGATTGGCTAAACTTATTTTCTTTGGCAACAATTAAAACAAATGAGAGTATCAATACAAAAAACATCAAGAACGATGCATTAAAACCGGCGCGAATTAGCACAACACTTTTTGTCTGAAATATTTTGTGCCAGACAACAAATGTTAAAGTAAAGTATGTAAATTGAAAAAGCGTTAAGTTCAAGCCGATAAACAAACGATTCCCTTTTTGACCTAAAAAATAATATTGATCAAAAGGAACTGATATTTTTGTTGAAACGAATGCTATCAATAAAAACAACCAGCTTAGAAATAAAAGACTGTAATATATTTTCTTCTCCAACGATACTCGGCGTAAATGGGCAACTAACAAACCCGCAAATAAAATAAAAGCAAACAGCAGATTTAAAATATTCCCAATGTTGTTTAGACTAAACTTGCTTAAAGATAAATTTTGATTGCTGTACTTTGTATAATACAGAAATATGAGGTTAAGCATTACAACAATTGTATTAAGCAGTAAAAACATAACAGGATTATTTTTCTTAATCTTGGTCATCGTAACAAAGAAATATTAAATTTAATTTAACTAAATAGTTGCATTCAGACTTAATCTTGCAAGGATAAAATCGCAGTTAATTATTAAAACTATATGGTTCAATTTATTATTTAGATTTGCTTAGAATTACTTTCTGCCTTTTTAGATAAATATCTTTTTAGAAGAAAATTAATAATAAGTACAGCCAATCCTGCCCCTGCAAAATCAGCAATCCAATCAATTATATCAGCGCTTCTGCCAGGTACAAATAATTGATGCAATTCGTCTAACATTCCATAAAAAGCTGAAATTAAAAAAGCGAACAATGAAGCATTCTTTTTTAAAACGGCATATTTTCCCTGAAATCTAAAAGCCAAAAAAAGCAACGCGCCTAATATGGCATAAGCTCCAAAATGCTCGATTTTATCGCTAACACCGCTTGTAATTGCCATAGTTGAAGGAAGTGAAGTCAGAACTAATAAAACTATCCAGTAAATAACTAATGGCAAATAAACCAAGTACACACGATATTTTTCAAGAAAATTAAACAATACTATTACCTACAAATTTTATGGCGTTAGAATATTTTTTCATTATATCGGAAGCAAGATAATTGTTAATTGATTTTTCATTAGCTACTAAATCCGCCGAAAGACTATGCAAATAAACTCCCGAAATTGCTGCTGATAAAGGCATTTTATTTTGCGCAAGCAATCCGGCAATTATTCCGGTTAAAACATCGCCGCTGCCAAATTTTGCCATTCCACTGTTGCCGGAAGTGTTTATAAATGTTCCACCAAAAGAATTAAAAATAATTGATGGCGCCCCTTTTAGTACAAGAATACATTTATTCTTAATCGCAAACTCACGCCCAAAACTTAAAATATCTTTTTCAATAACTTCTTTTTCAACTCCAATCAGGTTTGAAAACTCGCCCAAATGAGGAGTTAAGATGCAATTCTTTAGACTAATCTTTTTTATAAAAGATTCATTCAAAGCAAAAAGCGCATCTGCATCAATTACAGCAAATTTGTATTTTCTTACCAATAAAAATTTTTGAACTGCTTTTATTGAACAATCTTCCCTGCCCAAACCCGGACCGATAGAAACAACATCAGCCCATTTAATTTTAGTTTCAAGAGAGTTTAATGCTTCTTCATTAAAAGATTTGGTCGTATCAGTTCCGTAGGATTCAACAACAACCTCGAGTAAATCTTTGCTTATCAATTTCTTTGCACTTTGCGGGATTGCCAATATTGATGAACCTGCGCCTGCAATTAGCGACGATTTAGAAGACAAAACTGCTGCACCGGGATATTTATATGAGCCAGCTATTGTTAAAACTTTTCCTGCGGAATATTTATGAACTGATTTTTTACGAACTGGCAAATTCAGGTAAGCGTCTTCAGGTTCAATCAAAAACTCTTCAGTTTCAATACTATCAAAAAAATCGCTCCCCACTCCAATTTCGTGCATTAAAACTTCGCCGCAGTATTCATATCCGTTAGAAATGAATAAGCCTTTTTTAAAGTTACCAAGTGTTATGGTTAAATCGGAATTGAAAATAGTATTGCCGTATCCGGTATTGGCATTTAATCCGGTCGGAACATCAATTGCACATTTTGATTTATTAATCTTATTTACAGCCTTGATTATTAAAGAATATGGCTCTTTCAAATCTCCTGTAAAACCGCTGCCAAGCATTGCATCAATCAGAACATCGCAGTTCCTTAACAAGCTAATGTCTTTGATTGATTTATAAGGTTTTATACTAATATTTTTTCTTTTAGCTGAAAGGTTTTTAAGAATAATATAATTTGTTTTGCAATCTTTACTAAATCCGGTTTCATTGCCTATTGATACAACTTTAACTGAAAAACCAGCGTTTGAAAAATGTCGTGCAACTGCAAATCCATCGCCGCCGTTATTACCTTTGCCGCAAATAAATCCAATGGATTTAACTGTATTATCCAATCGCTCTAAAATTGCTTGATAAATGCCAAGAGCAGCATTTTCCATCAATACAATTCCGGGAACCTGCAATTTATTTATTGCGTGTGAATCAAAATCACGAATTTGGGATGTTGAGTAAAGTGGTATCATTTTTATTACTCTTTTAAATATTTATCAAAAAAGTTAATAATCTTTTTATTTAATTCACTACCACCAATATAGGATAGATTATCGTGATTAGCTCCTAGAATAGGGTACCAAATTTTTTCGATAGATGATAAATTATTAAAAATTTCTTTCCCATATTTTGGTGAGATATTTATATCGTCTGATCCGTGTATTATCATTGTCGGCTGAAAAATCTTTTTCGCTGACAAAACAGGTTGTACACTATCTACATTGAAATGTGCAATTTGCTCAGAATACTTCATTGCTTCATCAGAAATCCAGCTAATTCTGAAAAAAGTAATACGTGCAAAATAATCATGTATAGTTTCACGCAAATTTGCAAAAGGACTTTCTGAAATTCCACAGACAATTCTTTTATCCTCAGCCATAGCTTGAATTGCAATAGCAGCCCCTAATGAATGACCAAACACCGCATAGGGTGCAGAATTTGGAAATTTTATAGTCACCGAGTCAATATATATTGATAAATCCTTCTTCTCATAATAACCAAAAGTACAGTTCAAACCACCACTTTCACCTTGTGCTCTTGAATCGTAACAGACACAATTGAACCCTTCCGAAGCAAACATATTCACTGTTGATAACATTGCATTCTTACAGCTGCCAATTCCATGTAATAAAAAAATTGTGCCTTTGGATGGCTTTATCTGAGAATTTATAAACCAACCAATTAGTTTAATTGAATCTTCAACAGTAATATTAAAATCAGAATAACTCAATCCTATTGAAGCAGGTGTTAGTAAACCTTCATAATTCTTTAAAACTTGCTCTTTTGTAATACGGTTCGGTCTAATAGCTGAATATGGTAAATAGTTTTTTATGAAATAATTTAATGTTAAGTAAGAAATTCCAGCAAAAACAATTATTACAAGAAATATTATTCGAAAGTATTTTTTCAAATTAACTTTTAAAATATTTTAATTAAGGATTTTGTAATAATTTCCAAAAATGTGCCGGGAAAAATTCCTAAGATAATAACTATTAAAGCAGAAATGATAATTGCAATCAATGAAGTGCGGCTTGGTTCCACTACTAATTCATTTTCAGACGATTTGAAATACATCAGAACAACAATTCTTAAATAAAAATAAACACTGATTGCGCTTGATAAAACTCCAAGTATCGCAAGCCAGGTTAAATCGGATTTTATCGCAGCAATAAAAATGTAGTACTTTCCAAAAAAACCAGCAAACGGCGGAATACCTGCGAGCGCAAACATCAATATTGCTAATAAAGCAGCTAACAATGGCTGGCGATTTCCAAGTCCTGCATAAGAATTTATGTTAAGATTAGTTTCATCTTTTCCCTCAATTAGCGAAACAATACCAAAAGCGCCAAGATTCATAAATGTGTATGCAGCAAGATAAAAAACAACACCTGCCACAGCATCGTGACTACCTGCGGCTAATCCAATTGCAAGATAGCCTGCATGCGAGATTGATGAATAAGCTAACATTCTTTTAATGTTATCCTGTGCAATTGCAACGATACTACCATAGAACATTGAGAGAAGTGAAATAACTGCTAAATAAGGAGTAAACAGATTTCCGGCAGGACCATTAAACAGTGCAAACAAACTTGCAAGGATTGCGCTAAAAGCAGCGGCTTTTCCACCTGTTGAAAACAATGCAGCAACTGTTGTTGGCGAACCTTCATAAACATCAGGAACCCACATGTGAAATGGAAATGCGGCTATCTTAAATGAAAAACCAATTAAAAATAAAAGTACGCCTGTAAGAAATAAAAGATTACCAGATAACGCTTCAAAGTTTGTTGTGATGTAATCAATTGAAGTGGTAGTTGCGCTTCCATATATCAAAGCAATTCCATAAACTATAAATCCCGTGGCAAAAGCGCCGAGTAAAAAGTATTTGAGAGAAGCTTCGTTTGCTTTTGTTTTTTTTCTATTCATTCCGGCAAGTATGTAAAAAGAAATTGACATCAATTCCAAGCCGAGAAAAATAACAAACAAATCTTTAGCGGCAGCCATTAACATCATTCCAAGCACGGACGATTGCAGAATTATATAATACTCGCCAAAATATGTTCCATATTTTTTTATATAATCAATCGAAAGCAAGCAAACTATTGCAGCACCTAATGTAAACATTGCGTGAAAAATATTCACATTGCCGCCGGTTTCAAGCATATTTTGCATTACAATTGAAACATCACCAACATAATATAAAGAGTGTAAACCTGCAGCCATAAATAGCACTACAGAAAACCATGGAAGCAGTGCTTCACTTTTATCTGAATACATTTCAATTAAGAGTGATATTATAATACCTGCCCCAATTATAGCAATCGGAAGTACATTAAAAAATTCTTGAGTGTTATTAAACATTATGCTTTATCTTTTTATAACTTCATTAGTTTGATGTTGATTCAAGCCAAGTTCTGTTGGATTAACTTTTATCGGATTATAAATCTGCTTAACAACTTTAGCGGTAGATTTATCAGATATATTAAGAAATGTTCCCGGATAAATTCCTATCCAGATTATGAGAATAAAAATAGGAACAAGAACAAATATCTCTCTTTGATTCATATCTTTTATTCCAACAAGTTTTTGATTTTTTACAGGACCAAAAACAACCCGCTGATACATCCACAATAAATAAACTGCAGCAAAGATTACTCCGCTTGCAGCAAAAACAGTAAACCACCAGCTATTCAAAATCGGCGATTTGAAAGAACCGAGCAGAATCAAAAACTCGCCTACAAATCCGTTTAATCCCGGCAAACCAACTGATGATAACGAAGCGAACATCAATGCAAAAGAAAAAACAGGAACAAGTTTTGCAAGACCACCATAATCGGCAATTTCGCGTGTGTGTGTTCTTTCATAAATTACACCGACCAAAAGGAATAATGCTCCTGTTGATAATCCATGATTTATCATCTGAATTATAGCGCCTTGAATTGATTCTTGAGTCATTGCAAAAATACCAAGCACAACAAAACCTAAATGCGAAACAGATGAATAAGCAACAAGTTTTTTAACATCTGTTTGAACCATTGCAACAAGCGCGCCGTATATAATTCCAATTATTGCAAGCGTAGAAATATATGGAGCAGCTTGAATCGAGGCTTCCGGAAAAAGTGGAAGGTTAAATCGTAACAAACCATAAGTTCCCATTTTTAGTAGAACGCCAGCAAGTATAACGGAGCCTGCAGTTGGCGCTTGAACGTGTGCATCCGGCAGCCAGGTATGCAATGGAAACAACGGAACTTTTATTGCAAAACTAAAAGCGAAGGCTAAGAACATCCATATTTGAATATCCATAGGTATTAACGGAGCAACTGTGTACAACTCAATTAAGTTGGTAGTAAAATGTCCGAGCGGTCCGATTGCGTAAACAGCAAGCCAAATTATTGCAACAAGCATTAACAAGCTGCCGAACATTGTATAAATAAAAAATTTGACTGCTGCGTAAACTCTTTCTTTTCCGCCCCAAATACCAATTATAAAATACATCGGAATTAACATTGCTTCCCAGAATATGTAGAAGAGGAACAAATCAAGAGAAATGAAAACGCCAAGCATTCCAACTTCGAGCATTAAAAAGAAGAATGTAAATTCTTTTACTTTGTGTTCGATACTTGTCCAGCTTGAAATCAAAGTTAGCGGCGTTAAAAATGTAGTTAGTAATACAAGCAGTAAAGACATTCCATCAATACCAACATGGAAACTGATATTTAATCCTTTTATCCAATCAATTTTGTTGATGAACTGGAAATCCGAATTTGCTGAATCAAACTGAAAATAGATAATAAGCGATAAGATGAATGCAACTGTAGAAATAGCTAAGGCAGCATATCGAATTAAATTTGCTTGTTCCTTTTTGATTAACAAAATCAGCAGCGAGCCGATTAAAGGAATTAGAATTAAATATGTTAACAGAAAATTTTGTTCCATTTTATAAACTTAATATTATCCAGAAAAAAGCTGCAACAATTCCTAGCATCATAACTAAAGCATAAAATTGCGCAACGCCTGTTTGTAGTTTCCTGATATTTTTCGAGGTCAAATCAATTATTTTTGCAACGCCATTAACAACACCATCTATAAGAATGTTATCGGCAATCTTCCACAAAAATGATCTTGAAGTATTTAATATTGGATTAACTATTGCGGCATCGTAAGCTTCATCAACAAAGTATTTATTCCATAACAAGTTGTAAATTCCTCTGAATCTCTGGGATGTATTTAGTGCGATAGATGGTTTTTTAAGATAAACATATCTTGCAAACATTATAGCGCTTGCTGCAAAAACTACCGATAAGACCATTAATAGGAGTTCTTCAAAATGCGAGTGCATACTAAATGATGCTAATTTTCTATCGGCATCTGCAAAAATTGGTGAAAGCCAGTTATGAAATTGATTACCATGTTCGCCGGAAAATATTTCTGGTATTCCAATAAATCCACCAACTGCAGAAAGCACTGCTAAAATTATTAACGGAACTGTCATCAAAGCTGGAGATTCGTGTGGATGTTTTTCGTGTCCAAATCTTTCTTTTCCTTCAAAAGTTAAGATGTAAAGACGGAACATATAAAAAGCGGTCATCATTGCTGTACCTGCGCCGATAATCCAGAAAAATAATCCGCCGTTTGCATAAGACTGCCAAAGAATTTCATCTTTGCTAAAAAAACCTGAAAGCGGCGGAATGCCGGAAATTGCAAGTGCGGCAATCAAAAATGTAAAATATGTGCGCGGCATATATTTTTTAAGTCCGCCGTATTTTTGAATATCCTGTTCATCGTGCATTGCATGAATAACAGAACCAGCGCCAAGAAATAATAAGGCTTTGAAAAATGCGTGAGTCATTACGTGAAATATTCCAGCAGAAAAAGCTCCCATTCCCATTGCAAGGAACATATAACCAAGCTGCGAAACGGTTGAGTATGCAAGCACTTTTTTAATATCGTTTTGAACAACGCCAATTGTTGCGGCAAAGAAAGCGGTTAATGCTCCGATGATTGCAACAACCATTAAAATATCCGGCGCGCTTGCAAATATTATTGATGTGCGGGCAACCATATAAACACCGGCTGTAACCATTGTGGCGGCATGAATAAGCGCCGAAACCGGTGTTGGACCAGCCATTGCATCGGGAAGCCAAACAAATAATGGAATCTGTGCGGATTTGCCGGTTGCACCAATAAATAAAAATATTGCAATAAAACTAAATGTGGTTTCCGAAATGTTGAAAGAAACTGCGCGAGAAAAAACTTCGTTAAAGTTTAAACTTCCAAAGGTCATATATATTAAAAACATTCCGAGCAGAAATCCGAAATCACCAATTCTGTTTACGATGAATGCTTTTTTTGCTGCATCTGAAGTTGTGCTTTTTTCAAATTTTCTATCGTACCAAAATCCGATAAGCAGATATGAACAAAGACCAACGCCTTCCCAGCCGAGAAATAACAAAACAAAGTTATCACCGAGAATTAAATTCATCATAGCAAAGATGAAGAGATTTAAATATGCGAAGAATCGCCAAAAACTTTTATCGCCATGCATATATCCGATTGAGTAAACGTGAATTACAAATCCAACGCCCGTTACTATTAAAGCCATTACAAGCGAAAGTTGATCAACTTGATATGCAAAACTTACATTTAGATTTCCGACTGAAAGCCAGCTAAATAATGATACTATTGTTTGCCTTTGTTCAACAGGTAAACCAAGAGTCTCAATAAAAGCGCCAAGTGCAATCAAGAATGAAATGCCAATAGCGCCGCTTCCGATTATGCCGATAACTTTTTCATTTTTAATTCTGCTGCCAAATATTCCGTTGATTAAAAATCCAACCAAAGGAAGAACAACAGTTAAGTAAATAATTTCTCTCATATATAAAATTTAATCTCTGGCTTTACCATTTAAGAATATTTATTTCATCAATATTTACAGTTAGCTTGTTGCGGAAAATCGCAATGATTATCGCAAGTCCAACTGCTGCTTCAGCGGCTGCAACGGTCATAACAAAAAATACAAACAACTGACCAATTGAATTTCCTTGAAAAGATGAGAAAGCGACTAAAGTTAAATTAGCCGAATTAAGCATTAATTCGATACTCATAAAAACTATAATTGCGTTCCTTCGCGTTAGAACGCCAGCTACACCGACAAAAAACATAAATGCACTAAGAATTAAATAATATTCAATTGTAATATTCATAATCAGTCAAATTTCTTCTTTGCTAAAACTAAAGCGCCGATTGTTGCGGCGAGTAATAAAAAGCCCGCAGCTTCAAAAGGCACAACATAATTTGTAAATAATTCCCTGCCTATGGATTCGATTGTTCCCGCTTCAATGCTTTTTGATAAATCTTTAGAAATACTTTTTGAGGGATTTGCAACAAAAATTAAATAAACAAGTTGAACAAAAACAATAAATGCGATAAACAACGCAAATATTTTAATTTTAGGATTGATTTCTAAAAAACGCTTTTCGTTTTCAGGACGCAATAACATCAAAACAAAAAGGAACAGAACCATTATTGCTCCGGCATAAACGATAACTTGAACGACTGCAATAAATTGTGCATTTAACGTAAGATATAAACCGGCAAGAGATGCAAAGTTTAATACAAGAAATAATGCAGCAATAACAGGATTGCTTCGAGTAATCATAATTACTGCGGTTGAAGCAGCAACGATTGCGAATATAAAAAATAAAATAACTTCTAAACTCATATTGTTTTATAAAACTTTAATTGTGCATTATACATTGTTCATTGTAAATTACTACGGAGTATTACGGTAAATCATTCTTGGAAACGGAATAGCTTCACGCAAATGATCCAAACCGCAAATCCAGCTAACCGTTCTTTCCAATCCTAATCCAAAACCTGAATGTGGAACTGAACCAAATCTTCTTAAATCCAAATACCATTCAAAAGCTTCTTGAGGCAGATTGTGTTCCTTAATTCGCTCCAATAGAAAATCTAAATTATCTTCTCGCTGGCTGCCGCCAATAATTTCTCCATAACCTTCAGGAGCTAGTACATCAACAGCAAGCGCTACTTTTGGATTTTCAGGATCACGCTTCATATAAAATGCTTTTACTTCTGATGGATAACGATGAACCATAACAGGACGATCAAACTGCTCTGAAATAATTGTTTCATCTGTTCCGCCAAGATCATTACCCCATTCAAAATCAATTCCATTTTTCTTTAGAATCTCAACCGCATCATCATAGCTAACACGCGGAAAAGGGCGTTTTACCATTTGAAGTTTTGTTGTATCGCGTTCTAATATTTTTAATTCTTCGGCTTTTTCAGTTAGAATTGTTTGAACTATATATTCCAAAAATTCTTCAGCCAAATCCATATTATCGTTCAAATCATTAAAGGCTACTTCAGGCTCAATCATCCAAAATTCTGTAAGATGTCTTCTCGTTTTAGATTTTTCTGCTCGGAAAACCGGACCAAAAGTATAAACTTTGCCAAGAGCCATTGCTCCAGCTTCGGCATAAAGCTGCCCTGATTGTGTTAAATAAGCATTACCCAAATCAAAATATGGAGTTTCAAATAAAGTGGAAGTTCCTTCGCAAGCGCTCGGTGTTAAAATTGGCGGATCCATTAATGTAAAACCGCGATCATCAAAAAAATCGCGAATAGCTTTTACTATACGATGTCGAATTTTCATGATTGCAACTTGCTTGCTGGAACGCAACCAGAGATGCCTGTTATCTAATAGAAACTCAATTCCGTGTTCTTTTGGAGAGATTGGGTAATCATGTGCTTCAGCAATAACATTTAAGTTTGTTGCGTCAAGTTCATATCCACCAGGAGCGCGTGGTTCTAACTTTACTTTGCCTGTAACTTCGATAGAAGATTCCTGTCCTATCTTATCAGCTTTATCAAAAACTTCTTCAGTTAAATTGCCCTTAAAATAAACACACTGAAGATAGCCTGTGCCATCTCTTAAAATAATAAATTTAATTTTACCGCTGGATCGTTTGTTGAAGAGCCAACCTCGAAGTGTAACTTCCTGCCCGACATATTTACCAAGATCACTAATTGTAATTTTCTGCATTTGAAATGTTTTCTATCTTAAATTTGTGTGGCAAATATATAGGTCAATCTAAAAAAAACAAAAGAAAGATAAATAAAGATTTTTTTAGTAGTGCAGGATTAAACATAAAAAATATTTTAACTAAAGAACCGCACAAAAAATAAATTTTAGATATATTACAACTTATAAACTAATATTTTATGCAAAAACAAAAATCAAAACAAATAAACACAGATAGTATTTACAACCGATATCAAATAGGGAATGAACTATTAGATAATAATATTAAAAAATATTATTACTCGTTAAACAAATCTTTAGTTTTCTTTGTAATATTTTAGAATGTTATTTTGTGTAATAAATTGTTTTCATGTATGAAAGTTGGATTACAATATAAGTCGTCCCATGGATTGATTATTTAATTATTAAAATAAAGTAAGGATAATTTGATGAAAACTGCTGTAATTACAGGCGGAGCAGGATTTCTTGGCTCGCATCTTTGTGATGTACTTTTGGCTGATGGAATGAGAGTAATTTCTATTGATAATTTACTTACCGGAAGTTTAAAAAATATTACACATCTCTTTACAAACAATAATTTTTCGTTTGTAAATTATGATGTTACAAACTTTGTTCATGTTTCCGGAAATGTAGATTACATCCTTCACTTCGCATCTGCGGCTAGCCCCAAAGACTATATAAAATATCCGATTCAAACTCTAAAAGTTGGCTCGCTTGGAACTCACAAAGCTCTTGGTCTGGCAAAAGAAAAAAATGCAGTATTCCTGCTTGCATCTACTTCCGAAGTTTATGGCGATCCAGTTATTCACCCTCAAAAAGAAGATTATTGGGGAAACGTAAATCCAATTGGTCCACGTGGAGTTTATGATGAGGCGAAACGTTTTGCCGAAGCTATGACTATGGCTTATCATCGTTACCACGGACTTGATACTCGCATTGTTAGAATATTTAATACTTTTGGACCTCGAATGAGATTTAATGACGGTAGAGCCATTCCGGAATTTATGAGTCAGGCACTACTTAATAAACCTATAACAGTTTACGGCGATGGTACGCAAACAAGAAGTCTTACTTACGTTGATGATACTATTGACGGTATTTATAAACTTCTTTTATCAACTGAAGTTGAACCTGTTAATATCGGTAACCCTGATGAATTGAGCCTGAATAAATTGGCGGAGGAAATTATAGAACTAACAAAATCTAAAAGTAAAATTATTTATCAAGATTTGCCTGTTGATGATCCAAAAGTCCGAAAACCCGATATCACTAAAGCTAAAAATATTTTAGGATGGGAACCAAAAGTTTCGAGACACGATGGTTTGATAAAAACCTTTAATTACTTTAAATCAAATATAAATGAAATTAAAATATTGGATTGAAATTCTTCAAGAAATTGTATCTATTTCTTTAAAATGATTTATTTGCAAAGCAGGAAATGGATTGCAAGTTAAATCATCTCTTGTACCATTTTCATAAAGAGATTTACCGCGAAATGCTATCATAGCAGCATTATCTCCGCAAAATTCTAAATCAGGTATTACAAGTTTAACATTTATAGACTCGGCTAATTTATTTGCTTCGGATTTTAAGTAAGTATTTGCAGCAACACCGCCAACAACAGACAAAGATTTAATTTCAAATTTGTCCGCTGCCCGCTTTAGATTTCTAATCAAAGCCTTAACCGCAGCTGTTTGAAACGATGCAGCGATATCAGCAATATCCTGCCTGCTTAAATTTTCAGCACCACCTTTTGATTGAACATATCTTAATACAGATGTTTTTAATCCGCTAAAAGAAAAATTCAATGGCTGCTTCAAATCGGCAACAGGAAAAACAATACTACTGCCATCGCCATTTGCAGCTGCGTTTTGTATTTTCGGTCCGCCCGGATAGCCAAGTCCGAGAAGCTTTGAAACTTTATCAAATGCTTCGCCAGCTGCATCATCAACAGTGCTGCCAAGTTTTATAATTTCTATGAAACTTCTAACAAGCAGCAGCAATGTGTGTCCACCAGAAACAACTAATGATAGAAAAGGAAACTCAGGTTTTTCAGGCATTAAGAATCCGGAAAAAATATGACCTTCAATATGATTAACACCTATAAATGGCTTTTCAATTGTTAATGCAATTCCCTTCGCATAAGTTAATCCAACAAGTAAAGCACCAATTAATCCAGGTCCTGCGGTAGCTGCGATTAAATCAATATCTTTTAATGATAAATTAGCTTTCTTTAAAGCTTCTTTAACTAAAGGATTTATAATTTGAAGATGAGCACGGCTTGATAGTTCTGGAACAACACCGCCGTATTTTGTATGAAAATCCTGCGAGGCTATTAAATTGGCGGAAAGCAAATCACCTTTAATTACTGCAACAGAAGTTTCATCACAAGAACTTTCTATCCCAAGTACGTTCATCGTTTACCAAAAGTTAAAAAACTTTTAACGATATGCCCAGCCATTGAAGGATTTTCTTTTAATCTGCGAATTGAATAAGCATACCAATCCTTACCAAAAGGAATATAAATTCTAATTTTATAACCATCATTATTAATTTTATCGCGCAAGTCTTCTCGCACACCAAGCAGCATTTGGAATTCAAATTTATCTTTAGCAATATTTTGTTCTTTGATTTTTAGATAAGCAGCATCAATTAAATATTTATCGTGTGTTGCTATGCCTACATAATTTCCATCTTTAAACATTTTATCAAGCAGCTTTAAATAGTTATCTCTCACAGCCTGTTTATCTTTATATGCAATTGCAGCAGGTTCAACATAAATACCTTTGCACAGCCTGTAATTTGTTCCGATTTTATTAAGAGTTGTAACATCATCATAAGAGCGTCTCATATAAGATTGTATTACAACGCCAACATTTTTATGCTGTTCATAGATTTTTTTGTAGAGTTGAATCGTCTTATCAGTAAATGGAGAGTCTTCCATATCTATTCGGACAAAGTTATTATATCCAGAGGCTTTTTTTACTATTTCAAGTATCTGTTCGTGTGCAAAATTTTCATCAATTGCCAGCCCCATTTGAGTTGGTTTTATGGATAAATTGGCTAAAAGTTTGTTTTTATTTATTGCATCCAGCACTTGCAAAGCTTGATTTTTAGCGTTAAGAGATTCTTCAACGTTACTTACGGATTCTCCAAGCACATCCATTGTAGCGTAAATGCCTTTTGCATTTAATTTTTTTACAAATTCAATTGCTTCTTGAAGTGTTTCCCCAGCAATATATTTTTTCGAAAAGAATCCAACGATCTGTTTAGGCATTAACTGAACGATTTGAACAATAATTTGATTTATAAAATCCACTGCAAACTCCTAAAATATTGTGGTTCAAATTTAGTGTATTCTGTACAGGTAATAAAAACAAAGAATAGTTGTAAATAAGGGTTTTCAAATAATTCTTAAACTGTTTCATTAAAAGAAAAACATTAAACGTCTCTAAAGTATTAAAACTAATTTAATCCTAAAGTAATGCACAAAAAATTAAATTTAGATTTTAGGTCTTCAATTGTAGAATTATTTGAAAAAATAAAATCAGCTCTTTTCATTTTCTCTACTTCCGGATATTGATTGTGTTCTCGCTTTAAAAAATCATCTTCAGTTAATCCAGCAGATATTTTTCTTTTCAGCCTTAATTCCCTTTCAGACGTAATAAGAACGACGTAATCAAACATCTTTTCCATATCGGCTTCATAAATCAAAGCTGCTTCGGTAAATACAATTTTGTGTTTTTTTAATAATTCTTTTGTTGATTTTTCTATTGTATTAAAAACACGTGGATGAAGAATTGATTCAAGTTTATGGAGTTTACCTAAATCGTTAAAAACTTCTTTTGCTAAAAAATCTTTGTTTGGTTTTTGATTTATATATGATTGTTTTCCAAATTCTTTGATTATCAGCTCTATAACTTTTTCATCAGATTCAAGAATATACTTTGAAATATCATCCGCAAATAATACTGGGTAACCTGCTTCAATAACAAACCTGCTAAACGTAGATTTACCCGAGCCAATATTTCCTGTTATTGCAATTTTCATATTTCAATCAATCAATTAAAACAAAGAAAAACATTGCAGAAAAATTTGTAATTGTAAATTCACAAATACTAATTCTATTTAGCATAGCCGATTTTTCTAACTTCACGAATTACAACAACTTTAATTTGTCCGGGATAATCCATTTCCTCTTCAATCTTTGCTGCTATTTCTCTTGCCAATCTATCTGCGCTAACATCATCAATTTTATCCTGTTCAACAACAACTCTAATTTCTCTGCCTGCTTGAATAGCATAAGTTTTTGCAACGCCTTCAAAAGATTTTGCAAGAGCTTCCAGATTTTCTAAACGCTTTACATAACTTTCTAACGGCTCTCTTCTTGCGCCCGGTCTTGAGCCGCTAATAGCATCTGCCGATTGAACCAAAGCTGCAATAGGATGTTCCATCTCAATATCTTCGTGGTGAGAACCAACCGCGTTTACAACAATCGGATGTTCTTTATATTTTTTTGTTAGATCATAACCAAGCAAAGCATGAGGTCCTTCGACACTTTTGTCAATTGTTTTACCAACGTCGTGCAATAAGCCTGCTCTTTTAGCCATCACTGGATCAAATCCCAATTCGGCAGCCATAATACCTGTTAGATAAGCAACTTCAACACTATGCTGCAAAAGATTTTGTCCATAACTGGAACGATATCGCATTTTACCAACATGCTTAATTAACTCATTGTGCATATTGTGCAATCCCAGCGAAAGTATTGTATTCTCCCCTTCTCTTAGAATTTCTTCTTCCAGTTCCTGCGATACTTTCAAAACAACTTCTTCAATTCTTGCGGGATGAATTCTACCGTCGGCAATTAATCTTTCTAAAGATAAGCGAGCAATTTCTCTTCTGAACTGATCGAACGATGAAAGTATAACCGCCTCGGGTGTATCGTCAACAATTACATCAACACCTGTGGCTGATTCAAAAGCACGAATGTTTCTGCCCTCTTTACCGATTATTCTTCCTTTCATTTCATCGTTTTGTATCTGAACGACAGACACGGTTGATTCAATAGTATAATCGGCGGCTGTTCTTTGTATTGCCTGAACAATAATTTTTTGAGCTTCTTTTTTCCCTTCAGCTTTTGCTTTATCATGTATCTCTTTTACAGTTTGAGCCGCATCTGTTTTAGCAGCATTTACTAAATTTTCAACGAGCATTTTTTTGGCTTCTTCAGTAGTAAGCCCCGATATTTTTTCGAGCTTATCATTCTGTGCAACTTCAAGTTTTTTTACTTCTTCAGATTTTATATCAAGATTCGCTTTAAATTCTTGAATTTGTTTTTCTAATTTTCTCAAATCTTTTTCTTTAGTAAGAACCAGCTCAAATTTCTTTTCGCTGTTTTCTTCCCTTTGCTGAAGCTGTTTTTCTAAAACGGAAAGTTTTTGTTTTTTTTGATTTACTTCTCCGTCAAACTCAACTTTCTTTTTATACCATTCATCTTTTACTTCAAGTAATTTTTCTCTTTTTAAGTTATTGGATTCTTTTTTAGCATCTTCAATCATTTGTGCTGCTTTTTCTTCACCTGCAACAATGCTTTTTTTTCCGAAACGAGAGTTAAGAATCCATCCGAGAGAAAAAAACAACACGATGATTATTGCAACCATCGGCATAATAACATATAATTCCATAGAACCTCCGTAGTAAGATATTTTATAAAACCGACACTGCCGCGGCTAATAGGAAAAACCCTATGTTGCACGGTGGGTTAGCGCCCGAACGCTTTTTACTTCCACTGCCCAGTTATAAAAACCAGGATCCCGAATTGCTTCGGGCTGAGGCCTGTAATACACGCCGAAGTACACAATCCCAAAATATTGAAATGTTAGTTTTTCATTAAGTAAACGGCAGTGCGGTAAATTTAAGATGGGTCGGACATTTCAGGTTCTTTAAGAAGAAGTTTTATTCTCTTTATTTTGTCTGTGGCTCGTATAAGGAATTCCCTGTTACTATTTTTTTCCATAAACAAATCATAAGCAATATTCAAACAAGCAATAATAGCTATGGTTTGAGCAGGTTGATCAGGTAATTCATCTTTAGTCTCTTCCATAACTTTATTTACATAAATTGCTAATTCTTTTGCAATCTCTTCATTTTCTACTAAAAGCGAATACTCTTTATCAAAGATTTTTATTTTTAACTTCTTTTTTTCAGCCATTGAAATATCTACACCATCGAACAATCATTATTAATTATTTTTTAAGAACTTAAGTGACCATCAATTTTCGAAATTAGATCCTGTATTTTTTGTTTTAGCGATTCCCTCTCTTTATTATTTAAAGAATTTATAATATTGTTTTCTTCCTCCTGCTGCTGCATATTGACAAGTTCCTGTTCAATATCAACTATTTTTTTTTGAAGGAATGAATTATCTTGCTTAAGTTTTGCAATCTGGATTTCTAGTTCAGTTTTTCTTTCAAGAGTATCCTGAAGTTTATTTCCCAGTGTCGCGATTTCCGATTCTATTGCAGAAAGATCGCGTATTAATGAATCATATTTTACTAAATCAACCAATTATTTGCCTCTTAATTGAGCGTTAAATTCTTTGGTTATCAACTGTATTAAGTTACTAAAATCTTTTTCAACTTCATCTTCAACAAGTGTACGGCTTTCATCCCAATATTCTAAAGTGAATGCTAAACTTTTTTTGCTGCCGCCAAAAGCATCACTTTCAAAAACATCAAATATGCTTACTTCTTTAAGAAGTTTTGAACCTTTTTTTAATATAAACTCTTTTATTTCTGAATATGTAACAGTTTTATCAAGAATAAAAGCAAAATCTCTTATCATCTTAGGATACTTTAACGGTTCTTTATAAATTTTTGGCTTTCTATCAATTGATTTCAACAAAGATAAGTTGAACTCAAATGCAAATAAATCCTGATTTATATCATACAATTTAAGAACTTCACTTCGAACTTTCCCGCCTTGCCCGATTACTACTTGATCATATTTTTTAGTTAATTGATATGCGAAAATTTCATTTACTTCTGAATAATAGGAATCAATTAAAACATTGTCAAGCGCTATTTTCTTTTGGAATGATTCGATATAAGATTTCAAATCATAGAAATCCGAATTTCTATCCTTAGCATTCCAGTTTATTTGAGATTCTTTTCCGGTAATAATAAATATCAAACTTTGATTTTCGGAAAAGTCATTAAAGCTTTTTATTTCGCTGTTAATAATTTTATTAAATACATTTCCAATTTCAAAGAACTTAATATCCTTAACACCCTGCCGCAAATTTTTTGAGATAGTTAAAAGCGCACCTGGCAGCAATGATGTTCGCAGACAACTCATATCAGCGCTTAAAGGATTGGTAATGTAAACTGGATTACCTGTTAGCTTTGCATCTGGTTCTGCTTGAAGCGGATTATTTATCATTTCAAAAAAACCAAGTGAAGTAGCAGTCTGCCTGATCTTCTCATCAAATTCTAATTCATCAATTTTCTTTTCGAGCGTGATGTTAATTTTTGTAACGGTTGGAATATTATCGTATCCGTTTATTCGTGCAACTTCTTCTATCAGATCAATTTCCCTATCTATATCAGGACGATAAGTTGGCACGGAAACCAATAATTTATCGTCGTCCAAAACTTTAATTGCAAAACCCAACTTAGTAAGTATTGTTTTTATTTTTTCCGATGAAACTTCATAACCAAGAATCTTTGTGGTTCTTGAAAATCTGAGTTCAACTTCTTTAGGATAAATCTTTAAAGGATAAACATCAATAATTCCATTAGCTATTTTTCCACCTGCTAATTCTGCAATAAGTTGAGCAGTTCGCTCGGCTGCATATTTAGTGATGTTAGGATCTGTTCCTCTTTCAAATCTGTATGAAGCATCCGAACTTAGTCCTAAATTCTTAGATGTCTTTCTTATACTTGCCGGATTAAAATATGCGCTTTCAATAAGAATATTTTTAGTTGAATTTGTAATTTCAGAATTTTCCCCACCCATTACTCCTGCTATTGCAACCTCTTTATTGCCGTCGCAAATCATTAGAGTATTTACTGGAAGTTTTCTCTCTTTTGAATCAAGAGTTTTAAATGTTGTTTCTTCCGATGTACTTTTTACTACAATTATATTTTCATTCAAAAGATCAAGATCAAAAGCATGTAATGGCTGACCACACTCGTGAAGAACAAAATTTGTTATGTCAACAATATTGTTTATAGGACGTAAACCAATCGCTTCTAATTTTTCTTTTAACCAATTTGGCGATTCTTTTACTTCCACACCGGTAACAACTTTTGCTATGTAACGCGGACAATTTATTGCGTCTTCAACTATAACGGAAGCCAAATCATTTATGTTTTGCTCGCTCTCATCTAAAATAATTTCCGGAATTTTCAAATCTAAATTGAAAATTGCGGCAATATCACGGGCAACTCCGATATGTGAAAGTGCATCAGGACGATTTGGAGTTATCGCAATTTCCAGCTCTATATCATCAAGATTTAAAGCTTTTGTTATTGATTGTCCTGCTTGCAGATTTTCATCAAGAACCATTATACCTTTATGGTCATTACTAAGAAGAAGTTCGTCTTCCGCGCAAATCATTCCATTAGATTCAACACCACGAATTTTTGCTTTCTTTATTTCAAATCCACCATTAGGGATTATTGTACCGATGGGTGCGAAAACTACTTTCTGTCCGGCTGCAACATTTGGAGCACCGCAGACAACCTGTAAATCATCTTTACCGTCAAAAACTTTGCAAATAGATAGCTTATCAGCGTTTGGATGTTTGGAAGATTCTTTTACAAATCCGACAACAAAATTTTTATAACGTTCATTTTTATTAACAACATCTTCAACTTCAAGACCGGACATTGTTAGTTTAGATATTATTTCATCTGTGGAAATTCCACTTATATCAATATAATCTTTTATCCAATTAAGAGAGATTTTCATTTCTTATATCCACATTAAAACTGTTTTAAGAATCTTAAATCATTATCAAAGAAAATCCGGATATCATTTATGCCGTATTTTAGCAAAGCAATTCTTTCTATTCCCATTCCAAAAGCATAGCCTGTAAATTTTTCAGAATCATAATTAACGTATTTAAAAACATTCGGATCAACCATTCCGCAGCCAAGAATTTCTAACCAGCCGGAATTTTTACAGATCTTGCAGCCTTTGCCTTTGCATAAATAGCATGTAATATCCATTTCAGCGCTTGGTTCTGTAAAAGGAAAATAGCTCGGTCTGAATCTGTATTTTAAATCGGAGCCGTAAAACTGTTTTGCAAAAGAAACAAGCGTTCCTTTCAGTTCGGCAAATGTAACATCGGTATCAACATAAATACCATCAACTTGATGAAACATGCAATAGCTGCGAGCGCTAACTGCTTCATTTCTGTAAACACGACCCGGCATTATTGCACGCACAGGCGGCATTTGTTTTTCCATTATTCTAATTTGAACAGGAGTTGTATGAGTTCGTAGTAAAAAATCTTTGCTCACAAAAAAAGTATCCTGCATATCTCTTGCCGGATGGTTTGCAGGAAAGTTCAGTGATTCAAAATTGTAATAATCTGATTCTAACTCAGGACCATCGGCAACAGAAAATCCTAAACCTTTAAATATTGATTTTATTTCATCGAGAGTTTGAGTTAAGATGTGTTTACTTCCAATAATGTAATTACTGCCCGGCAGTGTTAGATCAATTACATTTTCTACAGCGATACTGTTTAAAGAAATATTTTCTTTAATGCCATCAAATTGAGAAGTTAGCTGGCTGCGCAAAATATTTAATTCTTTTCCAAGCAACGGCTTAGCCTCTTTGGGCGCATCTTTAAGCTGCTCAAAAATTTGAGTAACTAATCCGTTACGGCTAAAGTATTTAATTCTAATCTCTTCAACATCTTTTAAAGAAGAAACTGATTTAATATCTAAAGCAAAACTTTCTTTTATTTCAGTAATGTTTTTTTCAAGCATAGATATTCTAAATCTTTAAATAAAAAATACCCTCGCAGGATAAAATTCTAAATAAATCCTAAGAGGGTATTAAACTAATTAATAGAAAATTTAACTACTTCGGAAAAAGCAGTTGGATTTTCAGCAGCCAAACTTGCAAGAACTTTACGATTAATATCAACACCTTTTTTATTAAGTGCATCAATTAAGCGTGAGTAAGTAGTTCCGTTTACTCTTGCAGCAGCATTAATTCTGATTATCCACAACGATCTGTAATTTCTTTTTTTAAGTTTTCTGTCTCTATATGCGTGATTGAGACCTTTATCAATAGCGTTTTTTGCGGCAGTTAATACATTACCCTGATTGCCCCAATATCCTTTTGCACGCTTTAAGAAATTTTTTCTTCTGCGATGCGACGCAACTTTATTTTTTGACCTTGGCATTTTTTATCCTTTAGCTTTTATTGAACCATAATCATTACACGTTTTTGTTCGGAAACATCTACTAATGTTCCCTTTCTTAAACTTCGTTTTCTCTTTGTAGATTTAGAAGTAAGAATGTGGCTTTTGTAAGCTTTTTTTCTTTTAAATCTGCCAGATGCAGTTTTTTTAAAAGATTTTGCCGCGCCACGATTGCTTTTCATTTTTGGCATTTGTTTATCCTGATTATTTGTTTTTTTTACTTTTCTTTAATTGAGGCACTAATATGGTTGCCATATTACGCCCTTCTAATTTTATAGGAGATTCCACTTTTGATACATCTTCTACTTTTTCAATAAATCTTTTTAATAATTCCTCGCCTTGCGATGTATAAGCCATTTCGCGTCCTTTGAACATTACGCTAACTTTAACCTTGTTTCCATCTTCAAGAAAATTTATCGCATGCTTTACTTTAAAATCAAAATCGTGAACATCAGTATTCGGGTGCATTCTAATTTCTTTTAATATAGAAACCACCTGATTTTTTTTCTGAATTTTCTCACGTTTTTGTTGTTCGTATTTAAACTTACCAAAATCAATAATTTTACAAACTGGCGGCTCTGCCTGAGGCGCAATTTCTACAAGATCCTGCTTTCTCTCTTCGGCTAATCTTATCGCATCTCTTACTGTGTAAACCCCTAATTGTGATCCATCAACATCAATAACTCTAACTTTAGTAGCCTTAATTTCTTCGTTTATACGAACTGTTGATTTCTGAGTGATACTTGACCTCTTATTTGTTATTAAACTTTATTTTTAATTTCGGATGCAATTTTATCAATAAATTCTGATATTGCCAAAGAACCTTTGTCGCCTTCTTTATGTTTTCTTAAAGAAATACTACAAGATTCTTTTTCTTTTTCACCAACTATTAACATATAAGGAACTTTTTTCATTTCCCAATCACGGATTTTATAACCAATTTTTTCGTTTCTTTCATCAAGTTCAAACCGGATTCCAGCTTTCTTTAAATCTTCAGCAACTTGTTTTGCATAATCTATGTGATTTTGAGAAACCGGAATGATAGCTGCCTGAGTTGGAGCTAACCAAACAGGAAACTCACCAGCATAGTGTTCAATTAAAATTCCAAAGAACCTTTCGATAGAACCAAGCAATGCACGATGGATCATAAATGGTCTATGTTCTTTTCCATCCTCGCCAATATAACTTAAATCAAATCTTTCCGGCAAATTAAAATCAAATTGAATAGTACTAAGCTGCCATTCCCTGCCAAGGGCATCTTTAATTTTTATATCAATCTTTGGTCCATAAAAAGCTCCGCCGCCTTCATCAACTTCGTAAGATAGACCTTCACTATTTAAAGCTTTAATTAATGATGCCTCAGCTTTATGCCAGAGATCATCTTCACCAACTGCTTTTTCCGGCTTAGTTGATAAATAATAATTCATATCAGTAAAACCAAAAGAGCCGAGAACAAATTTTGCAAATCTTATTACTTCAATAATTTCGGATTCAATTTGATCGTGCGAGCAAAAGATATGAGCATCATCCTGCGTAAAACCACGTACACGAAGTAAACCGTGAAGTACTCCACTTTTTTCATAACGATAAACTGTGCCGAGTTCTGCCCAGCGCAACGGTAAATCTCTGTAACTACGCAAATTGGTTTTGTAAATCATAATATGAAAAGGACAATTCATAGGTTTTATGTAGTAATCCTGTTCATCCACTTTCATTCCGGCATACATGCTGTCTTTATAAAAATCAAGATGACCGCTTGTTTCCCACAGCCAGCTTTTACCCATATGCGGCGAGTAAAGTAATTCGTAACCATTTTCTAAGTGAGCTTTACGCCAAAAATCTTCTACCTCAAGTCTAATTCGTGCACCTTTCGGATGCCAGTAAATCAATCCTGCGCCAGCTTCTTCGTGAATGCTGAACAGACCGAGAGATTTTCCTAATTTTCTGTGATCTCTTTTCTTAGCTTCCTCAAGCATAAAAATATAATCATCAAGCATTTTCTTTTTAGGGAAAGTGATTCCATAAATTCTTTGAAGCTGTTTATTCTTCTCATCACCACGCCAGTAAGAGCCGGAAATGTTTAGAAGTTTTACAAATTTAATTTTACCTGCATTAGGTAGATGAGGACCTCGACAGAGATCAGTGAAAGAACCTTCCCTGTAAATGCTTATTTTTTCTTTAGCCTCATCCATTTCAGAAAGCAATTCAACTTTATACTGGTCGCCTTTCTGTTTGAAAAATTCAAGTGCATCTTGCAAAGACAATTCCTGTCTCTCAAATTTGCAATCCGTCTTAGAGATTTCGATCATTTTATCTTCAATCAATTTAAGCTGCTCTTCGGATAGCTGGGAATTAATATCAATATCATAATAAAAACCAGAATCAATAGCAGGACCAACGCCAAATTTTGCTTCTGGAAAAATATCCTGAATTGCATGCGCCATAAGGTGAGACGATGAATGCCAATAAACTTCTTTGCCTTCTTTATCATCAAAAGTAAGAAATTTAATAGAACCATCTTCATCAAGCGGGCGGTTCATATCCTTAATTGCATTATTAAACTTTAATGCAAGTGCTTCGTCAGCTAAACGCTGCGAAATTGATTGCGCAATTTGATAACCGGTAATACCATTATCAAATTCTTTAACAGCGCCATCAGGAAATGTAATTTTAATTTTAGTCATATAATTTTTAAAAAAAATCGGAGCTAACTCCGATAATAAACTTAACTTTTGATTTAACTTTTTATTAGAAAGCAAAAAAATATTTCGGAAAATTTTTCGATCAGTGGGCTCTAAAGGAGTCGAACCTTTGACCTTCTGCACGTCAAGCAGACACTCTAACCAACTGAGCTAAGAGCCCAATTCAATTAACAATTTATAATTATAAAGTGTACAATTGAGAATTTTTAATTTTACATCATCAAATTGTAACTAAGTTATAGTACCGAGAGCCGGAGTCGAACCGGCACGTCCCAAACGGAACACAGGATTTTAAGTCCTGTGCGTCTACCAATTCCGCCATCCCGGCAAAAACAATGTAGAAAATAAATTTAAAGAACTTACTTAAAAAACAACCCAATCAAAAAGTAAAAGATGTGTTAATTCATTTCAAAATTGGTTGGTAAAAATAGATAAAATGACTTTTTGTTGCAAGAAAATGACTATATCTTTTTAAAACTAAATTACTGCAACTTGAAATTTATTTATATTAAACGTTTATTCTCACATATAAGAATATATAAAACTTATTATCCCAAATAGGAATTGATTGACAATTATCAACTTGCTCTATCATCATTAAACTGATTTTAACTAATAAAAACAGGTGTGGCATTAACTTTGTCAAAGTTTAGCGATAAAAAAATCGAAATAAAATTACTAATTATCTATTACAATAATAATGAACATATCACACATCGAACATATCGGCATAGCTGTAAAAAACATTAACGAAGCAATTAAATATTATGAGGAAATTCTTGGTCTAAAATGTTATGCTTTTGAAGAAGTTAAAGATCAGAAAGTTAAAACCGCCTTTTTTATGGTTGGAGAAACTAAAATCGAACTGCTGGAATCCACCTCGCCAGACGGACCTATTGGCAAATTCATTGAAAAGAAAGGCGAAGGTATTCATCATCTTGCTTTTGCAGTAAAAGGATTGCAGGATTCGCTGGATGTGTTAAAATCTAAAAATATAATGCTGATTGACGAGCAATATAGAAAAGGCGCAGAAGGATTAAATATTGGTTTCCTTCATCCTAAATCCACTTTTGGAGTATTAACTGAACTTTGCGAAAAACCAATATAAAACTAACTAATAAATATTAAGAGAGTTATTATGTCATCACAAGATAAAATAAAAGAACTAATGGATCTTCGTAATCAAGCCAGACTTGGCGGCGGAGAAAAAAGAATTGATACTCAGCATCAAAAAGGTAAATTAACCGCAAGAGAAAGATTAGACCTTTTACTTGATGAAGGCAGCTTTGAAGAATTCGATATGTTCGTTTCTCATCGCAGTATTGATTTTGGCTTGGATAAACAAACTTATCTTTCAGATGGGGTTGTAACTGGTTATGGTACAATTGATGGAAGATTGGTTTATGTTTTCTCACAGGATTTTACAGTATTTGGCGGTTCATTATCTGAAATGTATGCTCAGAAGATTTGCAAGATTATGGATAAAGCAATGAAAGTTGGCGCACCAATTATTGGAATAAATGATAGTGGCGGTGCAAGAATTCAGGAAGGTGTAAAAAGTCTTGGCGGTTATGCAGATATTTTCCAGAGAAATATTTTAGCTTCGGGTGTTATTCCTCAAATCTCCGCTGTTTTTGGTCCCTGTGCAGGTGGCGCAGTTTACTCCCCTGCTCTAACAGATTTTATTATTATGTCTAAAGAAACAAGTTATATGTTTGTTACAGGACCAAAAGTTGTGAAAACTGTAACTGGTGAAGATGTTACAGATGAACAATTGGGTGGTGCATTTGTTCATGGAACAAAGTCCGGTGTATCTCACTTTATTGCGGATTCTGAACAAGAAGGAATCCAGCTAATTAGAAAACTTCTTAGTTATATGCCTCAAAATAATTTGGAAGACCCGCCAATTGCACCTTGTGATGATCCAATAGATAGGTTAGAAGATGAGCTAAATGAATTAGTTCCTGAAAACCCGAATAAACCTTATGATATGAGAGATATAATTCACGCTGTTGGTGATTATAAAGAATTTTTTGAAGTTGGTAGAAATTATGCCCCAAATATTATAACAGGATTTCAAAGATATAATGGAATGCCTGTTGGTATTGTCGCCAATCAACCAAACTACCTTGCAGGTGTGCTTGATATTAATGCTTCAAGAAAAGCTGCACGCTTTGTAAGATATTGTGATGCCTTCAACATTCCTATTGTTACTTTTGTTGATGTTCCGGGATTTTTGCCTGGCACTGCTCAGGAATATGGTGGAATTATAATTCATGGTGCAAAACTTTTATTTGCTTATGGTGAAGCAACAGTTCCTAAAATTACCGTTATTGTTCGAAAGGCTTACGGCGGAGCTTACGATGTTATGAGTTCTAAGCATTTACGTGGTGATATTAACTACGCCTGGCCTGGGGCAGAGATTGCAGTTATGGGAGCAAAAGGTGCAATCGAAATTCTTTATAGTAAAGAATATAAAGATATAGCAGATCTGGAAGAGCGTGTAAAATTTCTTCAGAAAAAAGAAGAAGAGTATAAAAATAAATTTACTACTCCTTATGTTGCTGCAAAATATGGTTACATTGATGATGTGATTGAACCAAGGAACACAAGATTTAGAATTATAAGGGCTCTTCAATCTCTTGCCACAAAGAAAGATGTTAATCCGCCTAAAAAACATTCAAACATTCCGTTATAAGGATTATTGAAATGCTAAATATTTTCAAGAAAAAACAAGATTTTATACATAAAGTAACTGAAGAAGCTAAAACACCACTTAAAAAGGTTGATAGTAATGAGGAAGTAGCTGCTGTTATTGCTTTTGCACTTCATCTTTACCAGCAGGAAATCCATGATTATGACAATATGATTCTTACAATTCAAAAAGTTGTTAGACCATACTCACCATGGAGTTCTAAAATTTACGGATTAAGACAAATGCCAAGGAGATAATTAGAGAAATGAAAAAATTTAAATTCAAACTAAAAGAAAAAGATTATGAAGTAGGGATAATAAATGTTGAAGATAATTTTGCTGAAGTTGAAGTTAACGGCAGCATTTATGAAATTGAACTTGAACGAAAAGTAACACAAACTAAAACTCCCAAACTTGTAAGAAGCACAGTTTCGCCATCAACTGAAGTGGATTCTAAAACTGCTAAGACAAGTGCACCTGCAGCTCCAAAAGGTGTTGGATTGGTTAAATCGCCATTACCTGGAATTATACTTAACATCGTTGTTAAGGAAGGTGATACGGTAAAAATTGGCGACAGGCTATTGGTTCTTGAAGCAATGAAAATGGAAAACAACATCAATTCCGATAAAGAAGGCAAAGTAATAGCGATAAAAGTTAAGCAGCGTGACGCTGTTCTTGAAGGTGATGTTCTTGCGGAGATTGGCGGTTGAAATGGACTATCAAACAATTCTGTGGGTTATTTTTGTAATTCTGTTTCTTTTAGTATTTGTAACAGATTTCTATGTAACTGATCATCGTAAAGGGCAGATAAGAATTAGAACCGCTTTAATCTGGAGTGCAATCTGGGTATCAATAGCTCTATTATTCGGCGTCATTATTTATTTTATCCATCCTAATGGATATGACAAAGCCTTAGAATTTGTTACAGGATACCTGACTGAATATTCATTATCAGTGGATAATCTATTTGTATTTATAATGATATTTTCTGTTATGGGTATTAGAGAAAAAAATCAGCCAAGAATGTTGAAACTTGGAATTCTCCTCTCAATATTTTTAAGAGTTGCATTTATATTATTTGGCGTTGAGCTAATTCATCGCTTTCATTTTGTGATTTATTTATTTGGTATTTTACTTTTATACACTGCTTATAAAATGGAATTTATGGGTGATGACGAAATTGATCCATCACACAATATTCTTTATAAATTGGCTAACAAAGTATTCCCTATAGAAACTGATCCTGAAGCCGAACATTTTTTTGTAAAAAAAGATGGTGTAAGATATGCTACAACATTATTTTTAATTTTCATTCTTATAGGTTCAACAGATATTGTATTTGCATTTGATTCTATCCCTGCAATACTTGGCATTACACAAGACCCATTTATTATAATAACATCAAATGTATTTGCAGTTTTAGGTTTGATTTCATTATTCTTTGCATTAAAAAGAATCATTGGAATGTTCAGATTTCTTAAAAGAGGCGTAGCATTCATTCTACTATTTGTTGGCATTAAGATGATTTTATCTGCCTGGTACGTTATTTCAATTCAGTTTTCACTCTTTGTAATATTAGCAACCTTGCTTGTTTCGGTTATGACATCAATTCTAATAAAAGAAGCTATTGATGAAATTGATGCAGAGAGTATGAAAATAGCTGATGAAAATTTATTAAAATTACGGATGCTGAAACTACGAAATGGTGGCGATGAATAATTTTATATTGAATAATTGATGAATTAAAATTTCAATTCTATTATTAAAAGTCCAATTATTATTAATAATTGGGCTTTTATTTTCTTATTATTAATCCATATCCTTATCAACTTCGCGTTCAACTTTTTTAGGAAAAACTTTATCAATAACTTGAATTAGTATGAAGAAGATGAACATAAAAATAAATATTCCGCTCATACCTTTTACGGTAACCCAAACAGCGCTATAAAAATTATTTAATACTTCTGGTGAAAACATTTTAATATCCTTTTTATTAACCCACTAATGCTAAAATTAAACCGCCGGCAATTACAGAACCAATCTGACCACCAACGTTTGCGCTTACGGCATGCATAAGCAAAAAATTAAATTGATCTTCTTCCTGACCCATGTTGTGAATAACACGAGCTGACATTGGGAAAGCGGATATTCCTGCAGCACCAATCATTGGATTAATTTTTTCTTTCATGAATAAGTTCATAAGTTTTGCAAATAATACTCCCCCGGCTGTATCAAAAATAAATGCAACCAATCCTAAACTAATTATTATTAAAGTTGACGGCTGTAAAAATTTATCAGCAGTCATTGTAGCAGCTATTGTAATACCAAGTAATAAGGTTACAATTGATGCTAATTCATTCTGAGCGGCAAGTGATAATTTATTTAATACACCGCACTCGCGAACTAAGTTTCCAAACATCAGGAATCCTATTAGAGCAACAGAAGTTGGCGCCACTAAGCCGGCAACAACTGTAACAACTATGGGGAATAGTATAAGTGCAGTTTTAGAAACACTCTTCGCACTCCCAGCCATTCTTATTCTTCTCTCACTTTTAGTTGTAAGTAGTTTGATAACAGGAGGCTGAATAATTGGAACAAGAGCCATATAAGAATATGCTGCAACAGAAATTGGTCCTAATAAATCTTTTGCAAATCTTGTAGCAACATAAATTGATGTTGGACCATCAGCTGCACCAATAATTCCTATTGCAGCGGCTTCTTTTAGTGAAAATCCAAATAAAGTAGCCATACCCATTGTAAAAAATATTCCGAATTGTGCAGCAGCACCGAACAAAAGAAGTTTTGGATTTTTGAACAAAGGAGAAAAATCAATCATTGCACCTATTGCTATAAATATTAAAAGCGGAAATACTTCTGTTAAAATCCCAAAATTAAAAAAAGTAGTTAGCGCTCCTTCTACTTCAACTCCGCCGGAAATTTGGTTTACTGCGGCAGACAAAGGAATGTTAACAAGGATTGCTCCAAAACCAATTGGTAATAAAAGAGTTGGTTCATACTCTTTAGAAATAGCAAGATAAATTAGTAATGACCCGATGCCTATCATTACAATTTGCTGCCATGTTATTGCTAAAAGACCAACAAATAGACCGTCCATAAATTGCTCCTAAACAAAAATAATTTGGTTAAAAATTGAATCAGGATTAAGTAAAGAATTGCTTAATTGATTTGACTTTATTGAAGATTTATACGCACAAAACACAAAAACTCAGTATTAAATTTTATATTGTAAAAATACAAAAATGCTTTATCTTCTCTTAGCGATTTTGTAAAAATATATTCACTTTTTTTACTTTTTAATTGTCAAGTTTTGATGATGATCATTTAAATTTATGTGTTTAAAATAAGTCTAATATTTAATCGAAGAGTCTGTATATTAAACTTTAATTGTTTATCTAAATATTTAAGAAAGCAAACAATATTTTATGAATCCTGAATCAATACTCTGGATAGTTTTCATATTACTTTTTATCATAGTTTTTTTCATTGATATGTATGTTACAGATCATCGTAAAGGAAAAATAAAAGTAAAAACTGCTTTATTGTGGACGTCTGTTTGGATTTCTACGGCTCTATTGTTTAGCGCAGCTATTTATTTTTACTTACCTGGCGGTGAACAAAAAGCATTTGAGTTTATTACAGGCTATATAATTGAGTATTCTCTATCAATTGATAATCTATTTGTATTCATTCTAATCTTTAGTATGATGGGAATTAAAGAGCAGCATCAACCTAGAATTTTAAAATGGGGAATCATCGGCGCAATCGTTCTAAGAATTGCTTTTATTTTTGCCGGCGTTCAATTGATTAAAGCCTTTAGTTTTATGATATACCTGCTTGGGGCAGTACTTGTCTTTACAGCAATAAAGATGTTTATGTCGAAAGAAGAGGAGATTCATCCGGATCATAATTTATTTGTAAAGATTGCAAAAAAAATGTTTAAGATTAAAACTGATGTTGATAACGATCATTTTTTTGTAAGACATAATGGTGAAACTTATGCAACAGTTGCATTCATTACAGTTGTTCTTTTGGAATCTACCGATGTAGTTTTTGCAATAGATTCAATTCCTGCTGTACTGGCTATTACACAAGATCCGTTTATTGCGATAACATCAAACCTATTTGCAATTCTTGGATTGAGATCATTGTTTTTTGCGCTGGCAGGTATACTAAATCTTTTCCGTTACTTAAAATTCGGAATATCTTTTATTCTTCTTTTCATTGGTGTTAAGATGATAATATCTGGCTGGGTTCATATTCCAGTAGAAACCTCACTGCTCGTAATAATGGGAACATTGTTAGTGTCTATACTAACTTCAATTATAATTAAAGAAGATGAAGAAAAAGATCATCATGTTCATTCAAAACCAGGACAAAAGAAAATGAAAGACGAAATACTAAAATGATTTTTATCTAAACAATTTATAATTTCTGGTGATCTTCATTAAACCGTTTTAATCTATACTCTAAATCTGCAAACTGTTCTCTTTTAACAAGTGATACACAGGCACGAATTCCTTCAAGTCTTTCACTGCCGGTTATTGTTAGCGATATTGCGCTAATCCCGTAAAATAAAAGTTCATTAAGCAAGTCCTCTCCGCTGTAACCAGGATACGAAAATGTAAAATAAAAACCATCTGCTATCGGTTCATCTTCATCTTTATCATAAACAATTTTAAATCCATTTTCAGTAAAAAACTTTTTCATAATTTTTGCTTTTTCGCCATATTCTTTAACCTCATCAACAAAATTAAGTTCTCCATCGTTTGCTGCTTTGAATATTGCAGCAAGTGCATATTGAGCAGAATGAGTAATGCCGGCACTTAAGGAATAAATGCTGCCGAATACCATTGAGTAACCAAATAAATCCTTTGAGTAATATTTTTTTAGCTCGGGATAACTTCTGGCATAAAGTTTATCGGAGATAACCATCATCCCGATTCTTTGTCCCGCATAACTAAATGCTTTTGAACTTGAAATTGTAAGAATAAAATTATTTGTGTAGTTAGCAACAGTCGGTTGATACGGAGGAACGCCCGGCTTGGATAGATCACTTCTAAAATCCATAGCAAAATATGCAAGATCTTCAATTGCAATTACATCGTATTTATTACACATATCGCCGATAATTTTTAATTCCTTTTCCGTAAAGCAAATCCAGGAAGGGTTATTAGGATTTGAATAAAGCATACAGGAAATATTTCCTTTACTCATAATTGATTCGAGTTTATCTAAAAGTTTATCTCCGCGATAATTATAAACATCAAAGGATTCCATTTTTTGATTAAGTACTTTTAATTGCTGGCGATGAACAGGAAAACCGGGGTCAATGAGCAATGTAGTATCTTTTGCGGGGTTACATCTATTAATCGTCATAAAAGCGGCAAAACTACCCATCATTGAACCACAAGTTGGAATGCAACTTTCAGAATTTACATTAACATCCATAAACATTTTTACAAAGCGTGCGGTTTCAGTTTTAAGCTGTTGTATTCCATAAATATCAGGATAGATTGCTGCAACTCCTTTTTTAAGTGCTTCAATTTCAGCATCCACTCCAATTTTACTTGGAGGCAATCCCGGTATTCCCATTTCCATTCTTATAAATTTATTTCCTGTAGCTTTTTCGATATCATCAACCAATTTCTTTACTTCTCGTATTGTGGCACGTCCAACACTTTCAAGTCCGCTGTCTTTAATTTTTTGTAAAACTGCTTGAGAATCAATTGGTGTATTTTTGTTTTGTGAATTCATTTTCTTTATCCAATGTTTTTAAATCTTTTAATCAAAGTTAAAATCATATTAAACTGATAACAAGAATAATTATGAACGCAATCGAAGAATATTCTTGAAACGGAATGCTATTTAATTTAGAAAAAAGTTTAGCTATAAGTATATTTTGAATGAAAATATTATTTATTCATAACTATCATATCTAGATAAGATGAATTATCATTTTACAATATTCTAAAATAATAACGGGATTTTATGAGCAGTACAGTACTTCTAAAAAAAATAAACAATAAATCAGCTGTAATTGGAATAATTGGGCTTGGTTATGTCGGACTTCCACTTGCGCTCGAATATGCATTAAAAGGCTTCAAAACTATTGGTTTTGATATAGACGAAAGCAAAATACCTATTCTTAAAGCAGGTAAAAGTTATATCAAACATATAAGCTCGGATAAAATTAAAAAAGCAATTGACTCTAAAAAGTTTTATGCAACTTCAGATTTTTCAAAATTGCCGGAAGTTGATGCTATAATTATTTGCGTACCAACTCCCTTAAATGAACACCGTGAACCTGATATGACTTATATTGAAAGTTCAGGAGCTGTAGTTGCTAAATATTTGCGGAAAGGTCAATTTGTTTCTTTAGAATCATCAACATATCCGGGAACAACAGAAGAAATTCTTTTACCTATGTTTGAAAATGCACCGTTTACGCAGATCACTAATAAAACAGTTCGGTCATCTATTTCAAAAGTGAAAAAATATAAAGTGGGAAAGGATTTTTATTTAGCATTTTCTCCTGAAAGAGAAGACCCAAACAATCCTGATTTTTCAACATCAACAATACCAAAAGTGGTTGGAGGTGTAACAGCAAATTGTTTGAAAATTGCTTTAGCAATTTATGATCAAGTAATTGTAAAAACTGTACCTGTTTCATCTCCTCGGGCAGCAGAAGCAACAAAGCTTTTGGAAAACATTTATCGTTCAATAAACATTGCATTAGTTAATGAGCTTAAAATGGTATTTGAAAAAATGGATATTGATATCTGGGAAATTGTTCAGGCGGCTGCAACTAAACCTTTCGGATTTCAACCATTTTTCCCGGGTCCCGGACTTGGAGGCCATTGCATCCCGATTGATCCATTTTATTTGACCTGGAAAGCGCGGGAATTTGAAATCAGTACAAAGTTTATTGAACTTGCTGGCGAGATAAATACTTTTATGCCGTACTATGTTGTTGAAAAGGCAGTTGAAGTGTTGAACAAGAACAAAAAATCTTTAAACGGATCTAAAATTTTAATACTTGGTGCATCTTATAAAAAAGATATTGATGATATGAGAGAATCTCCATCTTTAAAACTTATTGAGATATTAAGGGAAAAAGGCTGCGATGTTAGCTATAGTGATCCTTACATATCTAAACTTCCCAGAACGCGGAAATATAATTATCAAATGAATTCTGTTGAGTTAAATAAGAATAATATTAGTAAATATGACTTAATATTGTTAAGTACTGACCATTCCTGTTTTGATTACAGAATGATCGAAAATAATGCACAATTAATCCTTGATACTAGAAATGCTTTTGAGAAAAATGGTATAAAATCCCATAAAGTATTTAAAGGTTAGATTTATTTATGAAGAATTTCGCAATAACAGGAGTTGCCGGCTATATTGCTCCTCGCCATCTTCAGGCAATAAAGGATACCAATAATAATCTTGTGGCAGCTATGGATCCACATGATTCTGTTGGAATATTAGATCGTTATTTTCCTAATACAAGTTTTTTTACTGAGTTCGAAAGATTTGATAGACATATTGAAAAACTAAAACGAACTAACGCAACTGAAAAAGTTGATTTCTTATCAATTTGTTCTCCAAATAACCTGCATGATGCACATATTCGTTTAGCTCTAAGAAGCGGTTCCGATGCAATATGCGAAAAGCCGTTAGTTTTAAATCCTTGGAATCTTGATCAATTACAAGATATTGAGAAGGAAACCGGAAAAAAAGTTTTTAATGTCCTTCAACTACGTGTGCATAATTCATTAGTTGAATTACGCGAGAAAATATTAAAACGCAATCAAACAAAAAGTAAGTACAATGTTGTACTAACATATATTACTTCGCGCGGGCTATGGTATGATTTCTCGTGGAAGGGACGCGAAGAAATTTCCGGAGGTGTAGCTACAAATATCGGAGTTCATTTTTTTGATTTATTATTATGGTTGTTTGGAGATATCCAAAACAATATAGTTCATCTAAGAGAAAAAGGAAAAGTTGCAGGCTTTTTGGAGTTAAAAAACGCAAATGTTAAGTGGTTTCTTTCTTTAGATAAAAATGATTTACCATCAGATGCAATTGCTAATAAAAAAACTACGTTCCGTTCTATTACTGTTGATAATAAAGAATTAGAGTTTACAGAGGGATTTACAGATCTACATACAAAAATTTATGAACAAGTTCTTGCAGGGAATGGGTTTGGAATTGAGGATGCAAGACCAGCAATCGAAGCAGTTTATAACATACGTCATAATAGTTTAACAGACGATAAAGAAACTATGCATCCGCTAATATTAAAATGAATATTGTAAATCAATTATTTATTATTTAAATAGAGAAAAGGAAATGCTTTGAACAAAACTAATTTTTATATAAATCAATACGCTGTTGTTGATGAAAATGTTGAAATTGGTGAAGGAACAAAAATCTGGCACTTCACACATATTCAAAGCGGAACTAAAATCGGAAAAAAATGTGTGTTTGGACAAAATGTAAATGTTGGAAATAACGTTAATATTGGCGATTACTGCAAAGTTCAGAACAATGTTTCTATATACGAAGGTGTTACTTTAGAAGATTATGTTTTTTGCGGTCCTTCAATGGTTTTCACAAATATTCTTGATCCAAAATGCAAATACCCGCAAGTTGGGGCTCAGTTTTATGTTAAAACTTTGGTAAAAGAAGGTGCTTCAATTGGTGCCAATGCAACGATTGTTTGCGGTAACACACTTGGCAAACATTGTTTGATAGGCGCCGGAACTGTTGTTACTAAGGATGTACCGGATTATGCATTAGTAATTGGTGTGCCGGGCAAGGTTGTTGGCTGGGTTTCCGAAGCCGGAAATAAACTGAAATTTGATGCAACTGGAAAAGCATATTGTGAGAAATCGGGTAAAACTTATTCTTTAGAAAATGGAATTGTTATTAGTGATTGAATTTTTTAGAAAAGAAAAATTAAAGAATGCAATTTAATTGCGGAGAGAGTGGGATTCGAACCCACGGTACCCTTGCGAGTACACTACCTTTCCAGGGTAGCCAATTCAGCCACTCTTGCACCTCTCCGAATTTGGTTTGCAAATATATTGAATCAACAACACTCGGCAAAGTAATTTTGCTGTTTATGTGCAAATAAAGAATAATTACTTAATTTTGTTTAAAGTTTTTCGGAAAGGTGGCAGAGCGGTTGAATGCGGCAGTCTCGAAAACTGTTTTATTGGGTAACCGATAACGAGGGTTCGAATCCCTCCCTTTCCGCAATAAATTATATATTTTTTTATAAACTCATTTTTTTTATCTGCTAATTTATAGATTGTAAAGTAATAAATATTTAAAAACAAAAAGCCGCTCAACTTGAACGGCTTTAATTTTAATAATTAAGATTTTCTAATTGCCAAATGCGTTTGCAACACCATTTATGTGTTTAGTTTTATCAACAATATTACCTTGTGCATCTACAACACCCTGATGGCAATTTACACATGTATTTAATGCTGCGGGAATATGTCCGGTTGGTGGTAAACCGTGGCAAGAACCACATTCACCTTGAGTTCCATCCAATTTATTCCAAACAGGCGCAAATTTTTTACCAACCATAACTGTGTCTGTATAAACGAACTGGTAATTTGATTTACTTTTTCTAAAGATAAAATTTCCGTGACAATAAGTATTTGAACATTTACTATCCGCAAAATTATAAGTGGGATTTGCACCGCCGTTTACAGAAAGTTGACCGAAATTTAACTCTGCTTTACCGTCATCATCTATATGGCTTTCAGCCTCATAGGATTGAGGATAAATATGACATGATGAACATCTAATATCACTGCCAAGTTCGTTTTGATAAAGATGTTTGTTATGAGCGCCAACGCCACTATATGTAGTTTCGATGCTGCCGTTTAATCCGCGAGGGGGCGCAATTTTCAAAGGATCTGCAAATACGCCGTGACATGTGTTACAAGCTTGCGGTCCGCCAGGTGAAGTATGGCAATCATAACAACTGGCATCAGCAGTTCCGCCATTATAATTAGAGCCATGGCATTGCTGGCATTGTTTCATATCCCATTTAGAGCCTGAAACTAATTTTCCATGAAAATTGGGAGATGATGGATTAGCAATACCATCTTTGTGTAAAGAAAAATTAGGTGCTGAAGATTGAACATCATCCTTCAAATCAGTACATCCGAAAAACAAAGTTAGTACTAAAAACAAAGTTGATAAAATATTTAAATGCTTCATTGATTATCCATTAATAAATTTCAATTTAGATAATTTAATTTGTACTATGACAATAACCGCAGAATCCTATTCCTGCCTGTGATTGCGGTGAAAAACTTGTATGACAATTATAGCAAACCGAACCAGCGTCATCATGCCAATCCCCTTTTTCATCCTTCATAAATGAAGAAACATGAGTTTTTGGATTTGTTCCTTTAATCCCGTCACTATCAAGATGACAGGTAATACAAGTTGGATCAGCTCCATTAACATCATGACAAGCCATACATCTTTCAATATCTCTTTTAGCTAAAACTGCATGATCTCCGCCACCGCTGCCAACTCCTATTGTTTTGAATGAAGATTTTAAATGGCTTGCAGGTACAATGCCTCCAAACGCAAAATCCTGATCATCAGATTGATGACACTGAACACAAAATGTTTCTACTTGATGACAGGTTTGACATTCGGAATTTTTATTTTTTGAATCAATTCCATGACTAAAACGATAATTTAGTTCATGTACACGGGTTATTGCCTGCTGTTTTGCACCATCAATAGAATTTGCTGGATAATACGGCTGATAAAAATCATCCGCGGTATTTGCCTCTGTAATAGCTGAAGTGGATGTATGGCAATCTTCACACGTTTGATTATCGTGGCACATCATACAATTTGCATTTATTTGTTGAGCAGAAAACTTGTGAGTCTTCATATAGCTAACAACTTTATGATCTTGTGGCATCAAATTAACAGTAGAGATATGGCAAGATTCGCAAGCATTAGAAGCAACTGTTTTATCATTATGGCAACTAAAGCATGCTTCCATAGAAGGATTCGCACCGATAGCCTGCCAGCTATAATCAACATCACTTAATCCTTTATGACATGATTCGCAATTCGTGCTTTCATTGCTAAGATGAATTTTGTGATTAAAAATAAGTTCAGATTTAGTTTTTTCGAGAGCTTCAAACTTATCATCAAAATGACAGGTTTTGCACTCATCTTCATTATCAACCTCGTGGCAAGTGGAACAATTATCGTGATTAGGGAATAGATTATCCACTAAGCTAATGCTCTCTTTTGCAGAAGCATGGCAGGATTGACAATCAACTAATTCTTTATGAATTGAGTGAGAAAATTTAATTCTACCCTCATTTGTAGTAACAGGATCATCATTTTTAACTGTACTGAAAGCTCCGATTAAAAGCAGAGAAACAGTTGCTAAAAAGACGAAAAAATATAAAACTTTTAATTTTTGCATAATTGGAATATTAAATGTTTAAGTTAAACCAGTAATTTAATTTGAAGAATAACCGTAAATCATTCTTGTAAATTTTGTTGTCCATATATTGTCCTTGTAAATCAAACGATAATGTACGGAAAGGACGGATATTGGTACCAACTAAAATAGTTGTGAGATTATTAGATTCAGAATCAGCGCTTAATTTATACTTTGTGTAGGAAAGCCCGACAGAAGGAGTTAATAAGCCATCAAGAATTGTGTAACCACTGTAAAGCGAAACTGCATCCAACTCGCCAGCATAGCCTAATGTTTTTCTATAAGTGATATTCCCATAAATTGTTGATAAGCCAAAGCCAATTCTTTGTGAGTTTTCACTCTTGTAATCAACACTGGCAAATTTGCCTGTTACAGTAAACATGCTGTTGATCTTATAATCAGCACCGATTTCAATTTCGTTTGTATTACCATAGTCAAATACCGCAAAGATCGAGTTGTATCTTATTTTGGGAGCACGATAATTATAGTAAAGATTTATAGACCAATTTTCGATTGCATCTGTTCTTGCATCAATTTCAAATTTTGAAGTTTGTTCAAAATTAAGATCGAAATCGTAACGAGTAAAAATAGAAACCAATCCTTTTTGAGTATAGTTGGCTTCACCAGTAACAAACTCATATTGGTTCGATTTGTTTTCTATATCAACATCAATCGGGTTTAATTGCGGATCAAGACGGGTTGCTGTGTATTTTACTGATTGAAAATTTTTGTTAACATATCCAACACCAAATTGGAAGCCGCTAAGAATAGATGTAGAAAATTTTCCGCCGTAAATTAAATTATCTTCAAAGTTATCAATCAGTTCAAATTTTTGATAAGCCGGAACATTTCCACCAAGATAAGTATTTAATTTAAAGTCGTTATTTTTTAGAGTTAAAGCTCCGCCGTCATAAACCCCGCCAGCAATACTATTAATAATTGGTTGTCGTCCCAATCTAATTGTTGCAATGTCAAGAATATCTCGCGCTTCAAGATACAAGTTATAAAATCTCAATCTCGGATCAGATTCCATTTTAGTCATTATATCTGTTTCAAAGTTTAGATATGAACGAATAGAAATTTTATCATAATTTAAATTGAGATTAAGTAGTTCATAAGCACGGAGATAATTTTCAGACGAATTTAATGAATCGAATCTTTCAAAAGTATAAACTGAACTTGAGAAACGACCATTGATGTTTTGAGCGGATATGAAAGCAGCGGTTCCTAAAACGAGAAATAGTATTAATTTTTTCATTTAATTATCTGTAAGGGTTAATCGTAATAAAATTAATTTTGAGTTTTTGGAACATTATGTTTAATCTTCTGCCAGGCTTCATCAACATTCATTTCAACAAAAGTAGGGCTTTCGGAATTATGACAGGATTTACAAAAAACTTCTAATTTTTCATGAACAGTTAAACCATTTTTTATTGCAAGTTCTCTATCTTTCATTACTTTCATATCTTTATAAGCAGATCCTGCGCCGTGGCAAGTTTCGCATTGAACACCATCTTCAACTTTAAATTTCTTTCCAATTAATTTAGCATCAACATTGTAACCGGTTGCATGGCATTTAAGACATTCTGGTGTTTCAACAGCAGATGTTTTAAATCCTTTTTCTTTAGCAATTTGATTTGCCTTTTCGGTTTTAAGTGTTTCGTAAGCTTTAGAATGCTTGCTGTTTTGCCAGATAGAAAGTTGACTTCCCTGCTTTTCAGTTTTGTGGCACATTGCACAGGCTTCTGCACCGATGTAACTATTCTGTGCTATTATTAAAGATAGAGGCGATAAGAAAAGAAGGACAAGTAGATAAGTAAAATTTTTCATAAGTACTCCTAAAATTTGAATAAAACCTATTACAAAATTAAGAGAATTATTAACAAAGGCAATAAAAGTTATAGTAAAAAGTTAAATATTTAAAAGATTTTTTTTTATTTCTAAAAAGATTTGAGGCTATATTAAAATTTGATTGGTTAGTAAAAGTAAATTGTTTATTTTTTCGCACCAAAATTCTAATATTTGCCGAAGTGGCGGAATTGGTAGACGCGCTGGACTCAAAATCCAGTGAGGCTTAAACCTCGTGCCGGTTCGAGTCCGGCCTTCGGTACTAGTATTAAAAGTAGCTTATCTTATGTTTACCGTTTACGCTTTGCAAAGTCTTAATTTTAATTTTATTTATGTTGGGATGACTGAAAATCTTAACGATAGATTATTACGCCACAACAACGGAAGGGTTAAATCCACTAAAAGATTTGCACCATTTAGATTACTTCATTCAGAAATTCATCCTGATGGGATTTCTGCTCGTAATCGTGAAATATTTCTAAAATCAACTTCCGGCAAAAGATTCCTAAAAAGCATTATTATTGATTGAAGAATTGTTAGATAAACTGCACTCAAAATCTAATGAGGCTTAAACCTCGTGCCGATTCGAGTCCGGCCTTCGGTACTCTTCTAATAAAGTCAGAACTTTTTATATGCTCACATTAAGTAGTTGTCATACTGAATTCATTTCAGCATCTTAAATTTCAATTTATAGGAATTCTAAAAAAATGCGTCAATTGACGGAAGTAATGACACATAGAATTTAGCATCCTCCAACTACTCGCTTTTGAGTTTTCTTTACAGGTCCAGACGATTTGTTTTCCTGAATTAAAACCGGGATTATGGAACTTGCTTTTTTTCTAAAACGAAAAGTATCTTCTTCCCGCTTGTTTGATGCAATGCTGTTTTTATTAAAATTCAAAATATCGTTTCTAAATTTTATTAATCCACCGGATAATATTTTAATATTATCAAAGCCTAACTTACTGGCAATAATTGCATATTTTTTTTCTGTTAATTCATCATCCGCTACAAAGACATTTATCTTATGCCGAATATTTAAAACTTTACTTGGTTCTTTTTCGAATAGATTATCAAAAGTAAATGAAATGGATTTTGGTAAACTTTGTTTTTCAAATTCTTTTGACTCTCTAAAATCAATAATCTGCAATCTGCTGTCATCTTTCATCAAACGATAAGCGAATTCATCAACACTCATTGATTTAATATCAAAGCTATTTACATATTCTTTATCTTCAACCAAACCAAGAAGCGAATCTTTTCGCTCGGTTAAGAAAAATGCCGAGAGCGAAAGAATAAATCCGATTGCCCCAATTGCTATGTAATAAGGAGTAAATCTAATTGGAGCTTTCTTAATACCGTTTACTTTGTTTTCTATAATTGAAACTCCCCAAAAAGCAACAAGTGAAATCGCAGTTAAAATAAATGCAAAAACAGTTTGCTGCATACCTAAGGAATCAAATATCCTAACATTGCCCCAATTATCTGCTTTATATAACGATTCCCAAATAGGATAACCTTCGGCAAAAATTAAAACACCTATAAATGATCCGGCAACAAAAATCATCGCATCAATTTTTCCAATTGCTGCTGCACATATACTTGTACCTGGACAAAATCCACCAACTACAAATCCCAATCCCATAATTAAACCGCCAACAATTGCAGACCAAAGAAATGTTGGGTTTATATATGTAAGATTGATATCAAGCAAACCAAAATGTTCTAAGGAAATAACTCCAATCATTGCAACAATGCCTGCAGTAAAAAAAACACGCAGTACTGTAAAATCGTAACCGTAAAATAATCCTACTAATTTTTTTGAAGTTGAAAAACCTGCTTGTTCAAGGATTATCCCAAATAAAACTCCAATAACAAGAGCTACAATAAAGTTGAGATCATTTCCAATAATATCAGGAACTAATGGACCCATTTTAAAATCTCCTTCTTAAATCCAAAATTTTCTAAAGAAATAAGCAAATAAATACGCGCCGCCGAATATTGCCATCATTGTTATTAATCCTCCGGTTGAAAGAACTGCCATTCCACTTAAAGCAGAACCGCTTGTACAGCCTCTCCCGAGTTGTGCGCCGAATCCAAAAAACAAGCCGCCAAATAATGCGCCAGCAACTCGGATAGATGATTTTATTCTTGGTCCGTGCTCCAGCTTTAAGTTTAATCTATTTGAAATTAAACCTGATAAAAACGCGCCGATAAAAACTCCAACTACTTCAAACACAAGCCAGTTCATTAAAGGGCTGCCAGAATGCTCACCTGAATATTCCTTATAAAAACTTTGATTATTAGAATGATCAGGCGCAATTGATTCAACAGACGCAACAACTAAACTTTTAACTGCCCCACTTGCTCCTAATCCTCTGCCTGTAATATAAATTGTGGCTATCAGCAAAAGCCCCAATAAAACTCCCGCCAAATAAGGATTCATATATTTTTTTTCTTCCATTTTTTCCTCTATTCAATTTCTGTTGATGATTTTTTTTCGATTGATTCATGTTCTTCCAATTCTTCAAATCCTGTTATCATTGCTTTAAGATTTGAGGAAACATTTTCACCTGTTGTAATCAGATAAAGATGAGCGACTATAAACGACAACAGGAAAAATGCAGCGATAGTGTGAACTATTGCTATCAATTCCAAAGATTGAATATTAAGCGATTCAATACCGTGGCGTTGCGGATAGCGATATAGCATATATAGCAATCCCGAAGTTACTATTACAGGGATAACTAAAATTTTTAGACCAAAGTAAGTTAATTTTTGTAAAGGATTTAATTTGCTTAAAACTGTTTTTTTTGTAGGATGAGGAGCATTTTTAAATATTCCGAAAATATAATAATTGAGTTGTGCTGCAATATTCTTAAACGACGGAATGTACTGCCGCCATTCACCAGTTGAAAAATGCCAAAAAATAGCAAAGACAATTAATATTATAAGCATATAAGCAGCTATGTTATGATATTTGACTGCATCTTTAAAACCGAAAAATGTATAAGAACCGTGTATTTCAAATCCACTAAATGCCAAAAAGAAAATCAAAATTGCCTGCATCCAATGCCAAAATCTCTCAAATGCTCTATAAACATAAACTTGTTTGGTTTTCATTACTTTACTCCTTTCCGGGATTTAATAGAAAGCAATATTCTAACAACGCCATGTAATAAAACTCCTGCTAAAGTAAGTATAAACATCCATACCCCGCCAGTTTCAACTATTGAAGAATAATCTCTTCCAGGCAAATAAAAATCCTTCAAATTGGCAAGTCTGCTGTTATCTCTTGTATGGCAGCTATTACAATCCAAAGTTTTTTCTTTAGTTGCAACCATGTGATTAACGAGCCAATACATTTCAGTTTTAATAAAAGAAATTTTTCCGCTAAATGGTAAATTGGCTTCTTTCATTCCGGCAGCGGCGGAAGTTTGCCAGTTAAAATCCTTCCAGAAAGCGCCTTCGCCAGCTTTATCGGAATATAGTTTTGGTTGTATCAATATTCTATTTACCGGATCAAATGGCTGATTTGCAATGTGAATTTTGACAGGATATATTTTCGATTCGTCATCATTATACGAACCATGTAATTGATTTAGCACAAGAGCTTTTGTTGTATCGGTAATTATATCGCCTTCAAGATAATGCGACGCTGTACCGTTAAACCAGATGTAATCAGGTTCAACATTTCGCTCCCATACAAAACTGCCTTTTATAGACAAATAAGTATGGTTACCAAGACTATCATCTTCTTCATAAGGTTCTCCGTTTTTCAGTTTACCCGCAGTTGACCAATCCCAGTACATTTTTGTTGAATTACCTTTAGCATAAGTTGGAATATGGCAGCTCTGACAAGCAACTTTAAGCGAGTGTTCATTTAAGATATTATCTTCATGCGGAGTTTCGGTATGGCATTGCTCGCAATTGTTTCTATTTAGATTCATTGAAGAAAGTGAATAAACTTTACCGGAAATGTTATGATTTTCAGTTGTATGGCAATCAACGCATTGCAGTTTTGCTCCATCTACAGCCATGTGAATATCTAAATCTTTAGTTGCATCAAACATTGCCATATCGAGATCGCCATGTTTAACATTATTACCACCGCCGCCAAAGAAATGACAAACGCCGCAATTACTAAGTTTTGGCTTACCAACACTTTGTGCAATAGCATTAAGATCAAGCGAAGTTTCCGGCGCGCCGCCTTTTTCGAGAGCTTTTGCGTAAGTTTCAGAATTATCGTGGCAAACAAGACAATCAACATTTGTAGAATCCGTAAATATTTTACCATCAGATGTCATTCCGTAACCGATATGGCACTTTGCACAACTTTGTTCATTGCCTTGAGTTCCGATGCAAAAATTATTTATAGCATTCTTTTTTCCAAGATAAACGATTCCCCTGCCTTCAACATATTCTTCTCTTTCCCAATTCCAGTGATTGGATTGCATAACTTCATGATGACGTTTATTATGGCAATTTATGCAAGTGGTAGTAACCTGCTGCGGCGAATTGAATTTTTGTTGAAGAACGCTAAACTTTGAATGATCTACCGGTGAAATATATTTCTTTGAATACTTTTCCTTCAACTTCATAAGAGTCGTTGGCTCATAATCTTTTTGAGAAAAGAAACCAACCGCAATTACAATTATTAAGCCTATTAAGGCAAGAATTAATACTATTTTTCTCATCTTATTTGATTTATTTGGAAATTGTGACTATTGTTTTGGACAGTAATATTATTTTTGGTTTACCCAGTTCTTAAAGACTTTAACCAATAAAACTAATGATGATTGAATTTTTTGAAGTTCAGCAGCATCAACATTTTGAAGAATTCGGCTATGAAGTTCACTGTAACTTTGCAGAATATCATTTATTAGAGGATTAGCTTTTGGCAGAAGACTAACAAGTATTACACGCTTGTCAGTAACATCTAAGGTTCTCTTAATTAGTTGTTTTTGCTCCAAAGAAGTTAATATGTGTGTTATTCTGCCGGGAGTTAAATTAAGAATTTCCCTTAATTCCTTAATTGTATGAGTTGGCTTTACTGCAAATAATTTTAAAAATTTTACTTCTGTTGGTGATAAATTAAAACTTGAAGCAAAATATTCTTCTTTTATATTGCAATTACGCGTTAGCTGGCAGATAAGTTCTGCAATTGGTACTATTTCTTTTGGCACTTAAAATTTATTTTTATTTTATAATCTAAAATAATAGTGATATCATTTATTAACAAGCTGTACTTAATTGACCATTCTAAAATGATTTTGAGTAACTATTATTCATATTCGAATTTCATGTTTGGTGGTCAAAATAAAAATAGAATACAAACAAACGCATTATTTTTTTATTTATTGATATATTTACCATCGAAAAATTATAAATGTTTACTTAAAACTGATATTCAAGGATGTTTGCTGAAAACTTAAACGAAAGAGAAAAAATAATACTCCGCTCCATAGTGCAACAGTTTATTCTCACAGCTATGCCCGTTGGATCACGAAATATTACAAAGCGCTCGGATGTTGGAGTTTCTCCTGCAACCGTAAGAAATATTATGGCTGATCTTGAAGAATCCGGATTCATAAACCATCCTCATACATCAGCCGGAAGAGTACCAACCGATAAAGGTTATCGTTATTATGTTGATACTTTGATGGATGTGCAGGAAATCAAGAATGTTGATAAAGGAATTATTGATAAAAGTTTTGAGCAAACTAATCCCGAAACTGATGAAATATTAAGTTTGGCTTCGCGTTTACTTAGCAGCATAACAAAACAAATTGCTTGCGTTACATACCCAAAACTTGATAATGGGATTTTAGAAAAAATTCAATTAGTAAGTCTTTCCTCAAACAGGTTGCTGGTTGTGGTTAGCATAAAATCAGGGCTTGTTAAAACAATAACACTTGAATATGAAAACGAAATTGAAAACGATAGTTTGCGAAGTGTTGAAACATTGTTGAATGAAAGATTAAGCGGATTAACTTTTAACGAAATTAGAAAAACATTTAAAGAAAGATTCTATGATATTGGCGATATTGAAAGACCAATTATCAGGCTATTTATTGATTCAGTTGATAAGATTTTTAATGATCATCACAATAAAGATAAAATTGTAATTACCGGCGCTACAAATGTTATTCAGCAGCCTGAATTTGATGACCCGGAAAAATTTCAAGGCGTAATCGAGTTGATTGAAAATAAAGATATTATTATCCATATAATGGATAAAAAGTTTAACGAAAACTTAAACAACGTTTTAATTTCAATCGGTAAGGAAAATGAAGAAGAGAGATTTAACGAATATAGTCTAATCACCAAGGAATATACTATTGCAGGCACATCCGGCACGGTTGGAATTATAGGACCTAAAAGAATGGAATATTCACGCGTTGTTGCAATTGTATCTTATCTTGGAGATTTATTATCGGAAGTACTAAAAGGAAATAAATAAGGAGAAATAAATTATATGTCTGATCAAAAAGAATTTTATGACAAAAATGAAACTATTAATGAAAATCGAATAGATGAAAAAGAAATGAATGAAAATCAACAAATTGAAAATGAAGTGGCGGAAAGAGAAACAAGCAACGATGATGCAATAAAAAAATTGGAAGCTGAAATTGATAAGTATAAAGAATTACTATTAAGAAAAGCTGCCGAGTTTGAGAATTACAAACGAAGAACAGAAAATGATCAGTTAAATTTATTAAAATATGCTGCTGAATCATTTATAATAAAACTGCTTCCCACAGTTGATGATCTGGAGCGCTCAATACAGTACATGAATAACGATACCGATGTTTCAAAAATAAAAGAAGGTATTCAACTCGTTTACAACAAGCTGATGAAAACACTTGATGATCAAGGAGTAAAAAAAATCGAATCAATCGGCGCTCCGTTTAATGTGGAATACCACGAAGCATTATTACAGCGTAAAGATGATTCAGTTGAACCACACACTGTTATTGAAGAACTTGAAACAGGTTATCAATATAAAGATCGAGTTATTCGTCACTCAAAAGTTATCGTTAGCGAAGGCTAATCTTCTTATAATCAAACTGAAAGAAATTTAATTTAATGGCAAAAAGAGACTATTACGAAATTCTTGGTGTTCCAAAAAATGCAACCAAAGATGATTTAAAGAAATCCTATCGGAAACTTGCAATGCAATATCATCCCGATAGAAATCCGGGCGACAAAGAATCTGAGGAAAATTTTAAAGAAGCCGCAGAAGCTTATGAGATTTTAAACAACGATGATAAGAGAGCCAAGTACGATAGATTCGGGCATGATGGAGTTAGAGGCAGCGGTTTTGGTTCACAGGGTTTTTCGGATGTAAACGATATTTTTTCTCACTTCTCCGATATTTTTGGCGGCAGTTCAATATTCGATGATTTTTTTGGCGGCAACACTCAAAGAGGCAGACAACATTCGCGCGGTGTTCCCGGCACCGATTTAAGAGTTACTTTAAAATTAACTCTTGAAGAAATTTCCGAAGGAGTATCCAAAACTATCAAACTAAAAAAGCAAGTTAAATGCGAGCAATGCAATGGTTCTGGCGCCGAAGGCAGTACATCAAAAAAGAAATGCCCGATATGCAGCGGCACAGGAGAAATTCGCTCAGTTTCGCGTTCTGTCTTTGGGCAATTTGTAAACATAACCGCCTGCGCAAACTGCAACGGCGAAGGCGAAGTGATTGATGCGCCCTGCAAAAAATGTATGGGAGATGGTAGAGTTACCGAAGAATCTAATATTAAAATTGATGTGCCTGCAGGAGTTCACGAAGGCAGTTATATGACTTTGCGCGGCGAAGGCAATACCGGAAAAAGAGGCGGTCAGCCCGGAAACATTATTGTTGTTTTTAAGGAAGAAGAACATAAATATTTTGTAAGAGAAGATGATGATATTATTTATGATCTTTCGATTTCTTTTCCCGAAGCTGCATTGGGTATTGAAGTTGATGTGCCGACATTAAACGGCAAAGCAAGATTAAAAATTGATTCTGGAACACAACCCGGAAAACTTTTAAAACTAAGAGAAAAAGGGATTAAACATCTAAATCAGCATGGTCGCGGTGATGAAATTGTGCGCGTTAATGTTGTCATTCCAAAAAAATTGAATAGTAAAGAAAGAGAATTATTAAAAGAACTTGCCGAACAGCCAAATATTAAAACTTCCGGCAAAGATGAAAGTAAAAGTTTCTTTAACAGGTTTGGTTTGTAATAAAAATATATTTGTTAAATTTCTATCAATAAAATTTGAGTTTCTAAAATATTAAATCGGTGTTTGGAGGATAAATGCTTAGCAGATTATCACATAAAATTGGTTTAACTCAATCTGAAACTAAGATAACACTATTTGTAGTTCTAACATTTTCAATCGGATTGGTTTACAAAACTTTCTTTCATCATAAAGAAGAAATCCCTTATAATCTTGTTGATTACACAGAGCAAGACAGCCTTTTTCAAAATTCATCAAATGCAGATATTACGGAAAGTATTTTGAAGAATGTTTCTGATAAAAATGGACTTAAAAGCGAAATTCTGGATTTTGATAACAAAATATTTAATAACTATAAAAAGAAAATTGAACCAGTTGAAAAAAGTATAAACTTAAATTCGGCTGATGTTAAAGAGCTTACTAATTTGCCCGGCATTGGAGAAAAAACTGCTCAAAAGATTTTAGAATACCGTGTTAAAAATAAAAAGTTCAAAAGCATTGATGAACTTTTGAATATAAAAGGTATCGGGCAAAGCAAGTATTCCAAAATTAAAAAATACATTTTTATTGATTAATTTTTTTTCAACTGATTATAAAAATGAAATTACTTATAAACTATAACTTGATATAATATGTCGGCTATTGAGAATCATGCAGGATTAAATATATCCAATTCCGGGCTTCAAGTTGTTGAAGTAAATATTGTTGATGACGAATTTCAGCTTGTAAATGTTGATGAATCTGCCTTTACTGAAATAATAGATTTTGAAAATGATGGGATTTCAAAAATAAATTCTATAATTCAAGACGCTTTTGAAAAATTACAGTTGCGAAAAAAACTAAATTGCTTACCAGTTTCTTTTTCTTTTCCCGATGAAATTACTCATTCAATAATTATACCTTTTGATAAAAATTTGCATCATCACGAATTGATTAAATATATTGAGTGGGAATTTTCAGTTTTACAACCATATCTAAAAACCAATGATCTTGTTATCCGCTATTTTGAAACAAAATCGGAAAGCAATAGTAATTCCGGCGAGTTGCTTGTATTTGCGTTTGAGAAAAAATACTTTTCAATGCTTGATTCATTTTGTATTAAGAACGGATTAATATTAAAACATGTTGATAATTCAAGCATTTCAGCCGAAAGAACATTACCTTCAAAGCATAATCAATTAAATGCGGAAATCACTTTAAGCGTTTGTCTTGATGATAAATTTATTTCATTTTTTTTACTTAATGATAATCGTCCTTTTTTTTATAGAGCGTATATCTATAAAAGCACAAATGATATCCTAAAATTATTTGACGAAATATTTAGTTCTCAGGCTTTAAATAAATTGAGTTCGCAACTAAGTTCTGTTTACTTATCCGGCAGTGGGTTAACAAAAATATTAGTCCAGATTTTAAACAGTTCATTTGTTCTGGATTTTATTGAGTTCAATCCATTTGATAAAATAAAACCTTCCCCAATGCTTTATGAGAATAAATTATTTTTGGAAAAGTACGGTTCATTTGCCGCCGCAGCCGGTCTTGTGTTAAAGTTATACTAATTGGATAAACGCAGATGAGACTGAGAATAATTTCCGGTATTTATAAAGGAAGATATATAAATGTTCCGCAGTCAAAATTTATTAGACCTACTACAGATAGAGTGCGAGAAACATTATTTAATCTGCTAAACAATAAAATTGATTTTGAGGGAATTGAAGTTCTGGATATTTACTCAGGATCGGGTTCGCTAGGACTTGAATGTTTAAGCAGAGGCGCAAATAGGATAACATTTGTAGAAAAGAATTATCAGATTTATAAAAATCTTTTGGAAAATATTAAATCACTTGTGGCTGATAAATCCTGCAAAGTTGTAAAATCCGAAGCAGTTGATTTTACTAAGCGACTGACTGTAAATAAATACAATTTAATACTTGCCGATCCCCCATTTTTTAAAGATGATATTTATTCAGTTGTAAAAAACATTTTGGCTAATCATTATCTTACTGATGATGGAATAATGGTTATTGAAAGATCAATACAAACAAAGGAAAATGATATTGCCAATTTTAATGTTCAGCCTTTTAAAATTATTGGCGATTCTTGTCTTTATGAAATTCATCAATAGTTTTATTTCATAAATATTCTTTCTACTTTTCAGCACATCAAAAAGCAGGTTTTATATGAAAAAAGTAATTTATCCAGGAACATTTGATCCAGTAACATACGGGCATATTGATATAGTAAAACGAGCAGTAGATCTATTTGATGAGATTGTTGTTACAGTTGCAGTTAATCCAACAAAAAATCAATTATTTTCCACATCAGAGCGTGTAATGATGCTTAAAGAAAGTTTGAAAGATTTTGAACGCGTAAAAGTAGATTCCTTTAACGGATTGGTTGTTGAACATGCTAAACAGGTGGAAGCAACAGGAATTATTAGGGGCTTACGGCAAATAAGCGATTTTGAATTTGAATTCCAGATGGCGCTGATGAACAGAAAACTTGCGCCCGAAATTACCACAATATTTTTAATGCCTCACGAAAAGTACACTTATCTCAACTCAACAGTAATACGTAACCTTGCTTCACTGCATGCAGATGTAAGTGATTTTGTACCCCTCGCTGTTCAAAACGAATTGAAGAAAAAATTTACTGCTTGATTTGACTTTTTAAAGAAAACCTCCAATAAAAAATATTGGAGGTTTTTTATCGAAATTAACGACTTGTACCAATAATACTTCTTTCTGCATGACCATTCGGTCCATCAGTTACAACTTTAACAGAAACCGGTTTTAATACATCAACAGTATCAACTTTATCATATAAACTAAATGCAAACTGTGTCCAGGAAAGGTCTTGCGTATCAGGAAGTTTAACATCAATATCACCAACAACGTCTATATCACCAACTACAGTAACCTTTATAGTAGTTCCTTCAGCTAAAGGATTACCATTTATATCGCTAACAATATAATCAAATGCTTGCGACCCACCGTTTGGAATATCAAATGATGAAGGACTGATTGCAACAATTTTTCTAGTGTCTGAATAAAGCACTCTTGTGTTTGCTGTAATTGCTTGATTGTTTTCATTTAATGTTCTTGCTACAATATTATAAAATCCTGAATTTTTAGCTCTATGCCGAACAACACCCACTCCAAATTCATCTGTTAAAATAGAACCTTCAACTACACCACTATCTGCCGTAAAATAAACAGCAGTTCCCTCACGTACTGGATTTGCATACTTATCACCAACAAGAACACCTAATGTTGTAATTGTAAACGGATCTGTAATAGAAGTCTTTAAAGGTATATTTACTACAACAGGTCTTAAAAAGAAATGATTTTGATCAGGGAACCCGCCATGTATAGTAACACTAATTGGCAAAGAGGAAATTGTTGTTGAACCAGTTGTAATTCTTGCCAAAATTCTAACAACACCTGCTTTAATACCGCTAACCAAATTGATCGTTGCTTGACCATTACCATCAGTTCTAACTCTGCTTGGTGTAATACTTTCTCCACCACCAGGACCGCCGGAAATTGTAAAATCAACATCAACAGCAGTATTTGCATTAAGCGATTTTCCGGAAGAGTCCACAACTGTAAAAGTAAGTCTGGAAACTTCTATTGAACCGCTTTCTTTAACTCCAATAATTTCCGGTACAACACTGGCAATAAAAATGCTTGCTGGCGCACCCGGTTCTACAAGCCTTGAACCTAATGAAGATTTTGCAGCAGTTCCGTTTGAACCACTCACATTTACTACGACTATTATTGGCTGTGAATCATCTACAACCGCACTGCCTGATTTATCAGTAACTGTGCATGTAAACTGAGTATATGATTTATCCTGTGTATCCGGCAAAATAACATTTACATCGCCAGTAACTTCAACAAATTCGCCGCTAACAGCCACACTAATTTGTGTTCCTTTACTTAATGGATTTCCATCTTCATCACTAACAGTATAAGTAAAACTTTGTGAAGCATTCTTTTTTAATGTAAAACTTGATGGTGTTATTGTTGCTTTTGATGATCCTGAAACAAGTATTGCAGCTTCCTTTTGAATATTATTTGCGTTAGCATCCTTTGTACTTGCAGTAACAACCAAATATCCAGAACCAAAAATTGGATGATTTGGTTTTGATGTAAGTGTTAAAGTCCCTGTACAGAATCCTTTATCGTCAGTTAAAGCAGAACCAGTAATTAAACCTGATGTAGTTGTGAAAAATACAGGAGTTTGCAGTTTAACAGGATTTGCATATTGATCGCCTAAATAAACTTTAATAGGTATTGTTGTTTCCGAAGCATAAGAAACATTTTTTGCTACCAATAAATTAAAGTTTTCTAAAACAGGATATCCACCCTGTAATGTTACACTTACCAATTGAGAAGATATGACTTTATCAGTAAGATTGCTTGTTGCTTTAACCTTTACAATTCCTGTTCTCGAGCCTCCTCTCAAATTAACAGTTACCTGTCCGTTTGCATTTGTTCGTGCTGTGGCAGGACTTAATGATTCGCCACCACCAGGTCCTTCTGCAATTGTAAAATTAACATCAATAGCATTTGCAGAACTGATAGGAGTACCCGCAGAATCTGTTACTACAAATGTAATTGCAGAAATTTCATTATCGCTGATAGAAGAAGGTGTTGCACTAACGAGATTAATATTTGATGGCGTACCGGGGTTAATTGTTTTACTTCCCGAAATTGATTTTGTTATTTTACCGTTTGTACTAACAACATCAATTTTTACTATAACAGGTTTTGTTAAATCAATTGCAGCAGAACCGGAATTTTCTTTTAAAATAAATGAGTATTGAGTAGCTGTTTTATCCTGTGTATCGGACATTGTTATATCAATATCGCCGCTTACGGAAACATTTTCACCTTCGGCAGATACTTTAATTGTTGTTGCTTTTGATAGCGGATTTCCATCTTCATCACCAACAACATAATTAAAATTAATTGAGCTGTTTTTAGCCAGCACAAAAGATGATGGTGATGTTGTTGATTGAGGAGTTCCTGACAATAAAATAACTTTTTCTTTTGTTATAATATTTAAATTAGCATCTCTTGTACTTGCTGTTATAGTTACATATCCAGGTCCAAAAATCGGATGCACAGGTTTTGGAGATGTAATAGATAGATTAGATGTTGCATAACCCTTTTCATCAGTTAATGCTGAACCTGCAATAATACCCGATGAAGTAGTAAAATAAATAGTTGTGCCAGTCTTTACTGGATTAGAATATCTATCACCTGCAAAAACATTTATCGGATAGCTTGTACCAACAATAAATGGCAGATTCTGATCAGTATTAATACTAAAGTGATCTGGGTCAGTATACCCGCCTTGAATAGTAACAGGAACAGGTAAAGAATAAACAGTGCCAGTGTTTGTTGAAACAGATGCACGAACGCCAACAACACCAGTTCTGTTTCCGGCTGTTAAATTAACTTTAACTTTACCCAATTCATCTGTAATTGCAGAAGCAGGGTTTATTGACTCTCCACCTCCAGGTCCTTCTACTATTGTGAAATCTATTAAAGCTGGTGTATTTACATTCATTGGTGTACCTGCACCATCTTTTACAATAAACTCTATTCTTGATGTTTCAGTTGGACTGATTGTTTCTGGTTCAACAGTTAAAACTTCAATACTTTGAGGTTCACCAATTGTTATAACTTTTGCACCAATAAGTTTTTCTTCAATATTTCCATTTTCGCTTGTTACTTCAATTTTAACAGTAATTGGTTTAGCAACATTCATTTCAGAGGTACCACTGGTTTCGTATAGTGTGAAAGAGAATTGCGTCCAACTTTTTAATTGTGTATCAGGTATGGTAATGTCAACATCCCCAGTTAATTCTACTTGATCGCCTTCTACGGAAACTTTTATCGAGGTGCCGCCGACAAGAGGATTATCATTTTGATCACTAACTTTCATACTAAACGGAATTGACCCGTTTTTAGTTAAATTAAAACTTGAAGGACTAACTGAAACAGTTGTGATTCCTGAGAACAATACAATAGTGCTTTTTGAAATAGTAGTAGATTCTAAATTAATCGAACTTGCAGTAATTTCACCAAATCCTACTCCAAAAATCGGATGTGTTGGTCTTGGTTCACTAGAAATCAAATCTGTTGTTCCCATTCCTTGAGCATCAGTATTTATTGAACCAACAATAATGCCGCCCGTAGTTGTAAAATAAACTGGAGTTTCTGGTTTTACAGGATTCGCATATTTATCCCCAACAATTACACTAATCCCATTAGTTAAACCATCAATATTATAACCAGCAAAGTTTCTCAATTCATGAGCAATACTAAAATGATCCAGATCAGGAAAACCACCATGAATAGCAACACTTACAGGTGTTGATGAAATAACAGTATTCCCAAGATTAATTGATGCAACAACTTGAACAACGCCTGCTTTTGTTCCGCTAATTAAATTTACTGTTGCACTCCCGTTTGCATCTGTTTTTACAGTAGTTGGAGTTAACTTTTCACCGCCGCCTGGTCCTTCTGCTATCACAAAATCAACATCAACTTTTCGGGTAGCAGATAATGGATTACCTGCGGTATCAACCACTGTAAATATTAATTTTGCAACTTCAGTTGAGCCGCTTTCTCTAACTCCAATCTGTGTGGGAGTTATTGAAGTAAGTAGAATTGCAGATGGGCTGCCGGGAAGGCTCTCTCCTTCAGAAATCGCTAACCTTACTTTTCCAACTGATAGGTCTTCACCATATTTTAATACGCTGCTAAGTGTGTCTGAAACAAAACCAGTCTTATAAGAAATTATTGTAATAGCTTCATCGGCTTTTATTTCTATTTGTTTGGAAAAATTTCCAAGTGTATCTGTTAATAAGTTAATTGAGGAAAATGTTTTCCCTATTATTTTTACATTTGCCGTTTTGATTGGGCTATCATCATCTTGGGCAACAACCTGCCCTGTGATTATAGAAACCTTTGGAGTAGTTCCTCCTCCATTTGGATCATCAATAGGAGTTGATGAAGGGTTTGTTTCATCTTTACACCCCGAATAAAAAATCAGAGTAGTTATTAAAGAAAAGATGATAAATACGTAAACAGCAGTTCTATTAGTTTTTTTCATAATTATGCCCAATAAAGTTTCCATTTAAAAATATCCGCTAAATAACAATTTTGATACCAAATATTAGCCCTTATTTTTAGCTCAAAAACCTACATTTACTTTATCACATAAGTAAATAGTACTATAAATAATTCAAAAACAGCAGGTTTTATACATAAGTAATCTTTCAATACCTTAAATTTTCAAACAAAATCTGGATAATTATCTTAAATGATAAAAAATGATACACTTTTTACAAGTTTTAAGAAATAAATATTTGCATGTGGCGCACTTTGAAAATATTTTGCCACAGTAAATATTTTTTATCAGTAACATCTAAAAGGATTCTAATGAGTCTAAGTTTAATAGCAAAATCAATTAAGGCTTCTCCAACGTTAAAACTGAATGAGAAATTTGCCATACTAAAAGAAAAAGGCGATCCCGTAATTCATCTTGGCGGCGGCGAACCAAAAACTAAAGCTCCTATGGATGCAATACTTGCCACAGTTGCTCATGTTAATACAGGTGAAGTACGATATGCCCCAGCGGATGGCATTCCAGCTTTGAAACAAAGCATAATTCGTTATACGGAGGAGTTTTATGAGAAGAAAGTAAAACCCGAAAATATTATTGCCTCGGGCGGCGCAAAGCAAGCAATTATGGTTGCTCTTCAGGCAATATTAAATCCTCAGGAAGAAGTTCTTTTTCCTGCACCTTATTGGGTTAGTTATCCTGATATGGCACGATTAATTGGTGCAATACCTATTGCTGCCTTACCAGAGGATGGTTCATTTTATCCAACTATAAAAGATATTACCGATAGAGTTGGCTCTTACACAAAAGCAATAATTATCAACAGTCCAAATAATCCAACCGGAGCAATGTATTCTGAGGAATTCATTTCAGATGTTGTTCAATTTTGCGAGAAAAAAGATATCTGGTTAATTATGGATGATATTTATCATCGTTTATTGTTTGATGGAAAAAAACCTATAAACTGTTTTCATTATGCAAAAAAGAAAGATGATAATTCTAAAATCATTGTTATTAATGGAGTTTCAAAACAATACGCAATGACAGGATTTAGAATCGGCTGGGCTGTGGGAAATAAAAAAGTTATTGAAGCAATGAGCAATATTCAGGGTCATCAAACATCAGGTCCATCTGTACTGCTTCAAAAGGCTGCTGTTGCGGCTTTAAATGGAATTCAATCAGGTGTTGAAAGTTTGAGAGCAACCTTAGAAAACAATCGTAATATTATGGTTGATTTATTAAAATCTTTTGAAGGCGTTAAAGTTTCTGTACCGGACGGAACTTTTTATTGCTTTGCAGATTTTTCCGCTTACGAAAAAGATTCTAACAAACTTTCTGAATTTTTAATTGACAAAGTTCAAGTATTAACAGTTCCCGGAAAAGAATTTGGTTTAGATGGTCATCTTAGATTAAGCTATTGCGGTACCATTAAAGATATTCAGGACGGAATTGAAAGAATGAAATGGGCTCTTGATCCAAATTCAACAAATGAACTTTATATTGGTGATAGAAAATTAGTGAGGGATTGGTCATGAAATATTTAGAATTTACAACACCGGCATCAAAAGCTGCAATGGAACTTGCTTCTGATTTCAGATTGAAAAGTCAGGGGCTTACTGATCTTTCACGTGTTTACTGGAACTTACCGGATGAAGCTTTATATGAAGAAGCAATTTTTAGAAACGAGGGAAAACTTACAAAACATGGTGCTTTCGTTGTTCACACAGGTAAACATACAGCACGCGCCGCTTCCGATAAGTTTGTCGTTCAAGAGCCAACAACAACTGATAATATCTGGTGGGGCGTTCATAACCGTCCGTTCAGTTCAGAAAAGTTTAATCAGTTAATGGGTAGAGTTTCGGCTTACTGTCAGGGTGAAGAAGTTTTTGTTCAGGATTGCTACGTTGGCGCTGATCCCGATTATAAAATGCCTATCAGAATAATTACAGAAAAAGCGTGGCATAGTTTGTTTGCCAGAAATATGTTTATCACCACCGATGATAGAGATGAACTTAAAAAATTTATGCCGGATTTTACTGTTATTTGTTTACCGGGTTTTAAAGTTGAGCCTGCCATTGACGGAACAAGAACTGAGACAGGAATCATCTTAAACTTTGAACAAAGAACTGCAATTATTGCAAACTCACTTTACGGCGGCGAAATTAAGAAATCAATTTTTACTCTTCTCAATTTCCTTCTTACTTTTGAAGATGTATTGCCGATGCACTGTTCTGCTAATGTTGGCAACAATAATGATGTAGCTTTATTTTTTGGATTGAGCGGAACAGGTAAAACTACTTTATCAGCAGATCCTAAAAGAAAACTCATTGGCGATGATGAACACGGCTGGAGTAATGAAGGTGTCTTTAATTTTGAAGGCGGTTGTTATGCTAAAGTTATCAGATTATCCGCAGAAGCAGAACCCGAAATTTATGCTACAACAAAGAGATTCGGTACTATTTTAGAAAACGTTGTTTTCGATCCTGTTAGCAGAAACATTGATCTGGATGATGATCATATTACAGAAAATACCCGTTGTTCTTATCCATTAGAATTTATACCAAATACAGTTTCAGATGGATTTGTAAGAAGTCATCCTAAAAATATTATTTTCTTAACTTGCGATGCTTCCGGTGTAATGCCTCCGATTGCAAAATTAAATCCCGAACAAGCTCAATATCATTTTATTAGCGGCTACACTTCTAAAATTGCCGGAACTGAAATAGGGCTTGGAATAGAACCTCAAATGACTTTTTCTGCTTGTTTCGGTGCGCCGTTTATGGTGCGGCATCCTTACGTATATGCTGCAATGTTAAAAGAAAGATTATTAAAGCATAAAGCTAATGTATGGCTTGTAAATACAGGCTGGGTTGGCGGCAGGTTTGGCGTTGGCAAGAGAATTAGTATTCGTCATACAAGAAATCTTCTTAATGCAGCTTTGGAAGGTAAACTTGATGATGTAAAATTCAGAAAGGATAAATTGTTTGGATTTGAAGTTCCGTTAAACTGCCCCGAGGTTCCTGAAGATGTTCTGGAGCCTTCAAATGCATGGGGCAATAAAGATGAGTACTGGAAAAAATATGATGCTCTTGCATCAAGATTTGTTGAAAATTTTAAACTGTTTTCTAAAGATTGCACAGACGAGGTTATAAATGCCGGACCGAAGAGATTAAATAAATAACTTTTATTTCTACATTTTTAAACAAATTTATTGAAAATGTAAAATGAATTTATTAGGTTAATACAGAGATTAATAATTCAATGTTTCGTTTTCTTTTAAATAACTAATTTCAAAATCTTTCAAGGAGTTCGTATGAAAAAACTTTTAACTTTTTCAACCCTTTCAATTTTTTTGTTCTTTTTTGCGACAGATATTTTTTCACAGAGTTTTTTTACTGGTTCAATTGGTGTAACTCAAAGTAATGGCGGAAGAACACGTGTGTTTTCGGATAATCTTACTACAAGGCAAATAGAAAGAGCATCTGTGCTAGTTGGTGTTAGTAAGTCGCAAGTTTTCGATTATAATGAAGATCAGGATGTTTCTATTCCTGCAGCAACAATTGCCACTCCATTATCAAGTGATTTTGAAATTACAAGCACTATAAATAATTCTTATTCTACACTTCCACCTAATGTAGAAGCAAGTTTAAATATTTATGGTTGGACAAATGAAGCATATCTTATAATTAAAGTAAAAATTCTTAATAAAGAAACTTCCGCTATAAATGCTGTTGTTGGTTTAGAGCTTATTCCACGTATAAACGGAACTTATGAGAACGATACTTTACAATGGAACGCTTCTTCAAAATCATTGCTAATTCATAAAGATGCTGCTGTAGCTGTTAAGTTCTTATCCTCTGCACAAAAATCTTTGAGATTGGTAGAATGGACTGATCCCTATGCAAATGATTCACTTTATTATACTTGGTTAACAAGTGGTTCTTTTGATGCTGAATTAATTGCTAATAGCGTTGGTGACGGCGCAGTTGCAGTACTTGGGCAGGATCCAATAAACATAGCTGCTGGCGGAACTGTTGAGTATTATATTGGAGTTGCTTACGGAAGTAATTCAACAACTTGCTTAAACAACATTGCATTGTGTCAATCAAAATACAATCAAGTTCTGCCAGTTGAATTAACTTCTTTTACAGCTTTATCTCAAAACAGCAAAGTTGTTCTTAACTGGTCAACAGCATCAGAACTAAACAACAATGGTTTTGAAATTCAAAGAAAATCAAGAAATTCTGATTTTGTAACTCTTGGATTTGTAAAAGGCAGCGGTACTTCATCTGAACAAAAACAATATTCTTATTCTGATTCTAAATTAGCTGATGGAAATTATTCATATAGATTAAAACAAGTTGATTTTAACGGACAATTTGAATATTCAAATACCGTTGAAGTTGATGTTAGAAGTCTGAATGATTTTTCACTTGAACAGAATTATCCAAACCCATTCAATCCATCAACAAAGATTGCATATATTTTGAAAGAAAAAACTAATGCAAAAGTTGTTGTTATGAATGCTATCGGTGAAGAAGTCGCAGTTCTTGTTAATGAGGAACAGGAAGCAGGTTTGCAACAATTAGATTTTAATGCTTCTAATTTACCAAGCGGAATTTATTTCTATACTTTACAAGCAGGTAACTTTACTGAAACAAAGAAAATGATTCTCTTAAAGTAATTCTGGTTATATTTTTTATTTTTATAAAGCGCGAGCAATCGCGCTTTTTTATTTATAAGCATATCGGATTATATTTGCATCAAAACAAATCAAAACATTTATGAAAAAAAAACCTGCAAATTTCAAAATTGCTTTATTGCAACTCTCTTTTAGTAAAGATGTAAATGCCAACTTAAAAAAGGCTATTAGCTGGATAGACAAAGCAGCTAAAAAAGGAGCACAGGTAATTTGCTTGCCAGAACTTTTTACGTCACAGTATTTCTGCCAATCAGAAAATATTGATTATTATGATCTTGCTGAAACAATTCCCGGTACAACAACTGATGCAATTTCCAAAGCAGCAAAAAAGAACAAAGTTGTTGTGGTTGCTCCTTTGTTTGAAAAAAGAGCCGAAGGTCTTTATCACAACTCACTTGCTGTAATAAACACAAAAGGCAACATTTCAGGAGTGTATCGCAAAATGCACATACCTGATGATCCTTCGTATTATGAAAAATATTATTTCACTCCCGGCGATCTCGGCTTCAAGTCATTCGATACTGAATTTGGAAATATTGGAACACTAATTTGCTGGGATCAATGGTACCCCGAAGGCGCCAGATTAACTGCTCTACAGGGCGCAAGTGTTTTATTTTATCCAACTGCAATTGGCTGGCATCCGCACGAAAAAGAAGAACACGGTAAACAGCAATTTGAAAGCTGGCAAACTATTCAACGTTCGCATGCAATTGCAAATGGAGTTTATGTTGCTTCGGTCAATAGAATTGGCGTGGAAAAAGAAAATGAAAATTCTGCGGGAATTGAATTTTGGGGCAGCAGTTTTATTTGCGATCCGCAAGGAATAATTATTGCTCAAGCTTCGCAAGACAAAGAAGAGATATTAATTGCCGAAGTTGACTTAAACAGAATTGAATATATCCGCCGTAATTGGCCCTTTCTGCGTGATAGAAGAATTGATGCTTACAGCGATATAACGAAAAGATTTTTGAAGTAGTTTATAAAATTCAAAAGTAAAAATTCAAAATTCAAAAGAATGTTTTGAATACTGATAATAATAGCAATGCGCCTTGGAGATAATAATTCGTAGTTATAAATATTATGTTATTATTGAATATTGTATTGATATAAAAGATTTGATGCTTACGGCTATATAACCAAAAGATTTTTGATGCAGTTAATAAAATTCAAAAGTAAAAATTCAAAATTCAAAAGAATTTTATGAATATTGATAATAATAGAAATGCGCCTGTGGAAATAAAAATTCGTTGTTATAAATACTCTGTTACTATTATAAAATTTATTTCGGATATAAATGTTGAACGAAAATTTCAACCGATTATAGATCAACTTTTACGTTCAGCAACTTCAATTGGAGCAAATATTGTGGAAGGAAAATCTGCTCATTCTAAAAAGGATTTCATTAAATATTATGAAATTGCGCTTAAATCTGCAAATGAAACTAAGTACTGGATTTGTTTATTAAGAGACGGTTTAGAATTAAAGCAAGTAGATAGTTTATTAAAAGAAGCTGATGAAATTTCTAAAATTATAGCTTCAATTATTATAAATACAAAAAAGTTAAATTAGTTTTTGAATTTTGAATTTTTACTTTTGAATTATTATAAAAATTATGAGCATTACTAAAAACAAATACCGTTTGCCTGCTGAGTGGGAAAAACACGAAGCAACATGGATTGGCTGGCCACTTAATAAAGAAGATTGGCCCAAAAAATTTGAACCGATTCCATGGGTTTATGGTGAAATTGTAAGATACATTGTGCGCGGAGAAAAAGTAAGAATAATAGTTTCTTCAAAATCTCATCAAAAAAAAGCAGAGCAAGTTTTAAAATCTGTTGGCGCTGATTTTACAAATATCGAATTATTTTATTTAGAAACGGATAGAAATTGGCTGCGTGATGCAGGTCCGCAATTTGTAAAAAACGAAAATAACGAAACGGTACTTATCAATTTTAAATTTAATGCTTGGGCAAAGTATGATAATTATAAACTTGATAAGAACATTCCAAAGATGATTTCTAAGGAATTAAACCTTGAAAGAATAGTTGCTTTGCATAAAAATAAAAAAGTTGTTCTCGAAGGCGGCAGCATTGATTACAACGGCGCAGGAACAATCATAACAACTGAAGAATGTTTAATTGATAACAATACTCAGGTGCGTAATAAAGGCTTTACAAAAAAAGACTATGAGGAAGTATTTAATAAATATCTAGGAGCTGGTAATGTAATCTGGTTAAATAAAGGAATAATTGGCGATGATACTCACGGACATGTAGATGATATAACAAGATTCGTAAATAGAAACACTGTTGTTACAGTTATTGAAACACATCCGAATGATCCAAATTTTATTCCTTTGATGGAGAACAGAGAAATACTTGAAAGCTCCGTCTTAGAAGATGGATCAAGTTTAGAAATTATTGAACTGCCTATGCCCTCACCTGTTATATTTAAAGGCGAGCGACTGCCCGCAAGCTATGCAAATTTTTATATTTCAAATTATGCAGTGCTTGTGCCAACATTTAATGACCCGAATGATAGAATTGCTCTTGGAATTTTATCTGAATTATTTAATGACAGAAAAGTAATTGGTATTCATGCCGTTGATTTGGTTTGGGGACTTGGGACGCTGCACTGTTTAACGCACGAACAAATTCTCTAATTACTTTTTAGAAGTTCCGATTTTAACAAGTATAACGCCGAAGATTATTACAACTGAAGCAATAATTGTAAAAATATTTAATTGCTCATCAAGAAAAATCCAACCGAGTAAAAGAGCGATAATTGGGTTTATATATGCGTAAGTTGAAACGAAAGAAAGCGGCAAATGCTCAATAGCATAAATATAAGAACCATATCCGAATATTGAGCCAGCGATTACAAGGTATGCTAACGAACCCAATCCGGCAGTTGTAAAATGCAATCCATTAAAATTACCAAGTAAAAAACCCAGCGCCACTTGAATTGACCCAGCGATTAGCATCTGCACAGAAGCACTCATTAATGGATGCACATCTATTTTTTTATGTTTTGAATAAACAGAACCGAGAGACCATGCAACCACAGCACCAAGAATGGATAAAACGCCAATCAAATATTTTGCTTCAAAAATATACTTTAAGTCGCCGCCAAAAATTAAACCAACACCAAGTATTCCAATAATCAATCCGGTTATAATCATCCAGTTTAGTTTAGGACCGGAGGGTAACAATGATTCGAAGCTAACCATCCAAAAAGGAGCAGTTGTGATAAGAAGTGCTGCAAGTCCACTTTCAATCCACTGCTCGCCAACAACAACAAGTCCGTTACCAAATCCAAGTAAAGCAATACCAATAATTGCAATATGAATTACATCTTCTTTTTTGGGAAGTTGCTTGCCATTCATTTTTAGAAATGTTAAAAGAATTGTTCCTGCAATCAACCATCTAAATCCCGCAAAAAGCATTGGAGGGATGCTTTCTACGCCAACTCTTATAAAAAGATAGGTTGTTCCCCAGATGATGCAAATCATTAGCCATGCGGCGTATGCTCGTATTTTATTTTGTTCCATAACTTTTATTTAACTGATTAAATTATGTGTAAATATAATTAAAAATGAACGATGCGCTTAATTTGATTTACCGCATTAAGTAAAAAATAGAAAAGTAATTAGAATATCTGAATTAAAATTCTATATAATCCAAAAGTTTGGAATGAACAAACTAATAGTTTTATATTGCAATCGAATTTATAGACAACATGAAAATTGAACTAATATATAACCCGCGTCCTTTACGCAGCTACTTCGTTTCGAGTTTCGAAAACGTGTTCTAATTATCCTTTTACCTCTTTCGTTTTTCAAAATCAATTCATTTACAAGATTTAAAAGGAGTGAATATGAACACTATTTTATCAGAAAATAAAAATTTAATTATTAATCAAACAAAAAAAATTAATGCCGATGAGGTTCATCGTATTTTATCAAAACACATGCTTGCTGATGGATTTGATATCGTTTTAGACCTCGATAAAAGTTCGGGTGCTACAATTGTTGATGAGCTTAACGGTGATGAATATCTTGATTTTTTTACATTCTTTGCCTCTTCGCCAATCGGGTTGAATCATCCTTATCTTCAATCTTCTGAAGTTAAACAAATGCTTGCTAATGTTGCTGTAAATAAGCCTTCAAACTCAGATATTTATACAACTTATATGGCTGATTTTGTTGATACTTTTGCTCGTATTGCCAAGCCTGATTTTATGAAATATCTTTTCTTCATTTCAGGCGGCGCTCTGGCTGTTGAGAACGGACTGAAAGTTGCTTTCGATTGGAAAGTACGAAAGAACTTTTTAAAAGGTTACAACGAAGAAAAAGGTCATAAAGTAATTCACTTTAAGGAAGCATTTCATGGTAGAAGCGGTTACACAATGTCGCTCACCAATACGGACCCGACCAAAGTAAAATATTTCCCGAAGTTTGATTGGCCCCGGATTGTAAATCCAAAAATTAAATTCCCTATTGCAAATAATTTAGATGAAATTATTAAAATTGAAAATCAAGCAATTGGTGAAATTAATGATGCAATAAAAAATAATCTGGATGATATAGCTGTTATAATTATTGAGCCAATTCAAGCTGAAGGCGGCGATAATTATTTCCGTAAAGAATTTTTTATTAAACTCCGCGAGATTGCTGATGCAAACGAAATTCTTTTGATGTTTGATGAAGTTCAAACAGGATTTGGTATAACTGGCAAGTTTTGGGCTTTTGAGCATTATGTAAAACCGGATATCATCGCTTTTGGGAAAAAAGCGCAGGTTTGCGGAATAATGGTTTCAGACAGAATTGATGATATTCCCGATCATTGCTTTAAAGTTTCAAGCAGAATAAACTCAACTTGGGGCGCTGATTTAACAGATATGGTTCGTTCAAAATTAATGCTTGTTGTTATTGAAAGTGAAAATCTGGTTTCTAATTCAGAAATAGTTGGCAAACACTTAATATCTTGTTTATTCGATTTGCAAAATGAATTCCCAGAAATGATTTCAAATATTAGAGGTTTAGGTTTAATGTGTTCTTTTGATTTTAAGACCGCAGAAATGCGAAATCATTTTAGGGATATTGCATACAAAGAAAAACTTTTAATACTTGGCTGCGGAGAAAAATCAATTAGATTTAGACCTGCGCTTAATATTACTGAAAATGAAATTGATAAAGGCTTGGATATTATCAAAAAAGTTTTAAGTTTTATGGTGTCCAATAACTAATTTATATTAACTACTTGCACGGTGCGGCTCCTTGTTGGAGCCGTAACTGTTTTAAATTAAACAGGATTTTGAAATGAAATTATTTGTTGTAAGCACACCAATCGGAAATTTGAGGGATATTACGTTACGTGCAATTGAAACATTTAAAGAAGTTGATTTCATCATCTGCGAAGACACAAGAGTTACAGGGCATCTTCTTAATCATTTTCAAATTAAAAAGGAGATGATTTCTCTTAATGCTTTCAATGAAAAAAGTAAATTAGACAGCATCATCTCTAAAATCTTAACAAATAAAACCGCCGCATTAACATCGGATGCAGGCACGCCTGCAATTTCAGATCCTGGTATTAGGTTAGTTTCGGCTTGCATTGAAAATGGAATTACTGTTATTCCTGTTCCGGGCGCAAGCGCTTTAACGGCAGCTTTAAGCATGAGTGGATTACCAACAGATTCATTTGTATTTGAGGGCTTTATTCCGCTAAAAAAAGGAAGGCAAACTAAGCTAAAGCAATTGGCTGAGGAGCATAGAACTATTGTTTTATATGAATCAACTTATCGTATAGAAAAACTATTAAAAGAATTAAATGAATATCTTCCTGAAAGATTTGTTGTTTTTTGCCGTGAGATTACAAAAATGTTTGAAGAAAGCTGGCGCGGCTATCCTAAAGATTTGATTGAACTGCTTTCTTCCAGAACAATTAAGGGCGAGTTTGTAGTTGTTATAGCACCTAAAAACTGGGTTATAAAGTAATCTAATTATTATTTAACTGGTTATAGTCTTTTAATATTGTATCAAAAAAAAGCAACGGATCAAGATTTGATTCCACTTTCATTTTTTCAGAGAATTTTTGTTTTGCCCTATAAAGAATTTTTTGATATGATTTGAAATCAGTAGTTGATCTCATATTCAATATCTCCTTAATAATCTGAATATCTTTTTCTGTTAATAAAGAAGCCTGATGATATTTGATGCAATAATCATCTGTAACTTTTGGAATTAAAATTTCATCAAGTTTCACTTCGCGTTTTATTTTTATAACTGTAGTATTTGCTGCGAGATCACCAAGCCTCTGCCCTTTTCCGTTTATTAACATTGTTATAATTGCTACCGAACCATAAGTAAAAGAGATGTCAATTGGTCGAAGTATCCATCTTAAAAAATAACTTCCGATGCCGGGCTGCGAACCATCTAATTTAACAACCCTTATTTTCATTGCTTTTTTTCCGAGCGATTGCCCATTCATAAATATTTCACAAATAAAGTCATAAAAGAAAACAGGAAGAAACATAGTTATGCCTAAAGCTAAAGCGTGATTTTGAATTCTTTCATTTATAAAACCACTTAATATTAAAATGCACAAGATGACGTAACCAAAAATAATTAGTGAATCAATAATTGTTGCGATAGTACGATCGCCGACACTTGCAATATTGTATTGAATATCTACATTTTGAGTTGTTTGAATTTCAATATTTTCCATTAGATCATCCCTCGTGCTTTTAACTCAAGATATTTATTAATTGTGTTTACAGATAACTGCTGCGGCGTGCTGAGTATTGAATGAATACCGACCGAAAATAATTCTTTTTGAATGATCTTCTTTTCATAAGAGAATTTTTCTGCAATTGTTTTATGATAAATATCTTCTATTGACTCGGCTTTATTAAGCAGAACTTTATCAAGACCAGTATTTCTAAAAAATATAACAATCAACAAATGCGATGCTGCAAGACTTCTGAAATACTTTAATTGTCTCGTTAAAGAACTTGCTGTTTCAAAATTAGTATAAAGCAAAAGTAAGCTTCTGTGTTTTAGTTTTGCTCTTATTGTTGCTGCTAATCGTTCGTAATCAGATTCGAGAAAATCAGTTTCCTGTTTATAAAGTGTTTCCAATATCTTTTTCATTTGCATCGAGTTGTTTTCTGCAGGCAGCAGAGATGCAATTTTATTATTGAAAGTTATTATGCCGGCTTTATCGTGTTTCAATAATGCAATATTTGAAATTACCAAAGAAGAGTTAACAGCATAATCCAGCAGCGACATTTTTTCAAACGGCATTTTCATTGTTCTGCCCATATCAATAACGGAATATACTTGCTGAGCTTTTTCGTCAATATAATTATTTATCATCAACTGACGTTTACGAGCTGTTGCTTTCCAATTTATAGTGCGGTAATCATCGCCATTTACATATTCTTTAATTTGATCGAACTCCATTGAATGACCGATTTTACGAATCTTCTTTACTCCTATTTCTACAAGCCTGTCCGAAATTGCCATCAACTGATATTTTTTCATTTGAATATAGGAAGGATATACAATAGCATTTTTATTTTGATCAAACTTAAATCGCCGGCTGATAATACTTAAAATAGAAGAGGCGTAAATATTTAAAGCACCAAACTGATATTCTCCTCTTTTAACAGGTCTAATATTATAATTAAATATTTTAGTTTGATTTTTTTCAATTCCGGAATCAATTTCAAAATCTCTAATTTGAAAAATGAAAGGCAATTCATCAATAATTTTAACTTTGATTGTGAAATCATAATTATTTGTAACTATAATTTTTATTTCGTTATCATCTCCGTTGGAAAGCCTTTCCGCCGATATTCGCTCAGCAAATAATGCACTTTTATTCCTAAACAGAATTATAATTTCCAAAATTATAGCAACAATAAACGCAATTAGAAATAACTTCCCAATAAAAAACAAAACGTTATAAAAATAGCCAAAGAAAAGTATAATCGAAATGAAAACTGAAATAAACAGAAATCTTGAAGTGAAAAATATTTCCTTCAAAAAACGCATTATCTCGGAACCTCAACTTTATTCAAAATTGTTTTTATAACATCATCTGTAGTTTTGCCTTCCATTTCTTTTTCAGGCGTTAGTATTATTCTATGACGCATTGCCGGATAAGCAATCTCTTTTACATCATCGGGAGTAATAAAATCTCTGCCGCGAATTGCAGCCATTGCTTTTGCACCAATCATTATTCCAATAGATGCTCTCGGCGATGCACCAAGATACAAATCTCCGCTGGTTCTGGTTTGATTAACAATATTTGCAATGTATGCAGCAATTTTTTCATCAATATGTATAGCTCTAATCTGATTTCTTAATTCTTTAAGATTTTCTTTTGAGAAAACAGGGTTTATTACACTTAATTCATTTACTGATTTTCTTTCGTTGTACTCCAAAAGAATTTTAATTTCTTCTTCAAGGGCTGGATATTTCATTTCAACTTTGAAAAGGAATCTGTCTAACTGTGCTTCTGGAAGTTTGTATGTTCCTTCGTGTTCAATTGGGTTTTGTGTTGCAAATAATATAAATGGATTTTCCATTTGATGTGTTTTTCCATCCATTGTGATTTGCCGTTCTTCCATTACTTCAAACAATGCAGCCTGTGTTTTTGCTGGTGAACGATTAATTTCATCTATTAAAATAATATTGGAAAATATCGGACCCCGTTTAAACTCAAACTCGGAATTTTTCATATTATAAACCATTGTACCGAGAATATCGGAGGGCATTAAATCCGGGGTAAATTGTATTCTGGAAAAATCTGCCGATATTGTTCGAGCAAGTATTTTTGCAATAAGTGTTTTTGCAATTCCGGGAACGCCTTCAATTAAAATATGCCCGTCCGATAAAATTGCCGCAAGTAGTAATTCGATTGTTGCATCCTGCCCAACAACAATTTTTCTTATTTCCGATTTAACTCTTTCAACTGCTTCTTTTAATGTTGAAAGGTCTGTTCTGTTAACTGAGTTATTTTCCATAAGCGCCTGTTTTTGAATAAAATGTTTCTAATAATTTATTTAATTCTAATAGTGTTTCCTGTTTCACTTCTATTGCTTTGTTCACTGATCTAATTGCCGAAATAATATTTGATATTATTTCTTTATTAACATGACTTTTCTCTGAAAGCTTATCTATAAGTTCAATATTAAGTTCATTGGTTCTTAACATATAACGAGATCGAACGTAATCTAAAAAATAGATTATTTTTTTATCTGCAATGTTCTTATGATTTTTCTGCTTGAAATACAGATTGCCAATAGTTCTTATAAACTCCATAGTTGTATTTTCAAGCGGTTTGATTACAGGAATTATTCTCTGGTTCCTTTTGCCTTTAAATATTACAAACAGAATAATTGAAAATAAAATTGTATAATAAGCCCACTTTAAAGAAGGCTGACCCAAAATATATCTTATCGGTGAACTGTAATACTGATTGGATTCCTTATAATATTCATCCCATATAACTTTCTTTACAGGCAAATACGAAAGACTTTTGAATATGTAATCTCTGTTTGATTTAAGGATATTGTAATTCGTAAAAGCTAAGGGCAGCGCATGTAAAAACAATTTTCCTTTACCATAATTAAATTGCAAATAATTTGTTAGTGCTATATCGTTAATGCCAAGTACAATTGCTTTGCTAGTATCAAAAGTATTAAAGTAATATGAATAATTTGCTCTTGTAAAAGTATATCCATTTTCTAATTTCAATTTTGGATTTGTGAAGTCCACAACAATCGTATCATCAAGAAAATCGTTATGATAATTAGTCATAATATTCAAGCTATCGGAAATATTTTTACCAAAGCTGTTGGCAGCAATAAAAACATTATTGCCTTTTTCTATAAGGCTGAATAATATTCTTGTATCAAGTTCATCGGGATTAAAACTATTACATATTATTATGATGTTTGTGTTATCAACATTCTTATTTTTGAAAGTGTTGTATAACGGCAAGTCGGATGTTTCAATTATTTGTCCGGGAAAAATATCTGGCAGTAAATCAAATAATATGTATGAGCCAAACGGAATTTTATCGCTTTTAGAGAAACTTGCTGTCCAGTTGGTTGGTAATGGCATATTCAATTTTATTATAACTATAATAATAAAAACAACAATTACGGGTATTAGAAATTTATAATTCTTCATTACTGAGCAGTTTCTAATAAAGTGATGAATTCAAGAAAGCTTTTTTGCAATTCGGAATATTCTGTTTTATCAATAAAATAACAGCCGTACCATATAGTTTCAAAATTTAGTGTGATGTTTTCAAAATACTTTTTAATTTTATTCTGTTGAATTTCTTTTACAAACTCATGATTGGTTTTATCAATTCTCCAAATAATAAATTCCTTATCCGAAAGTTTCTTTAAAGTTCTCAAATAGTTTAATCTTATTGCATACCTGTAATTTCCATTTTGGACAGCATCTTCAATCATTTTTTCATAATCAATGGTATGTATGTTTTCTAAAGATTCCGTAACTGCAATACGATTCTTTTTTGTTGATGAAAAAAACCATCCTCTAACATCAGATTTAAGTAAAACAAATATTATTGAAATTATTGCAAGCGCAATCAGCAGCCACTCAATAACATCCCACGCAGGATTAAAAACTTCAAAAGAAAAAAGTTTTTGAAAAAGGTTGCCAATCCATTCCATTAATTTTTCCCAAAGCGTCTTCGTTGCTTCGGGGTCTTCAAAATAATTAAAGTCCTTATCTTTTAAGTAACTTTTTATTATTGTGGAATCAATAGAACGAACTGAAATATCGGAGGAATCATAATTCAATTTTCCAAACAAGTTAGCCTCATTACTAATATTTTGATCCACTGAATCAAAGTTAACTATGTTTGTAACAAGTGAATCTTTATCTGAATTAAATTGGTTAAAATCTGCCTGTGAAATGAGTATATTGTTAAATAATACAACAATAATGAGGCATATAAAGTATTTGATTTTATATTGAATCAATTTTTTCCAATAATCCTTTTGCTTCTTTTTGCTCAACCAGACTAAAATACCAGAACACAATTCCTGTTAAACTTATTGCATAAAACGCAAAACTGAATGATGATATTATAGAACTGACGATTATGAATATTTCCATCGTGCCGCTTGGTTGAGAGCCATCAATAGAATTGAACGCACTAATAAAAGTTATAATATACTGCGGTATCTGGAAAAGGAAACCTAAAAAACCTTGAATTAATCCAAGTATCATTAATACTCCTAATGTATTCCACCATTTATTTTTAATAAGAAAGAGACATCGTTTCACGGAATCCATAAAGCTCAAATTCTCATTTAAGGCAACAATAAATAGTATTGTTAATGCAACAGATAAGTAGATTCCGGGAATAACTAAAAGTATCACGCCCAATAAAACTACGGCGCCGTAACCAAAACTAAATAATAATAATCTTGGCAGTACATTTTTTACTTTTTGCCAGATTTCATCAAGTTCAATAACTAAATCATCTTCCCGCTTTATATAAATTAGAATGTATGAATAAACTACTGCATACATCATTATCATGGTTAAAATTAAAAAGATAATAAAAAGTAAATAAGCTATTCCAAATTGCGAAAGCGTTGTTGATGTTGGTGAAAACATTAGAACATCTTTCTGATAAAGTCCCATAAATATTCCGGTTAACAGAATAAATGGTCCAACAAAGAAAATGACCGCCTTAAATAGTTGTTTGAAATTTTGTCTTATAAATTCAAATGTTACATTGATGATTTGACTGAAATTCCTTAAACGTTGAAATTCAATTTTTTGAGGATTCATTTATTTTTCTCCTGTTTAATTTTTGTGGATAAATGATTGCGTACCAGATAATAAAACTTAAAGATGAAAATATGATAGTAATATTTATAATAACCGGCATCTTAGTGTAACGCGTTACAAATGATTCTAATAACCCGGCAAAAACAAAGAGCGGAATTAATCCTACTATCATTTTAATACCTTCTTTTGAGGCTATTAAAAAAGACTGTCTTCTTGAATATGTTTTCGGGAAAAGAATACTATTGCCTAAAACCAAACCCGCCGCACCCGCAATTACTATTGAAGTTATCTCAATTGTACCGTGTATCCAGATAACGGAGAGCGACTTCCATAATAGACCTCTTTCAAAAAAAAAGTGATGAAATGTTCCGAGCATAATACCATTGTAAAGTAAAAGAAAAATTGTTCCGGCAGAAAGCAAAAGTCCAGCCATAAAAGCATAAAATGAAACACGAATGTTGTTAAAAGTAATTCCAAAAAACATATCAATACCGTTCATCTGCTTATAAACAGCAAGCGGATCATCTTTCTCAATATTTTCAATTGTCATATTAACATAACTATCGCCAAGGATTAATCTAACAAATCCTTTATCTCCAGTTGATGATACAATGCCAATTACAACTGCAAGCATAAAGAAAATAAAGGATATTAATAACTCTTTTCTGCGGATAAAAAGTATTTCCGGAAATTCATATTTCCAGAAAGTTATAATCCTGCCTCTCTTCTCTTTTTTGTTCTTGTAAATGGATTGATGAACTTTTAGCGTTAAACTGTTTAAGTATTGAGTTGTTTTACTTTGCGGATAATAAGTTTTTGAATATGAAAGGTCATCTGTTAATTGAATAAACAATTCAGCTAACTTATCAACATCCTGTCTGTAAGTTTTTTGCAATAGAAAAGTTTCTATCTCTTTCCATCTTTTGGAATTATTATTTATGAAAACTACTTCTTTCAAAACTGTAAATATCTAATCTTCGTTTATGTAATCAACAATTGAGCGAACATCATAAGCCTTTAGCTTATCGCGTCCGTTTAAAAATGATAATTCAATTATAAATGAAACTTGAATAATTTCTCCGCCGAGCGACTCTATTAACTCGCAAACAGCCTTCATTGTTCCACCTGTTGCAAGCAAATCATCGTGAATCAAAACTTTATCACCATGCTGAATTGCATCCTTGTGAATTTCAAGTTTGTCCTCACCATATTCAAGTGAGTAAGAAGCAGAAACTTTTTCTGCAGGAAGTTTGCCGGGTTTTCTAACCGGAATAAAACCGCAGTTGAGTTTATGCGCCAGCACGGCGCCAAAAATAAATCCGCGGGACTCTATCCCAACAACTTTATTAATGTTTAATCCATTTGAAAAGGCAAGTAATCCTTCAAGAGTATAATTAAATGCTTCGGGATTTTTAAGCAGTGTTGTTATATCCCTAAACATAATTCCCTGTTTCGGAAAATCTTTTACGTTACGAATTTGAGCTTTTAAATCCATTTATTTTTCCTTTACTAAAAATTTATTTATTCCGTTTTTAAAATCATTTGATGACCTGCTTATTATATTTAAACCAATGCAATATTCAACAGCATCTTTAACAGAAAGATTAGAAATGTTGTTTATCATTTGCTTAGTCATCTTAATACTTTCTAAAGAACTGCTGTTAAGTTTAGCAGATAGATTTATTGCTTCATCTAAAACATTTTCGGCTAAATAATTTACGAAACCAATTTCATAAGCTCGTTTGCCTATAATTGTTTCAGCTCCAATTAATAACTGTTTAGCCAATCCCTCACCAACTCGTTTAATTAAAAATATTGAAACAATTGCAGGTAAAAATCCGATTTTAACTTCAGAATATCCGAACTTACTTTGTTCGGGGTGCGCAATTATAAAATCACACGCAGAAGCAAGTCCGCATCCGCCGGCAATTGCTGTGCCATTAACTGCTGCAATTGTTGGTTTAGGAAATTCATAGATCATCATAAATAACTCGGCGAGAGAGTTAGTATCATCTAAATTTTCTTTTAACGAATATTCAGATAGAGAATTGAGATACTCAATATCTGCTCCAGCGCAGAAGTCGCTTCCTTCGCCTGTTATAATTATTGATTTGATATTTTCATCAATCTTAAATTCTACTAATTTTTGCTTGAATTGTTTAATTAATTCAGGATGAAGAGCATTGCGCTTTTCAGGTCGGTTCAGGATTATGATTCCTGTTTTGTTTTTGATTTCGGTTTTTATCATTTAAAAATCAATCTTAAAACATTGTATTATGATAATAAAAATTTATTGAAATGGTGTACATTTGCAAAGCAGTTGATAAAAAAGCAAACAACACTCCAACGGCAACTTGCGAAAACGAATGACATTGCAATTTGATTCGAGACCATCCCACAATAAAAACTACAGGTAATAAAAACAAACCAACGGGCTGAATGCCAAAAGATACAATTAGCGCTGCAAAAGCACCTGCTGCGCCCATTGAATGTGCACTTATCTTCCAAAAATGATTTATAAATATTACGATAATTGTGTTGGAAATATAACAAAACCAAAAAGCGATTGAAATAATGTGCAGATTAAATTTAATCATTAAACCCAATCCGACGATATAAAATATAATTGCGATTATAAAAGGAATTGTTCTTTCTTCTTTAACAGAAGCGTCTTTATCAATAAGTTTTCCATTTTTTCTAAGGATTAAAAACAAAATGATAGGAGCAATGAAACCGAATACTAAAGCAATAATTATTGTGGCGGTTCTTTTAATCAATTCATTTTCAAGTGCAAATGCAAAGATTGTAAACACAATCAAAGTAAACATTGGTGGGACAAGTATTGTTGAAATTAATCGTGCAATTTTTTGTGTATAATCAGTATTCATTTGAGCTGCTGAAAATGTAATGAAAAATTCTAATAAGTAAATTCTTTTTGTTTTATCTCATCTAAATAACTATATAAACATTCCTGAACAGTAGCATAATCAGTAAACTGCATTAAAGCATTGCGCGTTTTTGATGCATTGTACATTCCTTTCAAATAACCCGAATAGAATTTTCTATGTTCAATTACTGCACGCTTTTCCCCCTTTATTCCAATTGCAAGTTCAAGATGTCGTATACAAGTTTTGATTTTCATTTCTTCATCAATCTTTGAAATTATGTAGCCTTTTTTCATAATTTCTTTTGCTTCATTAAAAATCCAAGGATTACCGATAGCGCCTCGCGCAATCATAACAGCGTCCGTATTTGTTTCATCAAACGCCTGTTTTACATCATTAGCTTCGAGAACGTTCCCGTTCAGAGCGATTGGAATCGAAACAGCTTCCTTTACTTTTGGTATCCAACTCCAATCTGCATTGCCTTTGTGCCCCATTACTCGCGTTCGGCAATGAACAGTTAAAGCTTTTATTCCAGCATCTTCAAGACGTTTTGCAACATCAATTATTTGAATTGAACTATTATCCCAACCTAGCCGTGTTTTAACAGTAACCGGAATTGAAACTGAATCAACAACAGCTTTAACAAGTTTTTGGAGATAAGGAATATCCTTTAAAAGAGCTGAACCGGCACCACCGCCAACTACATTTTTAACCCAGCATCCGGCGTTAATATCTATTATATCAGGATTTTCGGCTTCAGCTATTTTTGCAGCGCTAACCATTGATTCAATACTGCTGCCGTAAATTTGTATTCCAACCGGCCTTTCATCTTCAATAATTTTTAATTTGTTATGTGTCTTTTCATTTGCGCGAATCAAACCTTCGGAGTTTACAAATTCGGTGTAAACAACATCTGCTCCAAGTTCTTTGCATATCAACCTGAAAGAAACGTCTGTAACGTCTTCCATTGGAGCAAGTAATATCGCTTTATCTATTTCAACTTTTCCTACTTTAAACATATTCTGATTTTATTTTCAATCTAACTTAATCTTTTTTGGTAAATAAAAAATTGTTATCACAAATATAATAAACGTAAATGCAGCGCCTGTTAAAAATGGAAACGGATAACCAATAAACTCAAAAGCAAAGCCGCCCCAAAGTGGACCCAACACACGCGCAAAAGCTGATAAGGCCTGATTTGTACCGAGTGTTATTCCCTGTTCTGCATCTGATGTAACTTCCGAAATCAAACTTAAAATAGTCGGTTGAAATGTTCCTGTTCCGTATGATAGAAAAATGGCAACAACAGCCAATCCCCAAAACGAGCCTGCATAAGGAATTAACGCAAGCATAACCATAATAATAAACGAACCGAAAATGAGAATATTTTTTTTAGACATTTTCTTGTTTATCCAGCCTAACAATCCGCCCTGAACAATTGCAGATGTTAAACCAACTATTCCAAACATATAACCGTTTTGTCTGTCGGTAAATCCATAAACTTTAAGCCCGAGTAATGTTAATGTTCCATAAATATTTGCAAAAGAAAAAGTTAGTATAAAGAATAAAAGAACCAAAACTGCAAGATCAGGTTTTCCTAATATTTTCTTCATTGCTGCAAAGTCAAATATCTTTCTTCTCTGTGAGCCCGCATCATTTTCAATTGTTTTATCTTTCAATTTAAGAGATTCGGGAAGGTAAAAAAGTGTAAGTACAAAAGCTACCAAAGAAAATCCAGCAGCAGCATAACCTGTAACTGCATATCCGTAATCTGCTAACAGCCCGCCAATAAGCGGACCAAAAACAAAACCCAAACCAAAAGCTGAGCCGATTAAACCCATTCCTTTTGAACGATTTTCTCTTGTTGTAACATCGGCAATATAAGCCTGTGCAACGCCAATACTGCTTCCACCAATGCCGCCTATTATTCTTGAAGCGAGCAGTAAAAGATAAGAATGTGTAAATGAAAAAATTAAATATCCAGATGCGTTTAATAAAAGGCAAATAACTATTATTGGTTTTCTTCCGCACTTATCAGATAGTTTTCCAAGTATCGGATTAAATAAAAACTGTACAAACGAATAAATTGCTATTGCAAATCCAATTGCAGTTTCATCAATATGCAGCTCTTTTATTGAAAATGAAGGAAGAATCGGGATAAGTATCCCGAAGCCAAGCAAATCTATAAATACCGTTAAAAAAATTAACGCCAACGCCGATTTATTTTTCAATTTTATCTCTTTATCATTTTTAGAAATGGAATCTGAACGGGTTTAGAAATGAAATGAAGTTTATTTAAAATCATTCCCATTTCCTGTTAAACTTATTTTATTTGTGTATTTAGTAATGATTTCTTTAGTGTCATCAAAAGCTTGTTTCATTATTATACTATCATTTTTTTCTAAATACAAACTACTATCCGGCTGTATTTGAGAAGGAAGAATGACATATTCTCTTCCCTTTTGAGTATTACCTTTATAAACCCAAGTTGGCAAATAATCAACACTTTTAATTTTTATTGTATTGCCGGAGAATTCTTTTTTTAGATTGATCGTTAAAATCAATCCTGCATCAGTATATCTTTTTTGTTGATTTGAAAAAAAATTACCCATCGAATATGCTACAAATCCAGTATCAAGTTTTGCATTTTTAGTTTTGAAATAATTAACAGGTTGTAATACATGCGGATGCCCACCGATTATTAAATCTGCGCCAAGTTCAATTGTTTTGTTTACAACATCTTTTTGAAATTGAACTGGTTCCCGCTTATATTCTTCACCAAAATGATAGTGAACTAAAACCAATTCTGCACCGGATTTACGAGCTTTAATTATATCTTTTTGAATCAAATTATAATCTATAAGATTGATTAAAAAAGATTTACGTGCGGGAATTGGATTCCCGTTCGTTCCATAAGAATAAGCAAGAAAAGCAATCTTAATACCTTTAATATCAAATATCCGGATTGAATCTCTATCATTTTGCGAAATATAAGTTCCTGTATAGCTTAAATTCCTTTTGTTGATTTGCTCAATTGTTTTTCTAATTCCGGTTTCACTTCTATCTAAAGAATGATTATTAGCAGTAACCAATAAATCAAAACCAGCCTCTTTTAAAGCAGTTAGATATGATGCAGGTGTATTAAATCTGGGATAACCTGTGTAACCATTGTTTTCTTTGCCTGCTGTAACTGTTTCAAAATTTCCAAAAGTAAAATCCGAAGCGGATAAATATTTTTTTACAACACGAAAAGCCGGACTAAAATTAAAACTATCCGCATCAACTTTTGCATATTGAAATTGCGGGGAATGGCACATCAAATCGCCAACAACGGAAATACTGATTTCTATGCTGTTATTACTGTCTGATTGGTTTATACCATAATCTTTGTACCAAAAAGAAACAGGTAAATTGAGTAACCAGAACGAAAAAACCGATAATATTATAATTGATAATTTCATGTTAATAAAAAGGCTGAGTTATTTCTAACTCAGCCTTAATTAATTTGCTGCATTAAAGCTGGTTATTTGGGTGCTTTTCTTGCAGTCTTAACAGCTTGTACATCGCCGCGGACTTCCTGAGCTAATTTTCTTAGATCGCTCAAGCCTTTGCGGACTCTTGTTCCGGCAGCAGCTTGCTCTTTCACGTAAAATTTTTGGAAATCTACTTCCAAACTTTGAACGAATTGTACAAGTTGATTATATTTTTCCATACGAACCTCCTATGATTAGTGAATGAATTTAATTAATGTTTTCTAGAACTATTTCTGCAATATCTTTTACTTTTACTTCTTCCGATTTATCAAAATGCTTAACGCCATCAGTCAACATTGTCATACAAAATGGGCACGCCGAGGCAATAGTTTGAGCATTAGTAGCAATTGCTTCTTTGGCTCTTTCCTCGTTTATTCTGCCGCCTTCTTCATCTTCCAAAAACATTCTTCCGCCGCCTGCACCACAGCAAAAACCTCGACTTTTATTACGCTGCATTTCAACTAATTCCAAACCTTTAATATTGTTTAAAGATTTTCGCGGCGATTCATAAACATTATTGTATCTACCAAGATAACATGAATCGTGATAAGTTACTTTTTGCTCTTTTATTTCTTTTTTTAGATTAAGTTTACCCGAATCTAATAAATGCTCAATAAATTCCGTGTGATGCTGAACCTCAAAATTACCGCCAAACTGCGGATATTCATTCTTTAATGAGTGAAAACAGTGCGGACAAGCAGTTACAATTTTTTTAACATTATAATTATTTAGTACTTCAATGTTCTCTTTCATCATAGTCTGGGCAAGATATTCATTGCCAAGTCTTCGGGCAGTATCGCCGTTACATTTTTCTTCAATTCCCAAAATTCTAAAATCTACACCAGCTTTTTGCATAATTGCAGCAAATGCTTTTGAAACTTTTTTATACCTGTCATCAAAAGAGCCGGCACATCCAACCCAAAATAAAATTTCGCCGTTGGAATCATCAGCCATTGTTTTAATGTTCATTCCGTCTGCCCATTCTGCACGATCAGCGGCATTAAATACCCAGGGTGTAAAATTTGTTTCCAAACTTTTAAATACATTGTTCAGGTTAGATGGAAATTCAGATTCAGTTAAAACAAGGTTTCTTCTCATATCAACAATAGAATCAACATGCTCAATCATTACGGGACATTCCTGCACGCAAGCCATGCAGGTTGTACATTCCCACAATTCCATATCAGAAATATAATCGTGAACCAACGTTTTTTGAAATGCTTCGCCTTCTGTTTTTCCTTCAGCCAATAAAGGAGCTTTTTCAGCTGTTCTTTTACGAATATCAACAATAACTTTTTTGGGAGAAAGTGATTTACCTACTGTGTTTGCCGGGCAAGCAGATGTGCATCTTCCACATTCCGTACAGGAATAACCATCTAAAATTTGCTTCCACGAAAATTGTTCAATATCTGCTACTCCAAACGATTCTGCATTTTCATCTTCCAGATTTATCGGTTTTAAAGCATTTCTAATCGGATCAAGATTAGCAAAAAAAACATTTGGAATTGAACTTAAAATGTGAAGATGTTTTGAGTATGGCAGATAATTCAAAAAAGCAAAAATCAATAAAATGTGCATCCACCAGAATATTTCGCCTATAACCAATAAACTTGAACCTGAATTTATTCCGCTAAAGGCGGAGCCTGAACTCAAAAATATCTTACTAAAAAATAACGAAATAGGCCTAAATTCGTAACTATGAAACACAAAATTATTTTGAGCAATAAGCGCTGCATTTTGTCCGTACATAGAAACGCATATCATCATAATTAAAATCAGAATAAAAGCTGCATCAATTTTACCGTGCTTATCAACAACCAATCTTGGAATTTTTTGAATAAATCTTCTGTAAAGAGATAAAATAATTGCAACAATAACCAGAATTCCAATAATATCCTGAGCGAATGAAATTATTGAATAAAAATATCCAAGAAGATCTAAACTGAACGGCGAGTAAAAACCCTGCAAAATTGTTTCGAGAACTGCAAAAATGAATAGAATAAAACCCCAAAAAATAAACAGGTGTAAAATGCCAGCCATTGGCTCGCGTAAAAGTTTTGTTTGCGCAAAGGCAATATTCCAAACACGTTTTAATCTTAAAGGATAATTATCAAATCTATCGTCTTTTTTCTTTGCAACTTTTAGATATTTGATAAGATTATTTACACTAAAAGCAAAAAAGCCGAATGTAGTAAGAAATATTATCGAAAATATTATGTTTTTTAATTCCATAAGAGATTTTAATTACTAATAGATTTTTTTGTAAATATATTATTTAAAAATTGTTCTGTATTTAACAGAACCGAATTAAACTTATTATTACTTCCTTCGAACGGATGAACAATATCAAATGTATGCCCTGCAGCCGGAATTTTATAAAACACAGTAATTTTTTTATTTCTGCTTTCAAAAATATGTTCCCCTTCGGAAATGGGAACCGTTAAATCCTGCTCACCGTGAATAATCAAAAGTTCTTTATCTAACTTTTTAACTGCAAGTTCAATGTTATGTGAATCAAACTTGTTTGTTTCAATATCCTCAAGTAAATCAATATTTAAACGCATTAACTGTTTGGTTCGGGAATTTTGAACTTCGATGTAACCAGCATTCCGCCACTCAGCTTTTTGGCGTTCAGTGTATCTATCAAATCTTTCAACAGATGCCCAAACAACATAACAATCAACATTTTTTTCAATAAAAGAAGAAAGTAGTACAATACCGCCGCCTCTGCTATGCCCAATCAAACCAATCTTTCCAAAAACTTTTCCGCCAAAGAATAAGTTTTTATAGGCATTAATAATTTGCACTAACTCGGATATTTCTAATGAAACTGTATTCTTTGCAAATTTTTCAACTTCAGAAAAACTATCATTGGAATCAGCAACACCGTTATGAGAAAAGTTAAAGGTAATTACAAAATATCCTTTCTCTGCAAAATATTTTGCTGTGTATGGGAAAAACCCCCAATCTTTAAATCCTTTAAAACCATGAACAAGAATTAAACAAGGTGCAACTGAAATATTTTCATAACCATAAGCAGAAATATGAATGTAATCCCCGTTTTTTGTTTTTAAGCTAAATTCTTTGTTCATTGGTAAGAAATATGGTTAATAATGATTGAAAAGTCAATATTTTTTAATTTTTAACTTACATAAATAAATCTGTTAATTTAGTTATTTGTTCATTTGAAACTAATAATGAAGTAAATAATTCACCTTAGGCAAATGTCATAATGAATTGATTTCAGCTTCTTAAATTTCAATAGATAGCGATTCCGACACAAATTCATCATTTGACATACGAATGGCAAATAGCTTTCTTTTGAGCAAATTGAATTACTATATAATCTAAAAACTTCTTTTCTATTAAGTTTTTTCATAAAGTAAGAATTTTATTTTTTTACTTTGGTTAAAATATTTTTACTTAAATAGAATCAAACTTATTTTGCAAATAAAAAACTAAAAGGAATGTTATGAATTTTGATTTCACGAACGAACAAAAAATGTTACGCGGTTTAGCCAAAGAATTTGTGGATGGAGAGATTAGACCTTTAGCTGCAAAAATTGATGAAAATGAAGAAATTCCTAAAGAGCTGATAAAAAAAATTGCAGATGTAGGATTTCTTGGCATTTCTTTTCCTGAAAAATATGGCGGAGGTGGAATGGGTGAAGTTGGTTATTGCATTTTACAGGAAGAAGTAACCCGCGCTTGCAATTCAACTGCAACGTTTATAGGAGCACATCAATCAATTGGAACAAACACAATTTTTATTGGCGGTTCGGAAGAAATTAAAAAGAAATATATACCTTCTTTAACATCCGGCGAAAAAATCGCAGCTTTTGCCTTAACTGAACCCGGAGCCGGTTCCGATACTTTTAATCTTTCTACAAAAGCTGAATTGGTTAAGGATAAGTGGATAATAAACGGCAATAAAGTCTGGATTACAAATGCAGGGATAGCCAATGTTCTATCCGTTTTTGCACGAACCGAAAAAGGAATTAGCGCTTTTGTTGTTGATGCAGATACAGTTGGCATTTCAATCGGAGCGCGTGAAAAAAAATTAGGAATACGAGGAAGCGAAACTAACACAATCACTTTTGAAAATGTCGAAATTCCAAAGGAAAATCTCCTTGGTAAAGATGGTAAAGGTTTTTTAATTGCAATGAAAACTCTTGATGCAGGCAGACTTGGATTAGGCGCTGCCTGTCTGGGCGCTTCAAAAGAATTGCTTGAGATTTCTACAGTTTACGCGAAACAGCGTAAACAATTCGGACAAACGATCTCAAAATTTCAGGCAATTCAGTTTATGCTCGCAGAAATTTCGGCAAAAATTTATCCGATGGAAAGTATAATTTATCGCACTGCTTATAATTACGATTTGAATAAAGACATTTCAACCGAAGCTGCAATTGTTAAACTCGTTTGTTCAGAAGGTGTTTCTGAAATTGCTGATAAAGCTATACAAATTCATGGTGGAATGGGATTTAGCCGCGAACTGCCCTTAGAAAGATATTATAGAGATGCGAGAGTTCTTAAAATATTTGAAGGCACAAATGAAATACAAAAAATGATTATTGGCAGAAATACAATTAAAAATAACGGTAAATGGGAAGTGAAATAAAATTGATACAGAAACAATAAATCGGATATTTTACTTTTTTGACTTCAATAATTAAATTAAGTCCAATTAAATTTTAAATCCTAAAAAAGAAAAAACTTACTACCCATTTTGATAATCTATTCAATAAGATTATCGTAAACTGACATTTCTATTTTTGAAGGAAAAACAAAGACCATAATATTAAATTCTAAAGGATTTTTTGTTCTTAAATTAACTCTTTTATAAACATCATCTTTAGCTACAATTTTTATATGCGGTGGATCCCAACTGGGATATTCAAAAACAGTAGCACTATAAATATACGTACCAGATGTACAGGTAATAAATACATTAGATGGAGTTAAAGTCTGATTGGTTTTAGGAAAAGTCCATCCATAGAATTTACCACCGCCACCGCCAAAAGTTTGTGGTTTTTTAAAATATTGTTGCGCCATAGTTGCATAAGACATTACCTCCATTGCCAGATTATCAATACTTCCTTGGCGTTCATAAGCTTCAAACAGGTTGATTCCAACTATAATTGCTATTCCAACTATAATTACACCAAGAACTATAAGTAATAGTTGCTGCTGTCCCATTTTATAACCTTTTTAAAAATTATTTAGATAATAAAATTTCACTATTAATAATATAATCAATAATTGCGCCAAAGAAAATAATATGCATGAATATGATTTTCTTTGAATTCAAAAAAACAAAGCCCAAAAGAAAGAAATAAAACTAACTAATGGGCTTGTGATACTTGCAGAATTGGAAAATACAATTAAAAAAATAAAAAAAAAAAAAATAAATCTCAAATTATGTATTATTTACACGTATTTTTTACTTTTCATCAACCACTTCAATATCAAAAACCAATGTAGAGTTTGGGGGAATTTTTCCTAAATCCCGGTCGCCATAAGCTAATGCTGGCGGAATAACAAATCTGGCTTTGCTGCCTTTTTTCAAAAGCATCAATCCTTCATCCCAGCCTGGAATTACCTGTTTTGCACCAGCAATTAAAGTGATTGGTTCATCACGTTCAACTGAACTATCGAATTTAGTACCATCTAATAAATACCCGCTGTAATGAACAGAAACAGCTTCATTTGCTTTAACCATTTGACCTTTGCCATCGCGTAATATTGCGTATTGAAGTCCGCTTTTCGTTGTTTTAAGAAGATTTGGGTCAACCTCCCACATCTTAGCAACAATTGGATCTTTAACTTCTAAAAGTTCTATAACTACTTTTAAACTCGAGTTAGGCGGAATAGGACCCATTCCTTCAATTCCATAAGCTAATTTTGCCGGAATAACGATTGACCTTTTACTTCCGGCTTTCATTCCAACAATTCCTTCATCACAGCCTTTTATAAATTCTTCGTTACCTAACACAAATTTTAGTGGTCTATCCATTTTGTAAGAATCTGCAAACATATCAATATCTTTTGTAGAATCAGAAGACCAATCTGTAAATAAGTTTAGTGAATCTTTAACAATCCAAGCTCTAAAACTTACTTCAACAAGATCTCCCAATTTAGTTGTTCTTGCATCAGCGGCTTTGGCTGCTCTAACTTCCTTAAATTTAATACCGGATTGTAAAGTTGTATAATCCTTTTTTGTTGAACAACTAATAAAAGCAAAAACACCAAGAACAATAATTATAACATTTTTCATAAATTTTCCTTTAATTTGACCCGCAAATATATTTAATAATCTATATGAAACATAAACTCTTTCAGTTATGACAAAAATAATTTTATTTTTCTTTTGGCAGATTTTTTATTCTGCTGCGCAATCCGATTATTACAATGATAATATTTTGAATTATGATGTGATTATTGACAGCAACTACTCGTTAAATGATGCACTTATTGGAATTGAAATCCCGGCTTCAATAAAAAAAGAACTTATTTTAGTTGATGTTGAATACTACTCGTTCGATAATAAATTGCACAAAGGACAAATTGTAATAAACAAAAAAGTTGAATCAGATGTGAAAGAAATTTTCGAGTTTATAAAATCTCAGAAGTTTACTGTTGCTAAGGTTATCCCTATTGTTAAGTATAATTGGTCGGATGAAGCTTCGATGCTGGATAATAATACCTCCGGATTTAATTATCGTAAAGTAAAAGGACAAAAAGTTTTGTCTGCACATTCAAAGGGATTGGCGATTGATATTAATCCGATGCAAAATCCACATATAAAACGAAACACTATTACACCAGCAAACGCAGTTTATAATATTAAAGCTGCGGGAACAATTTTAAAAGATTCACCACTCGTTAAATTATTCAGAAAAAAGAACTGGCAATGGGGCGGAACATGGAAAAGTTCAAAAGACTATCAACATTTTGAAAAAAAACTGTAATTATCTATTCGCTAAAAAAATACCTTAGAAATTTTGCCACACGTTCAGACCAGGCTTTTTCATTGTGTTCTGCCTCTGGATAAATTTTATAAATTAAGTCTTCTCCATTTACAAAACCTTTATTATATAAGGCTTTAATCATATTACTTACACCAGGTTGTAGTAGTGAATCAACACCAAGACCACCGTTATCTATATATAACTTTATTTGTTTTTTTTCGCCGGAATATTTTTCAACTGGTGTAACGTAATCAAGGTCAGGATATTTTTTATACTTAAACGCAGGCGATAAACAAGCTGCCTTTGAAAATACATTTGAATATTCCCAAACCAGCATAAAAGAAATTAATCCACCTAAAGATGAACCTGCAACGGCTGTATTTTCTTTATCTTGTTTCGTTCTGTAATTTTTATCAATAAACGGTTTAAGATTGTTAACAATAAAATCCATATAAACTTTGCCTGTATCTCCGTTGCTGTATTCAAGGCTGCGATTTGAAGTATTGTAAATGCCAACAACGATAATCTCTTTTATTTCATCGAGTCGAATTAAACTATCTGCTGTTTCATCAATCTGCCAATCAATTCCAAAAGATGAAGTTGCCGGATCAATTATATTTTGTCCATCGTGCATGTAAAGAACAGGATAATATTTAGATTTCAAAGAATCGTAACTAGAGGGAAGCAAAACAATAATATCACGCGGCAACAGGTCTTTCCCTTCAAAATTTCTATGATATTTAACATTGCCAGTTATTTGCCCAAAAATAATTTCGCGTTCATCAGCCCATTTATATATTTTTATATTGATTACTGTATCGCACTTAACAATCAGTTTGTGATTTTCAGGTACTTTACCATCATTATTTAATGCTTCGTTATTCCAACTTCCTTTAGTGAATTTGTATTCTAACGCCTCGCTCTTGTTAAAATCAAAAGAAATATAATAAGTGCTGTCATCTAATTTTTTAAGAGGAATAGCGGCTGGATTCCAATTACCAAATTCGGATTTATTGCCTGCAATAAATATTTGCTCGCCTGCTTTCAGTGGATTTGTATTTATCACAATATCGATTTGATATTGAGATAAACCCGAAACATTTAGCAGCAGTAAAAGTAAAGTGCAATAAAAATATCTTTTCATGTAAAATGCTTTTAATTTGTTTAAGTATTAATCGTAAATTAGTAAAAAGAAATTTTAAACAAGAGTATCAACAAACCGCAAAACAAAAAACATAATGAAATGATTATTCACTTTGACAAATATTTGATCAGAAAATTTACTTTGAATGATATTGATTCTATCTCCAAGTACGCAAACAATTACTTAATTTCAAAAAATATGCGAGATTCATTTCCATTTCCTTACACACGCGAAGACGCTGAGCAATGGATTTATTTTGCTATGAACAGCTTCGATAATCCGATTTTGGCTATTGCCGATAGCAATGAATGTATCGGTGGAATAAGCGCAATAAGGCAAGTTGATATTCACAGATTTTCGGCAGAAATTGGTTTCTGGATTGCGGAACCTTTCTGGAATAAAGGTTTGATTTCAAAAGCACTTAATGTTTTTTGCAGTTACCTTTTTACAGAATTTGATTTTAATCGTTTGTTTGCAAATGTTTTTGAGGACAATATTGCTTCGCAAAGAGTTTTAGAAAAAAATGGATTTTTTATAGAGGGTACTTTTCGCGAAAGTGTTTATAAAGGGAACAAATTTATTAACCATCACACTTATTCTTTACTAAAGAAAGATTTTATTTTATGATTGAAAATCATCTAAAGTTAGATTTAATTAAAAACACTTTTAAAAACTGGCACGGTAAAAAAGCAGACTTTATTCAAAAGCTGCCGCAAACTGCTTCGTACCGTGAGTATTACAGAATTTCCTATGATGGCAATTCTATAATGGCTGTTCTAAACGAAGATACTAAAGAGAACGAAGCATTTCTTTCTTTCTCAAAAACCTTTAAACAACTAAACTTAAATGTACCTGCCGTTCTTTTTGAAGACATTCAAAACAATGTTTACTTTCTTGAAGATCTGGGTGACAAAACTCTTTACTCTTTAATTTATGAAAAAAAACATAACTGGAACTCTTCGCCGGAACTTGTTGAGATATACAAAAGATTACTTGGAGAACTATTAAAATTCCAGATTACTGCCGATAAAAAAATAGATTATAAAGTTTGCTATCCACGTGCAAAGTTTGATCTGCAATCTATTTTATGGGATTTGAACTACTTCAAATATAATTTCTTAAAACTTGGCAGAATCAGTTTTGACGAGCAGCTTTTAGAAAATGATTTTCAAAAGTTTGCGTCATTCGTTGCTTCTGCTAATTCGGATTATTTTTTATACCGCGATTTTCAATCGCGTAACATTATGCTAAAAGATGATCTGATATATTTTATTGATTATCAAGGCGGCAGAAAAGGAGCATTGCAGTATGATGTTGCTTCTTTGTTGTACGATGCAAAAGCTGAAATTCCTCATAATATTCGGGAAGAATTATTACAGCATTATCTTTCAATATTGGAATCGGATTACGGATTGAGTAAAAAAGAATTTCTAAAATTCTATTATGCTTTTGTACTAATACGCATTATGCAAGCAATGGGCGCTTATGGATTTAGAGGAATATTTGAAAAGAAAGTTCATCTTATAAAAAGCATTTTGCCTGCTTCAAATAATCTTAAATATCTTTTGGAAAATAATAAGCTTGATTTTGATATTCCGCATCTTCACCAAGTATTTGAAAATATCATCAACGGCAATGAGTTTAAAAAATACGAGGACCGCATTTTACCGAATGATAAACTTACGGTTACAATTACAAGTTTTTCATATAAGCGCGAAATACCTATTGACCTTGCTGATAACGGCGGCGGGTTTATTTTTGATTGCAGAGGAATTAATAACCCCGGCAGGCATCTTGAATACAAATTATTAACCGGACTTGACGAAGATGTAATTCATTTCTTCAAAAACAAATCCAATGTGGATGGCTACTTAACAAGCGTTTATCCTCTTGTTGATTTTACAATTGAAAAATATCTTGAAAGAAATTTTAAAAACTTAATGGTTAATTTCGGATGCACAGGCGGGCAGCATCGCTCGGTTTATTGCGCGCAAAATATGTTTGAGCATCTTAAAACCAAATATGATGTTAATGTAACTTTAAACCACATTGAACTTGGAATAAAAGACGAGGTTATTAAATAATGCAGGCAATGATTCTTGCAGCAGGTTTGGGAACAAGATTAAAAGAATTAACCTCAAACAAGCCAAAAGCGTTAGTTGAGGTTAACGGCAGAACACTTTTAGAAATAGCGATTAATAATCTTACCAAATACGGATTTGATAAAATAATTATAAACGTTCATCACTTTGCTGATTTAGTAAAAGATTATTTAGATAAAAATATTTTCGATGCTGAAATAATTATTTCTGATGAATCCGGTTTACTGCTTGATACGGGCGGCGCAATAAAACAAGCCCAAAATTATTTTGATGACTCCCCTATTTTAATCCACAATGTAGATATTATTTCAAACCTTAACTTAAAAAAGCTTTATGATTTTCATTTATCGCACTATTGTGTTGCCACTCTTTTTGTAAGCGAAAGAGAAAGCAGCCGTTATTTACTTTTTGATAATGCAAATTTTCTTTGCGGCTGGCAGGATATAAAAATGAATAAAGAAATAATTGTACGAAATGAAAATGAATTAAAACAATTAGCTTTTAACGGAATTCATATAATCAATCCAGCAGCTATTAAATATTTTCCTGAAGAAAAGGTTTTTTCTGTAATAAATGCTTATTTAAAAATTGCTGAAACAAAAAATATTTGCGGATTCAAATCAAACAATATAAAATGGATTGATGTAGGTAAAATAGAAAGTTTACAGCAAGCCAGTGAACTTTATAAATATCTCAATTAACAAGACAATTCCACTGTGTATTATTTATTACTAATTTAAATTTCAAATTCCTATTTCAGCAAAATCATTTTTTTAGAAGAAATAAAATTACCGTATTGCAATCTGTATATGTAAATACCGCTTGCAAGTTGGGATGCTGAGTTTTTGTCTGAAAAATCTACTTCATAATTACCAGGAGATTGCACCTCATTTACGAGTGAGGCAACTTCTTTACCAAGTATATCGTAAACTTTTAATATTACTTTTGACATTTCACCTTTGACATTTACAGGAATTGAATAGCGAATTTTTGTACTTGGATTAAACGGATTTGGATAATTATCTGACACATAAAATTTATCGGGTATATCTAAATCCTCTAAAGTAATTGAGGATGGGAAATCAAGATCAACGGTATCAGAATATTCAGCAAAACCATCCAGATCTATTTGTCTTAAACGGTAAAATATCCTTCCTGATTTTACAACAGTTGTATCTAAAAAAGTATAATCTTTTGGAGAATTACTATTGCCTGAGCCTTGTACAAATCCTAATGTTATAAAGCCATCATTTGAATATGACCTTTCGACTTCAAAACCAAAATTATTAACTTCAGTTGCTGTTCCCCATTTTATCAGTATTCCATTAAGTTGCTCTTGCGGAAAAAGGTAAATCAATTCTATTGGTAAAACATTTTTGTACTTGTGCTTTGTATTTTCATTAAGATTTTGTGAATATATAAAAGTTGTGAAGACTGTTGTACAAATTTGAAACAGTATAATTATAAAGAATATTTTATTTTTCATTTACCTTGCAATTGCCATTTTTTGTGTAAGTGTTTGTTCTTCTTCAGAATTTTTAACTATCAGCTTATAGATGTAAATACCGTTTGCAACAATATCGCCGTCCTCATCTTTTCCGTCCCAATCAATTTTGTTAAAGTCTGTTTTAAGTTGATCACTATTTCTGGAAATCTCTTTAATCAATCTACCTGCAACTGTATAAATTTTTATTTTAAGTTCATCAGGTTTCTGGGACAGTTTAAAAGTAAAGGATGTTTTGTCGCTAAACGGATTCGGATAATTATAAAGTTCGGAAGCTTTCAGATGTTCTGATACAATAAAAGATTTTTGGTATCCCGGTTGTTCTTCAAGTTTACCCGATTCATCAATTCCGTAAATTCTAAATGAATATTCCCCATCTGAAAGACGAGGATTGAACTTATAAGTTGCTAAACGATTAACCGTATCATAATCAGTGTCAAACTGACGGCGACTGATTCGATTGGTGTTTAAATAAAATTCCACTGCAGTTGTATCTTCAATAGGAAACCAAATAGGATAATTTAGTTTTACAGTTACTTGAGGGTTTGAAGAAACAAAATCACCATCAAATATTTCATTATCATCGAAAAGTGCAGTAATATTTTTATCAGTAACTGAAGATGTAGTTGTATCTTTTATAATAAAGAAAGGTAATTCAAAAATATTATTGTCTTCAAATATTTCAAGTTGTTTTTTTTGTTCATCAATATTGATGTTCAATACCATATTTCCATAACCATCGTAATTGTTTGATAAATAGTTTATTTCAAACGGTATGGATTTATCAGTACCGAGTGAAACAATTGTCGAATCAAATATTATACGCTTGGTATTATCCGGTTTAATCAATTCAAGTTTTACGTTAAATGAATCTGCATAAGATTTACCGACATTATAAACTGCAAATTTTATTTTTGCAGAATTACCTTGATAGACAGAATCAGGAGTAATATCAACAACCTGATAATTGATTGCTAATTCCGGCGGAGCTTTAAAATTTACACCAACTGATTTTAATTGCGGAGAGACTGCAATAACATCTGATTTTAATTTTACTAATAATTTTATTTCAGGATAAATATCAGCATCTATATTAGCAATTGAAGCAGAATCACCGTTAAATACCAGAGTACTTAAAGTATCAACTTGCTTGTTTTTTTTTAAACCAAGAGGTATTATTTGAATATCTGTACCTGCTGGAATTGAATCATTAATAAATACTTTATTCCATCCGGATGTTTTTCCAATTACAGGAAATACTAAATTACCTTCGCCCGGTTTAAGCTTAACTTTGGTTTGCACGGAAGCAACGCCAGTATATCTTTTCTTAAATGATTCAAAGACAGTGCCAGGTACTGCACCTTTTCTGCCAATAAAGCTCCAGCTATCTCTATATTTTATACTATCTGCTTTTGTACTTCCATAGTTTTTTAAAGTCTGCTTCAACAAATTTGCATTGGATTGGCTAAATATTGGATCCCAAGCGTCTGCACAAATGGTCATAGCTACAGTAGTACCATCAGGCTGAATATCAAGATAAACACGCATCGAATCAGCAGTTGTTTGATCGTTAGTTTTAAAAACAAAATACTTAATTTTACCTGGAGTAAGTGTAACCGTATCTATAATAGCAGTTGCAATTCCCCAGAAAAAAGTTGAAGGAAGTATTTGAGTTTGGTTTAAATATATTGTACCAGATTCGCCATCATTAGAACCCGCAGAAGAAACTCTTAATATATTTTCAGGAACCGGAAGCACCCACGAAGCTGAACTTGAATCAAAACGAGTGTTTAAATACTGCACATCTCCATGCCTAAAAGAATTATCTATAAACCAGCTATACTTATTTTCCATCATTCTGAAAGAGTAAGGATGACTGTAATCAAAATTGCTCGAATTCATTTTTGCTCGCCACCAATATCTTTTGTTATTTAAGAACGATTGAATCTTTACAGTAGTTTTAATTGTATCAAATGGCACCGTCCAGATTTGCTGATTTGTAAATTCAGCATTATCGGAAAACGAAAAAGAAACTTCTTCTGGAGCAATATCTATTTTTTTAAGCGGATTGATTAAATGAATCTCAGTCATTGATGTGTTATAATAATCTTCAACTTCAATTGGTTTTAGGGCAGTAGAAAAAACATTAAACTGGAATTGAGAAGAATTATCATTCTCATAAATTTCATCATATTTGTTGCTTTTGTCTAATTCTACGGAAATAGTATGAATTCCGATCCTCTGATTAATTGGAATTTTAATAAATATTGAATCTTTGTTAAACGGCACACGAACTTTAAACTCTTTTAAATAAACGGTTTCTCCGTTGTAATTTTCAGTAAATGATACTTCGACAGAATCACCCGTTACTTTGCCGAAATTTTGAATATATAATTTAACTGAAACGGAATCAGTTAAATTGTTAACATCATCTTCTTCAATAGAAATTGAATTAGGTTTCATTACAAAATTTACTTTTAGTGGCAATTGAAAAGAAATAATTGGATCTCCGAAAAGAATATTGCAATAATTAAATACTCTACTTGCATCACTAAAACCGAATTGAGTGAGCTGTCGAATTTTGCTTAAAATATGTGCCCTGCCGATAGATAAAACTGAATCAATTAAAAGATTTTTATAGAACAAATTTCCAAAATTTAATGATGTTGATAAATAGCCCCAGCTGGAATTACCAAGATAGCATATTGCCTGCCCGTTTTTATCTCCTGTGGTAAAAAGTTCACCAAATGCATCACCATCCGGCTCAGCAAATTTTCCGGTAGAGCAGCCAAAATCTGAGATTAACGGTAATCTATTGCTATAAATATTTTTTAAATCCGAAACATCCTCAATTCCATTATCCCATGTTCTCGTTCCACTATGTCCAATGTATGAAATAAATATACCGCCATTATCAAAAGTTGCATCAATTTGAGATTGAGTATAAGGACCAAAATTAGACGGCGGAGTTTTTGTTTTATAGAAATGAATGCCAACGCCGCCGGTTGGAATAGGTTTAACTAAATTATTAAAAATATTATGATTTGCATTATAAATCTGCTGAAGCTCGGACGAGTTGGAAGTTTCGCCCCCACTAAAAAACAAATAGGATTTATTCCAATCATCATAACCTCTCCCCAAATAAGTTCTATGCTTTTGAAGATAAAAGTCTATTTGCTCATTATTCTCAGCAGGTATTCTTCCAACAAACATTTGGGGTATATTAACATTGGATTTATCTAATGTTGTAAACCAAACATCACTAACAGGTGAACCGTAAGATGGAACATAATTATATCTTTTCTTATTTGGCGAATTGACAATATTCCTGTAGTCATAATTTGCATCACCAATCAATGTTAAATATGAAGGTTTTGGTGCCTGCCAGAAAGTGTGAGTGTATTCAATAAATCTTTTTACTGCATCAGCCTCTGGATATCCATAACCAAATTCATCATATATATCATTTATAAGCACATACTGGCTTCGTGCGTTATAATTGTTCTGAATAAAATTAAAATAATTGGTTGATGATTGATTAAAATTTTTATTAGTAATAAGAATATAATCTGCACCTTTAGAAACATCTCTAAGATTGGCAAATTGTTTTTTTTCATAAAACTTCGGTGATTTTATAAATGAACTCTTAATCACAAAATAAACATCACCGCCTTTAACTGTATCGCTAAAATAAATTGATGAGCCAGCTCTTCTAAAATTTAATATTCTTTTAATTCCGTTGTTTACTTTTGTTATCAGAATTAAAGAATCAGCAGAATTAAAGTTTTTAATCTCAATTATCCTTTCCTTAGAATTTAATGAAGGATCAATCAGAATTTTCAAAGAATCATTTGAAGCAACATTATAACGAAAATAATCTATGTCAACCCAATCCAATAAAGCCGTATGATTAGCCGCTTGGGTTGGTATTCCGTAAATTTTATAATTATTGATCCCATTATTTAATATGTTTGAATTAAATGTAGATGATAAATTGATCGTCTGTCTATAATTAAATACTGTTGTATCCTGTGAGGGCAGTGAGTTTAATCCGGCAGCAAACTTATGAGTTAAACTTGTATTGCTTATAGCATAACTAATAAGTCTTCCATAAGTTTTGAATTGTAAATCCGGGACAACATTTTTTACCTCAAACGGAATAGTATAAATTGAATTGGATGAAATAACTTGCCATAACCATACTTTATGCTCTTGCCAAAACGGTAATTGCGATTGCGGTGTTGCGCCATCGTAGTAATAAGATAGAGGAAGGTTGTACTTCTCAAAATGCAATTTTACTAAATGCGATTTTACAGTATCGGCTAAACCTGTATTGAAAGAATTTTGTTCTTTAGTTCTAATACCTTCCGCATTATTCCAGCTAAGCCACGCAACGGTTGTGTCGGAGTAAATGTCCATAAAATTAATATAATCAGTACCTTTTGCAACGATTTTTCTGTAATCATTTTTGTTATAATTCTTTTCAGCCCAAAACTCAATGTAATCTACTTGATCAAAAATTAAATCGCTTTCACCTTTAACATAAATAGGTATTTGATTTCCTTTTATAAAAATTTTAATAGTCTTTGGGTTTATTACAGAAGGATTTAAACCATAAGAAACCAAATCCGAATAATAAATCCTATAAATTCCATCGTTTGCTATACCAAGTTTTACATATTCACTTGTATAATCTATCCATCCTCCTGTTGTATCTGCAGAAATAGATGAAAGATTAGATGAACGATATTTTTGTGCTGATGAATAATTTACAATTATCTCTTCAAGCATTTTATCAAAATCACCAACAGGATTAGAGTTAATGTTGAATGGTTTTACATCAATAAAATCAGTTTTAAGAGTAACAGAAATTAATTCTCGAACTTCTTTCTTCTTCCAGTTATAAATGTGCGTATTTACTTTTACTACAGCGCAATAATAATCCCGCAACCATGTATAACCAATTACCTCAATTCCGATAGAAGGATATTCATCAGTTGCAAAACTGTTTAAATCAGGATTTGCTTTTTTTAGTGATATTGATGAGTCATTATTAAGTTGTATTCCAGGATTTAGCGCAGTCTCAACATCCTTAATATAACTATAAACTGGATTTTCAAGACGAACATTAACATTTGATAAAGGGGGAATTGCAATAAAAAATGTTTTGCTTGGTAATGATGGTTTGCCTGCATTACTTTCATCTAAAGAATTTGTGTAGGTAATTGTGTTTTTGTTATCAATTAAATCAATAGAATAATTTTGCTGCTCAAACGAAAGATCAATATTAATTCCATTTATCTTATCTGTAATAAATTCTTGCTTATTCTGCGAAAAGGAAATATTTAGAGGCAGCAGTAATATGACAATAATCCAAAAATATCTCATTAAAAAATCCTTATTAAAATGTGCGAAAATATATCCTAAGTTCTTTATTCATTCAAGTTAATTAAAATTAGAAATGATTTAACTAAAATTAAACTTTAACTTGAAATATTCTTTCAATATTGAATAAATAAATCTGGGTATTCCTAATAAATATCTTTTCCATAACCGGATTGGATCGCCATATAATCGCACCAACCATTCCAAGCCTATATTTTGTATTACTTTTGGTCCGCGATATTTTGTATCTGCAAATACTTTAATTCCGTCGCCAACTGCAATTATTACTTTAACATTTAATTGTGATTTGTATTTTACAATCCACAACTCCTGTTTTGGCGAACCGAGACCAACAATAAGAATATCAGGCGCAATATTGTTTATTTCAGTAATCACTTCATTATCAACAAAATTAAATCCATTGCAATATCCTTTTATTTTCAAATCAGTGTTTTTTATAGGAATCAGTTTTAATGTTTCCTCATTATCTCCTAAAAAAAAGAAAGACAAATTTTCCAAAATTGAAAACCGAATTAACACAGGATAAAAATCCGAACCCGAAAATCTTAAATCAAATCCCTCTTTTCCGAACAAAAATCTTGAAGCTAAATACACACCAGTTCCATCAGGATGAATAATATCAAACTGCTTTAATGAGTTTCTGAACAATTGATTTTTATTGAATTGATTTGTTGTTTCTATATGAGCATAAGTAATAGTAATCTGCTCTCTTTTGCTTACAGCCGTCAATATCAAATTTAATATTTCATCATAATTTATATTGGCAATTTTAACACCAAGAATATTTAAAAAAGATTTTTTCATTTCTATTCGAATCAGTTAACCATTTTATTATAAATTTCTAATAGCGCATTAAAATATTTACTTGGGCTGCAATTCTCTTTAACCTTAACTTCAAGCCGTATTGCCATATCATTTACTAAATCTTGATTATCTAAAGCAAATTTCATCTTTGTATTTAAATCGGAGACATCCGCTGGCTTAAACAATAATCCATTCACACCATCTTCGATAAATTCTTCAATCCCGCCTATTTGCGAACCAATGAACAACTTTTTATAAATACCTGCTTCCAGCATTAAATAAGGAAATGATTCAGCAAGAGAAGGTAAAACAATGAAATCTGCTTTTTTGAGAAAACTGCCTATATTTTTTTGCGTTTTAAAAAACTTTACTTGGTTGTGATATCTGAATTTATCAAATACTTGTTTGTCATATAAATCACCGATTAAAATTAAACAGATGTTCTTATAGTCATCAGTAAGTTTTATAAAAGATTCTATTAGTAAATCCGAACCTTTAGCAAAAGAAATCCTTCCGGCATAGAGAAAGATTTTTTGACAGTCATTTTTAATAAAAAATATGTTTTTTCCATCCTGCTGATGATTCGAATATTCATAAAATCTTATATCAATACAATTGTATTGTTTAATAATCTTCTTTTCGGAAGCAGGATAATTACTTATGATATGTTTTTTTACAGCATCACTAACTGCAATGATCAAATCCGATTTGAAACTCAAATATTTCATTCCATTTACAAAACTGTGTGCGGTAGTAATAGTTTTTACTTTAATATTTTTTGATACAAAATATGCTACTAACTCAGGATAACGGTGATGAGTATGAATAATATCTATTTTATTTTCTTTGCAATATTTAGTTAAGAAAACAAAAAATCTAATATGCTTTATCAGAGATGTTTTAGAATTAGAAAAAGGATAAACATTCAATTTAAGTTGTGATTGGTTTTTAATAGACGTAACAGCATCACCGCCATTTACCAAAAGATGAGTTTCAATATTGCTCACTGATGAAAGCAAATCTAAAAGAATTAATACATGCCGCGTTACTCCGCTGCTAAAGTTAAAATCGGGTGCAATAATTAAAAGTTTAATCATAATCGGTTATTTATTAGATAATAATATTCCGTAAATGCTTTCTATAGTTGAAATAAAATTATTTGCATTATAAATATCTTCAACTGCCTTAGATCCGTTCTTCCCGAGTTTAATTCTTTTATTTTTATCATTTATCAAATCAGTAAGCAATTCAACTGCTTCTTTTTCATTTGATTTTTGATAAACCAATCCGCAGTTATTGATTTGCAAAATTTCATTGAAACCACCAACATCAGGCGCAACAACAGGAATTCCATTAGCGAGACTTTCCCATAAAACTAAAGGCATGCCTTCCCAATCCGAAGCAAACAAAACCGCGTCCAAATATTTATAATAGTTTTCCATTCCGGTTACATAACCCTGAAAAGAAATATGGTTTTTAATTTGTAATTTCTCAGAAAGTATTTCATAATAAAATTTCGATTCGCCGTCTCCAAAAACAATTAAATGAACTTGTAAATTCTTTTTAAGCAGTTCACTAAGTATTTGCAGGATAATATCAAATCTTTTTTCCAAACAAATACGTCCTATAAAACCCAGAATGAATTTGTCTTTAGATTTAATTTCTTCAATTTTACTTAAAACATTTGCGTCAGGCAAAGGTACTGTCTTTTTGAAATCATATCCATTGTAGTAAACTTTTATAGATGGAAACAATTTAGTTTCTTTCAACAAAAGTTTTTTACTGTTTTGAGATGGAACAATTGCAAGGTCAACAGTATTAAGTAAGAATAATATGTTATGAATTATTGAATAAATCATTTTTTCAAAAAAAGAGTTGTATGGATTTGAAATGAAAAGTCCGTGATAATTAAATATCATTATTTTATGATGAATTATATTTAGCAATCCAACTATTGTGTAGGGTTTGATTAAATGTGTGTGCAAAATATCAGGATTTTCTTCCCTAATTATTTTGTTAATTGAAATAAAAGTATCGAACGCAATCTTTTTCTTTAATGACTTAACAACAAAATATTTTATATCAAGATTTTGTAATTCGCACTCAATAACATCTCCGCCTTGAAAAATTATTATATGAATGTATTTTGATCTATCGCAATTGGAGAATATCATCTTCAGATGCGCAAATACTCCATCAGCTTTACCTGAAATAAGATTTACAATGTGACAGATCTTAATCATTTATTACTCTATTATAAATTGCTAAATATTTCTCAGCAATCAGATTCCATTCTAAAGATTGTGTCGTTTTAATTGCATTTTCACTTATTTTAGATAAATCATAATCTGATGAGAATATATCTTCAATTATTGTTTTGATCTCTTCCGGTTTTTCAAGATCAAAAACAAACCCGTTTACATGGTTATCAATATAATCCGAAATACCACATTTGTTAGAAACTATCGTAATTAATCCATTTACCATTGCTTCCAAAGCTAACAGCGGAAATGTAGAATAATTTAATGAATCAATATAGATGTGATGTTTTCTTAGTAACTCAAATAGATCCTTTTCACTTAAATAATTTGAATAAACTATTTCTATGTTTTCTAAATTACAGTTTTTATGTTTTGCACCTAAAACAGTTAATTTAATTTTCAGATGTCTGATCCCGTTTAGTATTTTAATCAAACTATCAAAACCTCTGTTTAAACTTTGTCCGGAGCCTTCAAAGAATATTATTCGTAATTCACCTCTATCGTTAAAATTTATACTTTGCTTATTAACAGGATTTGAAACTCCGTTCGGTATGATTGATAATTTTTCTTGATTTATTTTGTAATATTTTCTGCACAACTCCACTGAGTGTTTAGAAAGGAAAACAAGATGATCGGATTTGCTAAACAACAGATGCTCTAAAAATGAATTTTTAATTTTAGATATAATGCTTTCATTAATAAAAAAGTATTTACGCTCAAATTTATAAATGCCGTGAATTGTATAAATAAACTTTGCTCTAAAAATAGATTTTAATAGAAGAAGAGGAATTAAATATTTTTCAGCTGTTACGATATGAACGATTTCAGGTTTCTCATGCAATAATCGAAATATAATTTTAAGTAGTCCGAGTTTTAATATTACTGGTTTATCTTGAATAATATTTTCTTGCAAAAATATCTCATTCATTTTTCTGCGATTCCCTTCTATAAATCCGAAGGTTATGAATTCGGTTTGTGAATTAATAGCAGAAACATATTGAAACAATCTTTTAGCAACTTTTTCCGGTCCACTAAGTAATTCGGAAATGTTGTATTTTCCTGTAAAATAGATTTTCATAATCATTTTCCTGCTACAGTATTTTTAAGAGGGAAAAACATTATGCTGTATTTTTTTAGGTAATAAATAAAGACCGATACTAAAAAGAATTCTGTAAAAACCATTGCAATTGCTGAACCGGTTGATTGCATTATTGGTATGATAACAAAAGAAATAATCGTGTGAATCACCAAACCGGAAAGCATAACCATCGAATAAATTTTTTCTTTATTTAATGGTATCAGAATTTGAATTCCGATGAAATTACTTATTGAAAATAAAAATGGAAGAATTGCTAATATATAAAGTATCTGAACAGACGGCTCAAATTGATCTCCTAAAATCAAATTGACTAAAAAAGGATTAAATGAAGCCAAAACTAATGATAAGGTAATTCCTGCAGCTAATGTTAAAATCCCAGATTTAATTATTAACTGCTTAAATCTAATTATGTTCTCGTTAGCAAGTTTTGCAACTCTTGAAAATATTGTTGTAAGTAAAGGCAGAAGTGCCGACTGAAAAGCCAATCTTATTTTATCCGCACCTGCAAAATAACCGACTGTTCGATTATCGGTGAAAAGTCCAAGAATAAAAGCATTGGAATTTGAAATCAGACTAATTGAAAGTGATGATAAAAAAATGTTGAAATTTTCTTTAATCATATTGGCTATTGCTTTAATATTCGGTCTTATAAGTTTTATTGAAAAATATTTTACAATGATAAATAATCCTGCAAAACCGATTATGATTTCTGTTGCTGAGTAGATAATTAAAAGAATATCAAAATCATTTTTCGATTTAATAAATACGAATACAAATAAAATAGAAATACTTCTGACAATAAAATTTATTGAGAGAATAAAGTGCATTTTTTCGATACCCTGAAAAAAATATAACGGAAAAATAACAACTCCAATTAAACCGGCAATTCTAATTAAATAAAGATTAGTGTGGTTACTAAAAATACTTAGCGTAAAAACCAAACAAATGATTACTATTACGCAAAGCAAATACAATACTAAGCGAACGTAAAGAACATTTGAATAAATCTCGGATAGCTTGGGAATATCGTTTCGGTTTAAGGAAACGTTTTTTGTAGCAGATAAGCTAAAACCGTAATCAACAATTACACTAAAATAAGATGTGAATGAAACTACAAAACTTACCAATCCAAAATTTTCTGCTCCAAGCACTCTAACCAGATAAGGCAGAGTTATTAAAGGAAATATATAATTTGATACTTGCAAAAAAGAAAGCGAAGTAAAGTTTTGAAATAAAACTTTATTGGATTTTACAGTGTTAAATATTCTTTTCAAATTTATGAGGTTTAATTATTCTTCAGCCAGCTAACTGGATTTACGTTTTCTCTTGCATTCCAAATTTCAAAATGTAAAATATTTCCCTCAACATTTTCGCCAACCTTTCCAATCTTCTCACCTGTTTGTACTTTGTTGCCTTCAGCAACGGTTACTTCAGATAAATGTCCGTAAACTGTTCTATAATTTCCTTTGTGGCTGATTATTAAAACCGTTCCATAACCGGGAAGCCATTCGAGTGCCGAAACAACGCCCTCTGCAACGCATTTAACAATTAAATCGCCGGATGCTTTAATATCAATTCCGTAGTTTATTGTTACAGTATTAAGTGCGGGATTTTTTTGCTCTCCGAAGTTCCTGATTATTTTTCCTTTTGAGATTGGATAATTTATTTTACCTTTTAGTTCCTTGAACGAACTAAACTTTGAAGTGGTTAAATCAATATCATATTTTGGGGTGGGAATATTTTCTTTTTTAGTAATTGTTTCATTTACTATGGCAATTTCCGATACGTTAACTTCCGCTTTTTCCTTTAATTTCTTTTCGGATTCTTCAACTAAATTTATTATTAAATCTCTTATTTTCTTTTCAGCTTTTCTTTTGTCGTTAACGCTTTTGGTTATTTTACTTTTATCTTTTTTAATTTCGGTTAATAAACTTTTCTTGTCGTTTAACTTTTCTTTTAAGGATTTTTCTTCATCTGTTTTTTCTTTGGTTAGTATCTGTTTTGCTTTTTTTTCGATTTCTAATTTTTCTTTGGCATCAATAAGCAGGTTTTTGTTTTTTTTCAATTTTAGAAGATCATTTGCACGGCTTGCAGAAAAACGTTTAAGATATTCGAGACGTATTATTGCATTCTGGAATGACTTCGAATCTAACAGGCTTTGCCACTCGGAATAATTGCCGTTCTTATAATTAGCAATTACATATTTTTCATAATTTTTTTTTAAGGATTGAATTTCTTTTTCAAGGTCGGCAATGCTTCGGGTTTGAATTTCTATTTCATTTTGTTTGATAATTTCCTGATTGCGGAGATTGATAACAATCTTATTAATCAAAAAACTTTGCTTGTTAATCTTTTCAAAATCCTCAATTGATTTTTTTTCCGTTATACTTTTTTGTTCGAGTTGATATTCTAATTGCTGTATTTCATCTCTAAGTTTGCTCAGTTCGGATTGTTCGTTATCAATCTGTTCGTTCTGAGAAAATATTCCAACTGAAGTAAAAAAGAAAAAAAATAAAAAGTTGTAAAAACAAATCTTTACCATTTTACAATAGTTGCATCATCAGGAATTTTAAAATCCAATTTTAAATTCTTTTTGTTTACAGTAATCTTTTTATACTCAATGCTGATTGTCTGTTCATCAACAATATTATCTAATTTAATTTTATAAGGAACAGCTACATTCTCAATCAACTCAAAATTTGAATATCTGCCAGTGAGTTTTAGCAGTCCGTCAATATCATAAATATCATAATCTGTTATTCCAAGTTGTCTAACATCAACACGATATAATGTAGTAATGTTCCGAGTGCTGTCACTATAGCTCAAAACATATTTCTCTTCCTCAACTGAATATTTATCAGGCGAACGATAAAGATTATTGGTTAGATTAACCGAGCCTACAAAACCATCAAGCAGCTCATCAAATGTTAAATTAATTCTGAATATGCTCTTTAGAACATTTGGATTTACAGAACCAACATAAGCAGTATTTTGAAGTGCATCGTAAAAAGTAAACTTATCTTTAGTTACAAGTGCCTGCGCCAATTCAATGCCGAATGGACCCATAATTGTAAGGTAAATTGAATCCGGTTTGCTCATCACAACTTTAAAAGATGCGTTGTTATCCATTGAAGGAGTGGTTACAAAAATGGTTCCTGTACCTTCAAAATTTTTAATTTTTCTTCTGTTAGCTTCAAGTTTGTTTATTAATCTTTCCGAAGGAAGCAACTCAAATTCTTCCGTTGGCTGAGATGGAACACAACCTGCAATTATTAATAAAAATAAATTCGATATAAAAAGAAATAATAAAACCTGCTTTTTCAAATTGCTCCCTTTTCTATTTTTGTCTGAATTTCTGTATTGGTAGGCTCTAACTCAAATGCTTCCTTCCATAGTTCAATCGCCCTTTCGATATTGCCTAATTTGAATTCAATATCGGCAAGATGATCAAGCATAACAGAACTTTTTCCACCAACCTCTATTGCTTTTTCAATATTTATTTTTGCTTCAGGATAATTGCCAAGCTTAAAATATACCCAGCCAATTGTATCAAGATAAGATGAATTAAGAGAATCGGCAGCGATAGATATTTTAACCATTTCAAGAGCTCGTTCAAGTTGAATGCCTCGCTCCGAAAGTGCATAAGAATAATTATTATTAATAAGTGGATCATCCGGCTTCAATTTTAGTGCACTTTCATAAAGGCTGTCGCTTAGTTCAAAATTTTTCATTCCATTATAAATCATCGCTAAAGTCCCGATCAATTGAACTTCATCAGGTTCAATTGCAAGTGCCTGACTTATATAAAACACAGCCTTTCCATCCTGTTTTAACTGACTTAGTGTAAATCCGTACGCTGAAAGTGCAGTAATATCAGTTGGATTGAGCAAAGTAGCCTTTTTTAGGAATTTCTCGGCTTCCTTATGTTTTGAATTTTGAGTCAATGATAAACCAAGTATAAGATTGACGTAAAAACTTTCAGGAAATGAAAGTATTGCTTCACTCATAACAACTTCAGATTCAGCATATTTTTTATTATCAAAATATAATCCTCCGAGCCTAACCCAAGCAGCCTCATTCCATTGTGCATTTTCGGTAACATACTTAAAATTATCTATAGCAATTGAATCGTTATGTTCATTTAAGGCTATTGCCCCAAGATACATTTTAACTTGCCAATCAGTTGTATCCATATCTAATTTCGTAAAGAAAGATTTAGCTATTGGCAGCATTGCAGAATCTGTAACCGACTTATTAAAATAAATTGCACCGATAGCAACTTTAGCTTCAAGATTGATGTCCGGCTGTTCCATTAAATATTCAAACTCTTTTGCCGCGCCGTTCCAATCTTCTTTTCCGAGTAAAAGTTTCGCTTTAGTTTCGCGTGCTTCAAGATCATAAGGCATAACTTCAATTATTTCATCAATTGCTTTAATTCCTTCATCATATTTATTTGCTTTTAAGTAAAATTGAACCAACATTTTTTTTAACGGAATATTAGCCGGATCAAGCGAAAGTAATTTTTTAATAGCCTCAATTGCTTCATCATTATTGCCAAGTCTTTCCTGTAATTCTGCAATACGCGCAAGAATTGTCCAATCAAGTCCGAGTTGGTATAAAATTTTGTTGTAAATTCTTATTGCCTTTGCAGGTTTATCTTCTTCATAAAGACGGGCTAATTTGTAATTAAGTTCGATGTTGGTTGAATCAATTTTAATGGCTTTCTCCAGAATCAGGATTGCTGAATCCGGTTGGTTACCAAAGTTGTAAACGTCAGCAAGCAAGTCATAATATTCTATTCTTGATGAATCAAGATTTAAAGCCTGCTGTGCATAATTAAGTGAAGAGGCAAGCTTATTCATAAATAGATAATTTTTTGCAAGTGAATAGAAAAGTCCAGCCGTTGTATCATATTCAAGTGCATTTTCGTATTTAGCGATAGCGGCACTAAAGTTACCTTGAGTTTCAAAAACACCGCCGTCAATAAAATAACTAAGCGCCATTTTCTTGCGATCATCATCATTTAGTTTTGGCTTTATTTCGCTTTTACTTACTTTAATAACTTCGGAAGATGTTGAACAACCGATAAAAAAAGTAATAGTCAAAATAAATGGAATAATTGTATGTAGAATTATTGTTTTCACAGGTGTGAATATATTATTGAGGCTTTGTAATAGCAAGACTATTTGCTAAAAACTATGAAGTAAAGAATTGGAAAAGCATTCCAATTTTTACAACTTCCGTTAGAATGGCATTGAAACAAGAAATTACTTTTCAGAAGTTTCTTTTCAATAAAGTTTATCAACTATCGCAAAAATTAATTTGATACTTCAGTATGTTTTTACCACTATTTCAACTTTTGTTGATTTACCAAGATCATTAAGACAAACAATTTTAATTTTTCCTGATGATAATTTATAAAATGCTTTTTCTCCTTGCTTACATTTTGCTATCAAAACATCATTTACATACCAATAATGAAATTGGATTTTGGGATTTGATGAAGCCAATAAAACTATTTCTTGTGGCTCGTCTTCGTCTATAAAGTATTCAAAAGATTCTGATGGTGAAATTATTTTTGGATTTTCGCCATCTAAACTTGCAGTACATTCGGGGTTATGTTGCGGAATACTATCGTAAGCAATATTATTTTTTCTATACCATCTAATTAAATCTTTGTTCAAGACTTCATAAATCTTTTGTTTATAATTGCTATCGGGAAGACATTCCATACAGTATTGAGTTTTTTCATCATTACTGACCAGTACTTTTTGGTGGATATCACAAAGTTGATTATGAGAACGATTTTTGATTGCTAACTCAATTCTTCTTTCAGTACAATCGTTCGTAGGAAGTAAACCCGAAACCGAACATACTTCCCTCGAATAAACATCCGAGGGTTTATCAAACCATTTATTTCTAGAATTATAATCTATTACATTAAATAGTTCCGCTAATAAGGGCAATGCTGATTCAGCACCGTTTAAGAATGGTGAACTAGAACCGTCAAAATTTCCAACCCAAACTCCAATTGTAAAATTTGGATTAAAACCGATTGCCCACGCATCGCGCTTACCATAAGAAGTTCCGGTTTTCCATGCAAACTTTGGAAGTTTTGAAAAATCAAGGTCAACAGTTACATCATTTCGCTTTGTTCCGGAAAGTATATCAGCAATTAGATAACAAGTTTCTTTAGAAAACATTCTAATTCTATCTTCACTTTGTAAATTTGTTTTATGAAAGCTTAGTGGATATAAATAACCACCTTTAGCAAATATCGAATAAAATCTACTTAACTCTTCAAGGGTTACTGAGCATCCGCCAAGAATCATTGAAAGACCTAATTTATCTTTTTGTTTTTTTATTTCGTTACATCCACCTCTTTCAAGAAGTTCAACAAAACTCTTAATGCCGATTTGATTTAATAAAAGTACCGCTGGAATATTTAACGAATTGACTAATGCAAACTCTGTTGTTACAAACCCATTAAAGTTCAATTTGTAATTTTCAGGCTCATATCCTGCAATTTCAATCGGTACATCTAATAATTTTGTGCCGGGTGTTAGAAAACCTGTTTCGATAGCATCAGCATACAGTGCAGGTTTCAATGTTGAACCTGGCGATCTTGGTGCTATGACACCATTTACCTGACCTCTGCTTTTTTTATCACTAAAATCTGAAGAACCAACATAGCCTACAACAGATGAATTTTTATTATCAATGATTATTACTGCTCCGTTAGATATTTTTTTACTACGAATTTTATTTATATAGTTTAATAAAATATCTTCAGCATTTTTTTGAATTTGCAGGTTTAAACTTGATTTGATTTTATCACTTTCATAAGAAGCTCTTTCTTTTAGATATAAACACAGATGTGGTGCAATAACTGGAATTGCAAAACGATGTTGCAAAATTGGCTCGTTCAAAGCATCATCAACACTTTCTTTTGAAAATGCTTTTTCATCGGCAAATCTTTTTAACCAGTAATCTCTTCTGTTTTTAATCTCATCGTTAATCCTATCCAATCTCAACAAATTCGGATTGCCAGGAATAACAGCAAGCATTACAGCTTGTGAAATGCTTAAAGTTTTTGGCGGATGGTTATAGAAAATAAATGATGCAGAACTGATGCCCTCAATATTGCCGCCTAACGGTAGATAACTTAAATATATGCCAAGTATCTCTCGCTTTGAAAAATGAATTTCTAATTGTACGGCGCGAAATATTTCTAATAATTTATTTAGGTAAGTTCTTTTTTTTGGTTCCAGAATCCTAACAACTTGCATGGTAATTGTTGAAGCGCCCGAAAGTTTTTTGCTACTAAAGGAATTTGTAATAAATGATCTAACTATTGCAAATGGGTCAAATCCCAAATGGTAAAAAAATCTTTTATCTTCTTTTGCAATTATTGCCTTAATTAATTCAGGCGAAACTTCTTCGAGTTCAGTTCGCAGCCTCCATTTTTGATCATTTGTTAAATATGCCGTCAACATTGTTCCATCAACTGCATATACAGCTTTTGAGTATTCTTTGAACTTTGGTAATGGGAAAAGGATATCAATCAAAATCATGCAAAATATTATACCTGATAATTTTTGCACCCACCTTTTTTTAATAATAACTGCTATTATGCCTGCGCTAAAAAGATTCATTTTAATATTCTTAAACTATTTTCGCGCTTTTATTGAAACAATACCAGCCCCGTTATATGAGTGAAACTCTCTATCATACATTGCTTCGGCGCCAATTATGGGCAGCTGAAATATTCCCTGGTTAACAGCACGAAGTAAATAATAAAACTCATACTTTACATTACTGCCAGCGCTGGTAAATAACAATAAGCGATCGTCGCGTATATCCATATATTGAATATTTATTGGATTATTCGACTTCCAATTTACTTCTGCTTTAGAATTTAATCTTGGATTTTCAATTTCAAACCCAGCAGGTATCATATCAGTAATTACAATATTCTCTGCAAATTGTTCCATTCCAAATAGGGATATTTTACAAATAACCAAATCGCCTTGTGTAAAATTTTTATCAGCAATTAGCGCCTTGGTTTTGTAATTATAAAATTCTCTTCTTATCCGAAGATTTGAATCTTCTTCTTTAGTTTTTTCGTTTAATTTTATACCTTCACTTGTCCAGAAATAATAAACCTCGCCTTTACCGCTTGATTTTATAGTAACCACAGCAGCATTTAATTGATCATCTTTCAATGTAATATCTTTGTTTGAGTATTTGGCAATTGATTTACCATTCACAATTACATCAGCATAAAATCCATCGGCAGAAACATTTTTAGCGGCTTTACCTAACGCTAAAAACACAAATGATTGTTCCTGTGTTGAATATGATTTATGTATATTTTTTAGAAGATATTTTATTATCAAAGGAATTTTCTTACTGCCCGGATCAACTTCCAAAAGGACATTTAACATTATGGCATTAGATCGCAGATCAGAATCAAATGACCCGCCGGTTTCTCTTTGAGGATGAACAGGCTCGTAAGATTTTGGAAGCAATTCGTAATATGAATTCCATCTTCCTGCAAGCGCGTAAGCGCCCGCTAACAAATAACGAGAATCTTGAGAAAGTAAATCGCGGTGAAGTTTATAGTAGTTCATAGTTGCGATATCAGGCTTCTTTGCTAATGCCATTACATACAACGAATAAAGAATTTCTTTTCTTGCTATATTCTCTAAAGTTGTTCTTCCATCATCACTATATGTTGTTTGTGTATATGTTTGCGGTTCTTTTGCTTTGCGGCTTAAAAAGTTAAGCAAACTAAATAATACATCTTCAGAAACATTGTACTTTGCTTTTTGTGCTTCAATCAAAAAGTTTGCGGCATAAACAGAACCCCACCAATTTGATTGTGATGTTCCCTGCCAGTAAGTGATGGAACCATCTTCAAGTTGCATTGATTCAATTTTTTTGATTCCTTCTTTTACAAAGTAAACAGGGCTTGTTGTTTTATATAATTCCGGCGCAACCAGCTTTGCAATATCTTCAAAGTAAAGTTGAGGAAATAATTTTGAAACTGTTTGTTCAATACAACCATGCGGATATCCAATTAATTGCTTTAGTTGCTTGCCAAATTTTATTGCAGGAAAGTTGCTGATTGTTAAACTGGTTGTTTGTGTTCCTTTAAGAAAATTCTTGGGTATGTTTATTGTTAATTTTTCGTTAGCCTTAATAACTCCCGCATCTGTTTCAACTATTAAAGGTGAAATTGGTCTAACTGCAATATCAATATCTTCCCTTGCTTTTACCTTTCCGCTTGCAATAAAAGAAATCTTTGCAGCGCCAATCTGCGAAGTTGATTCAATATTAAATACAACACTACCTGATGTTTTAGGTTTAATTTTAATTGTCTGTTCATTCTTTGAAGTAGATTTTATTGGTCCTTCTAATTTCATTGAAAGAGTAATTTCTTTTTCAGCATCGGTATTATTTATTATTGTAACAGGTGTAACAAGTTTATCATTCGGTGCTAAAAAGCGCGGCACCTGCGGTTCAATAATTATATCGTCTGCAACAAGCATGCTTTTTTCAGCCGAGCCAAAATTTGAATTTGAATATGCAACTACCATTAATCTTATATTTCCATTAAACTGCGGAATGCTAATTGGAATTTTAACAATACCCTTTCCATCTGTTTTTTTAATTCCACTCCAGATAGCAAGAAGTTTAAATCGCTTAACTGTAACGGGATTGCTTCTTTTTTCAAGCTCCTCAAAACCATCTCCGCCTGTTGATGATGATTTTTTTACAATTTCAGGAAGTAATAATTTATAAAGATCGTAACTATTTACTGCCAATGGACGCTTTGCATACATAAACTTAAATGGATCTGGAGTTTGATAATTATTGATTTGCAAAATTCCTTCATCAACAGCAGCCAGCGTAACGTGAACATTTTTTTGTGCTGTGGTTTTTATAGTAACAGTTTGTGTAGTGTTTGGTTTTATTTTGTCCGGTGCAGAAATGTTGACTGATATTTTATTGCTTTTTCTTATTACAGCAACTGATGAAAAACCATGCCCAACTAAAAATGGAGTTTCCTGTTCAGGTGAATGTTTTTTGAACAAGGTAGCAGTTACATAAATGTTAGGCATATAATCTTCATTTATATTAACAAAAATCTCTGCCGATTTATTTTTTACTTCAACATATTGATGTTTTAAGACACGATTTCGCTCAAAGGTAACGAGCATTTTACCCGAGAATGGACATGTGAATAACAGTTTTGCAGTTTCACCTGGTTGATATTCTTTTTTATCCGCAACAATTTCAATTCTTCCTTCCCTATCAACTTCAAATGATGTTGATGTAGATGTGCTCCAGCCATAAGCATAAAATTTTGATTTATGGTAGTCTTTACTACCGGATTGAGAAATTCTTAACTCGTACTTGCCTGATTTACTAACTTTAAAGTTTAAAGGTGTTTTACCGTTTATTAAAATATTCTTTTCCCATTCAACAACTTCTTTTTCTTCCGAATCATAATAATAACTATCAGAACTATTCTGTTTTAAAACAGTCTGCCATTCTAATCTTACAAGCATTGCAGTAGCATTAAATTTTTTGATTAGTTGCTCTTTGGAATCTATTGCAACGATGTTGTAATTAATACTTTCATTTACATTATTATAATAACCGGATGATTTTAATCCGATAAAATAATCTCTTGTAAATATTTTAAAATCAACCCAACGAGTAGCTGTTCTCCCTGTTGGATCGAAAACATTAATTACAGCGCTGGCTTGAATAAAACCTTTACTCAAAAAATCATCCGGAATCAGATATTCAAATGAGCCTTTGCCATCAATATCCAGAACCCCTTCTGCAAAATATGGCTCTGTTGAGGAATTAGTAAATGTTGCACCGCCAAATGAATAATCCGAAAAATTATTGCTATTAAAATCTCGATGATAAAATTGAATCTCGGCAGTATAATTTAAACCTGATGCTTTAGCACCAAATAAATATTCAGCGGAAATATCCGTCTTAACTTTTTCTCCTGGTAAATATTTTTCCTTTTCACATTTAACATTAACCCTAATTTTTTCGGGTACAAAATCTTCTACGGAAAAATCATACGAGCCGATATACAGGTCGCTTCCTGTATAAATATTTGCATGATAACTTCCTGTTTGTGCAAACTCTGGCAATGTAAAATTTAAATCAAATGCGCCTTGATCATCAAGCACTTTTTTAAATACATCATATTTCTTACCCGATGGAGTATAAACAGCAATATTTATTGGTATATCTTTAACAACTTTAATTCTTTCATTTCGCACTATGCCAGAAATATTTATTTCATTTCCTGGTCTGTATAAATTTCTTGGACCATATAAAAATACGTTGTAGTCATTATCATATTCGGAGCCTCCAACATCAAATCGAGAAGTTTCAATTTTAGTTCTACTTAAGTCAAGAAAATTGTAATCATCGTTTTTTTCAACAATTATTAAACTTGGAACAAATTTTTCATATCTGCCTTTATCCTTAAACCTAACTACACCGCTGTTATCTGTATATCCTTCAAACATAGTCTGATTATTATTTGAAATTATTTTAACTTTTGCACTGCTTACGCTTTCAGTAGTGTTGATTTCATTTACAAACACAATAATTTCATCTTCAACTATTTTAGAAATAATTCCAAGATTGGAAAGGGAAACAATTTTTGAATCGCTTAAATATCTTTCTTCGTTTGATCTAACTGTAATTATGTAAATGCCTTTAAATTTTTTTTCGAGTCTATTTTTTATGTTAAGATTATATTTTTTTATCAAGCTCTGCTTGTCTTCCAATTTAATTTGTTCAACAAATATCACCTTTCCGTAATTATCAACTTGATAGCCGTATCTGTTTGAATAGTAATAATCGCGCGGATTATATTCTTCACTTTCATCTTCGTAATAATCATTATCGTAATAGTAATCGTTATAACTTCTAAAAGAATTATTATTTAAAAAATGAAGTAAGTTATTGTCATAAATTTGTGTGTACTCAACTTCTATTTCATCAATATTGCAAATGTCAACTTCAAGATTTTGTCCGCCGTTTTTCATAAGATAAAGACCTTTTGAATCAACAAATTTTAATGAAGGCTGCATATTTGTTAACGTAATATGCTCTTCAAAATCAAAATCCAATTGACCGCCATACAGACCAGGCAAACCTTTCTTAATAAGTAAATCAATATCTTTAACGTTGTTTAGCGGAATTTCAATTCTAAATCCGCTTTCATCAACATAAACATCAAATTTTGTTTTTGGATTTATTGAGATGTAGTTTTTAATATTTTGTTCATCAATCATTTGAGATGTTGCAACTTCTATCCATCCAATTTGCCCTTCAACACCGTATTGAATATCTGTAAGCGCAAGTTCATTTAATGAAGGTAAAGAAGTTTCAAAAGTTTGATCACTTCCAATTGATTTTTTTCCAAAGACCGATATTAAATCTTTTTTTAATACAATATAAAATGATTGTTCTTTTTCTTTTTGTTTCATCTCGCCAAAGTTTACTGCAATTATATTTGATGCGTGAGTTGAAACGATTGTAAAATCGTTAATGGTTTCGTCATCACATTTTACCTGTAGTTGTTCTTTTAATTTTTTCGGATCAACCGGATAATTAAATGTGATATTTGCCTGCACACTTAATTTGTATGATTCTCTTGGAACGTTCTTCCAGAACACTTCAATCTTTTCAACTTTAAATTCTGGGGTGTTAAATGAAAATACAGGGAAATCAGTTTTGTATTTTTTGTTAAACAAAACCTCCTTGTTAATTACAGCCTGATATTCTTGAATAGGATTGAGGCTATAATCGGAGGAGAAAACGAGAGTGCTTGGCGAAGTCCATTTAAACTTTCCACTAATCGGTGGACTGAAAGTAACAAATCTTTTATCGGACCATTTGTTAATTGTATCGGCGGGTGCAAGGTCTTTAGAAAATTCAATAGTAAAGTTTTGCAGTTCTTTTATTTCGCCCTGTGGTGAAAACGACGTTACTGTAACTGTGTCTGAAGAACAACTCCATAAAATGAGCGAATAAAATACGAGATGAAATATTTTTGTAAACATAACTGCCCCAAATAAAAGATGTGATAATAAAAGTTTCGGTAATTGAAACAATAAATTGCGGAGGGATGTAAATCCTACAAAATAAAAGCCTGCTACAATATGCAGAAAAGAATTTCATTTTTGTAAAGTATGAAAGTGAGATATTTATTGTCTGATGAAAACTTAAAGAATAAAATTTCCCCTGTCAATAAATTTTACTCAATTAAAAAAATATTATTCAAGTTTTTTGATTACAGCAAAAACTACACCATTTGATTTTACATTTGTATAATTAAAAGTTTGATAAAGATCAGCATCCCAATACTCCGGCATTCCAAAATAACATTATATTGTTTCTCAAATATCATCTTTTCTTTTTCAATTTATTTGGTTTCCACAAATGCTTTTCCAAATTAACACATCCATTTTCATCAAACTCAATTCCTTCACTGCGCAAAAGTTCTTCCATCAAATTCGAATCTCCAAAATGTATTTTGCCTGTTAATGCGCCAAACCTGTTTACAACTCTGTGTGCAGGAACATCCTGCTTACAGCCATTTAAAGCCCAGCCAACTGTTCTTGCTGAAGAACGGATTCCGCAAGCTTCGGCAATATCACCGTAAGTTGCTACTTTACCATAAGGAATTTTTTTAGTTATTGCATAAACTTTCCTAAAAAAATCCTGCTTGGCTGATTTTAGTGTATTATTCTTTTGTGATTTATTACTTTTATTTATTGGTTGTGCCATTTGCTTATAAATCATCCTTAAAATGTTTTCATTAATAAAATCAGAATAAACTTTTACTATGGCAAGTTTAAAGAGAAGATTTTTAATCTTCAAAATATGGATAAGAGAACTTTTTAGATTTTGTCCTATTCGGAAATCTAAAGTTGATAAAGAAAATTTATTTCTTATTTGCGGGCATCGCGGCTCGCCCGTTAATGAACCCGAAAACACGATTCCATCTTTTGATAAAGCTTTAAAAGAAGGCGTTAATTCGCTTGAAATGGATTTATGTGTTACAAAAGATAATGAAGTTATTTTGTGGCACGACTGGAATCCCGATGAGCTTATTGCAATAATTAGAGAAAACGAATTAGAACCGGATGTTGCTTACGCCCCTGCTTTTCCAGCTCCATTTAGCGGTTACAGAAATAAAACGAGCGAACTTACTTTATGTGAAATCAGGGAACATTTCAACTATATTAAAAAAGGTTTATCCTGCAAAGCAAATGCACACATTCCAACATTAAGTGAGTTTATTCTCTGGTTAAAAGACAAATCTCAAATCAAATTTGTTTTTTTAGATATTAAAGTTCCTAAAGAAGAAAAAGAATTTGTCTTTATAATTCTTGAAGAACTTGACTTATTGATCAAGGAATATGCCATTACTACAAACTTTATTATTGAAACTTTCTATCCTGAAGTTTTAGAAACTGCCAAAACAAAATATCCTTCATTTAATTATAGTCTTGATGTTGCATTTCCGCCCGGCTTTATTTTTCTTCCACGAGTTTACAGTTCTGTAAAAGCAGCAATAAAAAATAAAAATTCTTTTGCGATGTTCTTAAAACCGCAGTTAATTACTATTGCCAACTGGGTTACGTATCGTAGAGTAATTTCTTATGATGTTAGAAAAAGAAAAATCAACAACAAAAAAAGCGAATCGTTGAAAGTAGATTTCCTTATTGGATGCACTATTAACAATAAAAAAGAAATGGAATGTTTGATAAAAAGCGGAATAAACGGCTTACAAACAGATTACCCACGCAGATTGGCAAATCTTGCAAGTTTGTATAACTTAAAAAAGTAATCAATAGTATAGTGTTAAATGGGGTTGTTGCGCCTTTTTAATTAGGGTTCTTTAATTACTACTAAACTTCAACAAAAATGCTTTTATAAACCTATTAATATTCCCATCCATTACGGATTGCACATCTGATGTCTCTTCATCTGTTCTATGATCTTTAACCATATTATAAGGGTGGAAAACATACGAACGGATCTGGCTTCCCCATTCAATTTTCATTTTACTTTTTTCAACTTCATCTAATGCCGCATTTTGCTTTTCTAATTCCAATTGATAGAGTTTTGATTTCAAAAGCTTCATTGCATTAACACGATTTTGTGCTTGCGAGCGTTCACTCTGGCAAGCCGCAACAGTTCCGGTTGGAATATGAGTAAACCGTACAGCAGTTTCAACTTTGTTCACATTCTGTCCGCCTTTACCACCGGAGCGATAAGTATCAACACGTAAATCAGCAGGATTGATTTCGATCTCAATTGTATCATCAATTTCGGGAATCACAAAAACCGAAGCAAAAGATGTGTGTCTTCTTTTGTTTGAATCGAAAGGAGAAATGCGCACCAAACGATGAACGCCATTTTCAGCTTTCATATATCCGTAAGCAAACTCGCCTTCCACTTCAACAGTTGCAGATTTAATTCCGGCACCATCGCCATCAAGAATATCAAGCAAAGTCATTTTGAATCCATTTTTTTCACCGTAACGTAAATACATTCGCAACAGCATATCAGCCCAATCTTGTGCCTCAGTTCCACCAGCGCCGCTATGAATTGTTAAAATGCAATTACGATTATCATCTGCGCCGCTGAGCATATTTTTAAGTTCAGTTTCATCAATGGATTTTTCTAATGAGCTAATTTCGCCGTCTATTTCAATCTGCAAAGTTTCATCGTCTTCAATCTGTGCAAGCTGAATAAACTCCTCAACGCTTTCGGATTTTTTGTAAACATCTTTCCATAAATCAACCCACGATTTCAGTATTTTGATTTCCTGCAAAATTTTTTGTGCGTTTATTTGATCGCTCCAAAAATCCGGCGCTTCGGTTTTTCTGTGTAGTTCTTCTATCTGTTGTTCTTTGCGGTCAACGTCAAAGATAACTCCGTAAATTCTCTATTCTTATTTGAAATAATTTAAGCGTTTTAATTTCTTCTTCGTACATAAAAATGCTCCAAAATAATTTTTAATTTATATTCTTTAATTGCAACTAAACCTCAATCTCCATCCGTAGTAGAGCCGAGGCAAGAGTTTTGCCTTGCGCATCGTGCTTTAACGAAACTGTTCCGCCGCCGCCCAGCGTATTGTGCAGTAAAAAGTTTAAAGCCAAAAGATTTGGTAATTCAAATCTTTCAACATTGCCAAAACAAATTCCTTCAAAATGTTCTTTAACTTTTTCAACGGTTAGATTTTGTTTAATAATTTCATATCCAGCGGAATCATAAGCTATAATTCCTATATTGGCAGCATCGCCTTTATCGCCGCTTCTGCCGTGTGCAATATCTGATAATTTAATTTTCATATCATAGCTCCAACATCTTAACGATTGGCTTAACAAATTTCTTTGGGATTAGCGCGGGCCAATAAGCAATTACCTGACTTGGCTTTGGTCTGCCGCCTGCAAAACCTGTAACGCTTGGCGGACCAGTTAAAATTAACGGTGCAATTTCTTTTCCAAATCTTTCAATCGCATTATAATCTTTTCCACGAACAGCAACGCGCAGCATTATTTCATTTATATCTTCTTCATCCAAAATTTTTGATAAAGGACCGTGTGTTGAATTGTAGCCGACAAACTCGGTTCTTATTTCATCAAACTGCAAATTAAGATTTGATAATCTTTTTCTTAATATTTCATCAGCAGCTTTAGCCTTTGTTAGTGCTTGCGGATAGGAATAGGTTAAAGTTGCAACGGAAGAATAGCCGTCTTCATAAGAACATGATACTTTATAGAATTCTGTTTCGGGAAAACCTTTTATATCAAAAACTTTTACTCTATCGTTTCCTAAATCTGCTAATTTTATTGATGTAAAATCAGCAACGCAATCAGGAGTGATATAAGATTTAGGGTCGCCGATTTCATAAACTAATTGCTCTGCTACTGTTTCAAATGAGACTAATCCGCCAGTATTTAAATGCTTTGTAATAATAAACTCACCATTTGGAAAAGCCTCTGCAATCGGAAAACCAATCTCTGCCATATCAGGAATGGATTGCCAATCTCCAAGAAAATTTCCGCCTGAAGATTGTGCGCCGCATTCAAGAATATGTCCGGCTATGGTTCCTGCGGAAAGTAAATCATAATCATTTACCTTCCATCCGAATTCATAAATCATTGGAGCAAGAGTTAAACCTGTATCGGTAGTTCGTCCTGTTATAATTATATCAGCGCCTTTTTCTAAAGCTTCAACAATAGGAAAAGCGCCAAAATAAACATTAGCGCTAACAATTTTTTCTTTTACAGCTGCGATTGGTTTATCGGTTTCCATATTTTTTAACTCAGCTCCGCCGGTTATTAATTCATCAAGTCTATCTTTAATATCATCGCCAAGCACAACGCCAATTTTAAGATTTTTAATTCCAATTTCTTTTGCAACTTTTAGAAGCGCATTTGCGCAGCTTATTGGATTAACGCCGCCGCCGTTTGTAATTACTTTTATTTTTTTTGTAGTAATTATTGGAAGAATTTTCCTCATCAATTCGGGAATATCTTTTGCATAACCAAGCTCATGATTTTTATTTTTTTGTTTTTGCAAAATTGACATCGTTACTTCTGCAAGATAATCTAAAATAAGATAGTCTATATGTCCTTTAGTTACTTGATGATAAGGCGCATCAATTAAGTCACCCCAAAAACCCTGTCCGGCAGCTATTCTAATTTTTTCTTTCATAAATTTCCTTTGCAATTTTTGCTCCAAGAATTTCTATATCTGAAAGCGATTCTATCTTAAACCATTCAATTCTTTTGTCGGCATTAAACCACGTCATTTGGCGTTTGGCATAACGGCGTGTATTTCTTTTAATAAGTTCAATTGCACGATCTAAAGAAATTTTATTTTCCAAGTATTCGATTATCTCTTTATAACCAACCGTATTTAATGCGTTTAATGTTTTTGAAAATCCGTCATCCAATAAATTTTGAACTTCATTTACCAAACCAAGTTCGATCATTTTATCAACACGGCGCTCAATATTTTTGTAAAGCTGTTCCCTGTTCCACAATAATCCAATCTGTCTGAAATTGAATGAACTTGTTTTCAGCTCATTTTGATGGTGCTGCCAGATTGGTTTTCCGGTAACTTTATAAACTTCTAAAGCACGGATAACGCGCTTCCAGTTTTGCGGAAGCATTTTAACGGCGCTTTGTGAATCAACTTTTTTTAGTTCGTTGTAAAGATATTCATTGCCAAATTTATTTCGCAGATTTAAAAGCTCCTCACGTATTTCTTTATTTGTATCGGCGGATTTTGTTATTCCATCTATTAAGGCTTTAATATACAAACCTGATCCGCCAACAACTATTGGAATTTTGTTCTCACAAAATACTCTTTTCAAAATCAAATTTGATTGCTCGGCAAAAATACTTGCGTTAAAATCAGCATCAGGTTCCAGTTCATCAACAAAATGATGTTTAATCATTTTCAGATCAATAAAATCGGGTTTTGCTGTTCCGATATTTAATCTTTTATAAATCTGTCTGCTATCGGCAGAAATAATTTCCGCATTAACTAATCTGGCTAACTTAAGACTTAATATAGTTTTACCCGAACAAGTTGGACCTATTATAACGGGTATTTGTATTCTATCGTAAATTACTTTTGCCAACCTTCTCGTCCAATTAAAGGAACAAAAGTAAATTCAGGAATTGTATCAGATTTGAATTCTGATTCAGAAATTTTAGTTAGCAAGTAAAGTTTCTGAGAGATTTTATTTCCCACAGGCACAACCATTTTGCCGTTAACAGCGAGCTGTTCCTTTAGCTTTTGTGGAACTGAAGGCGAACCCGCTGTAACAATTATTCCATCAAACGGAGCATATTGCGCCCAGCCGATTGTTCCATCACCGAATTTTGCATGTACACGAATACCTAATTTATCAAAAAGTCGCGCTGTACGATTATGTAAATCTATATTTCTTTCAATACTATAAACTTCACAGCCCATTTCATTTAAAATTGCCGCTTGATAACCTGAGCCTGTTCCAATTTCAAGAATTTTCAAACCTGATATTTTGATTTCCAATAATTGCGTCATAAAAGCTACAGTGTATGGCTGCGATATGGTTTGTTCATAACCTATCGGAAGCGCAACATCCTTATAAGCTAAATGATGCATTGTTTTATCAATAAATTTTTCCCTCGGTATTTTGCCTATAGCCTTTATAACAGCCAGGTCGTAAATGCCTTTTTTTGTTATTTCGTTTACTAATTCTTCTCTTTGAACTCTGAACATTTGATCTTTTATTTTTTAGATTTGATTTGTAAAGATAAAATATTTTGAAGTAGTTTTTAAGAATTATAAAATTAAAAATATAAAAGGTTAATATGATCGAATCACTTTTAGGTGCTCTTTTTATAATGGGAATGAGAATTTGCGATGTCTCAATCGGAACAATCAGAACAATACTTGTTGTGCAGGGGCGCAAATATCTTGCTGGTATCGCCGGTTCAGTTGAAGTTCTTATATGGGTTTTTGCAATTAGATATATCTTTCAAAATTTAGATGAAACAATAAATCTCTTTGGTTATGCGGCAGGTTTCGGATTAGGTAATATTTTGGGTATAACTATCGAACAGAAAATTGGGCTGGGCTATGCACAGCTTAATATTATTTCAAGATTCGCAACAGAAAAGATAGCTGAAACTTTACGAGGTGAAAAATTTGGAGTTACGATTTTACCTGCACAAGGAGTTTCAGGCGATGTTTCTATTATTGTAATGATAGTACCTCGAAAACTGCAAAAGAAAATTATTTCCCGGGTTGAATCAATAGATAAAACAGCTTTTATTACAATTCAACATTCGCTGCCATATAGAGGGTTTATTCATGGAAGTAGAAAATAATTCAAAATACTTTATTGTTTTTCAAAAATTATTTGTAAACTTATAATAGATAAAATATTAAACATCAATTAAGAGTTCGTTTTATAAATTTATTTTCAACTGGTACGATTAATTTATCTTTAACTTAACAAAGGAGTACTTACTATGAAAAAGTTCTTTTACTTTTTTCCCGTTCTTTTTTTATTATCAACTTTGTCTATAGTTCCCCAAGAAACGGGAATAAGAACATTCAACAGTGTTGATAAATCTTATATACTTAGTGATAACAATGTACCCAACCTAACCGCTTCTGTATATGATTCTATTTCTTATATTAGCGTACCTGGAGGATTGTACACATCAAGTAATGGTGGTTATGTAAATGGTACCAATGGCTATGGCGATTTAGGAAAATATCAACGTTTTGATTTTAATAAATCTTATGAATTGGCTGGCTTTCAATTTTATTTTGGAGCAAAAGTAATAAATGGGACATCTGATAATGTGAACATTGTTGTTCGTGAAGTTGCTGCTGATGGAGCCCCTGGTAATTTATTGGCTTCTAAAACTATTACAACTAACGATTTAGATACAACTGATGTAACTTTAGTTATGCTCAATTCTTCATTAACAGTTAGTAAACCGGTATTTATTGGATTTGAATGGGAAACTTCCGCCGATGATTTATTTGGTTTAATAAGTGATCAAAGCGGCACTGGTAATGGAACAGATAGCAGAGTTTGGGAAAAATGGTCGGATGGTTCTTTTGCACAATATAATACTTCTGCATCATGGACACTTGATATTGATCTATGGATTGCTGCTTTAGTTGTTCCTGGTGTAGCAACATCATTTATGGAAGATTTTGAAGCCTATACAGCAGGTAACATGGTTGCTTGTTCAAATCCAACTTTCTGGACCACTTGGAGCAATGCTCCCTGCGGTAGTGAAGATGCTTTAGTTTCAAGTGACTTTGCTTACAGCGGAACAAAATCAGCAAAAATTATTACTAATGATGACTTAGTAAAAGATTTTGGTTTAGCCTTAACTTCAGGTAAACATCGTGTAAGTTTCCGTGCATATATTCCTTCCGGTAAAGCCGGCTATTTTAATACACTTGCTACTTATGCAGGCTCAAATAGTACCTGGGGAATGGAATGTTATTTTGATGCAAATGGTGGCGGAAGAGTATTGGGAGGTTCGGCTACTGCAGTCGCATTTACATATCCTGTTGCAGCATGGTTTTTAGTTGAAACTTTTGTAAATCTTGATCTTGATCAAGCACAATTGGTTATTAATGGAACAGCAGTTCATACATGGCAATGGACAAAAGGTGCAAGTGGTACCGGCGCACCTCTTACATTAGATGCAAATGACTTCTTTGGCGCAACAGCAAATGATATAATGTATATTGATAATTATTCACTTGAAACCGGAAATGCACTACCTGTTGAATTAACTTCATTTTCCGCAAACACTCAAAACAGTAACGTATTGTTAAACTGGACTACACAAACCGAACTTAACAATCAGGGATTTGACATTGAAAAAAGATCTATTGATGGTCAATTTTTTACTATCGGTCATGTTAATGGTAACGGCACAACAAGTGAAGCAAAAAACTATTCTTTTACAGATTCCAAAGTTCAAACAGGTAAATATTATTACAGACTAAAGCAAATTGATTTTAACGGAACATTTGAATATAGCAACGAAATTTTAGTTGAAGTTGCTCCAAATAGTTTTGTATTGGATCAAAATTATCCTAATCCATTTAACCCAACTACAACAATCAGCTTTGGATTAGCACAGCCAACATTTGTAAAACTTGCTGTTTACAATCTTCTCGGTGAACAAGTTCAATTGCTTAAAAATGAAAATATGAATGCAGGCTCTTACACAGTTTCTTTTGATGCATCATCACTACCAAGTGGAATGTATTTATACAAAATTGAAACTGCTCAATTTACTAACGTTAGAAAAATGATGTTGATGAAGTAATTACTAATCAAAATATCTCTCGGATATTATTGAAAACCCGCTGCTTTGTCAGCGGGTTTTTTATTTAGAGAAAATATGATTTCCCATTTATAACAATCTATTTCATTTATATTTCTTTATTCATACATTTCAGCAGTAAAAAATCAACAAACAATTTGTTTCGTTTAAATGTTTAATAAAACACTTTCTCATACATATAACTTAAATTACAATTTAATCCCTTTTCAAAAATAGACTCCATTTATTGCAGGATTCGTAAATGAAAATATTTAATAGGTTTATACAAATATCTTTTTTGCTAATTTTTATTTTCATTACAGCTCAAGCACAAAAGAAAGATTCGGTATTATACATTATTGGCATAGATGAGTTGGACTCAATAAAATATCAGACCGATGATGTAATTGTTACGGGAACAAGAACTAATCAAAAAATTATTGATATTCCATATTCGGTTGTGCGTATCGGTTTATCTCAATACAAATTTGATAAAAAGGTTTCTATCAACGATGTATTGAATGTTGTACCTGGCGTATTTATGCAATCGCGTTATGGTAATCACGATGTAAGAATTTCAATTCGAGGCTTCGGAAGCCGATCAAACACAGGCATACGCGGTGTTAGAATATTGTTGGATGGAATTCCAGAATCAGAACCAGATGGACAAACAAGAATTGAAGCAATTGATTTCAATTCACTTGGAAGCATTGAGGTAGTGAAAGGCAACTCATCATCACTATACACAAATGCACCCGGTGGTGTTGTTAATTTTATTAGCGATATAAATTTTTCAAAATCATTTATAAATCAATTTAATGAATTTGGTTCTTATGGTTTGAGAAGAAACGGAATAAAAGCCGCAATAAGAACAGATAGTTATGGATTTCTCAATACATACACATATCATAATTATAAGGGATATCGCCCGCACAGCGAAGATTACTGGCATATTCTAAACACAGCTTTGGAATCAACACCCGGCGATAACACAAATCTTCAATTTCTTGGTTATTTAGCAACAGGCTTAATACGGCTGCCGGGTTCGTTAACTAAAGAAGAATTTGAAGACGATCCATATCAGGCTGCTCAACGCGAAGTTGATTGGGACTTCCGGCGTATTTCTAAAAAAGGACGTGCTGCTGTTAGATTTGACACCAAGTTTGGTGAAACCCTAAACAACGAAATTGAAGTTGTTGGTTACGGCACAATAAAATATTTTGAAAGAGTTGCAAGAAATTCATATAGAATTTTTGACCGATATGGATTAGGTGCTTCAGTAAAATATGTGAACAAATCAAACATCTTTGAAAAAGAAAATACATTTACTATCGGCGGAGATCTGTTTTATCAAACAGGACCTGTTTCAGAATTCAATAGTATCGGCGGAGCTAAAGGAGATGAATTGCTGAGTTATATTGATGAAACTGTCGGCAACACAGGTCTTTATCTTCTAAACAACTTTGAAATTTACAATAAGCAATTATATTTTCTAATGAGCGGCAGATTTGATAATGTATTTTTTGAACAGGTAAACAGACTGCTTGGCGCTCAAAATTATGCAAGGAGATTTGAAGATTTCACTCCTAAATTTGCACTGAACTATAAACTGTTTCATTCAATTGCTATTTATTCTTCATTCGGATATAGCTTCGATTCGCCTGCCGGAAATGAATTGGACAATTATCCAACAAGTTCCGATCCCGGCGCTTTAATGAATCCTGATTTGAAGCCACAGCAATCAACAAACTTTGAAGTTGGCGTTAAAGGCAATCTGCTTAATGAAGAAAGTAATTTATTTACAAATACTTTATTTGAATTAACTTTTTTTAACACGATTGTCAAAGATGAAATCGTACCTTTTGAAGTTTACGGTAATGCTTATTTTAGGAACTCAGCAAAAACAAACAGAAGAGGTTTAGAACTCGGGATAAGCAGTGAAATTTTTAGCGGATTCAAAACTACAATTTCTTATACATTTTCTGATTTTTCTTATGATGAATACATTGCTTCATCAATTGATGTTGATAATCAGGGTGAGATAATTTTAGTTGATGAGGATTTTAGCGGTAACATTGTACCAAGTGTTCCTGAACATAATTTATATTTCGGATTGGAATACAAACACGAGATTATTCCATTAGTTACAGGATTCATTAAAGGATCAATACAGAGCATAAGCGGAATGTATGTTAACGATGCAAATTCCAATAAAACCGAAAGCTATCTAACGCTCAATTCAACGATTGGTTTAGAATGGATTATAGATAATTTCAGCTTATTGCTTTCAGGCGGGGTCAATAATATTACCGATGAAGTTTACGTTGGATTTATAAATATTAACTCGGCAAACGGCAGATTTTATGAAGCAGGCGAACCGCAAACTGTTTTTGCTTCACTAAATTTTATTTACCAATTCTAATACAAAATTAAAGTTATGATAAAGCACATTACATTTTTACTTATTTGCTTCTTTAATATTAATTCCATCTCTCTTTCGCAGGGAGATGGAATTTCTATCGGAAAGAATTATAGAATTTATTCATCTGCTGTAAATCAAAGCGAAGTTTTTATTGTAAAGCATCCTGCAAATCCCGATATACTTTTTTCATCTGCAAATACAGTTTTGATACAGCCCTCGTTTTTTATAAGCGAAGGCATTTATGTATCAACAAATTCCGGTAATAGCTGGTACGGAAGTGATACTTGTAACGGAGCAAATATTAATTTTCACGGCGGCGATCCTTCAATTACAATTGATAAAAACGGTACATTTATTTTAACAAGAAAAAGCGCAACAACTTTTCCCGGTGTCTATTCTCATTATTCAACAAATAATGGAAGAAATTGGTCATCACAAAAAACTATAGCAACAGATGATTTGGAGCGTGCTTCAATCATTTCCGATAGTAACCCCGCAAGTAATTTTTATGGCAGAACTTATGCAATCTGGGCAATGTTAACTCCGCCATATCCAATTAAATTTACTTTTACCGATGACATAACTTCTAACTGGGCAGTGCCTAATAAATTAAACAATCCTTCATTTCGGGGCGCAGGCGGTGATATTAAACTTGGACCAAATTCAGAAGTTTATGTTTGCTGGGCTGGTTTAACAAGCACTTCCCCGTTTACAGAAGTACTTGTTGGATTTGCTTCATCAACAAACGGCGGAACAAATTGGAATGTATATGAAAAAGCATTTGATATGAACGGCATTGTTGGGCTGCTAACTTCAAAACAAAATATTAGGGTTAATGGGCTGCCGAGAATGTCTGTTGATCTATCCAACAAATCCTCCAATGGTACAATTTATATAGTAACTGCGGAAAAAAATCTTTTGCCAGCCGGAAATGATCCTGATATTATCTTAAGAAAGTCAACTGATGGCGGACTTAACTGGTCAGCAGGAATTAGAGTTAATCAGGATGCTTTTAACAATGGAAAAACTCAGTTCTTCCCCGCTATTAATGTTGATCAGTATGGCGGAATAAATATTATTTTTTATGATGATAGAAACACAACAAACGATTCGTCTGGCGTATTTCTCGCAAGATCAACAGACGGTGGAAATAATTGGAATGAATATCAAATCAGCGATCACAATTTTCGTCCTTCTGCAATTGGCGGATTGGGACAGGGTTATATTGGTGATAATATTGATATTACTTCTTCGGGCAATAAACTTTATCCTGTTTGGATGGATAACTCATCGGGTAATTATCAAATCTGGACTGCACCAATTATTTTCCCAGTGGTAAGTATTGATGATGAAATTATTAAGCCGATTGAATTTGTATTAGAACAAAATTATCCAAATCCGTTTAATCCAAGTACAAAAATACGTTATTCCATTCCAGCCGCAGTGGAGACGCATCGCGATGCGTCTTTACAAATGGTAACCTTAAAGATTTACGACATACTTGGCAGTGAGGTTGCAACATTAGTAAACGAAGCACAGGCGCCCGGATATTATGAAATAGACTTCAATGCAGCTCAACTTGCAAGCGGAGTTTATATATACAGATTGCAATACGATAAAAATGTTTCTGTAAAGAAAATGATAAAACTGAATTGATCCAAAATAGTCTTTCAAATTCAGGCTCAATTTATTCTTATGTAAACGAACAAAATGTTTCTTATTTTTAGGCAAATAAATTTATAATATAAGGAGATCGAATGCGTTTATTACTAATAAATCTTTTTGCAATAATGATTGTTTTGTTTGCTGCTTGCAGCGAAAAGGAACAGCCTGAAAATAAAAATCCGGAACCGATGATGACTCAACAGACAGCGGCAGGAATACATAACGTAACTGTTGAAGAGAAAATGGATGCAAGCAGTTATAATTATCTTAAAGTTAATGAAGATGGGAAATCATTCTGGATTGCGATAAGCACAATGGATGTAAAAGTTGGAGATAAAATTGCTTACTCAAAATTTATTGAAATGAAAAATTTCAAAAGTGAAACATTAGATAGAACTTTCGAATCTATTTTATTTGTTGATGATGCAAGAAAAGCAGGCGCTGAAAGTATGGATATTAAATCGCCTCATTCTCAAGTTGCTTCAAGTAAAGATGCTAAAATAAAAGTTGAACCTTTGAAAGACGGTTACTCAATCGAACAGATCTATGCAAAAAAATCAAGCTTGGAAAACCAAACAGTAAAAGTAAAAGGCGTTGTTGTAAAAGTTAATAATGATATTTTAGAAACAAATTGGGTTCATATACAGGATGGTACAGGTAAAGATGGAACTCACGATCTGTTAGTAACGACAAATGAATCTGTAGAAGTTGGGCAAACTATTGTTGCTAAAGGAAAATTAATTAAAGATAAAGATTTCGGATCAGGTTACTTTTATAATGTGCTGTTAGAAGATTCCAAGATTACAATTCAATAAAGTTCATCATAAAAGAATTTAATGTAACCCAATTTTTCTGAGATTGGGTTATTTTTTTTCACAATATTAAATTCACGCATTACTGAGCCTGTCTTATTGATTGAATCGCTCCTTCTGGATTTATTACAAATGCAATTGCAAACAACAAAATTGAGAAGATTAACCCATACATAAATATTGTGTAGCAAATTCTTAAATGTTTATACTTTAATCCAAGAACCTGCCCGAGATGAAAAAAATCTTTAATCATTGAATCGTATAAATAATCGCGATCATCCATTAATGATTTCATTCCCCATGCAAAATCAGCTTCCTTCATATTATAAAAGTTACCGAAAAATAACAGGTTTGATTTTTTTTGGAGAATATCATCTTTTGTAAAAGTACCTTCGGTTATTTTTGGACGTGTAACAAGTATTGCATAAACAAGTGTTATAAGACTTGTTAAGACTAAAAAGGCAGAAGGAATTATAAAATGCGGATATTGATCAAGAACGCGAAGTAAAAAACTTACAATAAAAGTTATCATAATAGTATTAACACTAATCATTATGTTTGCTTTACTATCCGCCATTGCACTAAATTCAACATGAGTTCGCATAACATTTCGAAACATCGTTTCAACACCGCGCTCTGTTCTTTTTTCAGCTTTTATCTTACTATCTAATTTCTGTTGTTCAGATTCTAATTTTAGATCTGCAAGTTTTTCTTCTTTTTGTTTTTTTTCGAGTTTCTTGATCTTCTTCTCAAATTTCAACAGGTTAAGATTTTTTTGCACGCTATAATTTTTAATAGCATATTCTGTAAAAAATCTGTGATCATTAAAAAACCGAATTGTATTTTTTATCCATTCGGCATCTGTAAATTTTTTAAGACCTCTTTTTTCAAGTTCTAATCGTAAAATGTTTCCTTTTTCTTCAGCATCAGGAAGACCGAGATGATGAAGGTCAGCATCACAAAGTATTTCTTCCAATTTATTTTGTGGAGATTGAGGAATGCGTGTGCTGCGGATACAGCCAATTACTTTTTCAATTTTTTGAGCAGGATATAATTCCTTTTCGAGATATTCTTTTGCAAAATAAGCGCTCTGATCTTCGTGCCCCTCGCAGCAAACAAAATATCCGAGATCATGAAACCACGAGGCAATGATTAAAATTTCAATTTCTTCCTCAGCAATTTTTTCTTCCTGTGCAATTTTGTATGATACTTCAACAACATCTAAAGTGTGAGAAATATTATGATATGCGTTGCCAGAAAGAGACCTTTCTTCAAAAAGTTCGCTTACATGCGCTTCTACTTTTTTTAATATCGGAGTTGTTTCCATAACTTTCCTGCGAAGATAAATTTGATTCGCCTTGAATAATGAGTTGATATTTTTCTTTACTAACAGCGGTGCTAACTTAAATTATATTAAAAAGTTCGATGGTGACAATTATCACAGTTGAGATAAACATCATAAGGGAATAACAATTATGAAAACTTTATACTTAGTCCGGCATGCCAAATCAAGCTGGAAAGATACATCGCTTGATGATTTTAATCGCCCATTAAACGGAAGAGGCAAACGAGATGCGCCGTTTATGGGAAAGCTATTTGCAAAAAAAAACATTGCGGTTGATTTAATAATTTCAAGCCCTGCAACCCGTACAATTAAAACAGCGCAGATAATTGCAGAACAAATTTCTTATAAAACAAAAATAAAAACCGAGCAAAAACTTTATGATGCTTTTGCAGATGAAATTTTAAAAGTAATTCAATCTGTTGATAGTATTTATAATTCCTTGGTTATTGTTGCTCATAATCCGGGATTAACAAGTTTGTCCAATCAACTTATAAAAGAAAAAATCACAGATATCCCTACTTGCGGAATTGTTGCAATTGAGTTTAATAATGATTGGAAGGATATATCGGAAGACAGCGGCAATTTTATATTTTATGAATATCCCAAAAGTACCTCACAGAATAACAATTGTGGTCATCTATTGTTTTAATTCTTAACCGGCAACTACATCGAATAAGAAAGAGTAAAGTAATACCTTATAAGATTTTTTGATGAAACAACATCAAGGTTAATTGCAACCGCACGATCGAGTACATCGTAATAAATTCCACCGCCCCACGCAGGATGCCAAACATCAGAATTTTCATTTTCCAGAAATACTCTTCCAGTTTCTGCATACAATTTTACTCCAAATTTGCCAGGTATAATTATCTTTGGCTTACCTAAAAATATTCTTAGTTCTGTTTGTGCAGCAAAAGAACCATCAGCAACAAATCTATTTGTTGGAAATCCTCTAAGAGTATTAGAACCACCAAGACTTGCGCCCTTGTAAAACGGATACTTTCCGAAAACATATTCGCTAAAAATCCTTAATCCTAAAGTGTAGTTTGTTAGGTAATTAAATTCATAATAAGAACGAAAATCAATCTTTAACTTTGTAAATGATTCATCATTATTAAGCAGTGCAGGAAAATAGTTTGCAGATAAATTAAAAAAGTAACCGTTAAATGGTAACCCGATTTTATCGCGAGAATCAAAAGTTAAACCGCCGCCGATATTAAAAAATGAAAATTTTCCAATTCCGTAATAACTTGAATCGGTTAAGAATGAGTTTTCATCACTATGCGTTCTTGAACTTTCTAATCCGCCGCTTAAACTCAAACTAAAATTATTATTTATTGGATAATCTAAAGACGCAGCAAGTGAATAATTTTCCTGTTCAACCTGATAATAATCATCTTCACTCAATTCTTCATCCCGAACAGTTTCATTACCAATTCCATTAAATCTTGTAATCTCAAGCTGCGATGCTTTTGCAGTGAACCGGATATTCCAATCTTCAATAAGTTGCTTGAAAAAAGAATTCACTTCAAACTTAGATGATTCAGTTAAAAATGCATAACTGCCCGCCGCTTCAAGCCTGAAGGAATATGGTTTCATCTTGAAATCATAAAAGTTAAAACCACCGCCAATTCCCATTATTAAACCATAATCTGAACTAATTGCAAAAGGAACTAAAACGCCAAAATCATAATATCTATCTTCCTGAACCGGCTCATACTTTTCAGATTCATCTTTTGGTTCTGGATATTTTTTTTGATTTACATAAACTGAAGATGTTACATCGAATTTTGAATCTTTTCCGGAATCGTAAAATTTAGCTTTGCCGACAGTAAAACTATTAGCTGTTGAATCTACAAACTCATCATCACCTTTGCCGCCTTCAACAACTATTAAAACAGGATTATTCGTCTCTCCTTTAACAATTACCTTGTCATCGCCGCCGAGCATGTGCAGTCTTATTTCTGCGGTAAAGTTATGATCAAATTTTTTTTCATAAACAATTTCATTTTTCTTTTGACCGTTTTGCTTATCGCGTTTAAATATTTTTACCTGCGTATAATTTTCATCTAATCTGTTTACTTCGGCAAGCTCATTTTTATTGCTGGTATAAATATCAACATACTGCATTGCAAGTTTGTAATAATTATCGGAAGCCAATTTTATCTGGTCTCTTCGTGATTTTAATTTTGAAATCAAATCAATGCCGCCGATTAAGTAAACTTCTTCAGGAAGTTTTTTTACAGCTTCAGTAATTACTTCATCGGTCATTACAGATTGAAAATAATTTGCCACAGAATCCCAAGCAGGTTTATCAATTATACCTAATATTCTTCTGTCGAGATGCCTTCCTTCCCAAGTCATATCAAGCATAGAAGGCATTTCATAATCAAAGTGAACATAGGAAGTAATCATTACTGTTAAAGCCTGCGGAATAATTCCATCGTAAAGCGGGAAAGCAAAATCTCTGTCTTTAGGAATCGGCTTGTAAATCCGTTTATTATCGCTGCGATATTCTGCCCAATCCCATTGCCCTGAATGTCGGTCGCGGTCTCCGATAAAAATATCAAACAATCTGGCTTTCAAATATTCAACGGCATCAACTTTATAGTCGTTATCCTCTTCAATCTCATCAAACATTTTATAAGTATCTCTGATTTTATAAGCGCCTGCGAAGTTCAAATTTTTATTTTCATAATCATCAGCTTTTTCTTCAATCGTGCCGATCATATTTGCAAATTCTTCACGATATTCATTTAACAATTCTGAATCGGGCATAATGAATAATTCCGGTTTTGAATGAAGTATATTTGCAGCATTCATCAACGATGAAACAACAAGAGTTGAAAATGGATTTAAAGTTGTGATTTGATCCTGCATAAATGATTCAACAACAGACTTGCGCAAATCATCAGGTAAACTTCTGCCGGGGAATTTGTCAACTGAACGAAATTTATAAATTCTGCCGTCTTTACCTTGCAGTTGTAAAGATTTTGTTTGCTGCCCGCCTCCGATTTTTATCGGAGTTAATCCGCCTGCAAATTCATTAAGATTGAGATAAGAAAACTTAACAGGAGTAGTCCAGTAATCACGCCAATGATCACCAAAGAAAAAACGATGCAAACCGTTTGCTTCGTAATTTTTTTGAATACTCAAAGTTGTATCAGTAAAATTACTTTGGGGAATAATTTTGGAAGAGGAAAAAAATATTACCAGTAGAGAAAGAAATATTTTTTGCAGGATATTCAATCTTTTATTCTTATCAAAATTGAGTTGAATTATCCATCAGTCACAAGGAAGTCCCATTCTAATAATGAGTTCCTTAAATCGTTTATCGTCGTGAATATCTTTCCAGTATCTTCCTCTTATAAAGATCAAACCACCGACTTTTGCTTCAAAGGCTTTATTAAGATATTCAAACACTTTATCAAAATCTTTCAATCCAAGGTAAATAATGGCGTAATCAAAAAGTACCGATGCACCATTTTGATTTTTTTTATCCGCTTCAATATTCTTTATAAACTCCTGAACTTTTTCAAGATTGCCGATACGGGCATAAATAAAGGCTAAAGATGCTTCTGCATTAAGTGGGTCGCCAGGAAGTTCTAGTGATTTCTCAAAAGTTTTAATAGCTTCATCAACTTCGCCTAAAAAATATAGTGTCCAGCCTAAACCATTTAAAGCTGATTTAAAAGAGGGATCTAATTCCAATGTTTTTAAGTATTGTTCCTTTGCCTGATCCATCATGCCTGTTTGAGCGTACATATCTGCAAGAGAACTGTTTATCGTTAAAGAAAGCGGGTCAATTTGCAAAGCAACTTCAGTTTCGAGTATAGCTTTTTTTATGTTACCTATTGCAAGTAAATAATAAGCAAAATAATTGTGTGCCTGTGCGTTATTCGGATTTAATTCCAGGGTTCGTATAAACGATTTATAAGAATCATCCCATTTCCAGTCAAAGAAATCAACCATAGCAAGTGATAGATGCGAATCGGCAAGTTTATCATTTATTTGTAAAGACTTTAATGCGTATTCTCTTCCTTTGTTCGAAGCAGTTTCTGCAGTCATCTGTCCGAAAGAAAGTAAAAAAACATAACAACCTGAAAGCGCTGAGTATGCTTCTGCAAAATCAGGGTCAAGTTTGATTGCTTGATCAAGGTATTCAAGTGATTTTTTAACATCAAGCGGCGTCCATTTATTCCAGAAATGATTTGCTTTAAGGAATAAACTATATGCTTCCATATTTTTTGTATGAGCAGAAACGCGCGGCTTATCTGCAATGGAAAGATTTTCTATCAGATGTTTGGTTATCATATTTGCAATTTCATTTTGTACTGCAAAAATATCTTCAATGTTCCGGTCGTAAACTTGAGACCATTTATGATAACCATCTTTTGTGTTTATTAACTGAGCAGTAACGCGCACACGGTTTGCAACTCTCCTAACACTTCCCTCAAGTACAGTTTTTACACCAAGCTGTTTTCCGATTTCTCTTATATCTGTTTGCTTTCCCTTAAAGGCAAATGAAGAAGTTCGCGAAGTAACCATCAGTTTATCAACTTTAGCCAATGCGTTTAATATCTCTTCTGTTATACCATCTGAAAAATATTCATTATCGGGATCGGAACTCATATTAACAAAAGGCAGAACGGCAATTGATTCTTTATTAACACCTGAGATCGCATTAATGAATGCCGGTTCGGGAACAACAATTCCTTCTCCTGCAATTGCAAAAACTTCTATAGGTGCTTTTACATTTTTAAAATCATAGTTTCCGAGTGATACGGCAATTATATCTTTATGATTGCGAAGTTCATCGTATATTTTACGCGAAAACAAAACCGAGCCGCCTATCGCAATATTTTCAATTCTTGAAGCAATGTTCACACAATCGCCGTAAATGCCTTCATCATCATAAACAATATCACCCGAATGAATGCCGATCCTTAAATTAACAACAGGTTCATTGCGCAATTCTTTTTGTATTTCGATAGCACAAAGAACCGACTCAATAACACTGCCAAAAATTGTTAATGTGCCGTCTCCAAAATATTGGATGATTTTTCCTTGATGCTGCAGTGTTAAATCTTCAAGAATTTTGCGATGCCTATCGCGAAGTAGTTTTGCTCTATCTTCATCATCCTGCATCATAGCGGTATAGCCAACCATATCGGTAAACATAACCGAAGCAAGCATTCTTATTCCTTTAAATTGCATTTTTATGTCTTATAAGTTTTTTGCTTAAAATTTTGATGAAAATTAACTAACGATAAAATAAAAGGCAATTATTACTTGATATCTGGTAAATTATAAGCAATGAAAAAATATGCTAAATCGCTTTTAATAATAACTTGCCTTATACAACATAACCTTATTTGTAATTCCGTCCGTAAACTGACGGATTATTTCGGAATCTCTATTTATTGAAATTCAATATACTGAAATGACTTCAGCAAGACGACTGCGTAAGTTGAGTTAATAAATAATTAAATCTTGCACAAATAATCATTTATAGCTTTAGCGGCTTTGCGCCCTGCGCCCATCGCTAAAATTACAGTTGCCCCACCTGTTACAATATCACCGCCAGCAAATACGCCTTGCTTTGATGTTGCCATTGTTTCTTCATTAACAAGAATATTGCCCCACTTGTTGAAATGCAACTCCGGAGTAGTTTGTTGTATAATTGGGTTTGATCCGTTGCCAATTGCAATAACTGCCATATCAATATCAAGTATATAATTAGAGCCTTCAACCGGAATAGGTTTTCTTCTGCCTGATGAATCAGGTTCACCGAGCTCCATCTTAATTAATTCTACGCCCTTTAACCAGCCGTTCTCATCACCAATAAATTTAGCGGGATTAGATAATAGTATAAATTCTATTCCCTCGGCTTTTGCATGATGTACTTCTTCTTTTCTTGCCGGAAGTTCAACTTCAGATCTTCGGTAAACAATGTACGCATTTTTTGCGCCAAGCCGTTTTGATGTTCGCACGGCGTCCATTGCAGTATTGCCGCCGCCAAAGACTGCTACATTTTTATCGTTTACATTAAACACAGGCGTATCGGATTCAGGAAATTTATATGCTTTCATCAAATTTACTCTGGTTAAAAATTCATTTGATGAATAAACACCGTTTAAGTTTTCGCCTTCTATATTTAAGAAATACGGCAAGCCAGCTCCAACTGCAATAAAAACTGCATCGTAACCGCTTTGCAATAATTCATCAATTGTATCAGTAAACCCAATTACGGCGTTTGTTTGGAACTCAACACCAAGTTTTTTCAGTGATTCAATTTCTGATTTTACAATTTCTTTTGGTAACCGGAATTCCGGAATACCATAAACCAGCACACCGCCAAGTTCATGCAATGCTTCAAATACAGTAACATCATGCCCCATTTGTATTAAATCGCCGGCGCAGCTCAAACCTGATGGTCCGCTTCCGATTACAGCAACTTTTTTTCCGGTTTTAGATTTTAATTCCTGTTGCTTTAATCCTGCATGTTCACGTTCAAAATCAGCAACAAATCTTTCTAATCTGCCGATAGCTACAGATTCGCCCTTTATTCCAACAACGCATTTGGCTTCGCATTGTTCTTCCTGCGGGCAAACCCTCCCGCAAATTGCCGGCAGCATATTATCTTCTTTTATCTTTGATGCAGCTCCAAGAAAATCTCCTTCTGCAACAAGTTGAATAAAATCTTTAATTTTAATTTCTACCGGACATCCATCAATGCAGACAGGTTTGGGGCATTGCAAACAACGCAATGCTTCCATCTTTGCAAGCTCTTCAGTAAAACCAAGATTAACTTCCTTAAAATTCTTACTTCGTTCAAGACTATCCTGTTCCGGCATCGGCTGACGCGGTATTTTCATTCTTTCTTTTTTGGTTAGTTCGGGCATTAAAAATCCTGATTGTTAATACTTAATTATTCGTCGTTAATTTTTCTTCAAACATTCTATCGTAATTGCACATGTATTCGTGCAAAGAAGTTTGTTCGTCATCTTTATAAAATCTGTTTCTTCTCTCCAATGTTTTAAAATCAACCAAGTGAGCATCAAACTCGGGTCCATCAACACAAACAAAAACCGTTTTGTCATCAACAATTGCTCTGCATCCACCGCACATTCCTGTTCCATCAACCATAACAGGATTAAGACTGACTACCGTTTTAATTCCGAATGGACGAGTTGTTTCTGCAACTGCTTTCATCATCGGGATTGGACCGATTGCAAGAACGAAATCAATTTTCCTGCCGCTGTCAATAAGTTCTTTAAGTCTTTGCGTTACAAAACCATGAAAACCGTAACTGCCGTCATCAGTTGTTGGATAAACTTCATCGCAAACCTGTTTCAATTCATCTTCAAGAATAACGAGTTCTTTTGTTCTTCCACCGATTATTGAAATTGTATGATTGCCAGCCTGCTTTAATGCAACGGCAGCTGGAAAAGCTATTGCAGTTCCAACGCCTCCGCCAATACTAACTGCGGTTCCAAAATTTTCTATATGAGATGCTTTGCCAAGCGGACCGACAACATCCATAATTAAATCGCCGGCTTGCATTGAGTTGAGTTCTTTTGTTGTTTTACCAATTCCTTGTACAATGATTGTAATCGTTCCGTTTGAATTATCCGAATCGGCAATAGTTAAAGGAATTCTCTCACCGCCTTCTTTTATTCTGATTATAACAAACTGCCCTGCTTTTCTTTTTGCGGCAATCTTGGGCGCTTCAATTATAAAGCGTTTAATATTTTCAGCAAGAAACTCTGCTTTAACTATTTTATACATTTTTATCCTGTTACAAATCCAATTTTTAATTGATCTTATTTATTTCCATTTGCATCAACAACTGCGATAGCTGTCATGTTGTAAATATCATCCACAGTTGCGCCGCGCTGCAAAATATGAACTGCTTTTTTCATGCCCATTAAAATTGGACCGATAACAGTTGCCTGCCCGATTCTTCCCATAAGTTTATATGCAATATTTGCTGAACCAAGATCAGGAAAAACGAGAACATTTGCGCCGCCTTTTATATCTGTAAATGGAAATGTCTTATCAAGAATTTCAGGAGCAACCGCAGTATCAGCCTGCATTTCTCCATCTATAATTAACTCCGGTCGTTTTGATTTAACAATCTTAACGGCATCTTTAACTTTTATTGATTCCGGATAAGGCGCGCTGCCAAAGTTGCTGAATGATAACATTGCGATTTTGGGGATAACGTCAAATGCTTTAACCGTATCGGCTGTTGATATTGCAATTTCAGCTAATTGTTCTGCATTTGGATTTATGTTCACTGTACAATCTGCAAAAAAGTATGTTTCTTTTTTGGTGATAACAATATACATACCCGAAACAATCTTAAATCCTTCTTTAACGCCGATACATTGTAATGCCGGTTTTATTGTGTTCGGATAACTTGTCGTATATCCGCTTATAAGTGCGTCAGCATCACCGACTTCAACCATCATCGAGCCAAAATAATTTGGTTTTCTGATAAGATTTTTTGAATCCCATAAAGTAGCGCCGCATCTCTGGCGTTTTTCAAAAAATGCTTTTGCGTAATCATTTATCTTCGGTGAATTTTCAGGGTCAATAATTTCAAACTCAGTTAAATCATAGCCAATTCTCTCTATCTCATCTTTAATGATTTTTTCATTACCAAGCAAAATCGGTTTTGCAATATCATCACTGAAAACGGAATGTGCTGCACGGATAATATTTTCTTCTTCACCTTCCGGATAAACAACTTTTTTAGGATGCTTTTGTGCTTTGTGGATCATTACGCGAATTATTTCTTTTGAAAGTCCGAGTCTTTCTTTTAATTCCTCTTCATAAGCAACCCAATCCATTTCCTTAACTTTTGCAACGCCTGTTTCAATTGCGGCTTTTGCAACTGCCGGAGCAACATACCATAAAACGCGCGGGTCAAATGGTTTTGGAATTATGTATTCTTTACCAAATTCAAAATCTTCTCCGCCGTAAGCTTTAAGTACCATTTCAGGAACTTTTTCTTTCGCCAATCTTGCAAGCGCAAGTGTTGCAGCCATCTTCATTTCATCGTTGATGGTTGTAGCACGCACATCAAGCGCGCCTCGGAATATGAACGGAAAACCAAGTACATTATTTACCTGATTAGGAAAATCACTTCTGCCTGTTGCCATTATTAAATCTTTTCTAACTGAAACTGCATCATCATACATAATTTCAGGATCAGGATTTGCCATTGCAAAAATTATGGGATTTGGCGCCATAGTTTTTACCCACTCTTTTTGTACAACGCCGCCAACCGATAATCCAACAAAAACATCCGCATCTTTAAATGCAGCTTCAAGCGATGGAAAACCTTTTTCCTGTGCAAATTCATCTTTGTACTTGTTCAAATCTTTTCTGTCTTTTGTAATACAGCCTTTTGAATCGAACATATAAATATTTTCTTTTTTAGCGCCGGCACGGACGTAATGTTTTGAACACGATATTGCAGATGCGCCTGCACCGTTTACAATAATTCTAACTTCACCAAGTTTTTTGCCTGCAACTTCAACTGCATTTATAAGAGCAGCGCAGGATATAATTGCTGTTCCATGTTGATCATCATGAAAAACAGGAATGTTCATTGTAGCTTTAAGAGTTTCTTCTATTTCAAAACATTCCGGCGCTTTAATATCTTCAAGGTTAATACCGCCGAAAGTAGGCTCCAACATTTGCGTTAGTCTAATTATTTCTTTCGGATCGTGCGAGTTCACTTCAATATCAAACACATCAATATCTGCAAATCTTTTGAACAAAACTCCTTTGCCTTCCATAACAGGCTTGCCTGCTTCGGGACCAATATCGCCCAATCCAAGTACTGCCGTTCCGTTTGAAAGGACCGCAACAAGATTTCCTTTGGATGTGTATTTATAAACATCTTCTACATTGTTATGGATTTCGCGGCAGGGTTCTGCAACGCCGGGCGTGTAAGCTAAAGAAAGATCGCGCGATGTTAAACACGGTTTGGTTGCAATAACTTCAATCTTTCCTTTTCTACCGGAACTATGATATTGCAGTGCATCTTCTTTTGTGATTTTCATTTTAGATTCCTTAAAATATTGATTAAATAAAACTTTCGTTTGTTTGTATTGGATAGAAATTTGCGATTAACGCCGATGCAAGATTTAATAAGCAGTAAGTTGTTTGATACGAATTACCGGCAGTTATATTTTTTTTCATCTTATATAATATATTCAACATTCACCTTTAACGGCAAAACAGCAAATGATTATCAAAAACACTTTATAAACTTTATATAATTTGTTGCTCAAAATTAGTTATAAAATGTTTGTTCTGCTAAAAAATATTTTAACTCCCGCAAAGCGGAAATACAATCGTCATTCATAGTCATTGGTAGTCATTCAGTTGTTTATTCTCACTACTCACTACCCACTACTAACTACTCACATCTGACGTCTCTCGTCTTACGTTTCTCGCAAAGACGCAAAGTCGCAAAGCAGTAATGAATCGTCATTCGTAGTCATTTATTGTCATTCAGTTGTTTTTTACTCACTACTCACTACCAACCACTCGCTTCTCACTTTTCTCGTTTTTCTTTTGAATTTTGAATTTTGATTTTTGAATTTTTGCCAAAGGCATCCCTTCGGGAGAATTTTGACCTTTGACTTTGATATAACGAATATTTACTTTTGAACCAACCAATTAGGGAATGCTTTTTGTTCTATGCTGCCTCAAATATTTCTTTACCCAAAACCAAACCTTTGGATTTTATACAGCAAAGTAAAAAGCACGTAGTTGTGCATAGCCTATTTTTGAATATTATGTTTAATGAAGAAAAACACAACAATTGGAACGTTTCAAAGGGACAAGTAGATATGCAGCTGCACGCCTATCTATGTTCCCTAATTAACAATTCAGTGCGACATATATATAAGTTATGTGCTTTATAATTGTAATAAAAAGAGGAGAATAGAAATGGTAAACAAAATTGTTCAGTTGTTCCTAATGTCTCTCTTAATCATTCTCGGATATTCAAAAGATGTTTTATCCCAAGAATATGACAAAAGGGAAAAAAAACAACTGCAAGTGGTTAGCGAAAGAAATGGTAAAATAGTAATTGAGGATTATAGTTATATTTCTTATAACCTATCACAAACAGAAAATATTTTTTGGAATGGATACAATCCCTTTTATCAACCATTTAATACTACTGATTACTATGGGAGTGGAGACATTGATTTAGATGGAAATATTTCTATTAGTGATGTCCAGCTAGTGATGGATATGTATAATAGTTTGAACTCAAAAAAAGCTAGAGCAGACGTTAATGGTGATGGAATAATTACTCTTGATGATGTTAACTTGCTTAATGGCGCTGTTAATGGAAACGCATTACCATCTTCGTGGAATAATTTAACTACAAGTTCACAGCGGAATAACTGGATTGATAAATTCCTTGTTAATGATAATTCAAATAAACATCCAGGTGGACTTTGGTGGCAATGTCTTAATTTCAGCCAGCAGATATTCGTCCATGCAACTGGTTATAATTCCGAACTTTTTAGAACTCTTTTAGATGGTGGACAAACAAATTATAATTTACCAGTATATGTGGTAATAGTTAGTAGTTCAAATTTTGGACATGCTATTAATGCAGTATTGATTGGTGACAACCCCTTAAATTTCAGTGATTGGCGCTTTTTTGAACCTCAAAATGATTCTAATGTCAAACCTGGTGATTGGGATATGCCTTTTGGTTGTGATGTAGCAATAACAGTTCCAATTTGGATAGCGAGTGGTTGTCAGAATGATTATTCAATCGTAACATTCCATGTTGAACAATCGGCTAATTCACTTTTGAGCTATGATGAAAATCTTATAATTAATAGAACACCTCTTGAGAATTTTATCCCAGATAATTCACAAAACTTAAGTAATTTAAGAATCCTGAATTGTGAAACCAGTAAAATTATTTTTGACCGCAACAGAGATGATATGACTAGAACTACTGATATTCATATATCTGCACTAAATTTCGATAGCATTCCATTAGCAAAACCAGTTATTAAAGATATAAATTATTCTAAAGTTTTAGCTGTTACCCTTTCTAAAGATGGAAATTATCATATTTTATTTAAGGGCAAGCAAGATAATAACCCTGGTGTTTTTTATTGTAAACTTAATGCAATAAACCAAATAGTATCTGATATTACACGTTTGTCAAACAATAGTTTTTGTGTAGAATGTGGGAAGATACTTGAAACTTCAAATGGAGAAATACATGCATTTTGGTTTGATACATGGTTTCAAAATCCCGGCATATATTGGAGAAAAAAAATGAACTCCTCATGGACAAGTACTCTTCAACTTACACAGGACCCTACTGGATACTGGTATTATCCAAAAGAACCAAATCAAATGTTATATTCATTCGATGTTTGTGTTAGTTCAAATAATATTATAAACCTGGTATGGAAAGAAGGTAGTGAAATGTCCACTCCAGTTAAAATTAAATTTATGCAGTATAATAATAGTTGGGAACATGTAACTGAAATAGAATCAAGTAATTCGATTAGGGGATTAATAATTTTAAGCGGTAATAATTCAAATATCCATATGGTTTACTGGAAAAAAGGAAATGGAACACCAGTTTATGATAATTTTCTATTATACAAATCTTTTGATGGTACATCCTGGTCTAACTCAATTGAAATTGATAATTCTAATGACGTCTCATTCCCTAATGCAATAAATATTACTAATGACAAACTTCTTGCTGTATGGATGAAAAAATATAATGAACATTTTGTTCCTTTTTTTTCTATTTATAATGGCGCAAATTGGAATGCTCCTAAACAAGTATCAGATTCCATATCTTTAGATGCTTGGTATCCACAAGTTACAAAACTTGAAGATGAACAATTCGTATGTGCTTGGTTATCTGTTTCGCAAAATAAAAATTCAATTCAATATTCTTTTATTGATACGACGGCTAAAGAAGCTACTATTAATCTTTCTAACACATTATTAAATTTTGGTGATGTTGCTGTCGGTGAGGCAAAAAAAGACAGCATTCAAATTTCTAATAGCGGAACCGATATATTAAACATTCTTACTGCAATCTCATCAAAGAATACAAAGTTTTCAGTTACTCCTTCATCTCTGGTTATTAATCCAAATGACAGCGCTTATTTATTCATTACATTTACTCCACAAAATGCATCTCAGCAATCAGATACAATTTATATTACTCATAATGCACCTGGTTCCCCCTCAAAAATAGTAGTTACTGGGAACGGAAAAGTTGTTGGAATTGAAGATAAAGAACAAATCCCGATAAAGTATGTTTTGGCACAGAATTATCCTAATCCATTTAATCCTACAACAACAATAGATTATTCAATTCCTAACTCAAGTTTTGTCACATTAAAAATTTTTGATTTATTAGGTAAAGAAATTGCGACTTTGGTTAATGAAGAAAAGTCAATCGGTAATTACGAAATTGAATTTAATGGAAGTAATCTTTCAAGTGGAGTTTATTTTTACAAAATGCAATCTGGTGCTTTTGTAGCTACAAAGAAATTAATATTATTAAAGTAAGCATTAGATATAACCGCTTAAATCCGTCTTCTTCGGACAGGAAAGGAATTAGTCAATAGTACATTGGAATATAAAAAAGAAAGTACTTTCTTATTTATTAATAGTTTTACAGAGATGACATCCAAAAAAGATGTCATCTATTGAAAATAATTTTATACTACAGTTGCAGTAAGAACTCTTGCAGCAAGTTCATTATCAAGCATATAAAGTACGCTTTTATTATCACCTATCATATCAATTTTTTGTATAATCTCTTCAACATTAGCTTCTTCTTCTACCTGTTCTGTAACAAACCACTGCAAAAATGTGTTTGTAGCAAAGTCTTTTTCTAACATTGCAATTTCAACAAGGTTATTAATTAAAGATGTTATTTTTTGTTCGTGTTCCAATGTTTCGTTAAAAGCTTCTTCAATTGACTGCCATTCGGTTTTGGGTGCGGCAATTGATTTTAGTGTAACTTTTCCGCCTTTTTGCAAAATAAAATTAAAAAATTTTGTTGCGTGTATGTTTTCTTCCTGCGCCTGAATGCGGAACCAGTTTGCAAAACCTTTTAAGTTTTTTGCTTCATAATGTGCCGCCATTGATAAATATAAATATGAAGAATAAAGTTCTTCATTAAGATGGATGTTTAATGCTTCCTGCATTTTTGTATTTAACATATTAACCTCTTTGTTTTAATTACTAATTAACTAACTCAAATATAAAATCTTTAGTTCAAATTGTTTAGTATTTATTAAGATAAAATATTTAATGTTGTGCCATTGTTCACAAAATTAAAATTGAAATTGATTGATAATAAAACCCTGTTTAACTAATTTTGAACGGGTTTATTTTAAGATTAAATACAATTAAAGGAGTTAAAATATGGCAGTTAAAGTAGCTATTAACGGGTTTGGCAGAATTGGAAGACTCGTTTTACGCGCAATGGCAGATAAAGGCGTTTTGGGCAAAGAGATTGATCTTGTTGCTCTTGTTGATGTAACAAATGACGCTAAATATTTCGTATATCAATTAAAATACGATTCAGTTCATGGTAAATTTAATGGAGAAATCTCTTCAAAAAAAAGCGATCCTTCTTTAGCAATTGATGATGTTCTCGTTATCAACGGCGAAGAAACAAAATGTATAATCGCTTCAAAAGATCCTTCACAGCTGCCCTGGAAAGAACTTGGCGTTGATTATGTAATCGAATCAACCGGATTATTCACAGATTCCGAAAAAGCAAAAGGACATATTACCGCAGGCGCAAAGAAAGTTATAATTTCGGCTCCCGGCAAAGGCGATGTTAAAACTGTTGTAATGGGTGTTAATGATGATGAGCTTACACCTGAACACACAATAATTTCAAATGCATCCTGCACAACTAATTGTTTGGCGCCGGTTGTTCACGTTCTAATGAAAGAAGGAATCGGAGTTGAAGTTGGAATTATGACAACAATTCACTCATACACAGCAACACAAAAAACTGTTGATGGTCCTTCCAAAAAAGATTGGAGAGGCGGAAGAGCTGCTGCAATAAATATTATTCCTTCAAGCACAGGCGCAGCAAAAGCAGTTGGTGAAGTACTGCCCGCAGTTAAAGGTAAATTAACCGGAATGTCATTCCGTGTTCCTACTGCAAATGTTTCTGTTGTTGATCTAACTTTCCGTGCAGCAAAAGATACTTCTATAAAAGAGATTGATGAACTTTTAAAGAAAGCATCCGAAACTTATATGAACGGTGTTCTTGGCTATTGCAACGAAGAACTTGTTTCAACTGATTTTAATCACGATGATCGCTCTTCTATTTATGATTCATTGGCAACAATGCAAAATAATTTTAAGGATGAAAAAAGATTCTTTAAAGTTGTTAGCTGGTACGATAATGAATGGGGCTACTCTTGCAGATGCGTTGATTTGCTTAGCAAACTAATTAAAATGTAATTGATCACTCAAAGGCGGTCTCAACGGATCGCCTTTTTATTATTAATCAAAATAATTACAGGTAATAAAATGAACAAACTATCAATTGATAAAGTTGAACTTAAAGGCAAACGCGTTCTTGTTCGCGTTGATTTTAATGTTCCGCTTGATGAAAATCTAAACATAACAGATGATATAAGAATCACTGAATCACTTCCTACAATTAAAAAAATTATTGCAGATGGCGGCAAAGCAATTTTAATGAGCCATCTCGGAAGACCAAAAGGCGGTCCAAATCCAAAATACAGTTTAAAACCAACTGCAAAAAGATTGAGCGAACTGCTTGGAAAAGAAGTTAAACTTGCACCTGATTGTATCGGTGCGGAAACTAAAGCAATGGTTGATGCAATGAATGACGGCGATGTTTTGATTTTAGAAAATGTTCGCTTTCATGCAGAAGAAGAAAAAAATGTTCCTGAGTTTGCACAGCAATTAGCGGAACTCGGCGATGTTTATATTAACGATGCTTTTGGCAGCGCACACAGAGCGCACGCATCAACAGAAGGTGTAACTAAGTTTATAAAAGTTTGTGCTGCAGGCTATTTAATGCAAAAAGAACTTGATTATCTCGGCGGCGCAATTTCAAATCCAAAGCGACCATACATGGCAATACTTGGCGGAGCAAAAATCTCCGGTAAAATTGATGTTATAAATAATCTGCTTACCAAAGTTGATACTCTGATTGTCGGCGGCGGAATGGCATACACTTTTTACAAAGCAGAAGGAAAAGAAATTGGAACATCATTACTTGAAGCTGAAAAAGTTGATCTTGCAAAAGAAGTTTTACAGAATGTTAAGAATTCTGGCATAAAATTTTTATTGCCTGTTGATGTTGTAGTTGCAAGCGAATTTAATAATGATTCCCCTTCCACAGTTGTAAGTGTTGATGCAATGCCCGCTGATAAAATGGGATTGGATATAGGACCCGAAACAATTAAGTTATTCTCGGATGAATTGAGAAATGCAAAAACAATTGTTTGGAACGGACCGATGGGTGTTTTTGAAATGGATAACTTTGCAAAAGGCACAAATGCAATTGCACAGGTTTTAGCGGATGTAACTGCAAATGGAGCTATTACAGTTATTGGCGGCGGAGATTCGGCTGCTGCAATTACAAAAGCAGGATTAAAAGATAAAGTATCACACGTATCAACAGGCGGCGGAGCTTCACTCGAGTTTCTCGAAGGAAAAGCGTTACCCGGTGTTGTAGCTTTAAATGATGTAAATTAATAAAGGTTTAGTTTGAGTAATTATTATCAGCCAAGAGGTATAGGCGGAGGATTTTTTTCATTTCCTCCTGTTATTAAAAATCTTTTAATAATAAACGGAATTGTTTTTTTTGTGCAAATTCTGATGGAAAGATTAACGCTCGGCGGCGTTCCATTCTGGTATATTTTTAATAAATGGTTTGCGCTAAATCCAATTATGGGTTATGATGCCGCGGGGCAACCTTTTAATTTTCAAGTCTGGCAGCTTATAACTTATCAGTTTATGCATGCAGGTTTCGGGCATATCTTTTTTAATATGTTTGGATTATGGATGTTCGGCTCCAGTATTGAAGATATTATGGGTTCAAAAAAGTTTTTAATCTTTTACCTTTTGGCTGGTGTTAGTGCAGGTATTTTGCATTTGTTGGTTTCTCCTTTATTCGGAGGCAATCCTGCAGTTACAATTGGCGCATCGGGCGCTGTTTACGGTGTTTTGATTGCTTATGCACTTTACTTTCCTGATAATCTTATTTATTTGTATTTCTTAATTCCTGTTAAAGCAAAATACTTTATAGGATTTTTACTTGTAATAGAATTTCTTGCTGTTGATAGCGCATCGAGCAATGTAGCTCATCTTGCACATCTTGGCGGCGCATTGTTTGGGTTCTTGTTTATTCTGTTTGATAAAAACAGTAATGTAAGTATTAAACATCTTTTCAATAAAAATTATTATTACAAACAAAGTACTAACCGGAACATTTTTAATAATCCGTTCGGCAAAAAGCGCAGTAAAAAAGATGAAGCCGAAGACGTTGAATATTATGATCTGAACCGAAAAGATGATATTCAAATATCACAAGCAGAAATTGATGCGATACTTGATAAGATTAGTCAAAGCGGTTACCAGAACTTAACCGAGCACGAAAAGAAAATTTTGTTTGAAGCAAGCAAGAAAATGAAATGAGAAAAGCGCTTCGATTTTTTATTTACTTGCTTATCATTTTCACTACTTCATTGCTGTTGATTTCATGTTTTGAATCGCAGCCTATTCCGCAGGATAAACTTGTTAGGCTTTATGCAAAGATGATTATAATGCAGGATACATCTTCCCTTTCGCAAGCTGAGATTAGAAAAAAAGTTTTATCCGATTTTAATTTTTCCGAAAGCGATTATAAAGAAACGATTAAGGTCTATAATTCCGATCCTGATAAATGGAAGAGTTTCTTTGATGAGGTTACAGCTTATATCGAAAGTTTAAAGCCAAAACCTAAACGAGTTGAACGTTAAATTTTGCAAGGGCAATTCTGATAATTGAATAGCTGAATTCGCGCGGCAATCTTTCTTTCAAATCCTTTAAACCTTTAAAACCTTTATCAACTTCTTTTTTAATTATTCCAATCTGTTCATTTGTAACTATTGCGCATATATCGGCATCGGGAATGTAGCCAAGTATTGTTTCAATTTGCATTGATATTACTGCTTCATTCAACTTCCGAAGTTTGGATATTTCGGCAAGCGAATATTTTTTTTGAAGCAGGTTATAAGTTTCTATAATGTTAGGCGGAAGTATTTTTAATTTTCTTTCCGGTTCGATAGCAGCGTTTTCATAATCCGAATTTATTATTTCTAAAAAATCATTGCCAACTTTATTAAACATTCTTTCGTTAAAGCCGGCAATACTCAAAAGCTCGCCTTTTGTCTTTGGTTTTTGCCGTGATATTTTTCCAAGTAAATCATCGGGACAAATAATAACGCCTGATTGCAGGAATTTTTTTGCTGCTTTTTCCCGCGCTTCTCTCAACAAATGAAATAGTTCAAGATGCTTTTCATAACCTTCAGTTTTAAGTTCTGCTTTCTGTAAATGATTTGAAGAATCTTTTTCGATAAAGAATATTTTTTGCTTGCCTTCTTTTTTTTGTTTGATTTTATTTTCGGCAGCAAGAGCTTTTATCGCGTAAACAATATCTGTTTTCTTGTAGTGCAGCAGAGAGTTAAAATAAGCTGAACTTCGATAATCTTTATCTTCAATCTTACCAAGCAAAATATCTGAAATAGTTTTTTCAGTGAACTGCAACTCAAATTCATTAAGAAGTTCAAGCACTTTTTCTTTTATATACGGAAGTGAGTTATCACCGATTGAATTTTCCTTCAAGCAATTATCACATTTTCCGCACGAATAGTTTTCTGTTTCCTCGCCAAAATATTTAAGAACAAACTTAAACCTGCAATCTTGCGAGTAAACAAAATCAACCATCTTATCAAGTTTTTGCTTAGAACTAATATACAACTCGTTAATTAGCTTGTAATTTAATTTCAAATCATCAGCTTTTACACGCGGTTTAATTAATGTAACGGATTCCTTTCCATTAGCTTTTGAAAATTCAATCAAACTTAAATACTCAAGATTTATTAAAGTTTCGTTTATCTCTTCTTTTGTTAAACCTGTTTCAGTTTGAAGTTGTTCGAGGCTTATTCTTGTTTGCTTGGAAAATATTTCACCGCCGTAATTTCTAACCAAAAAAAGTAAGATGTCGCGCATCAATTCGTTAGTTGTGTTCTTGATAAAATTCTTTAATCTTTTTTGTTCAAACAAAATCTTAACGCTGTTTGAGGCTTTATAAACAGAGTTAATCGCAATGTAGCCGGCGTTTTCTAAATATCTTAAAGAAGAAAACAAAACAGCATTTGAAATATCCTGTTTGGTGTGCAGTTTTATGTATTGCTGATTTATCTGAATGTTTGCGGAGGGTAACGAACCAATTGCAACCTGCACCGAATCACAAAGCGCATTATATATATTTTTAATAAGTTCTTTAGTTGGATAAGAATTTGAAATGAAATACTCGTGAATGTAAACATCGCTGTCTTCATACAATAAATAAGTAAAAGAACTTTTTGCATCGCGCCCTGCCCTGCCGATTTCCTGATAATAATTTTCTATCGAGCCGGGTGAATTGTAATGAACAACAAGGCGAATATCTTTTTTATCAATGCCCATTCCAAAAGCATTAGTTGCAATTATAACAGGCAGTCTATCTTCAATAAAATCTTCCTGTATTTTTTTTCTTACAATCGGATCAAGTCCGGCATGATAGTATTCGCAATTAATTTTATTGGTTTTTAAATAACTTGCTAATTCCTCGGTGTTCTTTCGCGACGAAGCATAAATGATAGCCGGAGATTTAAATTGATAAATAAGTTCGAGCGTTCTCTCTTTTTTCTTTTTTGTGATCTCAACATTTACAAAAAGATTTTCGCGCTCAAATCCTTTTACGACAACATTTACATTTTTCAATCCTAATTGCTTTACAATATCCTTTACAACTTCCGGTGTTGCAGTTGCAGTGAATGACGATATTTTTTTTATTCCTGCAAACTCAATAAAATCTTTAAGCTTTGTATAACTCGGGCGGAAATTATGCCCCCACTCGCTAATGCAATGTGCTTCATCAATAAAAAGAAATTGCGGATTTAGATATTTTAATCGGAGTGAGAACTCTGAATTTTCCAATCGTTCCGGCGCAACATAAAGCAATTTAATTTTTCCGAATGCAACTTCCTGTAAAACTTTTTCGGTTTCGAAAAAATTTTGTGTGCTGTTAATGAAAGCCGCTACTTCACTTTGTTTGTTTAACGAATCAACTTGATCTTTCATCAATGCAATAAGAGGTGAAATAACAATTGAATAATTATCACAAATCAAAGCAGGGATTTGAAAACAAATTGATTTGCCTGCGCCTGTTGGAAGTACCGCCAGCACATTTTTACTGTTTAGAATTTGCTCAATAATTTCTAATTGACCGGGTCTAAAATTATCGTAACCAAAATATTTTTTTAGCGCTTGTTCCGGATTCATATTAAATGATGTGATTGATTGTTTTTAGTAATTGAATATAATCCAATCGAAAAATAGTAAAATTCTTTACTACTTTAATTCTTATTCAATTGAGCTAAAACTTAGTACAAAGTGTAACACAAATTTTTTATTGAATTTTATAATCATTTGGTTGAGCATCTTTCTTTGGACAGCCTGTTTTTTATACTTAATTTTGGATGTAGAAACTATTTATATTAGAATACAGATGGTTACGGATATACGTAAAATTGAGTTGCAAGTTGATGTAAACCCGGTTTTAATTTCGTCAGGGGTAGTTTATAAAACTCCGCTTTCATGTTGAAAAATTAGTTATGGAATCCGCTCAATTTATTATTGTCAAAAATCATCTGCACATAACTAGCATGTTGAATTTAGAATTTTAAGAATAAAAAACACCAAGGATATTTTATGCAGGAAGAAAAATTAAGACTAGAAGACTTATTAGAATCATCTCCAAACTCAATGATAGATGAAGACAGAATTAACAGCGCCGCTATAATTGGCGCAGGAATAATGGGACAGGGTATTGCTCAAACTGTTGCATCGCAAGGTTTGGAAGTTATTATTGTAGAAATTGATACTGAAAGATTGGAAGCAGCTAAAGCGCAATTAGTTGAAACAATTGACCGCGAAATAAAAAGATGGGCAATGACAAACTCTGACAAGAAAGCAATATTCAGCCGAATAAAATGGGAAACCAATATTGATTCCGTAAAAGACTGCGATATTATTATTGAAGCGGTTCAGGAAGATTTTGACATTAAAGTAAAAGTATTTAAGGAATTAGATAAAATTGCTAAAAAGGAAGCAATCTTTGTTTCCAATACATCTACTTTAAGTTTAACAAAAATTTCAGAATCAATTAAAAGACCCGATAAAATTATCGGAATGCACTTCTTGAACCCTGTACCAAAAATCCCTATGGTAGAATTAGTAAAAAGTCTTCATACATCCAACGAAACAGTTACTAAAGTAAAAGAGTTTGCATCACGCATCGGTAAAACTCCTGTGGAAGTTTATGAGTATCCGGGATTTATTACAACCCGCGCAATCGTTCCTTTGATAAACGAGGCAATGCACATGTTGCTTGAAGGAATTGCAACTGCAAAAGATATTGACACAGCTTTAAAACTTGGATACAATTTTCAGTATGGTCCGCTTGAGATGGCAGATATGATGGGACTTGATGAAGTTTTAACTTGGATGGAAACTTTGTGGGGAACACTTGGTGAACCAAGATACAGACCAAATCCTATGATCAGAAAACTTGTAAGAGAGAGAAAACTCGGCAGAAAAACCGGCGAAGGCATATTCAAGTATGATGAACACGGTAATAAAATCAATTAATATTTTTAGAAATTAAATAATGTGGAATTATAATTATGAAAGTTCTTGTTCTTAACAGCGGAAGTTCTTCAATAAAATATCAATTTATAGATACGGAAAAACAAATCGCCTTAGCAAAAGGTTTGGTGGATAGAATAGGTATGGCTGGCGCCGTACTTTCTCATCAACGTTATGATGGAAATAATATAAAGATAGCAGGTGAAATTCTTGATCACCAGATTGCCGTTGAATATGTACTTGGTGTAATGCTTAGTAAAAATCACGGAGTAATTGAGGATAAAAAAGATATTGATGCAGTTGGACATCGTGTTGTACATGGAGGTGAAACATTTTCCGGTTCTGTTTTTATAACCGATGAAGTTGTAAAAGTTTTACAGGATAATATTGAATTGGCTCCGCTTCACAATCCGCCAAATATAAAAGGTATTCAAGCCGTAAGCAGGATTATGCCCGATACACCTCAATGCGGTGTTTTCGATACTGCATTTCATTCCAATATGCCGCCAAAAGCATACCTTTATGGAATACCTTATGAACTCTACAAAAAATATAAAATAAGAAGATACGGGTTTCATGGAACATCGCATTTATTTGTTGCAAAACGCGCTGCTGCTTTGCTGAATAAAGATTTATCGGAGTTAAAAATTATAACTGCTCATCTTGGTAACGGCTGTAGTATGGCTGCTGTTAAACATGGCAAATCTGTTGATACAACAATGGGATTTACACCGCTTGAAGGTTTGCTAATGGGAACAAGAAGCGGCGATCTCGATCCGTCATTAATTCTTTACATAATGGGTAAAGAAGATTTAACATTAAGTGAAGCAAATACTTTGTTGAATAAACACAGCGGTTTAATCGGTATAAGCGGCGAAAGCAGCGATATGCGTGAAATACTTGCTGCTGCTAAAGACAATCAACAACGCTCTAAATGGGCTTTTGAAATTTTCTGCTACCGTATTAAAAAATATGTTGGCGCTTATGCAGCCGCAATGGGTGGATTGGATGCGTTGGTATTTACAGGTGGAATTGGAGAAAATTCTTTTGAAGTCCGCAATGAAGTTTGTAAAGAAATGGATTTCTTAGGTATTAAACTTGATGATGATAAGAATCAAAATGCCGAAGAAATTATTTCTACTTCGGATTCGCAGGTAAAAATAATGCGTATTCCTACTAATGAAGAATTAGTTATTGCAATTGATACTGCAACAATTATTGAAGGAATGGCTAAAAACAAATAGTTTTTTTTTCAAGTTTAATTATCCGAAAGCAAATAAAGTTCGGGTTTATTTCACTTTAATTATTATTTTAAAATGTAGTCCTTAAGATTTTAATAAGATAATTTTTAATAAATACTTTACTTAATTTTTTACAACTATGTTAAACATACATCCAACAGCAATAGTAAGCAGTGAAGCAATAATTGGCGATAATGTTCATATAGGTGCTTTCTGTATTATCGAATCTGATGTTACAATAGGCAATGGAAATGTTATTCATAATAACGTAATCATAAAATCCGGCACAAGATTAGGAACTGGTAATACAATATATCCATTTGCCGTTGTTGCCGCTATTCCACAAGATTTAAAATTTGCAGGTGAATACACAGAGCTTTTTATCGGCAATAAGAATATTATACGGGAGTATGTTACTATTAGCAGAGGAACCGTTGAAAAAAATAAAACTGTTATTGGAAACGAATGTTTGTTTATGGCAAACTCTCATGTTGGTCATGATTGTATTCTTGGAAATAACATTATAATTGCAAACAGTGTTGCTTTAGGCGGACATGTGGAAATTGAAGACTTTGTAACAATTGGCGGATTAGCAGGTATTCATCAATTCGTAAGAATCGGTAAACATGTAATGATTGGCGCTCATTCTAAAGCGGTTAAAGATATTCCTCCCTTTTGCCTGTTTGACGGCTCACCTCTTGAATTTCAAGGGTTGAATGTTATAGGTTTGAAACGAAGATTATTTGAAGATAAAACAATTGAACAAATCAGAAAAGCATATAACATCATTTATAAGAATAGTATGAATGTTTCGCAAGCTGTTAATGAAATTAAGAATTATTTGCCCCAAACTCCTGAGCTAAAACATATTGTTAGCTTTGTTGAGGCGAGTTCAAGAGGAATTACTAAATAATTACAGGTATTTGCTATGGACTTGGGTCTAAAAGGAAAAGTTGCCTTAATTACTGCATCAAGTACAGGTATAGGTAAAGCAGTTGCCGAATCACTTGCTGAGGAAGGATGCAACCTTGCAATCTGCGCCCGCACTAAAGATAAACTAATTGAAACATCCCGCGATATAAAAGCAAAATTTAATACCGAACCTTTCTGGTGTATATGCGATTTAAATCATAAAAAAGATATTGATAATTTTTACAAAGTAGCTGTTGATCATTTTGGTAAAATTGATATTCTGGTTAATAATTGCGGTGGTCCTATTCCGGGTTTCTTTCTCGATCTTTCTGAAGAACACTGGAACGATGCTTTCAAACAGGTACTGATGAGCGTTGTGCGATTTACAAATCTTGTTATGCCAGATATGATAAAACAAGAATGGGGCAGAATTATTAACATCACTTCTGTTGCTGTTAAACAACCTGTTCATAATTTAATGCTCTCAAATTCCTTACGAGCAGGTGTAACCGGTTTTGCAAAATCTTTAAGCAACGAATTTGGCAGCAAAAATATTACAGTAAACAATGTTGCACCGGGTTATACTTTAACACACCGGCTTTACGAACTTGCGGTTAATCGCGCAAAAACCACAGGTAAATCGCATGAAGAAATTTTAGTTGATATGGCAAAAGATGTTCCGATGAATCGTCTTGCTGGTCCGGAAGAAATTGCATCTGTGGTTTGTTTTCTAGCATCGCAGAAGGCAAGTTATATTACAGGTACAACTATTCAAGTTGACGGCGGCTCCACAAAATCTATTTTCTAATTAGTAGAATATTTTATTAATCTTTTCCTCATAATTAGAGGACTGCATGAAAAAACAAATCGAAATAACAATTCGACCTGAAGAAATTGATCAAAGCGAAATTCTATTAATCAAATCTTCTCAATCATTAAAACTTGATAAAGAAAAAATATATACAATCATTCCGTTAAAAAGATCGGTTGATGCGCGCAGCAAGTTTCCTGTATTCAGATATTTAGTTGATGTTTATATTGATGAAAAACCTGATAGTATAAAACATAAAATATTCTATAACCCCGTTTCTGATCGTATAAAAGTAGTTGTTGTTGGATTTGGACCCTGTGGAATGTTTGCGGCACTTCGGTTAATTGAACTTGGAATTAAACCTGTTATTGTTGAGCGTGGAAAGGATGTTCAAACAAGGCGAAGAGATATAAAAGCTATACAACAACTGCATATAGTTAATCCGGATTCCAATTACTGTTTTGGAGAAGGCGGCGCAGGTACTTACAGCGACGGAAAACTTTATACGCGTTCTACTAAGCGCGGTAATGTAAAAAAGATTTTAGAAATTTTAATGCAGCACGGTGCGGATGCTGATATTGCAATTGATGCGCATCCGCATATTGGTTCAAACAGGCTGCCAAAAATTGTTGAAGCAATTAGAGAAACCATTTTGCAAAACGGCGGAGAAATTCACTTTAACAGCAAAGTAACTGAATTTATTTTGAAGGAAAATAAAATTTCCGGCGTTATAATTAATAATGAAAATTTTTTATACGGCGATGCAGTAATTCTTGCAACTGGTCATTCAGCAAGAGATATTTACTATCAACTTCACAAACAAAAAATTAAAATTGAGCCAAAATCATTTGCGATTGGCTTGCGAATTGAACATCCGCAGGCATTGATAAATGAAATTCAGTATCACTCAAAAACCAAGCACTCAAATTTACCTGCGGCATCTTATTCTGCTGCATGCAATGTTGATGAACGTGGAGTTTATTCTTTTTGCATGTGTCCCGGCGGAATTATTGTTCCTTCAGCGACTGCTCCTGAAGAAATTGTTGTGAACGGAATGTCTCTTTCAAGAAGAAATTCGCCTTTCGCAAATTCCGGACTTGTAGTTGAAGTAACTGAAAAAGAATTTGAAAAGTACGATAAACATTTTCCATTTTCAGGTTTAAAGCTACAACAGGAATTGGAACAGAAAGCATTTGAACTTGCAAATAAAACACAATCTGCACCTGCACAACGCGTTACAGATTTTGTTGCAGGAAAAGTGTCCTCTTCCCTGCCGGCTTGCTCATATATTCCGGGTTTAACATCAACAGCGCTTGATAAAGAGCTGCCGCAGTTTATATCAAGTAGATTGCAAAAAGCTTTAATTATTATTGATAAAAATATGAAAGGATATATTTCAGAAGAAGCAGTTTTAGTTGGTGTGGAATCAAGAACAAGTTCGCCGATAAGAATACCGCGTGATAAAGAAACATTTATGCATCCGGAAGTTGCTGGTTTGTTTCCTTGCGGAGAAGGTGCAGGTTTTGCAGGTGGAATTGTTTCCGCTGCAATTGATGGAGAAAACTGTGCAGATGCAGTTCACAATTTTTTGTTAAAAAGTTGAAGGTTTGAATTATTACTTGATAAACTTCAAATAAAAAAACACTATTCTTTTCTGTTTTCCATATAGAATAATTTTATTTGCAAACTCAATAACTTAAATACTAAAAGATGCCATACTTCCTACTGTTACTTTTATAACCTTAGAAAGAAATGACATCTTTGAATTTGCATAACACTTTTTTAAAGTTTACTTAAAAAAATAAACTAATAAACATGACATCCTAAATGTCTTAATGTCCTCCGCTGCCTGAAAGTTGTTTTACCAAATCTCCAATGACAACTTTTGCATCTCCGAAAAGCATGTAAGTATGTTCGGCAAAATAGAGTTCGTTTTCAATTCCGGCAAAACCCGGATTCATTGAACGTTTAATCGCGAAACACATTTTGGCTTTATCAGCATCAATAATAGGCATTCCGTAAATAGGGCTCGATTTATCATGCCTTGCTGCAGGATTAACAACGTCATTTGCACCAACTACAATTACAACATCAACCTGCGGCATATCGGAATTTATATCATCCATTTCAATTAATTGTTCATAAGGAATTTTTGCTTCCGCAAGCAATACATTCATATGACCGGGCATTCTGCCTGCAACTGGATGTATTGCAAACTGAACTTCTACTCCAGCTTTCGTTAGTAAATCATAAAGTTCTCTAATTCTGTATTGAGCTTGAGCAACCGCCATCCCGTAACCCGGAACTATAACAACTTTACTAGCTTGTTCTAAAATTTGTGCCGCGCCTTCAGCTGTTTCAGTTTTAGCGCTTCGCTGCTCGGCTGCCGCAGCAGATGATTGAACCTGTCCGAATGCGCCGAACAAAACATTTGTAAATGAACGATTCATTGCTTTGCACATTATGATAGAAAGTATCAAACCTGATGAGCCATCAAGTGCGCCTGCTGTTACAAGTAATTTGTTATCAAGTACAAACCCCATTGCGACTGCGGATAAACCAGCATAAGCATTTAAAAGGGAAATTACTGTGGGCATATCAGCACCACCAATTGGGATTATAAGCAGTATGCCAAATACTAAAGCAAGCACAATGATTACAGGAAATAAGTAACTGTATTCAACCGGGTTTGCGATTAAAACTAATCCGGAAGCGATTGCAATGCCCAGCAATCCAAGATTGATAACATTTTGAAATTTATAAGTAACAGGTCTTTGTGGAATCCATTTTATTTCTTGCAATTTACCAGCAGCCATTAGACTGCCTGTAAATGTTAAATAACCCAGAATAATTTCAACAATGATTGCTGTCATACGAAAAATAGTTAAATTTTCAACCCCTTCGGAAAGCCATAAATAATACTTTGCTGTTCCAACTAATCCGGCTGCAAGTCCGCCAAATGCATGCGATAAAGCTGTTCGCTGCGGAACTGCTGTTAGTGGTACTTTTGAAAGTGGAACACCAACAACAAAACCAAGTACAATTGCAATTCCGATGTAATCCCAATTAACAATTTTCGGATCAATCATTGTACTGATGATAGCAACTGTCATTGCAGCGATGCCGGCAAAAACGCCTCTTCTGGCAGTTTTGGGATCTTTCATCCAGTAAAGTGAAAAGATAAAAAGTGCTGTAGAAATAATAAATGCAGATTGAACAATTGAGTAAATCATCATTTTTTTGTCTCCTTTGATTTAAACATCTTCAACATTCTATCAGTTATTAAAAATCCACTGACAATGTTAGTCATTGAAGCAAAAAGCGCTATTGCGCCAAGCAGCGTTATGTAAGGCGGATAATCATGTCCAGTAAGAATTATCGAACCAACAACAGCAATTGCAGAAATTGCATTTGTTAATGACATCAAAGGAGTATGAAGTAATCTTGATACACGAGTTATTACCCCCAATCCAATAAATGAAGAAAGCACAAAAACAAAAAGTAAACCAAAATAATCGGGGGTAGCTACTTCCCCAGATTCTGCGAATAAAAAACTTGAATTGAAAAGCAGTATTAGGAAAACAAAAACTGCATGTCTAATAATCATAAATAATCTCCTATTAAATTAAACTCAAATGTTAAACTTTTAATCTATTATTACCTTGATATGAAACTAATGCTGCACCAACAATTTCATCGTTGGCGTCAAGTTTGTATGAGCCATCTTTGCACATGTGCAGTAAAAGAGCCAAAATATTTTTTGAGTACATTTCACTGGAATTTGTAGCAACTAACGCCGGAAGATTTGGCTCGCCAACAATTGTAACGCCGTATTTTATGATGGTTTTTCCAATCTCACTAATCTCGCAGTTACCGCCGAATTCGGTTGCCATATCTAAAACAACACTTCCCTGTCTCATATTTTTAACCATCTCTTCAGTAACAAGAATAGGCGCTTTTCTACCCGGAACAAGTGCAGTGGTGATAACTATATCTGCTTCGGTTACATGTTTAAATATTGTAACCTTTTGTTTTTGTAAAAATTCTGCCGAAGCTTCTTTTGCATATCCGCCGGCATCCTGCAAATCCTGAGCGCCTTCAACTTCAATAAATTTACCTCCAAGACTTTGTACTTCTTCTTTTACGGCAGCTCTCACGTCCGAAACTTCTACAACAGCACCAAGTCTTTTTGCAGTACCGAGCGCTTGAAGCCCTGCAACGCCTGCACCCATTATTACAACTTTTGCAGGTTTAATTGTACCGGCAGCAGTCATAAGCATAGGAAAAATTTTCCCGATTAAGTTAGCGCAAATTAGAACGCTTTTGTAACCGGCAAGGTTAGCCTGCGAACTTAGCGCATCCATTTTTTGAGCTAGCGTTGTTCTGGGTATCATATCCATTGAAATAAAATCTACTCCGGCATCAGCGCATTGTTTTGCAACTTCTGTGTAGTGACGCACATAAGCAAGTGCGATTAACAAAGTACCTTTTTTAAGAAGCTGTATTTCATTTTTTCCAGTTGCAGAATTCTCGATTGGTCGTTGAACCTTAATCACAATATCGGCACTTGAATAAAGTTCCGTAGGATTATCTAAAACTTTAGCGCCTGCTTTTTGATATTGTTCATTTGTGAATCCGGCATTTAGTCCAGCGTCTTTTTCGATTTGAACATCAAATCCGGCTTTAATTAATTTAGGAACAACATCCGGCACGCAAGCAACACGATTTTCGCCGGACATTATTTCTTTTGGAACTGATATTATCAAAGTTTGTCTCCTTTTTTATAGAATAAATATTTTCAGTTAAAAATTAAACTCATTACATTTTATATACAACAAAAGAAAAAGAATAATATGTGGTTAAAAATTATTGTTCATTCATTTAACTGTCATTAAAAATTAAAAACTTATAATTATCGATAAGTAGCTTGCTTTTAATAAAATTCTAAATTAGTTTCGTTTTAACCAAACAATTCAACTATAATAAATTGAGGATGAATATGAAAAAAACCTTACTAGTATTTTTAATTTTTCCAATAATTCTTTACTCGCAAACAAAATATAGGTTTAACATCAACGCTATTAATCTACCACAAGATAATAAAGGTGTGTTAGCTTATGTTAATATTTCAGATCCAAACCCAAATATTAGTGGTTCGGGTGGAAAATTTGATAATACAGTATTCTTATTTTCGAGCGGTTTTTTATTAAGCGGATATTCTATGGATACGCTTTGGGCAAACGGAGTTGCCAAGTCATCTTTAGTGAATGACTATCTGCCCGGAATTGTAAATAATGTTGCTGATGATCCAAAAAATATTATTTATGTTATTAAAAAGGACGACCCTCCATTCGGAAAATCGTGGCAGGATTGGAGTAATGCTGTTTCTCTTGGTGCTGATTTTTATGATGGAAATAACGATGGAATTTATAATCCGGTAGATTTAAATGGAAATAGCATCTGGAACGAGACTGAAGATAAACCTTCGTTAATAGGTGATGAAATGACTTGGTGTGTTTATTCAGATAAACTACCATCTACCGAAAGGAAATATAAATCAGTTAAGCCACTAGGTATCGAAATTCAACAAACAATTTGCGGATATGCATCAATTGAAAAATTCCTTGCTCATACTTTATTTATTCGTTATCGTTTAATTAATACAGGTACAGTAGCTGCTAAACTTGACTCAGTGTTTTTTGCAATTTACGCTGATGCGGATTTAGGGGATGCAAGTGACGACCTTAACGGATGCGATTCATTATTAAATTCCAGCTATATTTATAATAATGGTACTGATTCTGAATATGGTTCTCAACCACCATCATTTTTTATGAAGTATTTACAGGGTCCAATTTCATACATTGCCGGCGAAACCTTTATAGATATTAATTCAAATGGAATATTTGATAATGGAATTGATACCCCATTAGATACAGCTTATAATAGGAAAGGAAATTTATTTAGTAAACAAGATTATTTAGGAGCAAAAAATTTAGAAATTTCAGCAAATATAGTTACAAGAGGCAGCGATCCATATTTAAGAGACCCTTCAAATCAAACTGAAGTATATAATTATTTAAATGGACTTAATCGAACTGGCACTACTGTAAATCCTTGTAATTTTTATGGTACTGTAAATGGTGGAATTAATTGTTCTGAAATAAACCCATATTTATGGTTCTCAGGCAAGCCGGAAAATAATGTCGGATGGATTAACAATTCACCTGGTGATTTAAGAAGTATAATTAGCTCTGGCAGATTTTCACTCGAAAAAAATAAACCTATTGATATTTGGATTGCATATATAATTGGGAGCGGCAACAATGCTTTAGATGCGATAAGTGTTACTAGAAACTATGCTCGATCTGTTCAAGATTATTTTGATAATAATTTTTCAAAAACTGTTACAAATCTTGAAGATGATATCTCTTTGATAAAGGATTTCAGTATTTCACAAAACTACCCAAATCCTTTTAATCCAAGTACTATAATAACTTATCAGATACCGCAAGCATCAAATGTTAATCTAAAAGTTTTTGATATTCTGGGAAATGAAATAGCTACTCTTGTAAATGAAGATAAACCGGCAGGTTTTTACAGTGTAGAATTTAGGATGCAGAATTTGGAATTAAGTTCTGGAATATACTTCTACCGTTTAGTGGTTTACCCCGATAAAATCGGGGCTGGAAGTTTTATTGAAACGAAAAAGATGATTCTTTTAAAGTAAGTATTTAGATAAGATCTTATATTAAAAAGCTCATCAAAAATTGATGAGCTTTTTTATTAAAACGATGTTGAAAAATTCAGGTTATAGGATGATGTAAAATCAGGATTATTTTGAACTCCGATATAAACATTCCAGCCGACTTGCTGTTCAAGGTTATTGTTGTATTTAGAAACTAATCTAACTGCATTAATAGCGCTGATAACCCTATTTAATAACAATGCGCCTACAACAAATCTTACATTGTTATATGAATGTTCCGAAGATTCCCACATTTCCCTATAACTTTTACGCTCATTATTTGTATTCCACTTCCAATAATATTTTTCGCTATCATACATAGCATCATAATCTCTTTCTAAAGCTTTCTCATTATTATATTCATCAATATTCATATACTCCCCAACAGTTGCGTAGTAATCGTCATCATAATCCTTAGATGCAACATCGCCATTAAATTGAGCATAACTGATATAATTATCTTTTTGCCAGCCGCCGTAAACATTCATGCCAATAAATGCTCCCCAAAGAAAACCATCGGCAACTGTAAAATAAACACCGCTTTTATAGGCATCGGCATAAAGCTCACCCATTCCGGGTAAGAGTAATGAGTAAACAACAGCTAAACCTGCACTTTTTTTTGTTTTTATTTCATCAGATAAAACTTTAGGATTTAAAGTTTCTGACTGCAGAATTTGGGAAGTAGTTTGACTTTTAAATGTATAAAATGATTGATTATCAGTTTGCGAATAAACTGCTGCGGATAAGATAAAGAGTACAATTAGGATTTTTTTCATTTTTTTTATTTCAATATTAGAATTACAAAATTTCTAAAACAACGGAATTTTTTTTCTCTTTAATGATACCGGAAGCTAAATTGTTTTTAATTGTTTGAACCTCAACAATGCAATTTTGATTTTCCAATTTTTCATCATAATCATTTATAACTCTAACATAATTTGATGAAAAACCCTTTATTGAATCGCCGTCTTTAGATTCAAACAACACATCAAGTTTTTTTCCGATCATCTGACTGTAAAAATAGTTTTTCTTTTTATCACTTAAAATTCTGAGCATATTATTTCTTCGCTTGCGTTCAGCAGGTTCAACAAAGCCAGCAAAATGTATAGCTTTAGTATCCGGTCTTTCCGAATATGTAAATACATGAAGATACGATGCAGGCAAATCTAAAATAAAATTATATGTATCTAAAAAATCTTGCTCTGTTTCGCCCGGGAATCCAACAATAATATCAATACCAATTCCAATTTCAGGGATTCTTTCTTTTGCTTTTAGAACCACTTTTCTAAAATCTTCTGTATTATAACGGCGCTGCATTAAACGAAGTATTTTATTACTGCCGCTCTGCAAAGGTATGTGAAAATGCTTGCAAATTTTTTCTGTTTCGGCAGTAAGATTTAATATTTCGTCAGTTAATAAATTTGGCTCAATTGAACTTATTCTGATTCGGAACTCTCCATCAACTTCAATTAGTTTTTTTAGTAAATCAGAAAAAGATAAATCAAATGACTTTCCATAGTCGCCAACATTTACACCGGTTAATATTATTTCTTTATATCCTTGATGAACAAGTTTTTTAAATTCATTAACAACGAGTTTCGGGTTCATACTTCTGCTGTTGCCGCGAGCAAGAGGTATTGTACAAAAAGTACATTTATAATCACATCCATCCTGAATCTTAAAATAAGCCCTTGTACGGCTGTCCGCATCAGTTGAACTTGCAAACCCAAAAGTATTCAGTTGATTGTTGGGCGAAACATAAATGCATGAAAGTTCCTGCTTATTAAAATTTTTTAGGATTGAGAATATTTCAAATTTTTCATTGCTGCCTAAAACTGCATCAATACCAGCAATAGAAGAAATTTCTTGCGGTCTTAATTGTGCGTAGCATCCGGTTACAATAATATATGCATTTGGATTATTTCTTAATGCACGCCGCACAAGCTGACGACATTCCTTCTCAGCATTTTCCGTAACGGTACAGGTGTTGAAAACATACACGTCTGCTTTGTCTTTCATATCAACAACAGAAAAACCGTTTTGCAAAAATTGTTTGCCTATGGTGGATGTTTCTGAATAATTAAGTTTACAGCCTAATGTATGTAACGCTACTGTTTGAGACATTTTTATTTGATAATTACATAAAGAAAGAGCGGGATAATTCCCGCTCTTAATATAGAATATTGAAAGAAACTTTTAAGCATCGCCTTTTTTAACCGAAATGTTGTCCGGTTCAGGAACTTCAAATATCGGAAATTCCGATGGATCAATTGTTCCTGTTTCGGCATTCTGAATACTTTGTACTGAAACACGTTCAAGTTTATAAGTGCTGATATAACTTTCAATCTCTTCGATAGATTTTTCTTTAAGTGCTGCAATTGCGCTTAAAACAATCTTCTTGCTTTCTTTATCAAACTCAATAACTTTAAGAGGAATTATTGAATCAATAGGAAAATGATTTGCAATGTTTTTAATTTTTCCTGTGGAAAGTTGAGTTGTTGGTACAAATCCGTCAACGTGCGAGGGAAGTTCCGCAATGATACCCTTCTCAATAATTCTTACAACCTTTCCGTCTGTAATTTTTCCAACTGAATAATCTCTTTCAAAAGCATCCCATGGATTATCCATCACTTGTTTATGCCCGAGAGAAATTTTTCTTTGCTCAACATCAACACCAAGTACAATAACATCAATCTTTTCGTTCTTCTTTACAACTTCGCCGGGATGACGAATTTTCTTTGTCCATGATAAATCTGAAATATGAACTAATCCGTCAACACCTGGTTCAAGTTCAACAAATACGCCAAAGTTTGTAAGATTACGTGCAACACCAAGATGTTTTGAACCAACAGGATATTTAGCCATCAATGTATCCCATGGATCTGGTTCTAATTGCTTGATACCCAGAGATATTTTCTTTTCCTCTTTATCCAAACTTAAAATAACGGCTTCAACAACCTGCCCCATTGCAACCACTTGCGAAGGATGTTTAATATGTTGTGTCCAACTCATTTCGGAATTGTGAATCAAACCTTCAATGCCTTTTTCAATTTCAATGAATGCACCGTAATCAGTAAGAGAAACAACTCTGCCCGAAACTTTATCACCGATATTGTACTTAGCTTCAATTTGTTCCCAAGGATGTGCGAGAAGTTTTTTGAGAGAAAGAGAGATTCTTCTTTTCTCTTCATCAAAATCAGTAACAACAACTTTTATAACTTCATCAAGTTTAACAACTTCACTCGGATGATTGATTCTGCCCCAGCTTAAATCTGTAATATGGATTAAACCATCAACACCGCCGAGATCAATAAACACACCAAAATCAGTTATTGCTTTTACAGTTCCTTCAAGTATTTGTCCTTTTTCAAGACTTGTAAGAATTGCATTTCTCTGATCATAAATTTCTTCTTCTACAAGAACTTTGTGAGATACGACTACGTTTTCGGTAGGAACATTAACTTTAACAACTTTAAAGTCCATTGTTTGACCAACAAAAGCATCAAAATCTCTAATCGGGCGAACATCAATTTGAGAACCCGGCAGAAATGCTTCCATTCCCAAAAGATCAACAACCATTCCGCCTTTAATTCTTTTAACTATTTTACCTTCGATAATTTCTCCGGTATCGTGCGCTCTGATAACTTTTTCCCAAATCCTCAAGAAATCTGCGCGTTGTTTACTTAAAACAAGATTACCTTCAATATCTTCAACACTTTCAAGAACAACCTCAATTTCGTGTCCGATTATCAACCCAGAACCATCTCCAAATTCTGATTTTGGAATAGTTCCTTCCGATTTAAATCCAACATCAACAATAACATTATCACCTTGAACCCTGACAATTCGACCTCTAATCATTTCGCCTTCTTTAACATCTCTGAATGAATCAGAGTAAAGTTTGGCAAGCGCCATAAACTCTTCTTGTGAGTATTCCTCATCATTAAATTTATTTTTGGCTTTTTCAAACTCATCAGGGCTGATGGCTTTTAAAGTCGTTTCTTTTTCTTCGGACATTAATCCTCCTAAAATAATTTTTTCTGTTTTTCTAAAACTTAGCCGGAAAGTTTAGATAAACAGACTGTTTAGTTTAACATTTGTTATAGCCGGCTATATTATAATTCCTTTTTCATCTGCAATATTTTTAACTGCAGAAACAATTTTTTCAACTTGTTCGTCTATTGTAGTATTTGATGTATCAACCTCGATTGAATCCGCCGCTTTTGTAAGCGGGCTTACTTCGCGGTTTGAATCAATAAAATCTCTATTCTTTAGATTTTCTTTCACCATTTCAATCGGAACATCATTACCTTTTTCCAAAAACTCTTTAGCTCGTCTTTGTGCGCGTTCATCAATACCAGCCGTTAAAAAGATTTTAACATCTGCGCCGGGAAAAACAACAGTAGCAATATCACGCCCTTCCATAACAACGCCGCCGTTGCTTCCCATTTCCTGTTGCTTTTTTACAAGCAACTTTCTAACGCCTTCAATAGCGCTTATCTCGCTAACATTACTGTTAACTTCAAAAGAGCGAATTTCCTTAGAAACGTCTTTTCCGTTTACAATAATCTTCGTTTCTCCATCAAAACTTAGAACAATATTTAAACACTTTGCTAATTCAATAACTTCATCATTTTTTCCCATCAAATTATTTTGAAGAGCATACAAAGTTACAGCTCTATACATAGCGCCTGTGTCCATGTACAAATAATTCAGTTTTTTGGCTACAAGTTTTGCGGTTGTACTTTTACCCGAACCCGCAGGTCCGTCAATTGCGATGATTAGCTTTTTTGACATAGGGCGTAAAAATATAGACAACTGCTTAATTTTCAAAGATTTATAAGCAGTAATATATCCTAATCTATTTCTCTTCCTCCAAGCTCATTTACAATGATTTTCTCGAAAGGATCTAAATTCTCATCATTTTGATCTGAATTTAAATTGGAGTTTTTTTGAACAGCTTTAGAATTTGATTTAGTGGTCTTACCTTTTGAAAAATCCAAGTTTATTTTTTTACCAAAAAAATCGCGTATCTTTTTATCAATATATTCTTTGTGCATCAGAATTGACGATTCGGTTGAAGCGTCCGAAGATTCGAGGTTCAAATTTAATCCATCAAACTTTACAGGCTTGATATTATTGAAAAGTGGAGTTAACAAAAAAGCTTTTTCTTTACAAACTATATCAACAAAACTTTGCCATTTAGAAACTATGTTTTCTAAATTAAGTTCGCCGCTAAATGTTGAATTAATTTGATCCGAAGCAGCAATTTTTTCTTCAGACTTATTTTGAGAATGAACTTTTGCCATGCTATTATTTGATGAAGTAACTGCTTTTGCAGAATATGTGTCGGCAGTTTTTTCTTTTGCGATTGAATGTATTTCCCTGTTTTCGATACTAATATTTCCGGACTCTAACCCCGAAATAATTTCCGAGATTGTTGAGGATCTTTCTAACCCAACAAGATTTGTTAAAGCAATTTCAATTTTTAGCTTTTGATTGTTTGAAAATCTTAGCTCCTGCTGCAGCTTGCTCAAGTAGTTTAATATTCTAAGCAGATCGCCTTTGGAAAAAGTTTGAATATAATTTGCATACTTTTTACGATAGACTTCTGCGGTTTCGATAAGTTCGGTTCGTTCGGTTAAAATAACTGTAAGTATGTTTCGGAAATGTTCGAGCAATCCATCTGTAAAATCAATAAAATCCCAGCCGTTTTTATAAATTTTATCTGTGGTGTTAAAAACTATGTTATAATCTTTTTTTAGCACTGCATCGGAAATATCAAAAAACAAATCATCATCAATTAAGTTCAACATTTTAGAAACAGTTTCAGCCTCAATATCATTACCGCAAAACGAAATCACCTGATCGAAAAGACTTTGTGCATCTCTGAGCGCTCCATCAGCTTTTTTAGAAATCAAAGTCAATGTTTTATCATCAATAACTATTTTTTCTTCATCGGCGATTTTCTTTAATAGTTTTTTTATCACTTCAAGCTGTATTCTTCTAAAATCAAAACGCTGGCAGCGCGAAATTATTGTTAGCGGAACTTTGTGAATATCCGTTGTTGCAAAAACAAAAATTGTGTGCGGGGGCGGTTCTTCCAAAGTTTTTAAGAATGCATTAAAAGATTCTTTGGTTAGCATGTGAACTTCATCTATTATATAGATTTTATACTTGCCGTGCGTTGGTGCATATTTTACAGACTCGCGCAAAGTTCTTATCTCATCAATTCCTCTGTTTGATGCGCCGTCAATTTCAATTATATCCATCGTTTGGGATGAGTTGATTGATTTGCACATTGCACATTCGTTGCAAGGTTCAAAGTCTTTTGGATTTTCGCAGTTGAGTGCTTTAGCAAGAATCCTTGCAGTTGTTGTTTTTCCAACGCCGCGTGGTCCGGTAAAAATATAAGCGTGAGCAATCCTGTTTGTTTTGATTGCATTCTTTATTGTTGCTGTTATATGTTCCTGCCCAACAACATCTTCAAATTTTTGAGGGCGCCATTTTCTGGCTGTTACCTGATATTCCATAAAATTAAATAATTTCTTTTTCTAAAAAGTTTATAATTTCTTCAAGATATTTTTTATCTGTTTCATCAAATGAGTTATATTCAGCGCTGTCAATATCAAGCACACCAAACAATTTTCCATCTTTAATTACCGGAACAACTATTTCGGATTTTGATTCAACATCGCAAACAATGTGACCGGGAAATTTATCAACATCATCTACAATTATTGTTTCTCTTTTCTGTGCTGATGTTCCGCAAACGCCTTTACCAATTTGAATTTGTGTGCAGGCAACTTTTCCCTGAAACGGTCCGAGATAAAGTTTATTTCCATCATAAAGATAAAAGCCAACCCAGCAAATTTTACTAAAAGTTTGTTTTAATGCAGCGCAAAGGTTAGAAAGATTACTAATTATGTTATCATTTTTATTTAGAAGATTTTTTACCTGCTTAACAAGTAACTCATATTGCTCTTCAATATCAGCGCTTTCATTTTTGATAATAAGTTCTACCATTAACTTTTTTTCTTAGTCCTGTTTTTATTTGAAATCTTACTTTTAGTTTTACCATCATTTTTTGTTTTAATAGTTTTCAAATCAGGAAAAACATACGGAATTGCGTCTTCCAATTTTTCTATTGGAATAATTTTTAATCCTTCTTTTACTTTTGCTTGTAATTCTTTCAAATCAATTTCGTTGTCTTTTGGGATAAGAATTGTCTTAATATCATTTCGTTTTGCTGCAAGTAATTTTTCATTCAAACCGCCAATTGCAAGTATTGAACCCGTTAATGTTATTTCGCCTGTCATAGCAATATTATTTGAAGCCGGTATTCCGCTGATTGCAGAATACATTGCCATTGCCATTGTAATACCTGCTGAAGGTCCATCTTTTGGAATAGCGCCTTCTGGAAGATGAATATGGATTTCTTTTCCTTTAAAGAAATCAGCATTCAAACCAAGCTGCTTTGCTTTAGATCTTAAATAACTTAAACCTGCATGTGCAGATTCTTTCATTACATCGCCAAGCTGCCCTGTAAGAGTAAGCTTACCACTGCCGTTCATAATAATTACATCAACATTAAGAATTTCTCCACCAACACTCGTCCATGCCAAACCTGTAACGCTTCCTATTTTGTTTTGTTTGCTGTGCAAGTGTGTTCTGAATCGAGGCGTTTTTAAAAACTTTTCTATGTGAGATTCTGTTATCAAATTTTTGTAAACTTTACCTGCTTTGCCATTATCGGATTCTTTAACAACAATATCTCTTGCAATTTTTCTGCAAACAGTTGCCAATTCCCTTTCAAGATTTCTAACGCCTGCTTCGCGGGTATATTCCGAAATTATTTTTCTTATTGCATCATCTGTTATCGCAACATTTTTATTTTCGATGCCGTGCGCAATTAATTGTTTCGGAAGTATATGCCTTTTTGCAATTTCAAGTTTATCATATTCAAGATAACCCGGCAGTTCAATAATTTCCATTCTATCCTGCAAAGGCAAAGGAATGTTAAATCTAACATTTGCAGTAGTTATAAACATTACCTGACTTAAATCATAATCAACTTCAACATAGTGATCATTAAAAGCATGGTTTTGTTCAGGATCAAGAACTTCCAGCATTGCTGATGAAGGATCGCCGCGAAAATCCATACTCATCTTATCAATTTCATCTAAAAGAATTACAGGATTCATGGTTCCGGCTTTTTTCATAGATTGAATAATTTTACCGGGCATTGAACCAATATAAGTTTTACGGTGTCCGCGTATCTCAGCTTCATCGCGTATTCCGCCAAGACTTATGCGAACAAATTTTCTTCCGATTGCACGTGCAATAGATTTGCCGAGTGAAGTTTTCCCAACTCCGGGTGGTCCAACCAAGCACAATATCTGCCCTTTCATATTCTTAACAAGATTAAGAACAGCAATATGTTCGATGATTCTTTCTTTTGGTTTTTCCAATCCGAAATGATCTTCATCCAAAATTTTTTGAACATGCTTTATGTTAAGATTATCTTCTGTTTTTTGAGACCACGGAATACTCACAAGCCAATCGAGATAATTTCTAATGACAGTAAATTCGGGCGACATTGGCGGCGTTTTTTTTAACTTGTTAAACTCTTCAACGGCTTTATTTTCAATATCCTGCGGCATTTTAGCTTTTGCAATTTCGTTGCGGATTTTTGTAAACTCAGGCGAAGAATCTTCATCATCACCAAGCTCATCCTGCAGAATTTTTATTTGTTCCTGAATAATAAATTTGCGCTGTGTCTTGGCAATATTTTCCTGAACTTTGTTATCAATTTCCTTTTCAATTTTTAGAATATCAATTTCGGAATTAAGGATTTTTATTACCTCGTAATACTGTTCTTTAATTGTAACCTTTTGAAGGATACTTTGTTTTACTTCAATTGATTGATTGATGTTGGCGGCGGCATAAAATAATTTCCTATCCGGTTCATCAATATTTTCAAACGCAGCTATTGTTTCGTTTGGAATATTACGGCTGATCTTTACATAGTCTTTAAATAGCTGTGTCATCTGCCTCATCAAAGCATTCATCTCGTGATCAGTTTCAGCCTTCGGAATTATTACTTCGATATGAGCTTCAAAAAAATCTTTATTATCCGTAAAATTTTTTATACTTCCCTGTATCAATCCATCAACAAGGATTTTTAATAAGCCGTTGGGCAATTTTAAAATCTGAACAATTTTTGCAATAGTGCCTTCGGTATAAAGATCGTTAAATGCAGGGTCTTCAATACTCGATTTTTTTTGTGTTGATAAAAATATATACCTAGTTTTTTCTAATGCATAATTAGCGGCGTTTATGGATTGCGCTCTTCCCACAAGTACAGGAAAAATCATGTACGGAAATATTACTATATCTCTCAGTGGAAGAACAGGCAGTATTGATGGAATTTCATCAACAATGCTTATTTCTTTAATAACATCGTCTTTTGTTTGATCAACTTGCGTCAAATTTTCTCCTTATTTTCATTCTATTTGTGGGCAAATATACCCAATTAGAAATGTGCTATCAAGGAAGCTGAAATGCACCCGCTTTAGATGCACGGCATCTGTTACTATCTTTAAATAAGGAGAATTAAAAAATATGATTAAAGATATTATTGAAGCCGCAGCCATTGCCGGAGAAATTATTCGCGAAGGTTTTGGAAAGAATTTTCAAATAGAATATAAGACGAATGAAAAAAATTTAGTAACCGAGATTGATAAAAAATCCGAGCAGGCTATTGTTGATTTTGTAACAAAAAAATATCCGGCTCATTCTCTTTTGATGGAAGAATCCGGCGAACTTAAAAGAGATTCGGAATTTTTATGGGTAATTGATCCGTTGGATGGAACTACAAATTTTGCACACGGACTGCCGATCTTTTCAGTTTCAATTGGTGTGATGAAAAATGATGAAATTATTGCCGGAGTTGTTTACGATGTAATGCAAAATATTTATTACTCTGCCGAAAAAGGAAGCGGAGCTTTTGCAAATAATAAAAAAATAAATGTTTCGATGAATGATAAATTACCGCTCGGTGTTTTGGTAACCGGATTCCCGTACAACGTTGCTGATAATCCTGATAATGCGTTTGAACGATTTACTGCGCTTACTAAAAAAGCGCGAGCAGTGCGCAGATTAGGCTCGGCGGCTATTGATTTTGCTTATGTTGCATGCGGCGTATTTGATGGATTTTGGGAAGTTTCTTTACAGCCCTGGGATATTTGCGCGGGCAAATTGCTTGTTGAGGAAGCCGGCGGAATGGTTACTGACTTTACGGGAAACAAAATAAATATTTTTACAAAACAGATTTTAGCCAGCAACAAACTTGTTCATCAACAGATGATTGAGGAGTTGATGGTTTGATTAAATTTTGGTTACTGTAAAAACATCGAGTCTCTCGCAAAGCGCAGAGAACAGAGCGCATAGCGGAAAAGCGGTTGTCATTCGTAGTCATTGGTTGTCATTCAGTTGTTTCCTCTTGCCTTTCACTTCTCACCTTTGAAGTTTCTCGTCTGACGTTTCTCGTCTTTCGTTTCTCGTCTCACATCTCTCGTTTCTCCAATCGCAATGGAACGCGGATTACACGGATAAAACGGATTTGCACTGATCCAGATAATCCTTTTTCGCAGAGCGCAAAGTGCAAAGCGCAAGGCGTAAAAGAGGTCGTCATTCGTAGTCATTGATTGTCATTCATTTGTACTCCTCTCACGTTTGACTTCTCTCGTTTCTCGTCTCACATCTTTATTTTTTCCAATCGCAATGGAACGCGGATTACACGGATAAAACGGATTTACACTGATCCTGAACAATCCTATTTCGCAGAGCGCAAAACGGAAAAACATTTGTCATTCGTAGTCATTGGTTGTCATTCAGTTGTTTCCTCTCACCTTTCACTTCTCCCGTTTGACGTCTCTCGTCTTTCGTCTCTCGTTTCTCGTCTCACGTTTGACGTCTTACTTTTCTCGTCTTTCTTTTGAATTTTTGCCATAGGCATCCCTTTGGGAGACTTTTGAACTTTGAATTTTGCCGTTTGACTTTGATAAAACGAATATTTACTTTTGAACCAACAAATAAGGAAATGCTTTTTGTTCTACGCTACCTCAAATATTTCTTCACACAAAACCAAACCTTTGGATTTTATACAGCAAAGTAAAAAGCACGTAGTTGTGCATAGCCTATTTTTGAATATTGATAATTTTAGAGAAAAACAAAACAACTGGAACGTAGATATGCAAGAAATTGCCTATCTATGTTCTTTAATTAATAAGACTGTGCGGCTTATATATTAATTAGGCCGACAATTCACAATCAACAACTTAACGAGGAAGGACAATGAAACAAATCTTGCTAACGATGGTTCTTTTTGCATTTGCCATCTTGAGTGGATGCTCTACACCTTATACGCAGAAGGGCTTCCTGGGAGGTTTTACCGAAACGAAACTCGATTCAACGAGCTATAAGGTCACATTCAACGGGAATGGAATGACATCAAGGGAAACCGTTATTAAGTATATGCTATATCGCTGTGCTGAGTTGACAGCTGAAGCTGGATACAAATACTTTGAGATTACTTTCGAAGACAATAGCACAAATACAAATACAAGTTGGACGTATGACGTGAACACTAATTCTACGCACTCTAGTGCAGTTGTCCATCACGACGCGGAAGCGACAATAAGATTGCTGAAGGAAAAGCCTGAAAAGATGAAGGACAATATCTACAACGCAAAACAATATATGACAGTCAACAATATTAACTGAGAGAAGAACAAATGAAAGCAATAATAATGCTCGTTACGCCTTTGCTGCTAATCGGTTGTGCAACAATGAACACGGTTAAAAGCGGAAAAGATAGTGGAACCGCCGTTGTGTATGAAACCACTAAAGACAACGCATACTCGTATGCAAAGAAGATTCTGCGCGAGGTGGGCGGAAAAGTATCAAGTGAAAGCGAGGAGAAAGGAGAGATTTTTGCGGTGACGGGTGCAGAAGTAGGTAGTTACGGGAGCTATATCGGTATATGGGTTCAGAGTGTTGGCGAGAAGAAAACAGAAGTCACTGTGTACACACGGAGGGTATTGGCAACACAGTTAACGACGGGAATTTCTGAAAGCGATTTTCACAAAAAGTTCAAATTGTATCTTGATTCGGAATGATGTGATGTTGTCGCCCTATCCAGCGCTTCAAAGTCGGCATCCAAGTAAAGTCGGTGTTTTTAGGTTTTTGTATTTTACATTTTGATTTCTAATTTTGTTCTAAGTGTTCTCCGTCAGCTGACGGACAAGTAAATAATAAAACCGGGTGTTTCATTAAACAAAAACACATCAGGGAATCTATAATCCGTTAGTTGAAAGACGGGGCAAGCCCCGATTGTATCGGGGGCAAGTTAATTCTAAATCCTTAATTATACATTCTAAATTGTCCCGATTTTATCGGGACAAGTACATTTTTAATTGAAATCCTACTTCATCATTATCATTTTCTTAACCGATACATTGTTATCGTATTGTAATTTGTAAAAGTAAACTCCGGATGCAAGTGATGATGAATTGAAGTCTATTTCATAATATCCCGGTGCTTGCTGCTCGTTTACAAGTGTTGCAATTTCATTACCAAGTATATCGTAAACTTTTAAGGTTACCATTTGTAAAGCCGCATCTCGATGCGTCTCTACAACGCAAGGAATTGAATAATGGATTTTTGTACTTGGATTAAACGGATTAGGATAATTTTGTTCGAGCGATGTTAAACTAGGAATTTGATAATTATCATCATCAACAGAAACCAAATCAGAGTTTTTGTAAATAGCGCCTTGCAAAAGCGAGCCGCCAATAACATATTTAAGTCCGTTATCTAAGAAGTAACAATTATAAGGTTCAAAGCCACCGTTAAGATAATTTTTCTCCCAGCTTGAGCCTCCGTCATAACTTGTGGCTATAAATTGCGGATTTGCCTGTTCTATTAAATAACCACACGTAATTACTGCATCAGTGTTTTCATGTAATACATCAATTCCAGTATATAAAAAATTTAATGTATCTGGCTGGATAGCAAACCAATTGTTACCTTCATCTATTGTTCTTACCATTCCCGATACTCCTTCATAGCCGCTTATATACGCTGAAGATGTTCCATCAAACGCAATATCGTTTATCTGCCCAAGCAATGATGAAGGAATAGAAATTTCATTCCAATCATTACCGCCGTTAGTAGTTCGATAGATGAATGTTTTTAATGATCCGTTAAAAATACCATTGCCGGCAACAATAAACTCAATATCGGAAACAAGTTCAAATGATGTAACATCAACTATTCCATTTGTATCGCCGGTTTCTGGTTTAATAGTTAATATATTTTCCCAGCTATTACCGCCATCGGTAGTTTTTAGTACTGATTCAAATTGCCAGTTTTTTCCTTTTGCACATAAATAGCCGGTTTGTTCGTCAATAAACTTTTGCTCAATAATAAACGTAATACTATCAGGAATATTACCAGATCTGTTCCAGGTAATTCCACCATCGGTTGATTTATAAAATCCACCTTTCTGCTCTAAACTATTTGTGCTAAAAAGTCCCTTTGATTCCGAAAACTTTTTCATTTTTAGAAATAGATTATTATTGATAGACGGATTTATTATATGTTTTTTTGGATCATCAACAGCTAAAGTCCAGTAAGCACCGGAAGCATATATTAAATTTTCAGTTATGTACTGCACTGAAGTAATTGAAGCGGCTGAATCATCAAATATTGTTGAAGGAAGCCATTCAATGCCTCTATTTGTGGTATAAATAATTGCGGCTTTGCCGGGTAAACTGCTTTCTGGAGTTAATTTCCATCCTGAAGCTATTTGCTTGCCGGAATTAAAATAATCAAGTGATAATGCCATTCCCATATTATCTGGAACAGTTTGCTTTTCCCATTGAGCAATGTTTAATGTGCTAAATGTTAAAAGTAAAACAGTTAAAAAAGTAAGCTTAATATCCATAACAATTCCTGTATCAAATTTTGTAATTTATATGTAAGTAATAAACGGAATTAAAAAGTGACAATGCTATAATTATGCATATTTGATTAATCCTTAATACACCTTATATAACACCCAAATTCAGCATCTCTGCTATTCTCTTCAAGGTATTCAAAATAGAAACCGATTTCGCGTGTTTCACCTTCATTATCAAAACTTTGAGTAGAGGTCCACCAAATTGTGTATTGTCCAATCATATTAAAGTTACCATCTTTATCGCGGAAACCACCCGGTAAACCATTGAAACTATTTTTTGAATCTTTATTAAGATTGCCCTTCCAATTACTTGAACTTTTTAATTTTGAACCAGCAATATTTTTACCTCCCAAATGGTTCATTAACTTATTCCATTCTTCAACCGATGGAATATGCCATCCTTCAGGTGCTAAACCTCGCGAATCCATTACAGCATAGTAATTATAGATTTTACCAAATTTTTTATTTGTGGAATTATTTTCATAATAACACCATGCGGGTTGTTTGTTTTTGCCTGATGTAACCCATTCGTCAATAGTTTTTGCATGTTTGATTTTATCTCCGTTGCGGAATGTTTCAGTACTTAAATTCTCAGCCATCCAGTTTTGATTACCAATTTTTACTGTTTGATTATCCGGACTGCAGTTTAAAAACAAAATTAATGCCAGAAGTATTGGAACAGTTTTATAATCTTTAATTATTGTCATAATTATTCACGCTATTTGTTAAAGAGTTTTTTGGTAAAAAATATGTATCCGAAAATTAAAGTTAATTTTGGTTTTAAATCATTAATAAAGATCAAAATTTCATTTTCCGCATACCAATATGGCACAAGGCAAAATCATATTTTACAGGGTCAAAGGCATCAAATTTCTTTAAGTTTTGCGTAATCTCTTCAGCCATCTTCCAGCTTACATTATGTAGTTTTGTAAGATTTAATGATTTACTGATCTTTGCTATATGAGTATCAACCGGAATAATAAGTTTACTTGTTGATATTTCATTCCATAACCCTGTATCAAGTTCATCACGTCTAACCATCCAGCGAAGATAAAGATTCATTCGTTTACAAGCACTTCCCTTTTCCGGCAGCGGAAACATAAACTGAATACCACGAGTTATATGAATGTTGCTTTTTGTAAAGGAATTGAGAAAGAAACGGGAAAAGTTTTCAATCCCGTTTTTTACATTTGAATCATTTGGATTGTAACCGCTTAAAAATATTTCTTTAAATGAACCTGATTCATTTATTTTTTTACTTACAATTGTAAATAAATTTTTTATATCGGCATTTGAATAAAAACGATGTTTGATATGCTTTAATTTTTCCCAGTCTTCTTTTGGAGAAAAATTACATATAAAAGTAAAAGGACTTCCGTTAAACGCATCAACAATTTTAAGCATTGTATTTTCAATCTGTTTAACATTTCCATAAGCAAAAACAGATGCAAAGAAACCAATCAGTTCAATATCTTTTTCATCATAAAACAGATGAAGAAATTGCAAAGGATCTGGTTTAAGTTTTGTTCTATCAAAATCTTTATAATGTTTATCTAATTTTTGTTTAAGCGTCATCGGTAATACAATTGGAAACTGCTGAAATTTATGTCCGAAATATTAATGCATTATATGTCAATAAATTAATACAATCCGTCAATCGAAAGATATCTTTCGCCTGTATCATAATTAAAAGTAAGTATTCTTTTGCCAACTGGAATATCTTTTATTTTTTTTGCAACAGCCGCTAATGATGCGCCTGAAGAAATTCCAATAAATAAGCCTTCTTCTTTTGCTGCTCTTCGTGCATATTCAAAAGCTTCCTCTTTTGTAACCTGAATCACGCCGTCAAGTAATGTTACATCTAAATTTTTTGGTATAAAGCCTGCACCTATTCCCTGAATTGGATGTGGACCGGGTTTACCACCGGAAATAACCGGAGATAATTCCGGTTCAACTGCAAAGACCTTTAAAGAGTTAAATTTTTCTTTTAAGACTTTAGCAACACCTGAAATATGTCCGCCAGTGCCAACGCCTGTAATTAGATAATCAAACCCTTCAGGAAAATCGGTGAGGATTTCCTGTGCTGTATTTTTAACATGAGCATCAATATTTGCTGGATTTTCAAATTGCTGCGGCATCCACGCATTGGAATGATTTGCAACTATTTCGCTCGCTTTTTCAATTGCTCCCTTCATTCCAAGTTCGCGGGGTGTTAATTCAAACTCAGCGCCGTAAGCAGCCATCAATTTTCTTCTTTCTACCGACATTGATTCCGGCATTACTAAAATAAGTTTGTAGCCTTTTACTGCGGCAACAATCGCTAGTCCAATTCCTGTATTGCCGGATGTAGGTTCAACAATAATAGTATCTTTGTTAATTATTCTTTTTACCTCAGCATCTTCAACCATTGCAAGTGCAATCCTGTCTTTTATGCTGCCACCGGGATTTGATCTTTCTGATTTTGTCCATACTTCATAATCATTACCGAATAAACGGTTGATTTTTATATGCGGTGTTTTACCAATACTTTCCAGTATGTTATTGTATTTCATAGCTTGCTCCTTTTTTATTTAGATTATAAACTCAATCGAATTAAAATAATCATCAGTTGAACGAACCTTAACTTCCATTTTGCTTGAAACAACGGAATTTGCAGGAATACTTTGTGTTATCCAGGCATTTCCGCCGATAATGCTTTTGCTTCCAATAGTTGTTTGACCACCGAGGATTACTGCCTGTGAATATATTATTACATCATCTTCAATGGTTGGATGGCGTTTTGTATTTGCAAGTATTTTATCAACACTTAAAGCCCCAAGTGTAACGCCCTGATATATTTTTACATGCTTGCCGATTTTAGTTGTTTCACCAATTACAATTCCTGTTCCGTGATCAATAAAAAACGGCGAATCTATTTCCGCACCCGGATGAATATCTATACCGGTTATTTCGTGCGCTCGCTCTGTAAATATTCTTGGAACAATCGGCACTTTTAATTTATAAAGCTCGTGTGCAATCCTGTAAATTGCAATCGCCATAAAACCCGGATAAGCTAAAATAACTTCGTCAATACTTTCTGCGGCAGGATCTCCTTTAAATATTTCATTGGCATCCAACCATAGTTTATCGTGTATTTCGGGAATGTACATCATAAATTCTTTAGCGATATTATTTTGTTTGCCGTTTTCAATATCGGTAACGTTTTTTAATAATGTTAAAAGATTTCTTTCAAGTAATTGCAGTTTTGCAAAAACATCTTTGCTTGAATAGTAAGCATGACTTGAAAAATGCGGGAACAGGAAACCAATTACATCGTTAAGAAATTCTATTGATATTTTCTTTAGCGAAGAATTGCATAAATGAGTTTCTCTTTTGCTTAAAAGTTTTTCGGCAAAGACGGATAAATCTTCTGTTTTTAACTTATTCATAATTTTTTTGATTTCTTTAATGCCAATTAAGTAAAATAATAACTTAAAGTAAAGGTATCATTTAAAAGTGTGATTAAGAAAACTTGTTTGAAATAATATCTGAATTTTTAAAACTTAATTCATAAACTCTGATAAAGTTATAGATATCCTTTCTTTTTTTATTTGAGCTAATAATTTTAACTTTGATCAGATTTAATCCGTTATTTTATGATATAGTTAACTTGACTGAAAAGCAATTAAAATATTACCAATATGAAAACAATCGGCACTTCAATAAATCATACAGAATCTTTTCTTAAAAGGGAAGATTTTCAAAAAGAATTGCTGCATAAACTTGAATCAGTGCGAGCTAAAACAAAAGCCGGCGGCGGCTCTAATGCAATTGAAAAGCACAAAGCAAAAGGAAAACTTACCGCACGTGAAAGAATAAACCTTCTTGTAGATGATCCAAAAAAGTTTTTTGAAATAAACACTTTCGCTGCTTTTGGAATGTATGAAGAATTTGGAGGCGCTGCTTCAGCAGGTACTGTTTATGGAATTGGAAAAATCCATAACCGTAATTGCGTAATAGTTGCAAACGACGCAACCGTAAAAGCAGGCGCGTGGTTTCCGATTACTGCTAAAAAGAATTTGCGTGCGCAGGAAATTGCAATGGAAAATCATCTTCCTATAATTTATCTTGTTGATAGTGCAGGTGTTTTTCTTCCACTTCAAGAGGATATTTTTCCGGATAAAGAACATTTTGGAAGGATCTTTCGAAATAATGCAAAAATGTCTTCGATGGGTATTCCACAAATTGCAGCAATAATGGGTCCCTGTGTTGCAGGCGGTGCATACCTTCCTATTATGTCTGATGAAACATTGATTGTTGATGGTGAAGGTTCAGTTTTTCTTGCTGGATCGCATCTTGTTCGCGCTGCAATTGGCGAAGTAATTGACAATGAAAATCTTGGCGGTGCAAAAGTTCAATCAAATATTTCCGGCGTAACGGATTATATTATGAAGAACGATGAAGATTGTTTAGTGCAAATAAGGAGTCTGGTTGAAAAGTTTGGTAGAAATGAAACGGCAAATTTTGATAGAATTGAAAGTAAACATCCAAAGTTTGCCCAAAAAGAAATCTATGGAGTGCTGCCTGAAGACCCGTTAAAACCCTACGATACTTACGAACTGATTGCACGAATTGTTGATGATTCTGAAATTGATGAGTACAAAGCAGGCTATGGTAAAACTTTAATAACAGCATATTCGCGCATAGATGGATGGGTTGTTGGAATTGTTGCAAATCAAAGAAGCAGTGTAAAAACCGAGAAAGGTGAAATGCAGGTTGGCGGCGTAATCTATTCTGATTCAGCCGATAAAGCTGCGCGATTTATTATGAATTGTAATCAGAAAAAAATTCCTTTACTATTTTTGCAGGATGTAACGGGATTTATGGTTGGCAGTAAAGCAGAACACGGCGGTATTATTAAAGACGGCGCAAAAATGGTAAATGCCGTTGCAAATTCTGTGGTACCCAAAATTACAATTATTATTGGCAACAGTTTTGGAGCGGGCAATTATGCAATGTGCGGCAAAGCTTACGATCCGCGTTTTATCTTTGCTTATCCAAATGCAAAAATTTCCGTAATGGGCGGAAATCAAGCGGGCAGTGTTTTGCTCGATATCAAATTAAAACAGGAAGAAAAAAGCGGGCATAAGTTTAGCGACGAAGAAAAGCAAAAACTTTTGAATGATATTCTAAAATCATATAATGAGAAAAGCGCGCCGCTTTACGCTGCGGCAAGGTTATGGATTGACGAAATAATTGATCCTGCACAAACACGCGAATGGATTTCTATGTGCATAGAATCGGCAAATAATAATCCTGAAATGCCAAAGTTTAATTTGGGCGTAATACAAACGTGATTAGAAATTTATGAGATAAACCTTGAAGGTTCTTTACAAGACAAGTATTTTTCAACAGGAATAAAAATTAATAACAGTGTTAGACAAAAAATTAAATAATATATTGAATTTTCTTATTGATGAAATTCAGCCTCAAAAAGTTATTCTATTCGGGTCGCGTGGAAAAGGAATTAGCAAGCCAAACTCCAATTACGACTTAGCGATTGATTCCCAAATAGTAACGCACAGAGTTAAAAGAATACTTGCGGAAAAAATTGATGAAATGGCTGGACTGCATAAAGTAGATCTTGTTTTTCTCAACGAAGTTGACGAAGGTTTTAATAATATTATTATCTCAACAGGACAAATAATTTATGAACAATGAATTGAAATATTCGTTTCAAAAATTCAGCAAAGCATTAGCAAGGTTAAATGATGGCGTTAAGAAAACAAAAAATGAATTAGATAAAGACGGAGTTATTCAAAGGTTTGAATTTACTTTTGAATTGGTCTGGAAAACTCTTAGAATCTTCTTATTTCAGCAGGGTATAGTTACAAACTCACCAAAGGAAGTTTTAAAAGAGTCATTTAAGTTTGGCATTATTACTGACGAAGATACTTATCTTGATATGCTTAATGATCGCAATCAAACTTCTCATATTTATAGTGAAGTAGTTTCCCGTCAAATATTTACCCGAATAAAAAAATATTACTTGCCTTCATTATTAGAATTAGCAAAAAAGTTAAAGCCTTTGATTGAGTTAAAATAATGCGTCTGTTTTCTCTCCTCTTTTTGTTTTCATTCATTTCTTTTCCTCAACAAAGCAATCTCTCTAAAGCTGTTAACAGTATTTCCGAATATATTGCATCAGATCACTTTATACAGTTACAAAAACAAATTGGCGATTTATCCGCAACAGATTCTATTTATACTTTTGCAATCCGTTATACAGAAAATGACCGCTCCGAAGCACTGCTTTCTTTAATGCTAGCAACAGTTCCGTATAACAAAGTTCCGATAAATATTCCGATTATAAATTCTACTTTAAATTATCCATTAATATCTGCGGATGAAGAAACATTTCTTAAGAAGAATGAAAACCTTCCACGCAATCTTTTTATTGATACACCGCAAAATATATCCGGTGATCAGGATAAACTTGCACATTTTTTTGGCAGTGCTTTTCTTTCTTACGAATCTGCTTTTTTTGATTTGGGCGAGTTGATTGGTTATTTTGTAGAAGTATTTGAAGAAAGTTTTAGCGTTCAATCTAAAATTGACTTACGCGATTTAGATGTTAATAATTACGGCAGGTTTTTTGGCGATATGTTAAATGAAAATCCGGATTTGCTTCCATCACAGATAATAATTTTACGATCAATGAGGTTTATTAAAATAAGTATATGAAATCAGTTTTAATTATTGATGACGAACAAGGGATTTGCGAAAGCATCGCAATGATACTTGATTATGAAGGTTACGCAGTTGAACAAACAACAAGTGCAAAAGAAGGATTAGAAATATTTTCTTCCAAAGATTTTTCGGCTGTGCTACTTGATATTCAAATGCCGGAGATGAACGGATTTGAAGTTCTAAAAAAGATAAAATTACAAAAACCTTTAGCTTCCGTAATTATTATATCGGCACACGGCAGTGTTGAAAACGCAATTAAAGCCACAAAACTTGGCGCATTTGATTTTCTTGAAAAACCAATTGATCGTGACAAACTTTTAATCAGCGTAAGAAATGCAACCGAAAGTTCATCCTTAAAAGAAGAAAATGCCGAGATAAAAAAGACGTTTGTTTATGATGGCGAAATACTCGGAAAAAGCAAAGCAATTCAAAATGTTTTGCATTTAATTGATAAAGTTGCACCGCTTGATATTCGCGTTTTAATAACAGGTGAAAATGGCACTGGTAAAGAATTAGTTGCGCGAGCAATTCACAAAAAAAGTGAGCGAAAAGATAAACCTTTTGTTGAGGTAAATTGTGCTGCCATTCCGAATGAGTTGATTGAATCCGAGTTGTTTGGACATGAAAAAGGTTCTTTCACCGGCGCAGTTCAACAACGTATTGGCAGGTTTGAACTTGCAAACAAAGGAACAATATTTTTAGATGAAATAGGCGATATGAGTTTACAGGCGCAAGCAAAGGTTTTGCGCGCAATAGAAGATGGGAAAATTGAGCGAGTTGGCGGCGGTAAAAAAATTGATGTTGATGTAAGATTGGTTGCTGCAACGAATAAAAATCTTAAAGAAGAAATTGAAAAAGGAAATTTTAGAGAAGATCTTTTCCACAGATTAAATGTTATTCCGATTATTGTTCCGCCTTTAAGGGAACGAACTGAAGATATACAAATATTAGTGGAGCATTTTGCTAAAGATATTTCAGTTAAACACAAAAAACCTTTAACTAAATTTGATGAAGATGCAATTCGTGTGCTTCAACAGCAATTATGGACAGGTAACGTGCGCGAGTTAAGAAACATTGTTGAGCGAATAATAATCATTGTTGATAAGAAGGAAATATCAAGTAAAGATATTAATTATCTATTCGTCGGCAGCCTCCAATCCGTTGATGATATTGCCGAGATAAGCAACTCGTTTCAAGAATTTAAAGAAAAAGCTGAAAGAGTTTTTATTCTAAAGCAGCTTCGTGCAAATGATTGGAACATTAGCAAAACAGCCGAGATACTTGATATTCAGCGAAGCCATCTTTACAACAAAATGAAAAAGTATGAAATTGAAAAGGATGAATAATGCCAACTATATTTTCTAAAATTATAAAAAAAGAAATTCCTGCTGATATTGTTTTTGAATCTGAAACTGTTCTTGCATTTAAAGATATAAATCCTAAAGCGCCTGTGCATATTTTAATCATTCCCAAAGTAGAAATCCCAAAAGTAACGGATTTAAAAGGAAGCGAACATGCACAACTGCTGGGCGAAATGATTGATGCAGCAAATCAGATTGCAAAGGATTTAAATATTGCCGATGATGGTTTTAGATTGGTTTTTAACTGCGGCGATAACGGAGGACAGGAAGTTTATCATTTACATCTTCATCTGCTTGGCGGCAGAAAAATGAACTGGCCCCCCGGATAATTACCTATTAGTGTTGTTAAAATCTTGTGCCCGAAAGGGGACTTGAACCCCTATGAGATTGCTCTCACTAGCTCCTGAAACTAGCGTGTCTACCAATTCCACCATCCGGGCATTGATTAAATAATTTTCTAAATAAAATATTATAAATTCTTTAATTGCAAGATAAAGACTTATCAAAACAAATCGCTGCAATTTATTTCAATAATTAAAAATTTGTTTTATCTACCACTGGCTATCGCCATCATTATTTTCGTGTATTATCTTTCCGGAACCGCCAATATGCAACTCGCAATAATCAGGCATTTTTTCTTTATTTACCAGATCAGTATAAGTATCCGGGCAGCCGCCAGTCGCAAGTTTTGCATCGCCTAAATCCATAGACTTTCTGCAAAATGTTGCCATCTCAACATCTTCATCTAAAGTAAAATATTTCAAAGGAAGTTTTAATTCCTTGTAAGCGCCTTCCATAAACATTGCCCAAATTGGCAAAGCAGCTCGTCCTCCCTGCCCGTACCAGTTTGTAAACTTTACACGGTGATCATCAAAACCAACCCACGTTCCTGCAACTAAATCCGGAGTAACGCCAACAAACCAGGCATCTGAAAACTTTTGTGTTGTGCCCGTTTTCCCGGCTGCAGGATATTGATAATATCTTCTAACACCTGCACCAGTTCCATATTTAACAACATCCTGCATCATATCCACCATAATTGATGCTGTTTGGGGAGATATTGACTGCACAATTTCGGGTGTAAATTCATCTACACTTATGCCATCACGATCTTCAATTCTTAAAATTGTAATCGCTTCAACATGAACGCCGCCGTTTACAAATGTTCCAAAAGCCGAAGTCATTTCAAGCGGGCTAACTTCAACTGTTCCAAGTGCAATTGATGGAAATGCTTCGAGCTGTGATTTTATTCCCATTCTTTGTGCGATTCTTACAACTTGATTTGGCGGAGCCATTTCGCTCGTTGTTAATCTTCCGGCAATTACGTTTACTGAGTTTGCAAGTCCCCATCGCAAAGTTTCATAACCTGAATATCCGTTGCCTGCGTTTGAAGGCGACCAACCTTTGTAGTCAAATTTTTGATTAAGAACTGTTGATGCGGGAAAATATCCGTTTTCAATTGCAGTAGCATAAACAAAAGGTTTGAATGACGAACCCGGCTGTCTTCTTATGCCTGTAACATGATTAAGTCCTCTTCCAAAGGATTGATTAACACCGCCAACCATAGCTTTAATTCCGCCGGTTTTAGGATCAACAACAACAAACCCTACTTCAACTTTTGATGCAACTTTTTTAACTGAATCTACAAAGCCTGTATTATTTTTTAAAGAATTATAAATTTTTGCTTTACGATCCAAAGAAACTTCAGTTACGTAACGGTTATCATTTTTTATAGCTTTATCAATTAAATCCGAAAGCAAACTTTGGTTGTTACTCCAGTTCCAGTTTTTATCAAACAATTCCTGATACTCTTTAATATGTTTGGCTGCTGCTTTATTTGCAATTCTTTGCATTCTCATATCAAGTGATGTGTAAATATTTAAACCATCCCTGTAAAGATCATATCCGTATTTATCGGCAAGTGGTGTCATAAGCTGTCTAACATATTCAAGAAAATGCGGAGCTTCGGATTTAATGTGGCTCAATCTTTCTGATGCTAATTGAATTGGCTGTTGTTTTAACCTCTGATATTCTTCATCACTTAACATTTCAACGGCAACCATATTTTTCATTACCTGATTACGTCTGTTTAAAGCATTTTCATATTTTCTAACAGGATCATAATTCTCCGATGATTTAAGCAGCGCAACAAATAAAGCTGCTTCGGGCAGTGTTAGATCTTTTGCCTGTTTATTAAAATATACTTTCGCAGCAGATTCAATTCCATAAGCACTTCTTCCGAAATAAGAAACATTAAGATATAGTTCTGCAATTTCTTTTTTAGTAAATGTTTTTTCAATTTGAACTGCAGAGATCCATTCGCGTATTTTTCTAATGCCTTTATCTAAAAAATTTTCTCTCCCTTCTTTTAATGAATAAAGATTTTTAGCAAGCTGCTGTGTAATTGTGCTGGCTCCTTCGCGCAGAGATAAAGCAAATAAATTTTTTACCATCGCTTTAAAGAAACGAGGAATATCAACACCCCAATGATCGTAGAAATTCCTGTCTTCAGTAGCAATTAATGCCTGCATTACATAAGGCGGAAGGCTGTCAATATCAACTTCAATTCTATTTTCTATAAAGAATTGACCTATCAATTCACCGTCGGCAGAAAAAACTCTGCTTGCAAGAACAGGTTTTGGGTTTTCTAATTCTTCAAGCGGTGGAAGCCCGCTGATAGTATATACCGCAAGTGCTAAAAAGATAACTACTATTGAGCCGGTTATTATCCATTTTGTTTTATGATTTTTATTTCTGCTAATATTCTTTGCCATAAGTATTAAACTCTTTTATTTCAGATCAATAATTTCAAAAATGCTGTTAAATTTGCCGTAACACGGATTTTCAATCCACGAACCCAGATTTATATATATTCCGTTTTTGTATGTTTTAAACATCCTTTTATGTAAATGCCCAAACAATACATAATCAAATCCATCATCAATTTTTCTATTAGCGGCATCAAGCAAGCCGTCTTCTTCACCGTAGTCTTTTTTTGTTGTATAATCACGGCTCGATTTGCTTGTTTTACTTGCAAGCCAAACTCCAAAATCTGGATGGATTATTCCATACAACCACTGCGTAAATGGATTTCTTAAAATCTTTTTCAAAATATTATAACCCATATCGTTCTTAACAAGTCCATCGCCATGCCCGATAAAAAACTTTTTACCGTTAAGTAAAAAATCTTTTGCATCCTTATATAAAAGAAGACCGAGTTCTTTCTCAAAAAAATCTTTGTGAAAAAAATCGTGATTACCTATAAAATAATGAACCTTAATTCCCTGCTCAGTTAGATTCTGCAAAGAAGTAAAAGTTCTAAAATTACCCTTTTGATAAACCCTTTTATACTCAAACCAATAATCAAAAAGATCGCCAGCAATAAAAAGTTCATCGCAGTTTTCTTTTGCAAACTCAAGAAACTTTACAAGCAGTTTTTCTTTTTCTGCTTCAACCTGTTTGGATTGAAGTCCAAGATGCACATCGGAGATAAATAGATAAGTTTTATTCACACACTATCGTTTTTGTTTAGCTGAAATTTACTGATATGCAAAAAGAAATAAAATATGTTTTCATTCCATCAACGACTTTTTAATTATAAACAACATTTTGCTTTCGGGGTCAAATATTATGTCTTTTACTTCTTTTTCGGTCGGAATAATAAATTCATTTTCAATCTTATCAACATATACCTTTGATAAAGTAAAGGCTACGTCGTCATAATTTAATTTCATTTCTAAAGGGAAGTGAAATTCAGGATATTTTTTCTGTTTCTGGTTGATTTCAACTTTACAAAAATTCTTGCCGTCAACATTTTCATTACTAAAGGAATACTCACAAACAGGTATTTCCGTTCCGGTAAAAATCCATTGATCAAAAAACTTATCCAAGTTTTTGTCCGATACTTGTTCACAAACCTTTTTAAAATCATCAACAGAAGCATTTGAGTATTTAAAAGTATCGTAATATTTTTTTAATGAGCTGAAGAAAAAGCTATCGCCAATTTCAAATCTTAACATATGTAAAGCCCATGCTCCTTTATCATAAACAGTTTCACTGAATAGATCGGAAGGATTGTACAAAGTACCTTTAAAGTTTTTACTGAACTTCCCCATCATTTTTGAAGCAAGCGCGTCTTTTCCATTTTTTATTTCAGCATAAAGAGCCTCGCAATAAGTTGCAAAACCTTCGTTAAGCCAGATATCTTTCCAAGATTTTAGTCCAACAGAATTTCCCCACCAATGATGAGCAAGCTCGTGAACATAAGTATCTCTAAAATTCAAAGATCCATTAAGAAAATAATATCCAATACCAGTAATGGTTTGATTTTCCATTGCGCCGTAGTTCCACAAAAATTCCGCAACGCCGTATTTTTCTTTGATGAAAGGATATTCGCCCAACAACCCGGATAGAACTTTTAACATTTCTACATGCTCGGCAAGATCAACTTTAGCCTGCTGAAGATGCTCAGGCAAAACATAATATTCAACTTTCATCGAATCGTTACCGTCAATTCCTCTATAAATATTTGAGAAGTTAGAATATGGAGCCGAGTATAGTGCTATCAAATATGTAGAGATTGGATAAACAGTTTTGTAATGATAAGTTGTTAAAGAATCAATGCGTTTAACCGATTTAAGTAATCCATTTGAAACAGAAATAAATTGTGAATCACTTGTGATTTCAATATCTAACAAAGCTTTATCCGCAGGATCATCATCGCACGGAAACCAGGTGGAAGCAATATCCGGTTCATTTATGCTGTAAACTAAACTTTGATTATTTATTTCGCCAAAAACAAAACCTTCAAAACCTTCTTTTGATGGAGTGCCTTCGTAATCTATTTGAACATAAAAAGTATCGGCACTAATTTTATTAAGCCTTATAAATACTCTATTGTTTTTTCTATAATAATTTGATTCTAAATTGTTTACTAATAATCTGTTTATTTCAAGATTATCGTAAAAATTAAGTTCAATAACGGAATCGGAGTTTGTGTCAATATTGTTTAAAGTCGCTGTGATTATTGTTGAACCAGTAATTTTTTTTATTTTAGGTAACAATTTTATTTTTAAGTGATAATGCAGAATATCCATTTGTTTTTGAATGCTGCTAACTAAATATTTTTCCGTTTGGTTATTTTTAGCGCTGTTTACTGCTTGCGGATGTAAATTTGATAAACTAAATATAAAAAGTAAAATGTGAATTAAACTGTTTGTAAATTTCATAAGTGAAAAATATTCTGCAAATTGTTAAATGATTATTATAAACTAAAAATAATTTAATGATTTGTTTAATTGCCAAACAAATGATATTTCAATATATTTCGTATAAATCTTAGGAGTGTATATGGTTTCACCAGGTTCATCCATTTTGAGAGATACGATCACCGTTATTTTAGCTGGTGGTCAGGGAGAAAGGCTTTTCCCTCTAACGGCTGTGCGAAGCAAACCCGCCGTACCATTTGGCGGTAAATATCGCATTATTGATTTTGCCCTGTCCAATTGTTTAAACTCGGGATTTAGAAGAGTATATGTACTCACTCAATACAAATCCGATTCTTTAAATATGCATCTTTACGAAGCATGGAGCATTTTTAATCCTGAACTCGGTGAGTTCATATATTCTGTTCCGCCTCAAAGAAAATTGAATAACGAATGGTATCTTGGAACAGCAAATGCAATTCATCAAAACTTAAATTTCTTTTCTGATAAAAAAGCAAAATGGGTTTTGATACTTGGCGGCGACCATATTTACAAAATGGATTATCTAAGATTTATTGATAATCATCTTGATAATAGTGCAGATCTTTCTATCGCTTGTCTTGAAGTTGGTAAAGATGAAGCTTCAAGGTTTGGAATAGTTGGTGTTGATGATAAATATAATGTAAATTCTTTTATTGAGAAGCCGGAGAACCCACCGCAAATACCGGATAAACCGGGCTTTTCTTTTGTAAATATGGGCATATATGTTTTTAATGCAAAAGTCTTAAAAGATGTTTTGCTTGAAATGGAATCAAAGAAAATAAAGAACCACGATTTCGGTCAACATGTAATTCCTTATATGATTAGCGCAGGCTTAAAAGTAGTTGCGTATAAATTTCAAGACGAAAATAAAAAGAAACAACCTTACTGGAAAGACATTGGAACGCTTGATAGTTATTTTGCTGCTAATATGGATTTAATAAGTGTTAACCCTGATTTTAATTTATATGATCCTGATTGGCCTTTACGAACATATCAATATCAATATCCTCCTGCGAAAACAGTATCGCACGAAGGCGAGCGAGTTGGTAGAACTCTAAATTCACTTGTTTGTGATGGCACAATTGTATCCGGCGGTCTCGTTGAAAGATCATTACTCGGATCAAATGTAAAAGTAAACAGCTACTCGTACATCACAGATTCAATAATTATGAACAATGTTACTATCGGAAGGCATGCAAGAATTAGAAGAGCTATTATTGATAAGAATGTTATTATTCCAGAAGGATATGAAATTGGATTTGATATGGACGGCGATAAGAAAAAGTTTACCGTAACAGATACAGGTATTGTTGTAATAGCTAAAAACTCTGTTTTAACAGATTAAACTTTGATGATGCGTTTTTCATTTTTACTTTGTTGATAATAATTGAAATAATCATAAAGTAAATTTTGATATAAAAAATGAATTCTAAATTAGAACTCAATCTTAAAAACCTGCCGGCTTCTCCTGGCATATATCAATTCATTAATAAAACTGGCAAAGTTATATATGTCGGCAAAGCAAAAAACTTAAAGAACAGGGTCAGAAGTTACTTTCAGGAAAATCCCGGCTCGGCTAAAACAGTTGCAATGGTTAAAAAGATTGACAATTTTCAACTTGTTGTAACAGATAGCGAATTGGAGGCGCTTATTCTTGAAAATAATCTTATTAAAGAATTAAAGCCGCGTTACAATGTTAATCTAAAAGATGATAAATCTTTCCCGTTCATAAAAGTTACAAACGAATTATTCCCGCGAATATATTCCACAAGAAGAGTTATTAATGACGGCTCAAAATATTTTGGACCTTATACAGATGTTAGGAGTATGCGTTCTTCTTTAAGAATGATAAATCAGATATTTAAAATTAGAAGCTGCAAACTTGATTTAGATGAAAAGAATATTACTACCGGAAAGTTCAAAGTCTGTCTTGACTATCATATAAAGAAATGCGATGGACCTTGTGAAAATCTAATCTCATCAAAAGAATACAACGAAATGGTTGGTGAAGTTGCAAAGCTGCTTAAAGGCAAAACTGAGGATTTGATTAAAGAACTTAGAGAAAAGATGAACTTATCTGTTGAAAATCTTGAATTTGAAAAAGCGGCGGAGCTACGGGATAAGATCGAACAGATTCATTCAATATCATCAAAACAAAAAATTGTAAGCGATGATGACGAGGACAGAGATATTTTTGCCATCGCTTATGAAGGCAAAGATTCCACTTGCGCTGTTTTCAATATCCGCTCAGGAAAGCTGATCGGCAAAAAGCAATTGAAATTAGCTATTGAGGAAGGTGAAGATTTATCAAGCATTTATTCGGCAGCAATAAAATTTTATTACAGCGAGCTGGTTGAAATTCCAAAAGAAATAATTCTTGAGATTGAGCCTGATGATCTGGAAGCATTAAGCGAATGGTTAAAAATAAAATCATTAAAGAAAGTAAAAATATTTATTCCGCAGCGTGGCGATTTGAGATCTTTGGTTAAGATGTGTAAAGAGAATGCGATTCTTCAGCTTAAAGAAATTCAATTGCAAAAAATGAAAAATCTTGGAAATGTTTCTTATTCTGTTTCTGCATTGCAAAGAGATTTAAGATTAAAAACTCTTCCGCGCAAAATTGAATGTTTTGATATTTCAAATCTGCAAGGCTCTGATACTGTTGCAAGCATGGTTGTTTTTGAAGATGGCAAACCTAAAAAAAGTTTATATAGAAAATATATTATAAAAACTGTGGAAGGACCTGATGATTTTTCCAGTATGCGCGAAGTTATTGAAAGAAGATATTCAAGGCTGCAGCTTGAGCATCAACCTCTGCCGGATTTAATAATGGTTGACGGCGGTAAAGGGCAACTTTCCAGCGCAGTTGAAATTCTGAATAAACTTGGCTTTACCAATTATAATATAATCGGGCTTGCAAAAAGACTTGAAGAAGTATATTTACCGGAAAATTCCGATCCCGAATTAATTCCTAAAACTTCATCTGGCTTAAAATTACTACAGCAAGTACGAGATGAAGCACACAGATTTGCAATCACGTTTCATCGTTTAAGAAGAAGTAAACGAATAATAAAAAGCGAACTAACCGATATAAGCGGAATAGGGAAAAAAACGGCTAAAGCATTGCTAGAGAACTTCGGTAGTTTAGAACAGATAAAAAAAACATCAATTAACGATCTGTCAAAAGTTATCGGAAATAAAAAAGCTGAATTACTTAACTCACATTTATCAAATAATAAAATATGAAATACTTACTGCTCTTTTTATTAAACTGTTCAATCTCTTTTGCAACCGACGGCAAAAAAAGTATTACTTCGGAAAGCACTAAAAAAAATGATTATTACAGACTTGATTACTCAAATTTACGCGATACGCTATATACACTTGGCGATTACTTTGTTGAAGTTAATCTTACAACACAGATGGCTTATCTTCATTCGCGCAATGATTCGACGAAGTCTTTTGGAGTTAGCACTGGTAATCCAAAATTATTTGAAGCGGTTGAAACAAATTCAGGTGTTTATGCAATTCAATTTAAAATTGAACGATGGCATTCGATACAGTTTGACAGCACTTTAATGCTGCATTTTATGACTTTCAACTGGGGAATTGGATTTCACGGACTTGCCGGCAATAGTTATTACAAATATCTTGGTGTTAAAACTTCATCGCACGGATGTGTTAGAGTTTCGCGGGAAGATGCAAAATATGTTTATTCAAAAGTAAAAGTTGGAACACCTGTGCTTGTTCATAAAGGTGATCCCGCAGTAACAATAAGTTTTGCCGAAAAGAACGATGATGGATTAAAACATTATTCGTATCAAGAAACAAAAAATATTGTTGAGAGAAGATTGGAGCAGCTTTATAAAGGCGATTATATGCTTTCAGCCAAAGAAAAATTATTAATTGATAATAAAAGTGTTACACATGCGGGCTTGCCTGCCGGCAACGGCGCAAAAATAGAAAAGCGGCAGAAATTAAAACCGGATTATTTATATTTTGAATTACTAACTCAAATTCCCAAAGGATATGAATTCAAAGTGCCAGATTTTAAGAATCTTCAAATATTCGAGTATTCCGGAAATATTCCCGACATCAATATTATCTTACAGGAAACATTGGATTGATTTTTAGATCATAAACAAACTATTCATTTCAAATAATTAAACTAAAAAGCTTTCATAAATAATGCTGACTAAATTAACACATATTTCATTCCTTATATTTGTTTTATTGATGTTTTCTTGTAAAGAAACGCCTAAAGAAAAGCAGTTTGTATTAAATGGAAACAATCTTAAAACACTTGTTATAAATTATTTTAATGGCGATGTCAAAAGCAAAAAACTGCTGAAAGGACTTTTTTCTTTTTCCCCAAATAGTTTAAATGAGTTGAATAAGATTTTGATTGACAGTATTTCAATTAATAATAAGACTTTCTACTACTTGATTTTAGAGCATCAAAATCCTATCTATAATCTTTTTGCAATAGTTGATAAAGACTTAAATTTAATTTTAAAAGATGAGTCGTTGAACGGATATCTCAATTTAACTATTCAAAAAAACGGTTCTAGGATATTTGCAGTATTGGACGAAGAGTTCAAATCAAAAGATATTATAGAATTAAAACGAAGTACTTTTTATTCAGTTGATGAATATTCTGCTGATATTGTTTTCAGACAGTTTACCCACCTAAAATCTGAAATGTTTGAGGCTAACCAAAAGTTTTCTATAATATCTGATACAACAATTGTTACTGAGATTACAACAATTCCGGTTAACAAAATAAATCAAAAAGATGTTTTTCATTTTGATGTTGCAAGCAATAAATATTTAAGTGAAAATAATTATTTCGATAGTCTCGTATTCAGGGAAATAAGAAATCATAAAACAGTTGTTAAAGGATTGCAAATAAATGATGAGGAGTCAATCAATGTTTTTTACAACGGAGAAAATCCCGATAGACCGGAGAAACAAATTATAACCGATATTAATGATTACAGTATTACTTTGGATGCAAACTGGAAAAGATTGGGTACAGTTACAATTTCAAATCTTGTAAAAAGGAAAATAAAAGGAATAAAATATATTCATTCTAAAACAGGTGCGATTATTTATTTATCCAAAATTGCTTCAACTGATTCAGCAGAAAATTATTTTAACGAAGAATTGAGAAACATTGCCAAGTTTAAAAGTAATTTACGATTTTCCGAAAAACTTGTTGATTCCAACACAATAAACCGTTTGTTTGAGTTCGCATGTCCATCAAAAAAAATGCTAATGATTCTTATTACTCCAAAAAATACTTTAGATGAATATGATGAAATATATCAGAAGATTATAAAATCATTTAAGGTAAAATGCTGATGTTTAAACAATTATTTTTATTTAACAGTCTGGGGGATAAAGATGCTGTTAAACACTTTAGTGATGTAATTATAAGTGGTTTAGCTGAATTAACAGGAAAGCAAATATCAATTGGAAAAGTAGAAAGTAGTTTTTTACTTGAGCAAAAATACGATTACTTTTGTGAAGTAGATTTTGAATCTAAAGATAAAATGAATGAATTGTTTAGTACAAAAATTGGTAAACAATTAAGTAAAGAAGTAGCAAATTTTCATAAAAATATTACCATTATTTCAATAAACTACAATATTAAATGAATATATATTTTATTAGGCATAGCATAGCAGAAAATATTTCAATAGAAAAATTGGATTATGATCGTAAAATTACCGAAGAAGGTATTCTGGTTTTAACAAAATCTGCGGAAATATGGAAAAACTACATTGAGGATCTTGATTGCATTTATACATCGCCTTTAATTCGTTCAGTACAAACAGCAGGTATAATTTCTGAGGTTTTGCAAGTTAAAGAAATTGTGAAAGATAATTCTCTTGGAACAGGCAGTAACACTGCAGATGTGATAGCTATTGCTAATAGAAATAGTTACAAAAATATTGCTATTGTTGGACACCAACCGGATTTATCTCATCACATAAATAATCTTTGCGGAATTGGCTCCTTTAATTTCAACTTTCCGCCCGCCGCAATTGCTAAAGTAGAGTTTGATTACAAAATAAGGCACTCATCTGGCAGATTGGTGTTTTTTATTCCACCTGTTTTGAACATATAAAAACAGGCACACAGTTACACAAATTATATACTGACCGCTGCTTCCTTCCGGACCTCACGGGGTTGGGTATTAACCTGTTAACCGGTGCCTTAAAATTGTGGCTGTAAAAATGTAGAATATTTTGATAGAAACAAAAATGATATTAAAATAACTCTAAAGATTTTTTAATAAAATTATCTAACTCTTTCTTTGTTTCTGATTTTTCGCCGTAAACAAAAGTTGCAGTAATATATTGCCAATCTTCTTTTGAAAGTTTAAACAATTCTTTTGCAATCATAACTTCCATTTCTGCTCGTAATTGTATTTTATTTAAAGCCGGATCTGGTTTTATATTAAATTCATTCTGCAAAGTTTCAAATTCATTTGTTTCACTATTTAAGACTAATAACGAAACAGCGCTATTTATAATTTGCTTTTTTTGTTTAGCTGTAATCTTTGGAATCGGCAATTCATAAATGTAAAACATATTAAGGTTGGCTGAAATTTTATTTCGGATATAATAGTTTAGTGTAAGAGAATTGAATAAAGACATTATATAGAGCACATCACCATTCTCAACTTTCTCCTGAACTATTTTTCCTTTAGATTTTTTGTAGCTAAAATTTATTAAATAATTTAAGGAGTTAACTGTAAAAACATTATTTGGGATAATAGTTGAAATTAAAGTTCTTTCGTTTGTTGAACTGCCAACTGCTCTATAAACTAACCTATATGTTTGATAATCTAATTTAAATTTATCTTTTTCAAAATAAGATTTAATCTCCTCCGCATCAAATTCACTTTCAAATTGAGATTTTATTCTATTTACTTCTTTGCTTAATAAATCATTGTGTCCATCTTTTATTTTGATATAAGAGTTTGCAGTTGAATAGTTGGAATCAAATTGATGAATCATTTTGCCTTCGTAAACGGGCAAAAAGTTTTTGCCCGTTTCTTTAAAGAAAAGATTCCGATCATCACTCACATTAAATTCTCTTCTTATCTTAAATCCTTTCTCTTCCAATAAATAGTGGTTCTGTTTTATTTTTAAACATACTTGATAGTCACGTATCGACCTAAATTCCATAATTGATAAATTATTTGGTGAAAACTTTTTCACTAAATCTGTGCTATATAATATCGGTTCTTGATCTGTTAAATAATTAGGATCATTTAAATAGAATTTAGCCTCAAAAGCGTGATTCTCTTCCTTATTCAATATTTTGTCTAAAACTACAATAGAAAATTTAAATTGAGGATGAACATCTGGAAATAATTTTATGCGTTGTTCTCTACCATTTATTACCCTAATGTATCCTTTATTTTCAAAGGATGTCAACTCTGATAATTTGTATTTTTCTATAGCAAGTTTTCTTAGTCCAAAACCACCTTCATCAGTTTGAAAACTGGAAGGAATTAAAAAACATATCCGACCAGAATGACGAACAATTTCTAAAGCTTTTTCAAAAAATATTTTAAAATAGTTAAGATGCGATCTCATTGCTTTACTTGTAATGGGTTTCATATCATGGTATTGATACCTATTGCTAATAAACTCAGTATATGTTTTATAAAATAGCTGATAATCTTCCCATCCTTTTTTAAAGTCCTTGTCCTTATTGATTCTCTTATCGAATTCTTTTTCAAAATCTTCTTTATTAAGGCTGTACTTTCCTACTTCTGCATATTCTTTTTTAACAGGATAAATTTCTTCCCAAGGAGGGTTACTTATTGCGCCGTCAAATCCGCGTTCATCTTTTTTTAGAGTCTCTCCATTTTTATCGAAATAGACAAAGAAATACCGCAAGCAAATAAAAATAGGATCATCAATTTCTGGCAGAGTATTCTTTAATTTTTTATAAATACTCTCTCTAATTGCAAGAGCGTTATCAATATTTTGCGGTTCAAAAGGTTCAGATAAATAATCATCTCTAATTTTATGTAATTGTTTAATTTCGTTTTTGTAATTGTTACTTATCAATTGTATTTGTTCTTCGAGTTCTAAATCTGCAAGACTATCGGCACAAATAAAATTAAACTCTAAATTTGGCAATATATGACTGCTATTGCCGTTAAGTTTTTTATAATTATAAATTCTTGGATTAAGCTTAATTGCTTCTTTCCAAATATTTGTTTTTGCAGTTTCTAAAGCGCGTTCATCAATATCAATCGCATAAATATGGCGCAAAATGATTTTAGAAATCAGTAAAAGCTGCTTATTAAAATTGTGCTGTGCTCTAAAGTCGTTTGTTTCCTGAAAAGTTGCCGGAAGCTCAAAAAAATTATCAACGCTAATTTTATTGATCCAGTTTGTAGCTTCATCAATTTTTTTATAATAAGAATAAATTTCTCTTAGCACTTTTATTAAAAAGCTTGCACTGCCCGAAGAAGGATCAATAATTTTTATTTGATATAATTCGTTTAGTAATTCATCTGCTCTTTGGTAGTTAGGCTTATCTTTATCAACAGCAATAATTATTTTATTTATCAAAGGCTCGAATAAATAGCCAACTAATTTTTTAGCCATGTATTGTGTTATTTGTTTTGGCGTGTAGTAAACACCAGAATCTTTTTTGTTCTCGGCAATAAAAGTTTCATAAGCTTTACCAAAAATATCTTCATCAATCTGCCTGTAATTATAGTGAAGCATACCTCGTCCAAATGCACGATTCCAAGCATCTAATCCTAAAGCTGTTTCAAAAATATGTTGAAAACTATCTAAGTTCTTTTTGTCTTTATCAATGTAATCCCAAAATTTAGTTTTAAATAGTTCAGTATCGTAGAAATAATCAAAGTATTCTTCAAGCTCGCTAAAAAAAGTTGTAAGGATTCTTTCACTGCCTTTTATTTCCCATTTATCTTTTTTGTTAGCATATTCATTAGTTAAGTGATTGAACTGAACTAAACCAAAATCTTCAAGAGTCTTAATAAATATTATTTTATTTAATAAAAGAACTATTAATTCTTCTTTAGATAGCTTGTCATTTTTAATAAATTTAATACCTTTAAACTCGTTATACCAGTTCTTAAGGTCTTCAAAAAAAGTTTTGTCTAAATCTATTTTAACATTCTGATCTTCTATTCTTTTAATTGTGTCCCATAGATTATCATATTGCAAGAAGGCATTGAGAAGCTCTGTAAACGTAAGCGTTTGAAAAGGTTCAAAATCAATTATAGCATTTCTGCTGAACAGATAAACAACACCAAGATTTGTTAAAAGAACATACTCGTTATTTTTTAAGTACTTTAAGATTTGTTCCTTGTGTTCAAGATAATCCAATTGCTCTATTTTTAATTGATTAGAATTTTTGAATAGTCTAAAAAAAGGTTTCAGTTCAAAAAGTATTGGGTTACCAACACTTTCTTTTAGTGCAAAATCTATATATCCGGTTCCAATGTTCACTTCACTAAAATTTTTAATTTGAAGCACATCTTTAATTACTTCTCTAAAAAGTTCGGTCGCAGCAGCTTCGGGTTTTGTTTTATTTTTTAGTGATTCTAAAAAATGTTTAATTGGCTCGTAATTAAAATCTTTAGCATAATCAATGAAACCTGATACATCAATAATCTCAATGAGATTTAATTTTTCTAATTCGGCTAAAATGTTTTTAATATTTGGCATGTGTATTAAATTACTTCTTTTAATAGTTTAAAATAAAGAAATTTATTTATTGATTTCATTATCATCAAAAAATGATTTTATAACAATTTGATGTCATTTTTCTTCTGCTCGGATAAACTATTTCTCTCCCAAAAAACTCCATCGCTGTAACCTTGAACAGTTTTATCTTTTGAGGCGATGTCTAATCTCTTTAATGTTAATGATGCAAAAGTCTCATCAATTTCTACTCCGCAAAATTTTCTATCTAACTTTTGGGCGACTACCGCCGTTGTTCCTGAACCCAGAAAAGGATCAAAAACAATATCACCTTTATTTGAACTTGCAAGTATAATTTTTGCAAGAAGTTTTTCCGGCTTTTGCGTCGGATGATCAGTGTTTTCCGGCATTGACCAAAATGGAATTGTAATATCTGTCCAAAGATTTGACGGATGTGTTATTCTAAAATTCTTTCCGTTTTCCTGCCGCCAATCTTTTGGATTGCCTTCTGATGTTTTGTATGGCGCACGCACTATTCTTTTTAATTTCACATCTTCAATATTGAATACAAAATCTTCCGAAACCGTGCAATACCAGATATCCTCGTAACTGTTCTTCCAGTTGTCTTTTGCCCCTCTTCCCTTTTCTCTTTCCCAGGTTATCCTGTTTCGAACAATAAAATATTTTTTTAGAACATTGTAAGCTGATATTGATGTTTTCCAATCACAGCAAAAATAGATTGAAGCATTGTGTTTTAAAGTTCTAACTAATTTTGATAACCACGAATCCAGCCATAATTCATAGGCATCATCTTTCATCTCTCTAAACGTAAGCGATGAAAATTTTCTATTAAGATTATACGGCGGATCTAAAAAAAGTAAATCAACAAAACCATCCGGTAAATAATCAATTACTTCAAACAAATCCTGATTTATAATTCTATTCGTGATTGATTCAGCATAAGTTTTTTCGTTTAATACAATCAATTGTTTTTTATAAGAAATTATTTCTTCACTATTCACTTCAAGTGTGCGATTATAAGGCGCACGTTTTTTTTCTAATGCCAAAATTAAAATCCTGTTATGGTTATTAATTGATTACTCTAAAAGTATTTAACTAATTGAATTATCACAAATAAATATTGCATAAAATAGTATGGAAATATGCTTAGCACAATGATTTTTCTTGTTTAAACATTGCTAAATATTTAAGTTTCGTACGTCAAATATTTCAAATTTTAAAAGGATTTTTTATGAAGCGAACCATTGTTGCAATGCCCGGCGACGGCATTGGTAAAACAGTACTTCCGGAAGCAATAAAAGTATTAAATGCCGCAGGCTTTGATGCCGATTATGTTCACGCCGATATTGGCTGGGATTTTTGGTGCAGCGAAGGCAATGCGTTGCCGCAAAGAACAATTGATTTATTAGCCGAGCATAAAATCGGGTTGTTTGGCGCAATCACATCAAAACCAAAAGATGCCGCTGATAAAGAGCTTGATCCATCATTAAAGGATAAAGGCTTTGTATATTTTTCTCCAATTGTTGGCTTACGTCAAAAATTTAATCTTGATATTTGCATAAGACCGTGTCAGTCATTCAAAGGAAATCCGCTTAATTTTATTATAAGAAATGGAGAAGGCGGATTTGATGAACCTTTAATTAATACTGTAGTTTTCAGGCAAAACACAGAAGGACTTTACGGCGGAGTTGAATGGACTAATCCACCAAAACAAGTTCGCGATGCACTTGAAACACATCCAAAAATGAAATTTTTTAAGAATGTTCCGAGTGAAGAAATGGCAATCTCAACACGCATCGTTACAAAAAAAGCATCCGAAAGAATTATCCGTGCAGCATTTGAATATGCAAAAAAATACGGCTACACAAATCTTACTCTTTGCGAAAAACCAAACGTATTACGTGAAACTTCCGGTATGATGTTTAAAGTTGCAAAAGAAATTGCAAAAGAATATCCGGGTATTGCTTTGTGGGATACAAATATTGACGCACAAATGATGTGGCTTACAAAGAATCCTGAAACATACGGAGTAATTGTTGCAGAAAATATGTTCGGCGATATTATAAGTGATGGTTTTGCAGGTTTGGTTGGCGGACTTGGTTTTGCATGCAGTGCAAACATTGGAGAAGAAGTTGCAGTGTTTGAACCAACACATGGCAGCGCACCAAAATATCAGGAATTAAATCCATCAATCGTTAATCCAATTGCAATGATTTTAAGCGCTTGTATGATGCTCGATCATATTAATGAAAAAGAAAAAGCAGATAAAATTAGATTAGCAATCGCAAAAGTTGTTGAAGAAGGCAAAGTAAAAACTTACGATATGATGAAACTCCGCGGCGGTGCAGATGTTTTTAAATATGGTGCTTGCACAACACAGCAAATAACTGATGAAATAATTTCTAAGTTGTAATTTTTATTGAATAGTCAGATGTCAAAAGTCAAATGTTAAATGGTCTTATTTTTGATATAGTTTGAATTTTGTTTACACTTTATAAATAAGAAGGAGAAATGGAATGTTAAAACTAAGTCATAAAAAACTTGATGTTTGGAAATTAGCAATAAAATTTGTTTCAACGATTTATAGGATTACAAACAATTATCCAAAAGATGAATTATTTGGATTAATAAGTCAAACGCGAAGAGCTTCTGTTTCAATTTCATCTAATATTGCTGAAGGTTCAGCAAGAAAAAGTCTAATTGAAAGAAAAAGATTTTATGAAATATCAAGAGCTTCTTTAGTAGAAGTTGACAGCCATTTAGAGATTGCTAAGGAATTAGAATTTATTAATGAGCAATATTTCGATGAACTTGATAGAGATATAAACGAATTATTTGCAAAACTCTCAAACTTAATTTTGAAAGCTAAGTAATCATTTCATTTGACGTCTGACTTTTGACATTTAAAGGAAAAATTAAATGAACGGAATTGAACTTGTTCTCATTGCGCTTGTGATGTTTATTGCCGCTTACAAATTGTACGGCGGTTTTTTAACTAAGCGGCTTGATGTGAATGACAAAAAAGAAACTCCATCTCATACAATGTACGACGGAGTTGATTACTGCCCTGCTAAAGCCCCGGTGTTACTTGGACATCACTTTGCTTCAATTGCAGGAGCTGGTCCAATTGTTGGTCCTGTTATAGCAGCCGGATTTGGCTGGGCTCCTGTTTATCTGTGGGTCGTGTTCGGGGCTATATTTATTGGCGGCGTTCACGATTACGCAAGTATTGTTGCTTCAATTCGTCATCAAGGTAAATCAATAGGATTTATAATTAGTACTTATATCGGAGTTAGCGGCAAGAAACTTTTCTTAGTCTTTGCGTGGTCAACTTTAATTTTAGTGATTGCGGTTTTTACAATAATTGTAGCCGATACTTTTACACATATTCCGAGCGCAGGAACTTCATCAATTCTTTTTATGATTCTGGCTGTGTTTTTTGGTATTGCGGTTTACAGATTAAAAATCCCTTTGTGGATTGCCACACTTGTAGGAGTAATTTTACTTTTTCTATCAATTCCAGCAGGTGATTTATTTCCTATTCAGCTTAGTGCATTTACGTGGCAGATGATTTTGTTTGCTTATATCTTCATAGCATCAGTAACACCTGTGTGGATATTATTGCAGCCGCGTGATTATCTAAATTCATTTTTTTTGTACGCATTAATGATTGGTGGTTTGGTTGGGGTTTTCTTTGCTGCGCCTTCAATAAACATTCCGGCTTTCAATTCTTTCTCTTTAGATAAAGTTGGATACCTGTTCCCTGCTCTTTTTGTTACTGTTGCTTGCGGAGCAATCAGCGGCTTCCATTCAATTGTTGGAAGCGGAACAACTGCAAAACAGCTTGATAAAGAATCCGATGTAAAAGTTGTTGGTTACGGCGGTATGCTGATAGAAGGAATGTTAGCAGTTCTTTCGCTTGTTGCTGTTGCATCAATGGTTAATGAAGAATTTATAAACATACTTGTTACTAAAGGTCCTGTTCCGGCTTTTTCGCTCGGTGTTGCCCGATTTATAAATGCAATTCCATTTTTTAATTTTTCTGTTGCGTCTGCTCAAACTTTTACTGCGCTTGCTGTTTCAGCCTTCGCTTTAACTTCTCTTGATACGGCAACAAGATTAGCAAGATTTATGTTTCAGGAATATTTTGAAAATGATGGGGTTAAATCCGAAAATAAAATTGTTACAAACAGATACGTATCAACTGCCATAACGGTTGCATTTGGCGCCGCACTTACTTTTAGCGGACAAACAATGTCTATCTGGCCCGTGTTCGGAAGTGCAAATCAATTGCTTGCTGCGCTTGCTTTGCTTGCATTAACAGTTTGGGTTGCAAATCTTAAAAAAGGTTTTTTATTTATTTTGATTCCAATGCTGTTTATGTTTTCAGTTACACTAACAGCGCTTGCAATGCTGATTTATACAAACTTTTCATCAGCAAATTATACTTTAACATTGATATCTATTTTACTTTTTACTCTTGCTGTTTTACTTGGCGTAAAGGCTTACGGCGTTTTAATAAATAGGAAAGAATCTTTAATTTAATTTTATTTACAAACAAATAGTTACAAGTTTAATCAATACAACAATTAAACAAGGAATATTATGCGCGATAAAGTTCTTAAAATTTGGCCCGAAATAAACTGGATAGAAAATCCGGAATTAAGAGAAAAAGTTTTGGATTGCTGGACTTATACAGTTGAGAAATCCGTGCTTTCACCGGAAGATCTTGAAGTCATTCCTTTTAGTTTGCTCATTAAAGATTGCAAAATTTCTTTTTTGAATCACAAACGTACAGCAGTTCAACTTTCTGTTGATATTGCAAAACGGATGCAGAACAACTTTGGCGATGAAATAAAAATAAATATGGATTATCTTATTGCGGGCGCAATTCTTATTGATGTTGGTAAGCTTATTGAATATGATAAAGTTGACGGCAAACTTACAACTAGCAAGGTTGGACAGATGCTTCGTCATCCATTTAGCGGAGTTTCGCTTGCTGATAGATTTGACATTCCTGTGGAAGTGCAGCATATAATTGCATACCACGCTAAAGAAGGTGATCTTGCAAAAAGAAGTGTTGAAGCTATAATAGTTCATCATGCAGATTTTGTTTCGTTCGATCCGTTTAAAGCGTAAAATGAAAGACGATAAACGAAAAAAGAGAAACGACTTATGCTAAATTTGGCACATAAGAAATTAGATGTCTGGAAGAAAAGTTTAATACTTGTTTCTGATATCTATCGGTTATCTCAATCTTTTCCACGCGGTGAACAATTTGGATTAACTTCTCAGTTATGACGAGCATCTATTTCCGTAATTTCCAATATAGCTGAAGGTTTTGCGCGCACTTCTGAACAAGAAACGAAAAGATTTTTAGTTATTTCAAGATCCTCTCTAGTAGAAGTTGATACGCAAATTGAAATTGCATTAAAACTTGATTATTTAAATGAAAAAGATATAATAGAGTTAAGCGAAAATTCTAATCATATCTTTGCAATGTTAACTAAATTAATTAATAAATTTTCAAAAGAATAAAAACAATTTTCGTCTTTCGTCTCTCGTTTTTCTTCTTGCGCGATGCTAATGGAGTAAATTATGCCACAAACCCTTATAGAAAAAATAGCTCAAAAATATGCAGTTGGATTAGATGCTAATCATCAGGTTCACGCAGGTGATTATCTTTCAATTAAACCTGCTTATGTAATGACGCACGATAATACAGGCGCGGTCATTCCAAAGTTTAAATCAATCGGCGCAACAAAACTTTTTAATCCGCGGCAGGTTGTAAACACACTCGATCATAATGTTCAGGATAAATCTGAAAAAAATCTTGAGAAGTATAAAAATATTGAAGAGTTTGCTAAATCTATGGGCATTGATTTTTATCCCGCCGGACGCGGTATTGGTCATCAAATAATGTGCGAAGAAGGATACGCTTTTCCGGGTACAATGGTAGTTGCTTCGGATTCACATTCTAATATGTACGGCGGACTTGGATGTCTCGGCACGCCAATCGTTCGCACAGATGCCGCAGCAATCTGGGCAACAGGCAGAACTTGGTGGCAAGTTCCGCAAATTGCAAAAGTTGAATTGAAAGGAAGTCTGCGTCAGGGTGTAACCGGTAAAGATGTTATAATTGCTTTATGCGGGCACTTCAACAAAGATGAAGTTCTTAATCACGCAATAGAATTTGTTGGAGATGGAATTCGTTATTTAACTATTGATGAAAGATTAGCAATAGCTAATATGACAACCGAATGGGGCGCACTTGCCGGAGTTTTTCCGATTGATCTTGCAACAATTTTGTGGTTAAAAAAACGTGAAAGATTTATTGCTCATCGCGGACTTGAAGGTGTTTTTTCAGATGCAGATGGTAAAGGTGAACATCCGAGAATTAACCATAAACGAATAGAAAAACTTGAACATAATATTCCACAAGCTGATACAGATGCTTTCTATGCAAAAGAATTAACGATTGATCTAACAACTATTGAGCCGTTTGTTTCGGGACCAAACACAGTAAAAACATTTTCGTCAGTTTCCGATCTGAAAGAAAAAATTATAAAGATCAATAAAGCATATTTGGTTTCTTGCGTAAACAGTCGTGTTGATGATATTGCAGAAGCTGCCGCTGTTGTTAAGGGTAAAAAAATCGCAGAGCATGTAAAGTTTTATATTGCAGCTGCTTCAAGTGAAGTGCAGGCAGAAGCTGAACGTTACGGTTACTGGCAATCCTTAATTGAAGCTGGAGCAATTCCATTACCGCCGGGATGCGGTCCTTGTATCGGACTTGGAACAGGTTTGCTCGAAGATGGAGAAATTGGAATCTCAGCTACTAACAGAAATTTTAAAGGTAGAATGGGTTCGCCTAATGCACAAGCATATCTTGCCTCGCCTTCTGTTGTTGCAGCTTCCGCAATAGCCGGCAAGATTGATTATGACTGGAAAAATAAAGAACATTATAAACTAAACGGATCAATCAAAGTAAATGAGAAGATAAGCAGCGATAAAGTTTCTGTTAAAATTATTGATGGATTTACTCCTGTTGTGGAAGGTGAATTAATTTTCTGTTATCAGGATAATCTAAATACGGATGGCATTTATCCGGGCAAATACACTTACAATGATGATATGACTCCGCAGCAGCAAGCGGAAGTTGTTATGGAAAATTATGATCCGGATTTTAATAAGATTACAAAAGCAGGCGATATACTTGCGGGCGGATTTAATTTTGGAACAGGCTCATCACGCGAGCAAGCTGCAACTGCATTAAAGTACAAAGAAATACAATTGGTTATTGCAGGCACATTTAACGAAACATACAAACGCAACGCTTTGAACAATGGTTATTTAGTGATTGAATGTCCGCAGCTTGTAAATGAACTTAAAGCAAAATACGGTAAAGAAAAACTAACCTTAAAAACAGGAATGAATGTTAAAATAAATTTTGAAAATTCATCTGTAACTTTTGATAACAGAACTTATAAAATTGATCCTCTTGGCGAAGCTGCACAGGAACTAATAGTTACCGGCGGCTTAGAAGATTGGGTTAAGAAGAATTTATAATTATTTGTCATTGCGAACGAGTCCTCGAGTGAAGCAATCTGTTCTACTGTTCGATTGCTTAATTGTTAAATTGTTATTTGGATTTACACATAGTAAATATTTTTGTTTATGATTATTATTGTTTATAAAATGTTAATAGACAGAGGAATAAAATGAACTTACTTGAAAGGATTACAATAGACTCCGATGTGTTACTCGGTAAGCCAACAATAAGAGGATTGCGCATTAGCGTTGATCAAATTATTAAATCGCTTGCCGCAGGTTTAACTGCGACTGATATTCTGGAAGACTATCCTGAATTAGAAAATGACGATATAAAAGCTGCTTTACTCTATGCTTCTAAAATTTTGGATTCTGAAAAAATTTTCGTGATTAGTGCTTAATGTTTGATATTAGTTTAAAACTATTATTTGATGTTGGCGTTAGCAAAAAGGCAGAGATTTATTTCAGAGAAATTGGCTTTGACGTTTTATCAATTCGAGAGATAAATCCTACGATGAAAGATGCTGACATACTTAATTTAGCATTTATTGAAGATAGATTAGTAATCACTATGGATAAAGATTTTGGTGAATTAGTTTTCAATTCACATTCTAAGCATGCCGGTGTTTTATTACTTAGGTTGGATGGCGCAATCGCAGAACAAAAAATAAAGGTACTTTCTGAAATTTTTCAAAAGTACTCAATTGAATTAAGAGCAAAATTCTCAGTTTATCAGGATAATAAGCTAAGAATTAGAACTTAACTACCTTTTTTAATTTCTTAAGTAAATAAAACTCAATAACAGGAACTTATTGTAACCGGCGGCTTGGAAGATTGGGTTAAGAAGAATTTATAATTATTTGTCATTGCGAACGAGTCCTCGAGTGAAGCAATCTGTTCTACTGTTCGATTGCTTAATTGTTTTATTGTTTAAAAATAGAAACGTCCCAATTGCTTGGGACGTCAAACTTACTATACTATTGTAAGCGCTGTTAAATGTGGTTCAAAAATATGAATAAATCTGAAAAAGTTTTATATGGCTAAAAAAATAATCGAAACTAACGAACGTGAACTAACTAGTAAACTTTCGGAATGGTTTAATGAGCATATAAAGAGAAACAAGTTTCCATTCAGAGAATCAACAGTTGAAGCTCCTGCAAAATTTAATTCAACTACATATTTTGGTGATATAATTCTGTGGATAGATAGGGCTGCCCGGCAGGCTTATTCTTATATCGAAATTAAACCACCATTCTGTGCAAAGGAAAATCTTGAAACCCTAAGAAAAAAAGCATTAAGCTATAAAGTTAAATATTGTTTTACCTGGGATTTTCAAAACTTAAATGCTTATCAGTTAAAAGACAATAAACTCATTTTACTTACAAGTGAACCAACTTCGATAATGACTAACATTAACGATTGGCTTCGAGGTGATGTACAATCTATTATAAAAAAGTATTTAAATAGTATCTGTGATGAAATTATAAATCTAAATGAAACTGGTAAATTCAGAAAATTTATTCCGGATAAAGTTTATTTTGTAAATTATATCAGAGAAACTGTTAACAAACTAGTTCCCCAATTTGAAAATTATTACTCAGATCTTTCTAAAGATAAAATTAAGCGTTCTAACTTAGTTGCATACGGTAAAGAACAGGGAATCGCTTATAATGATCCAAGTGATTATTACCGCTTAATTGCCCGCCAAAGTGTTTACAACCTTATAACAAAAATAATTTTTTACCTTACTGTTAGAAGATACTTTGATGAACTTCCAGACTTGTATGCAAATGATATACACGATCTTGACAAATATTTAAGAGTTGCATTCGCTAAGGCTCAAGAAAAAGATTGGCAAGCAGTTTTTGAAGAATCAGAAATAGAATCGTTTGGCATTCCAAAATCTTGTTATAAAGATCTTCAGGATTTCTTTATCGAAATGAAAGTTTATCATTTCGGTGAATTGCCTGAAGATGTTATAGGTGAATTGTTTGAAGAAATAATCGAACCAGATAAACGACATTCACTTGGGCAGTATTTTACAAATGAAAACCTTGTGGATTTTATTCTCGGTTTTGTTATTGATAGCGACAAATCTTTTTATGCAGACACTACTTGTGGTTCGGGTACTTTTCTTATAAGAATTTATGATAGATTAAAATATCTTTCTAAGAAAATTAATCATAACCAATTACTTGATCGAATCTGGGGATTTGATATAGCAAAGTTTCCTGCTGAACTTGCTACTATAAATTTATTTAGACAGGATGTTTCAAATTTTGAAAATTTCCCTCGCGTTAGACGAACAGATATTTTTAAAGTGAATAAAGGTGATGAGTATGATTTCCCTCCACCTTCAGCAAATAAATCTTTCAAGAAAATTAAAATTAAGCTTCCTGAATACAATGCCATCGTTGGTAACTTCCCTTTTATCAGACAAGAACTAATTGAAAAAGAAATTAAAGGTTATAAACTTTATCTTACCAAAGTTTTAGCACAGGATTATTTTGTTTCTTATCCCAAACTCTTTATTGCAAAGAACGTTAGTCAAACTAATATCGAGCATTTAAAGAAACTCACACCCGAACAGTTAACAAAGGAAATTAATCGGTATGTTGAAAAAGGATTTATCCAGCTTAAACTTTCTGGACAGGCAGATATTTACACTTATATTTTTATTCATACAGCTACATTACTTTCAGACAAAGGGCAGTTTGCTGTTATTACTTCTAATTCCTGGCTTGATGTTTCTTATGGTTCTGTACTCAAGGAGTTTTTCCTTGACAACTTTAAAATTAAAACTATAATTGGTTCTTGGGCAGAGCCTTGGTTTGAAGATGCTGCGATAAATACAGTAGTTACAATACTTGAAAAAGAAAGCAGTAAAAATGAGCGAGATAATAATGCTACTAAGTTTGTTAAGCTCAAAAAGAAGTTTGTAGAACTCATCCCTTATCAGGATTTGAAATTAGAATCAGTAAAAAGATGGCAAACTATTGATAGACTTATTGACATAATTGAAACTGCGCAAGACAATTCGAAGATAGAAAATATTTCGAAAGATATTTACTCTCTTGAAATAGAAGAGATGAGAATTAGACTGGTTAAGCAGTCATTTCTTGATAAAGAAGTTCAAAAAAGTGGTGAGCTATCAAAATGGAGCCAATATTTGAAAGCTCCAGATGTATACTTTGAAATTTTAGATAAATGTGCTGACAAATTAATTCCATTATCAGAAGTGGCGGTAACAATGAGGGGTTCTACTTCTGGAATAAATGATTTTTTCTATATAAAGGAAATTGAAAATAAAGAAAAAATTATGAATTGCTCATATTGTTCAAATGGCCGTGGCTGGCAAGGATTTATTGAAAAAAAATATTTACGTCCCATCATTAAAAGTCCAAAAGAATCTGAAAGTATTATCATAGATTGTTCAAAACTTCAGTTTAATATGTTTGTTTGTAATGAAGACAAAGATAATCTTAAAAAGATTGGTGATAAGTATGCACTAAAATATATTGAATGGGGTGAGAAGCAAAGAACAAAAGATAATGTTCCATGGACAAAAGTTCCCTCCGTCCAAGGAAGAAAAAATTGGTGGTCTATAAGTGTTAGAAATTATCCAAGGATTTTGTGGACAGAAATGTATTTTGATTCTTTTCGTACATTGTTAACAGATGAAGAAATATTGGAGAGTGATAAATTTTATAGAATAGAAACTAAAGAAAACAGAAAGATTGGATTATATCTTAACTCATCTTTAGTAAATCTATTCAGAGAAATTAATGCCTTTCAATCTTTGGGTGATGGGGTTCTCAAGTCACCAGTTTATGAAGTCGAGAATATCCTTGTCCCAAAAAACCTTCCAAGTTTTTCAGTAAAAAAGTTTGAGAATTTTCTTAACAGAGAAATAAAAACTGTTTTTGAAGAGGTAAAACAAAAAGACAGAAACGAATTAGACACAAAAATATTAGAAGCACTCGGGCTTGATGCAAAAATTTATCTTCCCAAAATTTACGAAGGTTTATGTGAGCTTGTAAAAGAACGTCTTGAACTTCCTAAAATGCGTAAGAAAAAACAGAAAGATGTAGCTAAGTTCGCTTACGATAAAGTGAAACAAGTTGTAATAGAAGATTGTTTGTCTGATGGTGCCAGAATTTTTCCAGAAGATTTTTATACAAAAGGAAATTACGATCAACTTAATTTTGAATACTTTACAAGTGATGGTTCATTGTTATCTATAGAATCCTTCTTTAATTCAAACAAAATCAAGAATGATGAAGGTATTATACTTTTTGAACTTGACGATGAAGCAAAAGCTGAATTTGCGGTATTACTTTCAAAAAAGAAATCATATCAAATTAAAATACCCGCAGAAATAAAAGTTGTTGAGCAAATTATTAAGAATTATAAAAACTATGTTGCAAAACTTGAAGAACAACTGACAGCAAATGCTAAGGAAAAAGTCCATGATTGGGCAATAGCAGAAAAAATGGCAAAAGAAATTTTGTCGGATTGGGGTCTAACATTATAAAAATATAATTTAATAATTTTACAGTATCACAAAATGTGATACCATAAAAAAATATTTATGAAGAAAGAGAACTTGCGGAAATTCAACTGTTCGGAATTTCCGAACAGTTCAAATTGAAAGAAATCGTAGTGTTACTAAGGATATAATTAGCTAAGAAAACATAATTAAAGTAAATAAAGCCAATTAAACATTGTAACAATTAACAAAATAATAGATTGCCTCGTTTCACTTGCAATGACTAAAAATGAATAAAGGAATAATATGAACAAATCAATCTCAAGAACAATTTCAGAATTTGCAGTTAATCTGCAATACAAAGATTTACCAGAAGAAGTAATTCACGAAGTAAAAAGATATTTATATGATTCAATCGGCTGTGCATTTGGCGGTTATCATACAAAGGATGTAAAAATCTTGCGGGATATTTACAAGGAAATGGGCGGAAAAGAAGAATCAACCGTAATTGGTTACGGCGATAAAATTCCCGCCGTAAATTCTTCGCTTGTAAATTCGCTGATGATACGCGCTTTGGATTATAATGACATTTATTGGAAAGAAGATCCTTCGCATCCATCGGATATAATTCCCGCTGCGCTTTCATCTGCCGAAATGGTTGGCGCTTCGATGGAAGAAGTAATTACTGCAATTGTTCTGGCTTATGAATTTGAGCAAAGACTTTGCGAGTTTGCTGTTCCCGGTATCCGCGAACGCAAATGGCATCATGCAACTTTAACACAATTTGTTTCTCCGATTGTTGCAGGAAAAATTCTCGGACTTACTGTTGATCAAATGGTAAATGCAATCGGCATAAGTGGAAGCCATAATCACACAATCGGCTGCCCAACCGCAGGTAAACTTACAATGATGAAAAACACTGTTGATCCAATGGCAACGCAAGCAGGCGTGTTTGCAGCTCTTATGGCAAAGCGCGGCTACAGCGGAACAGAAGCAGTGTTTGAAGGCAAAGAAGGATTTATGGATTGTTTTTTCGGCTACAATGTTAAAGAACAAAAAATTGATCCGCTTAGTATGAAAGGACGCGATGGCGTTTCTGAATGGAAATGGAATATTGATAAATTGATCGGCGGACTTGGCGAATCTTATAAAATTCTTGAATGCAGCATGAAAGCATTTCCGACCGAAGCATTAACACACACTCATATTTCGGCAACATTAAAAGCGGTTACAAAAAACAACATCACTTACGATCAAATTGAATCCGTAACGCTTACAACTTTAGCGCAGGCTTACGATATTCTTTTCGATCCGCACAAGTATCGTCCTGAATCGAGAGAAACAGCAGATCACTCACTGCCCTATTGTATTGCTGCAGCTTTAGTCGATCATAAAATTACAACACAATCATTCTCTGAAGAAAAATTAAAAGATCCAAGAATCTGGGAAGTGATTGATAAAATACATGGCGAACCTTCAATTGAGTTTGAAAAAATGTTTCCTGCAAAGCAACCAAGTAAAGCGGTTGTAAAAACAAAAGACGGCAGAGTGTTCTCGGAATATCTTGAATATCCCAAAGGTGATCCGCGTGAGCCAATGACGATGGAAGATCTTGATAATAAATTTGAAGCGCTTTCATCAGAATTATTAACTGCCGGCAGAAGAAAAGAAATTAAAGACGCAATCTTTAACGCTGAGTTGATGACTACTCAAGAGTTTATGAAAAAGTTGATTGTATGATGTTTAAATAGATGGCTATTAAAAAAATCTAATTTGATAAAAACGTTTTTAAGTTTTATTTTTCTGACAGAATAATGACATTTTAAGCAAGGTCATCATAATGTGAAAGGAATTACAATGCAAGCAATAATTTACACGGAAGCACGAAACAATCTGAACAAGATCATAGATAAAGTTCACGAAAACAGCGAACCTTATTTAATAGTTGGAACTAAAGGCAGAAAAGATGTTGTCATAATTTCTAAAGAAGAATATGACAATATGATTGAAAATCTTTATATCCTTAGTAATCCCAAATGGGTGAAGAGTATAAATAAAGGTTTAAAAGAACTTGAAGAAGGTAAAGGGAAAAAAATAGACATCTATAAATTTCTTGGAAAAAAGAGTGGATAAATTTCTTGAAGTTATCTGGTCGCCTGAAGCAATTCAACAAAAAGAAATAATAGAAAGTACTAAATCACAGGATCAATGCGACTTATATTTTTCTAAATTGATTTCATTGATTGAAAACATTAAGCATGATCCATTTAAAGGCTTAGGAAAACCTGAACCACTCAAATATGAAATCCCGCCATGTTGGTCGAGAAGAATTAATAAAAAAGATCGTCTTGTGTATAGAATCTATAATCGTGAAATTCATATCATCTCAATTTTAGGGCATTACAATGATTAGTAATTTTAATAAATCAACCGCAGGCAAACGAGGCGATTCTGTTCGCTCTGATTGCTACTTTGAAATTGAACTTAAAAATTCCGGTGGAATTAAACTAAACTTTAAAAGCAAAGTTGATACAATGTATGGAGAATCAACCAAGCAAATGATTCTTGATATGTGCAAATTCTTTGAGTTAAAGAATGCTGTTGTTTTATGTGAGGATTTTGGCGCGCTTCCTTTTGTTATTGCAGCACGATTTGAACTTGCCGTTAAAAGGTTATTTCCTGAAACAGAAAAAGAATATTTACTTCCCTTCAATAAAAAGAATCTTTACACAACGAAAAAAGATCAACTAAGAAGAAGCAGACTTTATTTACCGGGTAATGAACCAAAGTTTTTTGTAAACGCCGGTCTTCATTCGCCTGATGGAATTATTCTTGATCTTGAAGATAGTGTTGCACCGGCAGAAAAAGATGCTGCACAATTAATTGTGCGTAATGCTCTTCGTTCAGTTGATTTTTACGGCTCTGAAAGAATGGTTCGCATCAATCAACTGCCCAAAGGATTAGATGATTTAAAGTTTATCGTTCCTAATAATGTTAATGTAATTTTAATTCCAAAATGCGAATCAGCAGAACAAATTTATCTGCTTGAAAAAGAAGTTGAAAAACTAAAACAGCAAAACAAAATCAGAAATAGTATTTTCTTTATGCCGATTATTGAAAGCGCACTTGGAGTAATTAAATCTTTCGAAATAGCAACCGCCTCACAAAATATCTGCGCACTTGCAATCGGGCTTGAAGATTACACTGCCGACATTGGAACTCAAAGAACTAATGAAGGACGTGAAAGTTTATTTGCTCGCCAAATGTTAATTAACGCCGCAAAAGCTGCAAACATTCAAGCTATTGATACTGTGTTTTCTGATATTGCTGATATGGATGCTTTACGTCAAAGTGTGATTGAAGCAAAGTCTCTTGGCTTTGAAGGTAAAGGCTGCATTCATCCACGACAAATAAAAATTGTACACGAAACATTTGCGCCAACATTGGATGAAATTGAAAGAGCAAAAAAAATTGTTCTCGCTTTTGAAGAAGCTCAACAAAAAGGACTTGGTGTTGTTTCGCTTGGCAGCAAAATGATTGATGCACCAGTTGTAAAGCGCGCAATCAATACAATTGATTTAGCTATCATAAATAATCTTTTAAATAAAAATTGGAAGGAAGAGAAATAGTACGCTGATTGAACTGATCAACTATGATTTTTTAAGATCATAATAAATCATAACCATCATAATAATCAGTGTATCATTCTCATTGATAAGGAAATAAAATATGAAGTTAGTTAAAAACGCAGCAGGAAGATTTGTTCCAACAGAAGTAAACGGACAAAAACAAATTGCATTTAAAGGTGTTGATAAATACAAAGCGACGGGAACTAAAGCAAAACCACCTATCAGGTCTTGTATTGATTATCCAAAAGACGGTAACAAAGTTGTTAAAGATTTGAAAACCGCTTTGAAGAAAGCCGGATTAAAAAACGGAATGACGATTTCAACACATCATCATTTGCGTAACGGCGATGTTATTACAAATATTTTGTTTGACACAATTAAAGAAATGGGTATCAAAAATATTCGATGGTTTCCATCCGCTTCTTTTCCAGTTCATTCTCACTTAATAAAATATTTAGAGGACGGAACAATTCATCACATTGAAGGAAGCATGAACGGACCGCTTGGTAGATTTACTACCGTAGGAAAAATGAAAGGCGTTGGTGTGCTTCGTTCTCATGGCGGAAGATATCAATCATTGCAGGATGGTGAAGTACATGTTGATATTGCGGTTATACTTGCACCAACTTCCGATCCATTTGGAAATGCAACCGGCGACCGCGGAAAATCTGCTTGCGGATTAATTGGCTTTGCTCTTGGCGATTCCGAGTACGCTGATAAAGTTATAATTGTTACGGATAATCTCATTCCCTTCCCTTGTGTGCCGTGGCAAATACAAGGCAACAATGTTGATTTTGTTGTTGAAGTAGAAACACTCGGCGATCCAAAAAAGATTGTATCAGGCACAACAGAAGTTACAAAGTCACCGGATCGTTTATTAATCGCAGAGTATGTTGCCGATTTTATTGAAGCAGCAGGAATAATGAAAGATGGTTTTTCACTTCAAGCAGGCGCCGGAGGAACTAATCTCGCTTTCGTTCTTTTTCTTAAAGAAAAAATGAAAGCTAAAAATGTTAAAGCAAAATTTATGCGCGGCGGAAGTACAAAATATTTGGTTGAAATGCTTGAAGAAGGTTTAACTGAATATATTCTTGACGGACAGACTTTTGATCTTGAAGGTGTTAGAAGTATGCGCGAAAATTCAAATCACGTTAACACTTCACCGTTTACAAGTTACAATTTTCATGGCAAAGGAAATTTTGCATCAATGGTTGATACAGCTGTTCTTGGTGCAACTGAAGTTGATATAAACTTTAATGCAAATGTGGTTACACATTCGGATGGATATTTACTGCACGGAATTGGCGGCTGGCAAAATTGCCTTTACTCAAAATGCACAATACTTGCCATTCCATCTTTCAGAGATCGAATTCCTGTTATAGTTGATGAGGTTACAACTCTATGCGGTCCTGGTGAGTTGATTGATGTTATCATTACAGAAAGAGGAATCGCAATAAATCCGCTGCGCAAAGATTTGCTAAAAGCCGTTAAAGGATCTTCTCTTCCAATCAAAGATATAAAACTAATCAAAAAAGAAGTTGATGAGATTTGCGGCGGTGTTCCTGCCAAACCTAAACTGAATAGAAAAAAAGTTGTTGCAATAGTTAAATGGGTAGATGGAACTGTGCTGGATAGTGTGTTTCAAGTTGATAATGCAGAATAGAACACGGATTTAACAGATTTAACAGATTTAACGAATTTTCTCAGATTAAAAAAGCATCAATGAACTTAAAACAAACTAAACTTGCTAATCTAAAATCAAAGGTGGATTCCAAGTTTCCATCCATCGGGATTGCTTTTGGAGCCGGCGGAGCTCGCGGTATTGCACATATTTTGATGATTGAAGCTTTGGAAGAACTTGGTGTTAAACCTTCTATTATTTCCGGAGCAAGTATTGGTGCTATTGTTGCTGCGTTTTATGCTGCAGGATTTACCAGCAAAGAAATGCGCGAAATTCTCGATCAACTTGTAAATCCAAAAAGTGATTCTGTTTTTGATTTTTTACTTAATTCGGATATTGTAAAACTATTTACAATGTTTGATCCGCAGTTTATAAAATCGGGTTTTATAAAAGGTGATAAATTCCAGAAGTATATGGAATCAAATTTAAAAGTATCTCATTTTGAAGAATTAAAAATTCCAATAAAAATTGTTGCAACGGATTATTGGGAAAAGGAACAAGTAGTTTTTGAAAAAGGTGAATTGATTTCACCAATCAGAGCTAGTTACTCTTTACCAGGATTACTTACGCCGGTGAAAATAAAAAATCGGATTTTAATTGATGGCGGAGCTGTAAATCCATTACCGTATGATTTACTGTTGGATAAATGCGATATAACAATTGCTATTGATGTTACAGCAGTAAAAGCTAAAAGCGATAGAGATTTTCCTGCAACATTTGATTCTGTTTTCACAACATACCAAACTATGCAAAACTCAATAATCAAAGAGAGATTGAAATTTATCCGACCTCAAATCTATATTAAACCCGAAATTTATGATGTGAGGGTTTTTGATTTTGCAAAATCTGATTTGATTTTTGAACAAGCAAAACCTGCTAAAGAAGATTTGAAAAGACAATTGGATAAATTATTTGCTGCCAATCTTTAAGATAGAAAATAATTGTTGGGATCTTCGCTATCCTGCTCTTAGAGCATTAACAATATTTAATCTTGCTGCGCGTACTGACGGTAAAAAACCACCAAGTACACCCATTACAATTGCAAATATTAATGAATAAACTACAATGGATGGCGAAAGTGAAAATGAAAAGGCTAACTCAGAAAATGAATTCCAGTTTAAAGTTGAGATTGTAAAGAACTGTAAAAATGATGCTATAAAAAGTCCGATTACGCCACCAACTATTGAAACTAAAAGAGCCTCAAATAAAAATGCCATCAAAATACTGGTTCTGCTGAATCCAAGTGAGCGCATTGTTCCAATTTCAATTGTTCTATTTGCGACAGCAGAATACATTGTTATTGTAGCTCCAATGGTTGCACCAAAACTAAAAATGATTGTAATAAAAATTCCAAGCACGCGGATAAATCCAGCAAGAATTTCAGATTGTTCTTCAAAATATTTTTGTTCAATCTTAGGTTCAAATTCAAGCAATCTTTTATCTGTTTCAAAAGACCTTTTAAATTCTTCAAGATTAGAAATATCATCTAATTTTAACGTTATAGTAGAAACGCTTGATTCTCTATTAAACGAATTTAATAGTTGCTGTGAATCTCCCCACATTTCTGATTCGAATCCACTTCCTTCTGCTTCAAATATTCCAACAATTTGCCATTCGTCTCCGGCAAATTTTACTTTGTCTCCAATCTGTGCTCCCTGAAATTTTTTATTTATTGAAACGCCAACAATTAGCTCTTTAAGATTTGGATTAAATAATCTTCCTTCTTTCAATTTTAATTGTGGTCTTAATTGGTAAACATATTGCGAAACACCTCTAACAGTTACGTTGCTCATTCCTCCGCCTTTAATGCCAAGATTTATAATAACAACGGGTTCACCGGAAAAAATTAAATTACCATCACTGCCTTTTGCAATATGCGGAAGCGCTTTAATAATATTTTGTATATCACCATCAATAATACTGCTGATTTCTCCTTGAGAAGATTTGCGCAATATTTTAATGTTTTCTGCGGAACCTGTTGACACAAGAGTTTTCTCAACTCCATAAGCCATCATTAAAGCTGCAGCAAAAACAAACACTACCATTGCAATTCCGGAAACAGTAATTGCAGCCGTTAATTTTCTTGCCTTAAAATTTCTAAAAGTATATTTAAATGGAATTTTCATAAAAAACCTTTTTTGTTTTATCCAACAAATCTAAATCCTTCAACAATTTTTGTTTTTAATGCTCTTTGAATCGGAAATATTGATGCAAGTATTCCAATCAATATTGCTGCACTCATTGCTAATATTGTTGTTATCGGTTCTATAAAAAAGAATGGGAAAAATCCTTTCGGAATTGCCTGTTCAAATCCGGCAACAATTGGATATGTTAAAGCAACACCAATAGCTCCTCCAGTAATTGCAATCACCATTGATTCACCCAATATTAAACCAACAAGATGAAAAGCAGAAAAACCCAAAGTCTTTAGAACGGCATATTCTCTTGTTCTTTCTCGTGCAGCCATTATCATAGTATTTGCAAGAACTAACATTATAATGCCGATTATTACAAACGAAATAAAATTCATAGCAGTAATAATTGCCCCGGAAGCAGAAACAAACCCCTGCGTAAAAGCTTTTTCAGTTTCTGTTTTAGTTTCGGCTGAAGAGTTTTTAAAGATTGCATCAATTTGTTCCGATAGCACAGCAGCTTGATTTGCATCATTAATTGATACAATATACCACCCAACGTTGCCAGCTCTAACCGGCGCCTCCATCTTCATTCTTTCATCAACATACTGCCAATGAAATACCATTTGAGTTGCATCTGTGTTTTGATTTTTTGGTTTATAGATTCCGCGTACAATAAATTCCCATCTTCCGGGGAATATATCGCCTTCAAGAACCATTTGATCGCCCGTCTTAATATTGTATTGTTTAGCAATCTCAGAACCAATTACACAGGAATTTCTATTCTTTTTAAATTCAGCAAGCTGCTCATTTGAAATTACATATTCGTTCATTACATCAAAAAAAGTTTCTGGATCAACTGCAAGACGAGCAAAGAAATTGCTTTTATCTTTATAAATGCCGCCAAACCAATTTGCAAAGCTAACTGTTTTAACTCCTTCAATAGATTTGATTTTTTCTTTATAGGAATAAGGCAAAGGGAAAATAAACGAAACAGCCTGCCTAGTAATTAAACGATTTGCGGAAGCAGCATCAACGCCGGAATCCCAAATTGTAACAACAGTTCTTAACAATCCAAATGCAACAACTGCAATAGTAATGCCTATAATTGTTAATGAAGTGCGCAGTTTATGACGTAACGCATTTTTAAAAACTAATTTTAATATTCTCATATTATATTCCTACCAGATCACCTTTTTCAAGATGACGAACAATTCTTGCTCTTTCAGCAGCATGCGGATCGTGAGTAACCATTATTATTGTTTTTTTAAATTCCTTATTAAGTCTTTCCATCAAAGTTAAAATTTCTTCTGCTGAATTTCTGTCAAGATCACCCGTTGGTTCATCTGCAACAAGTAAAACCGGATCAGTAACAATAGCTCTCGCAATCGCAACGCGCTGTTCCTGTCCACCGGAAAGCTGTTTGGGATAATGAGACATTCTATCACCAAGCCCAACTAATGTTAGTGCAGTTTCAACTTGTTTTTTTCTTTGTGATTTTGAAAGTTTGGTTAGAAGTAAAGGTAATTCAACATTTTCAAATGCCGTAAGTACTGGAATTAAATTATAAAATTGAAATATAAATCCTATATTATTTGCCCGCCATTTTGCAAGTGAAGATTCACCCAAAGTTGAAATATCCGTATCTGCAATAATAATATTACCTTTAGACGGTTTATCAATTCCTGCTATTAAATTTAAAAGCGTTGTTTTACCGGAACCAGAAGGCCCCATCAAAGCAACAAAATCACCTTCATCAACATTTAAGGAAATGTTATTAAGCACTGGAATTTCAATGCTATCACGCCAATATGATTTAAAAACATTCTGAACTTTTATTAATTCTGCCATTTAATCTCCAAGATTAATTAATTATTATAGTCATTGCGGACAAGTCTTCGAGTGAAGCAATCTTTAGTTTTGTATTAGATTGCTTCATCCTAGTGGGACTCGCAATGACAATTTTTTATTCAGCTAATTTAACTTTAACACCATTTTTAATTTTTTCATCAATCGAATTAATTACTTTTTGACCTGATTGCAAACCGGAAATAACTTCAACATAGGAACCAAGAGTTTGTCCTATTGCAATTTCAGATTTTACTGCTTTATCATTTACAATTTTAAAGACATAATTTTTCCCATCTTCAAAACGAACTGCTTGAGAAGGAATAACTAAAATAGGTTTTTGATTTGCTATTGCCGTATCAACGGGTTCAGTAAAAAAAGAAACTTTTGCACTCATTTCGGGCAAAACTCTACTATCGTAATTTTTAAAACCAACTTTTACTAAAACTGTTGCTTTGGAGCGATCGGCAGTTGGAACAATTTTAGCCACAAATCCATTATAACTTTTTTCGGGGTATGCATCCAAAATAATTTCGCAATCCTGATCAACTAATATTTTTTCGATATTTGATTCTGATACATCGGCTTCAACTAAAAGCGATTTCATATCAGCAATAGTAACAACTGCAGTTTTAGAAGTTGTGCTTCCACCAAATGGAGCAACAATTTCGCCAACTTCAGCATCTTTCGTTAAAACCGTTCCATCAAAAGGTGCACGGATTAAAGTATTTTCGAGAGCAACTTCGTATTGCTTAATTCTTGCCTTCGCTACATTTATTGAGGCGAGTAAACGATTGTAATTTGATTCTGCTCCATCATAAACTTGCTGCGAACTTAAACCCTTATTAAATAATTCTTTTTCGCGTTTAAAAGTACTTTCGGCATTCATTAAATCAGCATTATAAAGTTCAAGATTAGCTTTTGCTTCTTCAATCAGAGGCATAATATCAGTGTTTTCTAGTTTACCAATAATTTGATTCTTCTTTACTTTATCACCCTCAACAACCCCGAGATAAATAAGCCTGCCAGTTCCTTTTGAAGCGATAGCAGCTTTTCTTTGTGCTACAACATAACCACTTGCATTAAGAGAGGCAACGGTTTGCCCTGGTTTTTGAAGTACTGCTGAAGTTAGTTTAACCTCAACTGTAGAACCAATTAATGATGTAAACAAAAAATATCCAAGTACAATTAAAAGGATTATGCTAATTATTATAAATATTGTTTTTTTGTTAGAATTAACTTCGTCTTTGTTAGAACGATCAATTTTTAATGAAGCAAGATCAGCGTTTTTAGTTTCCATAATATATAATTAGTTATTTGATAGGCGTTAAAATAGAAATTCTGGTTTAGCATGGCAAAAGTATAGTGATAATTGGCACAATGAATTTTATGGTTTATTAAAAATGAACCTTAAAATTTCTGTAATGCAAGAATAATAAAAAATAAAATTTAATATATTCAATTTCCATTAAGAAACAATTTACATAACATTATTTATAACAATAATATAACTAAGACAATGTTGCAAAATATATGATAAAATATTTATATTTAATTAAGAAGTTGTTACAATGTCCTTTAATAAAGTAGAAACAGAGTTATAGTTAATATGTAGCGAGTATTTTTCTATAATACTTTGTTTATTATAAAAGATAACATGTAATATTTGAAAATGAGGTTATTTAAATTAAAGGGGTATTATTTTTAAGAATATCTGGCTGAATATTATTTTTTGCCATTTACCAAGTCATATTTTAATCAGTGAAAATTACTTTTATATAGTTCATTGCTTTTATTAAAGCCATTGCATTAAATTTATTTATTTAAGCCACTTTGGAGGGTTGATAAAACATTTTTAATAAATTTTTTAAACATTTGTCTTTTACTAATAGATTTTGAAATAAAAGCATTACATGATATCTAAAAAAAAATATATTTTCTTTATTGGCGGTTATGATGCTGAAATGTTTGAAATTTTAAATATCTTGAAACATTATAACCTTTCTTTCTTTGATAAAAAACTTAGCTGGGGAGCTAAAGCCTCCGATTATAAAGACGATTTAAATATTATTAAGCAAAATGAAATACCTGTTCTAATTGAGGTGCAAATTGATATTTCAATACCTGATAATTCTATACTTATTGATCATCATAATGAAAATGAGAGTGTATATGGAAACTATTTTTAATTGTAAAATTGTTACACCTATGTTTCTAGGCGGTGCAGATAATAGCCTACATGCCGCACCAGAACTTCGCCCACCATCAATCCGTGGTGCCATGAGGTGGTGGTTTAGAGCGATGATGGGGGGAATTATTTGTAATAATATTGAAGGCTTAAGAAAACTTGAAACACTTGTTTTTGGTGATAGTGAAATTTCTTCTAGTATAAGTATTAAGAAAAAAAGTGAGAAATTAGAACCAAAAGAATATGCAAGAAGACCAAATAAAACAGGTACACAAGCACTTACAAAAAATGCAATAGATAATAATCAGAGTCTTGAAATAATAATAACTCTTAACCCTTGGGTTAAAGAAAATAAAAATGAAATTTTTAGTGCAGCAGTAGAATCTTTAAAACTACTTTTAACATTTGGTGGTTTAGGAAATCGTTCAAGAAGGGGATTTGGAAGTTTATATTGGAACAATGATAAAAGTGAAAAGACAATTTTAGAAGAAGCACGGAAGAATTTTATAGATTTCTGTGAGAAACTGGGTTATCCAGAATCACCATGTACTAACATTCCATCTTTCCCTTGCATTGCAAAAGGTTATTTTGATGTATGGATTTCTGAAGAGTCAAATAATTGGGAAACCCATTTAATAAATCTTATGAATGAGATGAGTTCTTTTAAGTTATCAGAAAACAGAAATGCTATCGGTGATATAATACCTTCACGCCAAGCTTCACCTTTGATAGTGCATACTAAAAAAGATTCTGATAATAATTTCAAGCTCGTTTTCTCTCATTTCAGAACAAAATTATCTTCAAACTTTCATATTGATAATAATAATAGGAATGCTTTAGAAAGAGTTTTAGAAGAAAATTTAAATGCGAAACGAATTGGAGTGTTCATATGAAACCTGATTATTCTTACCTTCTTTTCTCTATCGGTCCCGTCCAGGACTTTATCGCGGCGTCAAGAAAAACTTTAGATCTCTTCGCAGGCAGTTTACTATTATCGGATTTAATAGGTGCAGCAATTGGGGTTGTATTGGATAATAAGGGCAAAATGATATTTCCAGATGTAAATGATAAAGATGAATTAGTAATCGGAGATATTGCCTCTTTACCAAACCGCTTTTTTTGTAAAGTTCCTTCAAATATTGCAAAAGATATTGCTGAAAATGCTGCCAATGCTGTTCAAAATAAGTTTGACAAAATATCAAGTAAAGTTAGAATTGGGTTTGGAATAAACTCGGATATAGTTTGGGATAATTTTTGGAATGAACAAATAAAAAATTTCCTTGAAGTTTATTGGGTTTTATTAGAAAATGAAGATTCAATGGAGTATCCTGACAAATATAGGTCGTTAGAGCAATTTCTCGGGAAACGAAAACTAATGAGAGATTTTAGGCAGTTAGAACAGCAAGGTATAAAATGTTCACTGATATTAAATTTTTCTGCTATTCACCCGAATGGAGTTGATGCTAAAAAGTTTTGGGAAGAACAAGCAAAGAGAAATAAAAAATATTTTAGAAGTGGTGAAAGACTTTCTTCCGTTGCTGTAACAAAAAGAAAATTCTTGAATGCTCTTGGACAGAGTGATTCTTTTCCTTCTACATCAACTATAGCAGCAGCTGGTTTTTTAAGAACCTTGATTAAGCAAGTAATGACAGATACTGATCTTAAAACTTCAGTTGGAGATTATGCAAAAAAAGTTCAAATGATGCAGGAAACATTAAACGGACAAAGAGAAATAAAAAATATAACTTCGCTTTATGGACTTGCTGATGATGATGAACTTCTTAAAAAACTTTTACAGATAGATGGCGATTGGCTATTTAACGAATCATACAATGAGAAAGGAATCAAGAAGGAATATGGACTTGAAGGTGAATTGCCAAATGTAGTGACAGTCGCGAAAGAATCTTTTGACGATCTTTTTAGAAAAGTAAGTGAGTATAATGATAGACAGACTGATAAACATAAACTTATTAAGTCTCCCTCAAAGTATTATGCGGTTTTTTATTTCGACGGAGACAAAATGGGGGAAAATCTAAGTAAAGCTAAAAATGAGGAATCTCATAAAAAAATTAGCAAGGCATTAAGAACATTTTCTATTGAAACAATACCCGCGATTGTGGAGGGAAGTGAAAGATTAGGTAAAATAATTTATTCAGGAGGTGATGATGTACTCTGCTTCTGTGCATTGGATGATATGTTTGATATAGTTCTGGATATAAGAAAAAAATTTTCGGAGGCAATGAGAAGCGCTGGAATAGAAAATGCTACTGGAAGTATTGGAATAGCCATTGCACATCATCAAATGAATTTGCAGCAAGTATTGGAAGCTGCGAGGAATGCAGAACATTATGCAAAAGAAAAAGCAGGGCGCGATGCGGTTGGATTTGCTTTATTAAGAAATTCGGGGGAACATTCAACTATTGGCGCAAAATGGTTCCCAAACGAGAATTCCACTATTGATGTATTAAAGTCATTTTCAAAAAAGATTGATGATAAAATTATTTCTACGAGCTTTGTTTATGATCTTGAAAGTGAAAGAATTGGGATGGAAAAAAATGAAGGAGCTATGATTAAATCAGAAATTAAAAGACTGCTAAATCGAAGAACAATACCTAAGAAAAGAAAAATGCTAATAGAGACAGAGATAAAAATAGAGCCCAATAGCAATGGACAGGCTGAAGTAGAAATTGATAATAATTGGCATAATGAAATTGTAACTTTTTTTAATTCATTGAAAATTTCAAGACTAAATGATGAAAACAAATTAGATGTATCTGTTCTTAAGCAATTCATAGATTTGTTGGAAGTTGCCCAGTTTACCGCAAGAGGAGGGTTGAAGTAATGAAACTTTTTATTAGACCAAATGATGTTTTGTTTTTCAGGGATGGGCGCCCTTTTGATGCGGGCAGCGATAATACAGCCCGTATGATTTTCCCTCCATCTCCAACAACATTTTACGGTGCGATCCGTTCAGCAATAATGAGTCAGCAGAATGTGAATTTTTCTGAACTAAAACTTTCGGGGAAACTAAGTGATAGTCTAACTGAAGTCGCTATAGATAATAACAATAGAACATTAACTATTTCCGATTTCGGATTGGCAAGAAAAAGAAGCGATTCAATTGAAAGAGTCTTTCCGGTTCCTGCGGATATTGTTAAGGAGAAAGAGAAAGAAAATTTTTATATAGTGGCTCCAGTATTAAGGGATAATTATGCGACTAATTTTCCAAATGAATCTCTTTTACCTCTCAATGCTAAAGAACAATCAAATAAAATACTTGAAGCTTGTAGTGAATATTTTCTAAATGAGAATGGTCTGACAGCATACTTATTAAACAGAACTTTGAATAAAGATCATTTTATTAAAAAAGAAAAAGTTTATACACCAGACAATCGTGTCGGCATTAAAAGAAATAACAAAACGTTTTCCTCCGAGGAAGGTTTTATTTATTCTCTTGAGTTTGCTTATCTAAACAAAAAATACGGACTATCCAATGAAGAATTCGGTTTTATACTTGAAATAAATTCTCAATTACTTAGCGCTAATACTATTGATTTGAAATCCTTACGTCTTGGAGGTGAATCCCGTAGTGCTTTTTATGAAATAGTAGAAAAATGGAAAGAAATACCACAACCGGAGATTAATAATAGAATCAAGCTTATACTTTTAACCCCAGCAATTTTTGAAAATGGCTGGATACCTGATGGACTAACTGAAATCAATATTGATAATAAAAAGGTTTTGCAAGGCGAAATCAATGGTGCAAAAATAAAACTAATTTCAGTTGCAGTTGAAAGATATTCTGGCATTGGAGGGTGGGATATTTTGAAAGGAAGATCCAAACCTCTTAAAAGAGCAGTTCCTGCTGGTACTGTTTATTTTTTTGAAACTGCTGACGAAAAAGGTTTTAATATAAACGAAATAGATAATAAACTTTTTATGAAATCAATAATGAAAGATGAAAACCTTCGTAAAGAAGGATTGGGTTTAACAATAATTGGAGTATGGTAATATGTACACAAAATCATCTATAATGTTTCTCTATACAGAAACCTCAATGCATATTGGAAGCGGCACGAGCCTAAGTGTTATTGATCTTCCTATCCAGCGTGAGAAATATACAAATTTTCCTAACGGTGCAAGCAGTGGTGTTAAAGGGGCTGTTCGTGAGTGGTTTGAAAATTTTGGCAAAGAAGAAAACGGGAATAGAAAGCCTGAGGATAAGGAGAAAATTATTTCGGTCTTTGGTCCAGAAGAAGATGGCAGCGACCATTCAGGTGCAGTTTCTTTTACTGATTTACGACTGCTTCTCTTTCCAGTTCGTTCTATGAAAGGAGTGTTTGCTTATGTTACTTGTCCCTTTGTTTTAAGCCGTTTGAAAAGGGAACTCTTGCTTAGAGGCAACAGTGTAGATTGGACTATAGAATTACCAGATGAAGACCATGTATTTACTAATTCTCAAGACATAGGAAGTGGAACAGAAAATTCAGATCTAATAATAAATGAGAAAAAAGTTGTGTTAGAAGAGTTTGGATTTAAGGCATTTCCAAATGCTAATCTAAACAAAATTTCAAATTGGCTTAGTAATAATGCAATTCATAATTCTATTGAATATGATTTTTGGAATAAAAAGATAAAGAGAAGTTTAGTGATTATAAGTGACAACAATTTTAAGGATTTTACAGAACATTCTACAGAAATTCAGGCAAGAATTAAACTGGGTGCCGGAAAATCCTCGGATACAAAGAAAGGCGGCAATCTTTTTTATGAAGAAAATGTTCCATCTGATTCTCTTTTCTTTTCGCTTGTATTAACAAGCAATTCCCATTCTCCCGTTCCACCAGAAGGTGTAGAAACAGATCAAAATATTTTGGACTATGTTAAGCAGCTAAATGCAAACAGGTTACAGATTGGTGGGGATGAAACAATAGGCAAAGGTATTGTAAATATAAAATTTTTAAGTTAAGGAGTAAGCTATGCCGGAAGCGACAAATACTGTAAGACAAACTAAGGAACAAGAAAGAGCAAAGTTAGCCTGGAAATTAATTACAAGCGAAGTAAAAAATAAAAATTTTGCCGGAGATTATAAATCTTATGTTAACTCTGCATCTACACTTATTAAAACTAATGGCCTTGTACAAACTTTAGCTTTTTGGGGGGAAAAATCAAAAAAGAAGGACGCTTATAAAAATCTAATTGAACATTTAAGAAAAATGGTTGAAGCAGATACTGGAATTCCAATTCCAAATCTCTTAAATATAATACTTGATTGCAGCGTTAGTGAATATAGAAATTTTGCTACATCATCAATTGCTTGTCTTGTATGGCTCAAAAGATTTTCTGAAGCAGAATTGGAGGATTAAATGCCAAACAAATGGACAGAATTAATATTATCGGACTCATTTAAGAGTAAAATTCAAAACTCTATTAGAGATTTGGATCTTATTGTTAAAAAAGAAAAATATGAATTTGAAAAGGAAGACAACAATGTTGAGAAAAAAAGAAATGGATTTTGGTATGAAATAAACACAGGTATTGATAATCCGTTTTTGTTATACCATCATTTGTTTGTACCCGGAGATGAAAAAGATAATAAAAAAGAATTTCTGACAAAATTTATAAAGCAATATGATATTATCAGAGGCAACTTTGATTACAATAGTATTTATAAACGTCATTTAATGATTATGAGCAACTTTGAAAGCGTTGGTTACAAAATTGAAAAAAACTTTCATCTTCAAACAGATTGGCGTTTAATAATTGGTCTTGGTGGGGAAAGCGTTCTGGAAACTTCTATCTGTCTGCATCCTATCTATGGTTTTCCTTATATACCAGGCAGAGCTGTTAAAGGTATTGCACGAGCAGCTTCAATTTTATTGAACGAGAAACTATCGCAGGTCAATTTACGCTGTATCGAGAATTACTTAGAAAATTCAGAATGCGATGATTTCATAGAGAAAAATGAAATTGAAAAATTAAAAACTGCCTTGTCATTTAAAGATGGAAATAATGTAATTACACCAAGTGAAAACGAAATTGAAAATATACAGACCAGTAAAGAGGAATTAAGAATTATAAGAGAAATATTTGGTAATCAAGGACAAGCAGGAAGAGTTATCTTTTTTGATGCAATTCCTTTCGAAAAATTGCCCGAGTTAGATTTGGATATTATGAATAACCATTATACTAAATACTATGAAAGCGGAAAATACTATAAAAACGGAGTGATTCCCGGCGATTGGATGAGCCCCAATCCGATTTTTTTTATAACAGTTAAACCAGAACAAAAGTTTTCATTTTTCTTAGCTTCAAAAGATCAACGAGAAGGGTTATTACCCAAAGTTAAGCAATGGCTTGAAGCAGGATTGAAAGATTTAGGAGCCGGTGGAAAAACAAGTGCTGGATATGGTTATTTTGTACCAATAAATAATTTAATAACTGAAATATTGAAACCTGCTAACTCCGTTATAAAGTCTTCCCATTCTTTTATGGAAGCAGAAATTGTGAACGCGGACTTAAAGCCAGCAAAAGTTAAAATTATAGAAACCGGTGAAGTTGTTGGTATGAGTGGAGTAAATTTGATAGGCTTGGGGTTAACAATTGGCTCTAAAATCCTTGTGGAACCGAATTATGTAAATAAAACCAAAAAAATTCAATCAGTTAAGTATAAAGGGAAAGCAAATTAATTTTAAGGAGGCAATATGAACAAACTTGTTATTACTACTGTTGGAACTTCTTTAGCAGGTAAAGAATTAAAATTAAATGATACGATTCGAATGTTTATTAAAAGACTTTCTGAAGAGAATGGATATAATGCGAATCAAATACTAAATAATGAGTGTACGGAACAAAGTGAAAATGCGAATGCTTGCGAGATTTATTTAAAGCGTGCAGATTTAGAATTAAAAGATTACACTGCGGAAATTGCTTCTTTGAAGTTAATGAATCTAAATTCTGATGATACAGTTATTCTTCTTTGTTCTGATACTCCGGATGGGGCTTTTTGCGGATTGGTAAATCAAAAATATATATCAGAAACAATGGGGATAAATTGTGAACTAAAAATAATTGATGGTTTGGAAGCTAAAGAAGCAAAAAATTTTCTTGCTGGACTGGAAACCATAATAAAATTATTAAACGATACAAAGAATGAAAGTATAAAATCAGAAAAAGAACTGATTTTAAATATTACAGGCGGATATAAAGGGGTTATACCCTTCCTTTCCCTTTTTGCAAAGAAAAACAAAAGAAAAATTGTTTATCTCTATCAGGATAGTGAACTAATTGAAATAATACCTGATTTGATTATTACATCGAAAAATCAAAATGGAGAAGAAACAGCAAGAAAAGACAATCAGCAAGGACTATTCTGATGGAATTAGATGATGCTCTTGAAGATTATTCTTTTGATAGGATTACGTGGTTTAGTAAACAGAAGCATATCGAGTTATTTGAATTACCTATCTCAAATAATACAATTGTGGGAAAAAATTATGCTATTGCACTTGATTTTTTTTCAGATTATCAAAACTTTTGGGAATCAAATCTGCTTATCCAAAAATATCCTCATTCATATTATAAAGCAAAACAAAAATGCTGCGAACTAGCCATTCTGATTGGTGAGAATAAATGTAACAGATGGAAAGAATACATAATTGAATGGTTAAGGTTATGCTATCGTTCAAATTCTGATAGCAATATTAAATTCTTTTTTAGGAAATATGATATTGATACAGAAGATGAAATAAAAAAAATCCTTTTTACTGAAACCAATCTAACGCTGAAAAAAAGCTTTAAAGATAATTTTTTTATCCCTTATTTAGAGCAGTTATTAGATTGGTTCTTATTAAGATATGATTTAATTACTTCCATAAAGCTCAGTCATTACTTATCAAAAATTAGAAGTAAAAAAAGCGGTTTTAAATCATTTCCTATGTATTTATTCTTGGCATCAATATTTATATTATTTTTCTTTATTGAGCTCAATTTTAATCTTTTCTTTTATAATAATGATTTTCAAAAACTAACAAGTTATTTTTCTAATGAAGGGTTACAAGTTAAAGCATTAGTATCAATAGAACTTTTAGCATCATTACTTTTAATTATATTAGTAGGGTTTGTGGGTGTTGATATATTCTTTAGACGTAATTATTCCATTTATTTTAAACTACTCATTCCACGTTTACTTGCAGGCATTCTAATTGGCTATTTACCGCTTTTATTTGCTGGTGAAATTTGGAATACTATTGAAAAGATAGATGTCTTTTCAGGTTTTATAATTATTATTTCATCACTTTTATTTTGTTTTTATTATTTATTTAATGAAGTAAAAAATATTCTATCAGACTCAAGAATAGCGTTTACACGTGCATTAAGAATTTTTCTTATAGGAATTTTAGAATCGTTTTCACTTGGAATTATTATATTAGATTTAATTGCGAAACCCTTTATAGAATCTTTAGATAATAAATTAGAGTTACATTTTATATACGGTTTATTTGGTGGGCACATTTACCCAAAAATATTACTTATATTTTTTCCTCTTGCACTATTCATTGGTATTTTTGTTCAAATAATCTGGGAAGATAAACCAATTACACATCCACTTTAAAAAATATTATTAAAACGGAGAAAAAATGAAACATATATACTCTTATCGCAAAGTTGTTAATACAGCAAAAAAAGACGCCCGTGCTTGGAGATGGAAATTTTGGCCTTTCCTTAAAGAAGAAAAAGCAAGGGTTCCAAGAACTGATCAAACTGAATCCCCTTCCTATTGGGAAGAACTTTTCCAGCTTGGTGAAAACTTAATAGCCAATATCGTTGAAAAATGGAAAATATTGGATATGAAATTAAAGCCTGAATTCTGCGATGCTAAAAATGAAGACGCCAGAGCAGACAAAGAACTTGAAAGATTAACTAAAGAAAAGGAATCTTCTTTTATTGAATACAAGCAAGCAAAGGATAAATTAAATGAGTTTAAACCGCCTGCTCTGGATAAAACTTGGGAATTTGTTTTGCTTATTATTATTGGTGTTTCAGAACTTTTCATCAACAGATTGATCTTTCAATTATTTGGTGAAAATGAAATGTTTACAAATATTTTTGCCGTTGGTATTGGAATTTTAATACCTCTTTTAGCATTTTGGTTTGGTTATTTATTAAGGCAGCAGGTTAAATCAACTGCTGAAAAAGCGCTGTTATTTGTTATTCCGCTCGGCACATTTGCTATAATGTATGTTATTTCGGTTTTAAGAACAGCTGTTTTTGAAGGAACAGGTATTGTAAAATTTTTAAAATTGGATTTATCCGATAACGAGCTTACAATTTTATTTTACATTATTAACATCGTTTTTTTTATTGGCGCAACAGTAATTTCGTTTTTTGCTTCTCACCCGCAGGGGGATATTTATAAACAAGCAAAAAATATATATAAAACTGCATTAAAGGAATTCAATAATGATGAAAATGAAGTTAAAGACGCCGCTAATAGAGCAGAGAAATCCGAAAGCCGATTAGAAAAAATTACTCACAAACGTGATAAAATACATCAGAAACTACTTGCTGAAGCTAAATCTATTAAAGAATCCACCGAATGGCTTATGAAATCATATAAATCAATGAATTTAAGACACAGACCTGATTTTCCAGAAAGCTTAAAGAATGAACACAATGCCCCGGAAATTCCTGTGGAATTAAAAGTATTAGACTGGAGCTGTGATGAAGGAAAGAACAAGGTATAAAATGAAAAATACAATATTTATAATAATAACTTTAGTATTTCTTTATTTATCCGGATGTAATAGTAATTCTGAACCTGAAATTAAAACTGATAAGATTGTATGTGTTTTATTTGACCTTTCCGAAACCACGAATACTCCTTTAATTAGAAAGAACTACTTAGAAAAGTTTAAATTGATTCTAAACTCACTAAATAAAGGGGATGCAATTATAGCCGCTTTAATTACTGAAAAATCTTTGTCTGAATTAGACCTATCCATTTCTTGCGATTTTGCAGAAATTAAGCCTTTTACTGATACTGATTTAGCTGAAAGAATAGCAAAAATGCAAACTGAGTCTATCATAAAAGTTAAAAAAGACTCTATTCTTATCGTTGCCGATTCAGTTTTATTAAGTACGAAAAGAAAAATTACCAACACAGAAATTCTCGGTTCACTTCAGGTGGCAGAAAGAATAGTTAAGTCCTATAATCAATCAAAAAAAATCATAGTCATTTTTTCTGATATGATTGAGGATTCAAGAGATTATCATTTTGAACTTGAAAACCTAAATAGCAAAAGGATAGAAAATATTATTGCTTTAGAGAAAAAAAAGAACACTTTACCCGAATTAAAGAATGTAAAAGTTTATGTTGCGGGCGCTTCACATCCCGATTCTCAAAAGTATAATCAAATAAAAAACTTCTGGCTGCAATATATAAAATCAACAGGTGGCGAACTTGATTCACAAAATTATGGTGCTGCTTTAATAAATTTTAATGAATAAATAATGCTTAATTTTTACGGCTTTAATTCACAACAGCATCTTTTGCAATTACTCTGGCAGCTGCATGAATGATTTTTTTTTTGATAGAATTTTTGTAAAACATTTTTTAATTCGTTTAAAGTTTAAAAAAACAATTACATTCCATTTCTATCACGGAGCAAAACTTTATGGTTTTCTTTGTCGCGTATTGGAATGGCATCCAACCCCAAAAGATGGAAAAAAAGTTAACGATGTTATTATAAATCCTTTTGAGTCTGGCAGAATAACGTATAATCCTAATGACGAGTATTGCTTCGTTATCACTTTCCTGAAGGATAATCCTGTATTAATTGATAAACTAAAGAAAAATTTATCTAAAATACCTGCCTCGGTTTACCCCGGAGATCTAACTGCTGATACAGTGGAATTAGTTGAAATTACTGAATTGTGCAACCTTAACTACGCAAAGCAAACCCAAAGTGGAATTTATACTTTAAAATTTGTTACTCCGCTGCGCATGGAAAAGAGAAATGAAGATAAACAAACAGGCAAGAAATATTTTGATCCAGAATACTTTGATGTTCAGCAATTTTTCAAACTGCTTTATAAACGTATATCAGACCTTTACAAACTTAATTTCGGCGCATTTCCGGATGAGAGTATTCCGGAAAACCCCGCAGCACAAATAATTGAAAAGTATTTTATGTGGGTTGATATGCCAAAAGAATCCAGCACCTGGGGCGGTATTATTGGCACAATTAAATTTTCTGCTGATCTTAACGAATTATGGCAAAAGATTCTCTGGTTCGGGCAGTTTGTTAATGCAGGGCAGCGTTCTGCCTTTGGGTTTGGCAAGTATTTTTTAGCTGATGAAAAAACTTTTCTAACAGATTTAAAACCTGTAAAAACATTTTTAGATCTTGTGATTGAAAAAGATAATTTAATTAAGGCTTTTTATCATATTAAAACCAACAGCAATTCTTTTGGAGTTGATGGAATAACACCCGAGTATTTTGAACTTGCTCTTGATGAAAATCTAGACTTGCTTATTAATCAAATTTCATCCGGCATTTATCTGGCATCCGATCTGCAAGGTGTTATTATTCCTAAATCCAACAGCAAAATACGCGCATTAGCAATTCCAACTGTTGTTGATAGAGTTTTACAAAGAGCTGTAGTGCAAATACTTGGCGATTCCATAGATCATTTGCTTGAGGAAAATTCCTTTGCATACCGTAAAGGTTTATCCCGCGCGGGTGCTGCGCGTGCAATAAATAATGCACGTAAAAACGGCTATAATTTTTTAGTGGAATCTGATATTCAGGCTTTTTTTGATGAGGTGAATTGGGAGCTGCTATTAAAAAAACTTGATATTTTATACGGCACAGATCCCGTTTACCCGCTTCTCAAACAATGGATACAAAGCGATGTTGTGTTTGAAGGTATTAAAATAAAACGTTCAAAAGGTTTACCGCAGGGTGCGGTTATTTCCCCGTTACTTGCCAACCTGTTTTTGGATGAGTTTGATGAAGCATTAAAGGATGATTTTAAGTTAATAAGGTATTCCGATGATTTTATAGTATTGTGTAAATCTAAAGAGCAAGCCGCAGAAGCATTGCAAACCGTTAAAACAGCTTTAAAAAATATTGATTTGCAAATCAATATTTCAAAAACTAATATTGTTTCCTTTGAAGAAGGTTTTCAATACTTGGGGTATTTGTTTGTTAAATCTGTTATTATAGATAAAAGCGCTTATAAAGAACATAACCTTAATACAGAAACTTTTGAAATTTCAACCGGTAATTTACCCGCCGGAAGCTGGCTAAGTTGTATTGACATTGAAAAACTAAAACCGGTAAATAAAAACATTCGTACTTCTTTTGAACCAATAAATAGCGATAATAGCACTGAAATCTGCTTCGAAAAATTTCCTCTCTATATTAGTAACAACTCGTTTGTGCATATAGATTCCGACAGTATAGAACTTGTTTACGAACAGGATATGGAAGAAAAGCAAGTTAAATATCCCCTAAACAATTTAAACAGTGTTATAATTATCGGCGCCAACAAAATTACAATGCCGGCAGTTTTTAAATTAGCCGATAATGCAATACCGATTTACTTTTGTAAACCTAACGGAGAGCTAAGACTACCCATTACTCTGCAAGCCAATAATTTTGATATCTGGCTTAAACAGGCAGAAGTTTCAAAAGATGACGATTTTGTTCTATTATTTGCAAGCATTGTTGTACAGGCTAAAATAAATAATTACAAAATAATATCTAAAAGAACTTTTGAAGATAATAATGCGGCAGAAGCATTTAATGCAGCCATAAATAAAGCACAGCAAGCGCAATCTTTAAGCTCTTTACGCGGCATAGAAGGAAGCGCTGCAGTAATCTTTTTTGATTTGCTAAAAAAATCCATACCGGAAGAATGGGGTTTTATTGCACGTGCAAAAAATCCGCCTAAAGACCCTGTTAATGCTATGCTTTCATTTGGTTACTCTATTCTATATCATCACATATCAACCGCATTACAAATTGAAGGGTTAAACCCGCAAATTGGTTTATATCATCAGTCAAGTAATCGGTACTTCCCTCTTGCTTCCGATATTCAGGAAGAGTTCCGCCACATTATAGACAGTTTGGTTTTATACATTATCCGCAGAAATATGGTTTCTCTTGCAGATTTTGAAGAAAATGAAAACGATGTTTATCCTTGTTTAATGAAAAGAGACTTTATCCGTAAGTTTATAAGCATTATTGAAGAACGACTTAATGTAAAATTTAGACCGCTAAATTCAACAAAAGAAATAACATATAAGCAATTTTTTAACCATCAGGCAAAAGCAATAAAAACTTCTGTACAAAAAAAACAAATGCTTTATAAGCCGCTAACAATCCGGTGATATGATTCATTTAATTGCTTACGATATAGAAGACGATAAGCGCCGTAACCGGATAAGCAAGTTATTGGAATTTTACGGCATACGCGTACAAGAGTCGGTTTTTGAATGTAACCTAAACGAAAGGCTTTATAAAGCATTATTAGATAAAATGCAGGAACTTGCAACTAATGATGATAATATTAGAATTTACCCTATTTGCAAAGAGTGCTTTGCCAAAACAATGGGTATTGGTAAAGTTAAACATTTCCCTGGCTTGCGTGGTTACGAGATTGTGTAACTATTTACAAAGCAAAATTTAACAATTTATTGTTCTTTGAAATTATGAATAAAAGTAATACTGAGCGAAGTAGAAGAATTTAGTGAAACACACAAGAGGCTGTCTCATAAGTGTCATTCCGAATTTATTTCGGAATCTAATTCTTTGATTTTAAAATAAAATTAGAACCTGAAACAAGTTCAGGTTGACTTAAACGTACTTTCGAGACAACCTCTTATTACAGCTTGCTTGGATACGAGATTGTGTTATTTACAAAGCAAAATTTACCGAAATGCAAAAAAGGCAATTTCTTTTGTTTTTAGCCCGTTTTGCAACAAAATGTAAAAATTTGCTTCGCAAGCCCGTAACTTACTTATATACATTAACTTACAAGTATTGCAATGCTTGGTTTTTAAAGAATTTAAATGTTTTTTATCCAAAAATAGGTTTGGTTCGCAAACGTGCCTGCAAATGATTATATTTCAATGGCTTATAAATACAGCTATTGCAATTGAATGGAGTTTTTAACTCATTGAAACGCATATGGACGGAAAGACCCCGTGCACCTTTACTAATTGCAATTGAATGGAGTTTTTAACTCATTGAAACTAAATAGCTTCCCTCATTTCGCCAGCATAATAATTGGATTGCAATTGAATGGAGTTTTTAACTCATTGAAACCTACAATTAGCTCGTTTTCAAGCCATACAAATTTTTTATTGCAATTGAATGGAGTTTTTAACTCATTGAAACAATTCATTTATTGAACCCTTAATTTCTTTTGTGTCATATTGCAATTGAATGGAGTTTTTAACTCATTGAAACTTAAAAATTCGTTCTAAAACCTACTCCCCAAAAAGAATTGCAATTGAATGGAGTTTTTAACTCATTGAAACTGTGTTTTCCTGCTTCAAGTGATTGATTAACAAGTATTGCAATTGAATGGAGTTTTTAACTCATTGAAACTCACTGGTAAAACAAGTGACATGTTTCGTTTAAATATTGCAATTGAATGGAGTTTTTAACTCATTGAAACTCTGTTGGGACAAACCTAAAGAAGAAAAAAACAAAAATTGCAATTGAATGGAGTTTTTAACTCATTGAAACAAACCAAAAATTAAACCAAGAACCAATTGTTCTTGATTGCAATTGAATGGAGTTTTTAACTCATTGAAACCTAACATATAAACATTTTTAAGATCAAATCCTACCCAATTGCAATTGAATGGAGTTTTTAACTCATTGAAACTTATTACACCAATCCCAAACGTTATTTGGCATTGAATTGCAATTGAATGGAGTTTTTAACTCATTGAAACGGACTATAATTCACGCCAGACCTCCTTCCATGATCCTTATTGCAATTGAATGGAGTTTTTAACTCATTGAAACGGGAAATAATGTACAATGTATAATGTATAATGTACAATGTACAATTTTATAAATCTCATTTTAATTAGTTGCTGTTCTTTGAAATTATGAATCAAAGTCATACTGAGCGAAGTCGAAGTATTGCAATTGAATGGAGTTTTTAACTTATTGAAACGATTTAAAAATTAATTCAAATTGACCAACCAATTTGATTGCAATTGAATGGAGTTTTTAACTTATTGAAACCAAGCCCACAAGCAGAACAAGAAAAACTTTGTTTATTATTGCAATTGAATGGAGTTTTTAACTTATTGAAACTAATTACCCAATAGGTTCCACTTACTACTCGCATTTTATTGCAATTGAATGGAGTTTTTAACTTATTGAAACAAAAAAGTTTATTTCTTTTTCTGGGTATGCGAATAAATTGCAATTGAATGGAGTTTTTAACTTATTGAAACTTTTCAGTCCCAGTCATTAACACCTCCAAGATTTTTTATTGCAATTGAATGGAGTTTTTAACTTATTGAAACAGGCGTTTGAGTTTGTCTTCACCCTTAATACTTTTCTCATTGCAATTGAATGGAGTTTTTAACTTATTGAAACAGATTAACTCTAGGTCTTCATATACGTCGGCTACTAATTGCAATTGAATGGAGTTTTTAACTTATTGAAACTATAAAACCTTCAAAAGTGTATGGGATTTTTATAATTTATTGCAATTGAATGGAGTTTTTAACTTATTGAAACTTTTTCTTGCCTGTCGTAACATACCAAAGTCCGTTTTATTGCAATTGAATGGAGTTTTTAACTTATTGAAACTAATCAAATCATATAGAAAATCTTGATCTTTTATTTATTGCAATTGAATGGAGTTTTTAACTTATTGAAACCCAATATCTGCGTCCGTTAGCCCGTGCGCTGTTTTATTGCAATTGAATGGAGTTTTTAACTTATTGAAACAAAAAGCCTCTTTTCCTTCATCTGAAGTTTTAAAAATTGCAATTGAATGGAGTTTTTAACTTATTGAAACTCCCACTTTTATATTTTTCAACAGTATAGTTTTTTAATTGCAATTGAATGGAGTTTTTAACTTATTGAAACAGAAGGAGTAGAAGGAGTAGAAACTAATTCTTCTTTAATTGCAATTGAATGGAGTTTTTAACTTATTGAAACGGGAAATAATGTACAATGTATAATGTATAATGTACAATGTACAATTTTATAAATCTCATTTTAATTAGTTGCTGTTCTTTGGAATTATGAATCAAAGTCATACTGAGCGAAGTCGAAGTATTGCAATTGAATGGAGTTTTTAACTCATTGAAACGGGAAATAATGTACAATGTATAATGTATAATGTACAATGTATAAATCTCATTTTAATAAGTTGCTGTTCTTTGGAATTATGAATCAAAGTCATACTGAGCGTAGTCGAAGTATTGCAATTGAATGGAGTTTTTAACTCATTGAAACGGGAAATAATGTACAATGTATAATGAATAATGAATAATGAATAATGTACAATTTTATAAATCTCATTTTAATTAGTTGCTGTTCTTTGAAATTATGAATCAAAGTCATACTGAGCGTAGTCGAAGTATTGCAATTGAATGGAGTTTTTAACTTATTGAAACGGGAAATAATGTACAATGTATAATGTACAATGTATAAATCTCATTTTAATAAGTTGCTGTTCTTTGGAATTATGAATCAAAGTCATACTGAGCGTAGTCGAAGTATTGCAATTGAATGGAGTTTTTAACTCATTGAAACGGGAAATAATGTACAATGTATAATGAATAATGAATAATGAATAATGTACAATTTTATAAATCTCATTTTAATTAGTTGCTGTTCTTTGAAATTATGAATCAAAGTCATACTGAGCGAAGTCGAAGTATTGCAATTGAATGGAGTTTTTAACTTATTGAAACTTTTTGAGCGTAGGTTGTACATATTTCCACTACTTTTTATTGCAATTGAATGGAGTTTTTAACTTATTGAAACCAAAAAGGAATACCATTATTATTTTTTTTGTTTAAAATTGCAATTGAATGGAGTTTTTAACTTATTGAAACACAAGGGTTCCAGCAGACAAGAAATTTGTGTATTTTTATTGCAATTGAATGGAGTTTTTAACTTATTGAAACAAAGATAAAACAATTGAAGATGGGTGGTATGGTAAAAAATTGCAATTGAATGGAGTTTTTAACTTATTGAAACTGATTATTGTGAATATTCCAGAATTTATTAGAGTTAATTGCAATTGAATGGAGTTTTTAACTTAATGAAACAGAAGTAACTTCTTCACCAGCTTTTGTACGGTTAATTATTGCAATTGAATGGAGTTTTTAACTTATTGAAACCATTTGTAATTTTTTCCAAATCAGGAAGAAGTAAGTATTGCAATTGAATGGAGTTTTTAACTCATTGAAACATATACAAATAATTCTCAGACCAGATTCCATTATAAAAATTGCAATTGAATGGAGTTTTTAACTCATTGAAACCTTCTCTTTCACTTGATTCTAAGTCTATTTTATTCCAGATTGCAATTGAATGGAGTTTTTAACTTATTGAAACAAAGCTGTGTAATACCTGTAAGGAAATTGCTTTCCATTGCAATTGAATGGAGTTTTTAACTTATTGAAACTCAAAACTTTAATTGCTTTCATATCTTCTCCATTGTTTATTGCAATTGAATGGAGTTTTTAACTTATTGAAACCTATCACTGTAAACAGTATCATTGCGAACATTTTATTGCAATTGAATGGAGTTTTTAACTTATTGAAACGATTTAAAAATTAATTCAAATTGACCAACCAATTTGATTGCAATTGAATGGAGTTTTTAACTTATTGAAACTAAGATTCTCCTGTTGGATTATCCCATGATTTGAATTGCAATTGAATGGAGTTGTTGGTTTACTGAAACGCACAAACCCAGTTCCTTTTAGGAACTGGGTTTGTTAGAAATCTATTACTTAAGAAAAAGTGTAGCCCACCTTTAAGATGGACTACACTGTTAAAAATTCTAAGTTATCTGGTAGTTAAATTTCAGTTTTGGGGTTAGCAAGGTAGGATTGTTCAATAATTTTTTCAATTTCTGCTATACTTGTTCCGTATTTTTTATTTGATAAGGAAATAATTTCATTAGCAATTTTTTTATTCCTTATTTTGTAATTATCAACTGTTTCCAATGTAAAAGGTGGTATTATTTGACCATTATTTAAAGTTGATATTATTCCACGCCAGTTTGGAAGATTAGCCAGATCGTATTTATTAAAAGTGGGTAAAAGTTTCTGTTCCATCAATTCGGCATCTTTAAGCCCTAACCGAAAACAAATCATTGTGCCTGCATTTCCAAGTATAGAAGACATAATATTTTCGGGTATTTGTGTAGTAAATTGATTTGCCAGCACAAGATTTATCCCAAATTTCCGTCCTTCAGAAAGCATAGAAATAAAATTTTGAGTGCAAATATTCTGAAACTCGTCAACATAAATTGTAAAATCTTTTCTTAGTTCAGGCGGTGTATTTAATCTTTCCAGTGTTTCGGTTTGCATTTTTGCTAAAAGAAACATCCCGAAAAATTTTGAATTTGCTTCAGTTAATTCTCCTTTAGCTAAATTTATCAATAATATTTTGCCGCTGTCCATAATATCCTTAAAGTTTATAGTGGTACGTTTCTGAGCAAAAATATTTCTCATCATCGGGTCAAAAAGAAAATTTTCAAATTTGCTGCTAATATAACCGCCCATAGAATTGCCTTCGGAGTATATGCGCAGGTAATTTGTATTTTCTAATATTTTTATCCAATTATTCAATACAGGTTCAGGTTTTTTAATTGGCAGCCATCTTTTCCAGTAATCTTCTTGTTGAAAGATTAGATAAAATTCTAATAAAGTTGCAGGTTCAAACTGATCGGACATTGCTAATAAAAGATTCATCCTTGTGTGTTGATAAAAAATAGGTCCCGCAAATGAAGAAGCATCTTTGCCGTACTCGTCAAATAGCAGTTTTTGAAAAATTGAAATGAACTCCTGTACAACAAAGTATTTTTGTCTTTCATCATTAATTTCAAGAATATTTATACCAACAGGAAAATTTGTTTCTGTGGGATCTATTATTACAACATCATTTTTTCGCGATTCCGGTATATTATGAAGTATATCGTTAAATAAATCACCATGCGGATCTATTAAACACACACCTTTATTATTAATTATATCGGACATTAGCATAGTTTTAAGCATAGTAGTTTTGCCTGTACCTGTTTGTCCAACAGTATAAACATGCCTTCTCCTGTCTTCATAAGAAATGCCAACTATTTGATCTAGATTGTTTACCTGTGCCCTTCCTAAATCCACACCTCCATTATTTTTAAATACTGAAGGGGCTGCTTTTGTTTTATATTTTAATAGTTTTATAAAAGGAATATCATCGCCGCTAAAAAACGGAAGTCTAAAAAGGCAAATAGATTCAGCAGTATCAAAGAGATATGGCAGGCATTTTAAATCAGAATTTAAAAAAGTGTTATCGTTAAAAGAAAATTCAATTTTACTTAGTGAATCTTTATTTTCTTCTAACATTTTTCCTTTTAAGCTTATGCTATTATACCCACCTTGCAAATAGTCAAAAAAATAATCGCTTTTACCTGCTTTTACTGAACCAGAGTGTTCTGTTATTATAGCGTTATAAGTCTCCTGAACTGTAATTGAAATCGGTAATGGGCTAGCTAATCTTGTTTGAACGAAGGCAGCGCTATCCCTTAATCCATAAAGCATTTTTGAATATTGCTTTTGAAACACACTTGCTCTATCCCTAAGTGTGGGAAAAAGATCATCTTCTTTGTTGTTAATTGAACTAATGCTTATTTGTGAATACTTTTCACATTTTGAAATTTGAGTTTCAAAAAAATCAATATGTGCCGGTTTTAGGGTTGTTGGTCTTAAAATAGTGCTTATTATCAAAGGCGCACCATTTAATGCTGCCAATCTGAATAGTCGGTCGGATACAGAATTTGTAAATATGAAAGGATATAAATAACTGATAACTGAATCGGAGTTATTATTCTTTTCTGTTTTCGTTTTTTCTTTAAAGCCAAATCCTGATGGAATTTGTTTTTTTATAAAAGAATCAAGTAAAGTATTTTCAATTCTTCGTGTTGTTTCGCTTATATACCTAAACTCAAACGGCATTAGTATATCTTTTATATGGGTTTCTTTAACTTCCTCAAAAACATATTCATCCAGACAAATTGTTATTAGGTTAAAAAAGTTAATCCTGTAAATTTCTGCTTCAGCCTTTTTTATATTGCTTATTCGGACAAATATGTAAGTCTCTATACTTTTGTCGGGTTGAAAAATACTTCTAATTTCATAGGTAAATCTTTCATCGCCTGAATTCAATATAGTATTAATGTAATCAAGTTCGCGTTTATATCTTTCATTCCTTTGTTCATCTTTAGATTTGTCAAGAATTATAGGCGAGTAAAAAGTCATTATTTTAAATGCAAATAAACAACTGTCTTGTAAATTTGAAATTAAACTTTGTTTCATTATTTCCCTCTAACTTTTTGTATGGTATTCATAAAATATCGCAGAATTAACAATCAAATAGTAATAATTCTAATGTATATTAAAAATAGATTTTATTCTCTGATGCAAAATTAAGTTAGATTCCCATTATATTTTTATAAAACAATACTTCAACCATTATTAGGATTATTTATCAACGAATAAGGTTTATTCACTTAACTCGTAATTCTGTTAATAATTTCACTTTATTAAACGAATTTATTAAAACCTAAATAAGTAGATTACTCTTATCTATTAATAGATGAGCCCAGCCATTCTTCTAATTTTGAATAAATCAATTCTTTATCTTTCTTTTCAAATCCTTTGATGCGACTGCGATGTGAACCATTAGGTAAAACCATTTTAATAGAATTTGTTTTACCGTTTATACAAGCGCTTGGCGAAGTCCACGGATCGTTGCCGCCGTTAATAAAAATAAAATTCTTAGCTTCGTTACTTGCCCAATTATTTATATCATTCAGCAAACGAGGATCATAAACCGGATTTGCATCTTTTGGTATAAAAAATCTTGTATGACCATCTGCATATTTAATATAATCTTTAAACGCATCAATTTTATAGCCGTAATATCCATACTCGGTGTAACACTGATAAAAGAACGGATATCCTTCGATAATGTCAGCATCGCTAAAATAGCTTACGCCGCCGTTAATTAATAAATGATCCCAAATTTCTTGAATAGAAGAATTTTCATCGGGTATTTTAGAACAATCGCCATCGCTCCATTGCCAATAAGCAAAAGAATATTCAAGAACAGAGTATTCATAAGCTTTTTCAATTCCAACTATATTATAAGTTAATTCTTTCTCTTCTGCATTTTGCTTGAAAAGAGAAAATAGTTCATCTCGTTTTTTAAAACATAATGTCTGAAAATCATTTACTCTTTGTCTGCATTCAGGTGTCGAAACTGTAGATTCAATCCACTCATAAACGCGCTGATCTTCTTCGGAATAATTTAGCGGTCCGACATACGGAACCGAAACATCAACATCGTCAGGGAAAAAATATCTATGGAAAATAACGCACGAACCGCCTTTACTGATACCTGTGCTAATCCATTTACCAGTAAAAAAATCTTTTAACATTTCAATTATTCTATGCTGATCTTCAGCAGCTTGTTTGATCGTGAGATATTGCCAATCAAAGGGCGATGGAACAGATTCACCATAATAACGATGTTCTACAATTACCTGGTTGCAATTTAATAATCTGCTCAACTCGGTAGTTCTATTTCTTACTGCATAACCATCAAGGTCAATCACAACCGGTTTTTCTTTATCTGTAAATGAGAGATAAATCTGCTGCCTAAATTTTTGTCCGTTGGGATTATCGTGGTCAATTGGCTGGGTAACTATAATTTCGTATGCTTCCGCAAAGATTGAATCCTGTTTTACTTGCTTAACTTCAATATCTGGAATTGATTTTAACCATTTGTAAAGCGGGCTTGATTCCTGAGCAAAGTTTTCATTTGTTAAGATAAATGCTGATAGAAGCAGCAATAAAAAATAAATACCATATTTGCGAAACAAAATTACCTCCGAACTAATTTTTGATATATTTAGATAGTGCAATAATCAACTAATTTTAACTTTTCATTGTAAAGTTCTCAAAAATATTTTTGATTAACAATCTTTTTAAACGCCGGATTAAATTTGCAAAACTAATGCTGATTATATTTGAATAAGATTTTCATTTTATTTAGGGATATGTGAATGATTAATGTACTGTTCGTTTGTATGGGAAATATTTGCCGCTCACCTGCCGCAGAAGGTATTTTTAAAGCTGCTGTTGCTAATACTAATTTAAAAGAAATAGTTAATGTTGATTCGGCTGGAACTATCGGCTACCACGCAGGTGAATTGCCGGATCCTCGTATGAGAAGACAAGCCGCACTTCGAGGTTATAATTTAAACAGTACAGCGCGAAAGTTTAATCCTAAAGAAGATTTTGAAAAATTTGATTACATCGTA